>Ga0153979_1000143_pt1 | contig 13180 bp, 11 predicted proteins | sample TSGA063MetaG_FD_104690 | JGI IMG/M metagenome (GOLD analysis project Ga0153979, IMG submission 104690) | Attine ant fungus gardens microbial communities from Georgia, USA - TSGA063 MetaG | ecosystem: Host-associated > Fungi > Mycelium > Unclassified | place: USA: Georgia, Magnolia Springs State...
GAACCATCGACGTCGGCATCGGTCATGATGATGATGCTGTGGTAACGCAGCTTGTCAGGGTTGTATTCGTCACGGCCAATGCCGCAACCCAACGCGGTGATAAGCGTCGCAACTTCCTGAGAAGAAAGCATTTTGTCGAAACGCGCTTTCTCAACGTTAAGGATTTTACCTTTCAGTGGCAAAATAGCCTGATTCTTACGGTTACGGCCCTGTTTTGCTGAGCCGCCCGCTGAGTCCCCTTCCACTAAGTAGAGTTCAGAGTGGGCTGGGTCACGTTCTTGGCAGTCAGCCAGCTTGCCCGGCAGACCGGCCAAGTCGAGCGCGCCTTTACGACGGGTCATTTCACGCGCTTTACGTGCAGCTTCACGCGCACGAGCGGCATCAATGATTTTACCCACGACGATTTTGGCGTCGGCTGGGTTTTCCATCAGGTAATCAACCAGTTTCTCGTTCATCAGCGACTCAACGGCAGTCTTCACTTCGGAAGAAACCAGTTTGTCTTTGGTCTGAGATGAGAACTTAGGATCAGGCACTTTAACGGAAACAACCGCAATCAGGCCTTCACGGGCGTCGTCGCCGGTGGCGCTGATTTTTGATTTCTTGCTGTAACCTTCTTTATCCATATACGCGTTCAGCGTACGGGTCATCGCAGAGCGGAAACCGGCAAGGTGAGTACCGCCATCGCGTTGAGGGATGTTGTTGGTAAAGCAGTAAATGTTCTCTTGGAAGCCATCGTTCCACTGCAATGAGACTTCAACGCCGATATCGTCTTTCACGGTAGAGAAATAGAACACCGTTGGGTGGATTGGCGTTTTGTTCTTATTCAGATATTCCACGAAAGCCTTGATACCGCCTTCGTAGTGGAAGTGATCGCTCTTATCGTCACGCTTGTCCAGCAGACGAATTGCCACACCGGAGTTCAGGAACGACAGTTCACGCAGGCGTTTCGCCAGAATGTCGTACTGGAATTCGGTTTGGTTAGTAAAGGTCTGGAAGCTCGGCCAGAAACGCACGGTGGTACCGGTAGTTTCAGTTTCACCGACCACTTTCAGCGGGGTTTGTGGCTCGCCGTGCACGTAAGTTTGCTCATGCACTTTGCCTTCGCGGCGGATAACCAACTCGAGTTTTTCTGACAGGGCGTTAACGACGGAAACACCCACGCCGTGCAAGCCGCCAGAGACTTTGTACGAGTTATCATCGAATTTACCGCCGGCATGCAGAACGGTCATGATGACCTGAGCAGCAGAAACGCCCTCTTCTTCATGAATCCCGGTCGGAATACCACGGCCATCATCCTGAACGGAGACAGAGTTGTCAGCGTGGATAGTGACTTGAATCTCTTTACAGTGGCCAGCGAGGGCTTCGTCGATAGCGTTGTCCACAACCTCGAATACCATGTGGTGCAGACCAGTGCCGTCATCGGTATCGCCGATATACATGCCGGGGCGCTTACGCACCGCGTCCAGCCCTTTTAATACCTTGATACTTGAGGAGTCATAAGAATTCGACATCAACGTTTCTCGCTCATTTTTAGTCCTGTGATAGAACGGCTATTTTACCTTGTTCCACGCGGAACATCTTGCCCTTTTCACCCATCATGTCGGTTACTTGCTCAGCAGCAATGGCGCTGACAAATACCTGAGCTTGGGTGGCTTTCAGGCGATCGGCTAGCAACCGACGTCGGTCGGCATCTAGCTCGGAGGCAAAATCGTCAAGAAGATACAGGCAACGCCGCCCGCTCTGTCGGGTGAGAAACTCACCCTGCGCTAATCGCAGCGCACACATCAGTAATTTCAGCTGCCCGCGAGACAGTAAATCCTCCACCGGCGTGCCATCGGCACGGATGCGGAAATCAGCTTTATGCGGGCCTGATGCGGTATAGGTTAAGGCTCTGTCGCGCTCAAAATTACGCTCCAGCAATTCACCATACTCAGTCTCTTTATCCCATCCTCGCTGGAAAGAGAAACTCAGGGCAAACTCAGGCAGGAACTGGGCGCAGGTCGCGCTGATATCAGCGGCGATTGCGTCACTGTAGGCTGCCCGCCATTCGCTAATGCGCTCGGCTAGCGGGATCAACTCCTGATCCCAGGCACGAATTTGCGCGTAGCGACTCACCTGACGCAGCGCGGCGTTGCGCTGCTTGAGTAACCGTCGTAGGTTGCTCCAGGCGATAAAAAAACCGGGGTCATGATGGAAACAGCCCCAGTCGAGGAATGCTCGTCGGTACTTCGGCCCGCCGTTTAGCAGGGTAAAGCCCTCGGGAGTGATCAGCTGCATCGGCAGCATTTGAGCCAGTTCTGACACCTTGTGGCCATCGCTGCCATCAATGCGCACTTTGCTGTCACCCTGACGGCTTTTACTTAGCCCAACGGAAATATCACGATCGCCACCTTCATCAATTCGCCCGTGCAGGATGAATTCCGCCTGATCATGGCGAATTACTCTTCCCGCCTGCAAACTGCGAAAAGCGCGCCCGTGCCCTAGCGTGTAAACCGCTTCCAACACGCTGGTTTTACCACTGCCATTGGGGCCGACCAGAAAATTGAAGCCGGGCGACGGGTCTAAATCCGCCGCCTCGATGTTGCGGAAATCTTTTATCAGTAATCGGGTGAGGGCCATTAATTCAGATCACAGCCTCATTGGCATAACGACATATGCCGCGGATTGACTCGCTGCATCTTCAATCTGCACGCTGGATACTGAGTCAGTCAGCAGCAGATTAACGTCTTCGCACTTCAGCGCGTTTAGCACATCCAGCACGTAACTGACGTTAAAGCCGATTTCCATTTCAGTGCCGTCGTAGCCGACGTCCAGAATCTCTTCAGCTTCTTCCTGCTCTGGGTTGTTAGCCGTGATTTTCAGCTGGTTATGGCTGACATACAGGCGAACACCGCGGAATTTCTCGTTGGAAAGAATGGCGGCGCGAGCAAAGGCTTGCTTGAGCAAGTCACAGCCCGCTTGCAGCGTTTTGTCGGGATTTTTCGGCAATACGCGGCGATAATCAGGGAAACGACCATCAACCAGTTTCGACGTGAAGATGAAGTCGCCTACGTGCGCACGGATGTTATTGCTACCAATTTGCAGCTGCAACAGAGCGTCGCCGCCATCCAGCAGGCGAACCAATTCCATCACGCCTTTACGCGGCACGATCACCGAATGTGACGGCAATGCCTGCCCGATAGGCATGGAGCAGACCGCCAGACGGTGGCCGTCGGTCGCCACAGTGCGCAGCTCTTCGCCTTCCGTCTCAAACAGCATGCCGTTTAAGTAGTAGCGAACGTCTTGATGCGCCATGGAGAACTGAGTGGCTTCAATCAGGCGTTTTAAGGTCGCTTGCGGCAAAGTGAATTCGACTTCGCTCTGCCAGTCGTCCAGATTTGGGAAGTCAGTCGCAGGCAGAGTCGACAGCGAGAAACGGCTGCGGCCCTAGCGAACTAACATGCGGTCGCCGTCCAGCGCCACGGAGATTTCCGCGCCGTCTGGCAGACCACGGCAAATATCAAAGAATTTACGCGCCGGAACGGTGGTCGCGCCCACTTCATGTGGTTGAGACAGGGCCACCTTCGCCACCATCTCCATCTCTAAATCGGTACCTGTCAGCAACAGCGAACCCTCAGTCACCTGTAAAAGCAGGTTGCCGAGAATAGGTAAAGTTGGTCGCCCACCCAGCGGGCTACTGACCTGTTGCAGCGGTTTTAGCAAATGCTCACGTTCAACAATAAATTTCATAGCGCTAGGAGGATAATGTTCTGATTAAGTTAGAGAAATCTTCTTTGATGTCGTGACTTTCTTCACGCAACTGCTCGATTTTACGGCAGGCGTGCAACACCGTTGTATGGTCGCGACCACCGAACGCATCGCCGATTTCTGGCAGGCTGTGGTTGGTGAGCTCTTTCGCCAATGCCATCGCCATCTGGCGCGGGCGGGCTACCGAACGAGAACGTCGTTTGGAGAGCAGGTCTGCAACCTTAATCTTATAATACTCGGCCACCGTTTTCTGAATATTATCAATGGTGACCAACTTCTCTTGTAGCGCCAACAGATCGCGCAGCGCTTCACGAACGAAGTCGATTGTGATCGCCCGGCCAGTAAAGTTGGCGTTGGCAATCACGCGGTTCAGCGCCCCTTCCAGCTCACGGACGTTAGAACGCAGACGTTTAGCAATAAAGAAGGCAACTTCTCCCGGCAGCCGAATGTCGTTTTCATCGGCCTTTTTCATCAAGATGGCGACGCGGGTTTCAAGCTCCGGTGGCTCAATCGCCACGGTCAAACCCCAGCCGAAGCGGGACTTAAGCCGGTCTTCGACGCCGTTAATCTCTTTCGGATAACGGTCAGACGTCAGGATGATTTGCTGGTTACCTTCAAGCAGGGCATTAAAGGTATGGAAGAACTCTTCCTGAGAACGCTCTTTATTAGCAAAGAATTGGATGTCATCGATCAGCAGTGCATCGACTGAACGGTAGTAGCGTTTGAACTCTTCAATGGCGTTGTTTTGCAGGGCTTTAACCATGTCCTGAACAAAACGCTCGGAGTGCATGTACACCACTTTGGCATTGGCTTTGCGCGCCATGATGCCATTGCCTACTGCGTGCAATAAGTGGGTTTTACCCAGACCGGTGCCGCCATAAAGAAAAAGAGGGTTGTAAGCGCCGCCCGGGTTGTCCGCCACCTGACGTGCCGCAGCACGAGCCAGCTGGTTCGACTTACCTTCAACGAAGTTGTCAAAAGTGTGCTTAGGATTCACATTCGAGCGATACGACAATTCAGGCTGTGCTGCCGAGCTGTCCCAGCTTGGACGCGAAGGAGCAAGGCGTGGCGCAGGCTGTGCCGCAGGCGAGCTAACGCTGGCGGTAACCGGCTGGTTAACGCGTTGAATAAGGGGCTTGCTGCCGACTTCAAAACGCAATAATGGCGCATCTGTGCCGCAGAAATCGTTGAGCAACCCATTGATATTGTTTAAATACTTGTCTCTCACCCAATCAAGGACAAAACGATTAGGTGCGTAAAGCGCCAACGTATTGTCACTGAGTTCCGCCTGCAGGGGGCGTATCCACATACTGAATTCTGTGGCAGGTAACTCATCCTGCAAACGGGCAAGACATTGCTGCCAAAGCGAAAGTGACACGGCGGACTCCACTCGAACAAGATCAAAAAAAGAAAAGGATCAGGATATTTTTTAAATCATGATTTTTGACACACGAACCTCCCGGCGTGGCGGGGGTTGAGTCTTCAATCACCCTGTCAGTGATATGAATTACCGTGCGAACCGCTTTTTACGGTTTTGTCGACAGCGAACCTGCTGGGATCGCGATCGGAATGGCGGATCATAGCGCAATCCGGCACAGAGATCCTCCCCTTCCTGACAGATTAGATCCTTTTTATCCACAGGCTACGATCAGCAAGTGGGTAAGCTTAGCCGATCCTAAAAAAATTAGGTGTCGGAATCATCACTCACTGCAAAAAATCAGATTTATTCGCTGCGTTTTTAATCAAGGCGATCGCCAGATCACATAACTAAATGCAAGGATCTGCGGTCGATCCTTGCGCTTTGGGGTGGAGTCCGTATAATCCTCAGCCCTACGTGTGATGCCTGTGTTCCTGATGGTCATAGCCTGATGGGATTAAGCGGTGACCACGGGCTATATATGGTAAACATCTGCTAATGTAAATTGACTCAGGACTGTACAGTTATTACAATCCCGCTTCTTTATATGTTGCGATAAAGGCATCGGTTGTTTTTTCACCGACAGCCAACGCGTTTACTGATCAGTAATAATTTAAGTTTAGGTAGAAATCGCTATGAAACGCACTTTCCAACCGTCCGTATTGAAGCGCAACCGTAGCCACGGTTTCCGTGCTCGTATGGCCACCAAGAATGGTCGTCAGGTTCTGGCTCGCCGCCGTGCGAAAGGCCGTACCCGTCTGTCTGCTTCTAAGTAATAAAAGCTAACCTATTTAGTGGTTAAGCTCGCTTTTCCCAGGGAGTTACGTTTGTTAACTCCCCGTCATTTCACTTTCGTCTTCCAGCAGCCACAACGGGCTGGCACGCCGCAAATCACTATACTCGGCCGCCTGAACGAGCTGGGGCATCCCCGCATGGGTCTCACCGTTGCAAAAAAACACGTCAAACGCGCTCATGAGCGTAACCGGATAAAGCGCCTAACCCGCGAAAGCTTCCGGCTACTTCAGCACAAGCTGCCTTCGATGGATTTTGTGGTAGTGGCTAAAAAGGGTGTCGCCGATCTAGATAATCGTGCATTGACGGAAGCGTTGGAGAAATTATGGCGTCGACATTGCCGGCAGGCTCCCGCATCCTGATCGGGTTGATACGTGGTTATCAGCTTTTTATCAGTCCCTTGCTTGGGCCACATTGTCGTTTTCGACCAACCTGCTCTCAATACGGTATTGAGGCCATTGGTCGTTTTGGCATGTTAAAAGGCAGTTGGTTGACATTGAAACGCGTATTAAAATGCCATCCTTTGAACCCAGGTGGTGATGACCCCGTGCCGCCGAAAACCGACAATAACAGAGAACTCTAACGATGGATTCGCAACGCAATCTCTTTCTCATCGCTCTGCTGTTCGTGTCTTTCATGATCTGGCAGGCCTGGCAGACGGACCACGCTCCGCAGCCAGCCAATCAGACCACGCAACAGACTGCGAATACTGCTAACGGCGATGCTGCTAACCAGGCCGTTCCTGGCAGCGGACAGGGCAAAATGATCACCGTCAACACTGACGTGCTGTCATTGAGCATCAACACCCGTGGCGGTGACATTGATCAGGCTTTACTGACTGCTTACCCAACGTCTCTGGGTTCAAGCGAACCATTCCAGCTTCTGGAAACCACTCCTAATTTCGTCTATCAGGCTCAAAGCGGTCTGACGGGCAAAAACGGCCCAGACAACCCGGCTAACGGCGAACGTCCTCTGTATCAAGCAAGTCAGGACAACTTCACCTTAGGCGAAGGTCAGGCTGAACTGCGTATCCCTCTGACTTATACCGCTCAGAACGGCGCAGTGATCACCAAAACTTTCGTTATCAAGCGCGGTTCTTACGCGGTGAATGTTGAGTACAACATCAACAACACCACGGCAACGCCGCTTGAAATGACGCTGTTTGGCCAGTTGCGCCAAACCACCGAGCTGCCTAAGCACAGAGATACCGGGAGCAATAACTTTGCCCTGCATACTTTCCGTGGCGCAGCTTACTCGTCTAGCGATGACAAATATCAGAAGTACGCGTTCGATAAGAGCGAAGCGCTGAACGTCACCACTCAAGGCGGCTGGGTTGCTATGTTGCAGCAGTACTTTGCAACGGCGTGGATCCCATCAGCGAAAGACACCAACAACTTCTACACCACGACCAATAACGGCATTTCCGCTGTTGGCTTCAAAGGTGCACCTTTTGTTGTTCAACCTGGCGCGCAGCAACAAGTGGCTTCTACCCTGTGGGTAGGTCCAGAGATTCAGGATCAAATGGCCGCCATCGCGCCGCACCTTGACCTGACTGTTGACTACGGCTGGTTGTGGTTCATTTCTCAGCCACTGTTCAAACTGTTGAAATTCATTCACGGTTTCATCGGTAACTGGGGCTTCTCCATCATCATCATCACCTTTATTGTTCGCGGTATCATGTACCCACTGACCCGCGCTCAGTACACGTCGATGGCGAAAATGCGTATGTTGCAGCCGAAACTGGCCGCGATGCGTGAACGCATTGGTGATGACAAACAGCGCATGAGTCAGGAGATGATGGCGCTGTATAAAGCAGAGAAAGTGAACCCGTTGGGTGGCTGTCTGCCGCTGGTTATCCAGATGCCAATCTTCCTGGCACTGTATTACATGCTGTCTGGCTCCATTGAATTGCGCCACGCGCCGTTCGCTCTGTGGATCCATGACCTGTCAGCGCAAGACCCGTACTACATTCTGCCAATCTTGATGGGTATCACGATGTTCTTCATTCAGAAGATGTCGCCGACTACCGTCACAGACCCAATGCAGCAGAAGATCATGACCTTCATGCCGGTCATCTTCACCGTGTTCTTCCTGTGGTTCCCATCTGGTCTGGTGCTGTACTACATCGTCAGTAACTTGGTTACCATTCTCCAGCAGCAGCTGATTTATCGCGGGCTGGAAAAACGTGGTCTGCACAGCCGCGACAAGAAAAAATCATAAGTCAGTCTCAGGGGCTTCCGGCCCCTGAAATGCAAATCTTGTGAAATTCTGAACTTGTGTAATTAACAGAAAAGGCGATCATTTGATCGCCTTTTGTACATTCAAAACAGAGATAATTCGCTATGAGCACCTCAGATACCATTGTTGCCCAAGCCACGCCTCCCGGCCGCGGCGGAGTCGGCATTCTGCGCGTTTCCGGCCGCGCCGCGAGCCAGATTGCGCAGGAGATCTTAGGTAAGCTGCCCAAGCCGCGCTACGCCGACTATCTGCCCTTCCGCGACGCGGACGGCTCGACGCTCGACCAAGGCATTGCGCTGTGGTTCCCCGGCCCCAACTCCTTCACAGGCGAAGACGTGCTGGAGCTGCAAGGCCACGGCGGTCCGGTTATCCTCGATTTGCTGCTTAAGCGTATTATCTCGCTGGATGGCGTGCGCATTGCGCGTCCGGGCGAGTTCTCCGAACGCGCCTTCCTCAATGACAAGCTGGACTTGGCGCAGGCCGAGGCCATTGCTGACCTGATTGACGCCAGCTCCGAGCAGGCCGCGCGTTCGGCGGTGAACTCCCTTCAAGGCGCATTTTCCAACCGTGTTCATCATTTGGTGGAAGCACTTACTCACCTGCGAATCTTTGTGGAAGCTGCTATCGACTTCCCGGATGAGGAAATCGACTTCCTGTCTGACGGCAAAATTGAAGCCCAGCTCAATACGGTGATCGGCGACCTTGATGCCGTGCGCGCCGAAGCGCGTCAGGGCAGCCTGCTGCGAGAAGGGATGAAAGTGGTGATCGCTGGCCGTCCGAATGCCGGAAAATCAAGCCTGCTCAATGCGTTAGCAGGTCGCGAGGCGGCCATTGTCACTGACATCGCCGGTACCACCCGTGACGTGCTGCGCGAGCACATTCACCTCGACGGCATGCCGTTGCACATCATCGACACCGCCGGTCTGCGCGAAGCCAGTGACGAAGTTGAGCGAATTGGTATCGAACGTGCGTGGAATGAGATCGAAAAGGCAGACTTAGTGCTGTTTATGGTTGATGGCACCACCACCGACGCCACCGAGCCTGCGCAAATTTGGCCGGAGTTTATGGCCCGTTTGCCAGAGACATTACCGATTGTCGTGGTGCGCAATAAGGCTGATATCACAGGTGAAACGCTGGGTATGACCGAAGTGAATGGTCACTCACTTATTCGCCTTTCGGCGCGCACCGGCGACGGCGTAGACCTGCTGCGTGAGCATCTTAAACAGGTTATGGGCTTCAATCACAATATGGAAGGGGGCTTCCTCGCCCGCCGCCGTCACTTGCAGGCGCTGGAACTGGCGGCTGAACACCTGATCCGCGGCAAAGACCAGCTTCTAGGCGCGCGCGCCGGGGAGTTATTGGCAGAAGAGCTGCGCATGTCGCAGCAGGCGCTGAGTGAAATTACTGGGGAATTTACCTCGGATGACCTACTTGGGCGTATTTTCTCCAGTTTCTGTATCGGCAAATAAGCCGGAAAACAGATAAGTTTGTAAGTGAACACTAACCGCATTAACTCTCTGTTAATGCGGTTTTTTTATGCCTGCGCGATTGCCGAGATAGGCAGATTTTCACTCAGCCAGAAGTGATCCACCTCGGCCTGTAGCCAGTCGCGGAAGTAGCCCACCCGCGGCAAGTCGCGCTTTCCGGAGGGGATCTCCAGCCAGTAGCCGTTGCTGCTCTCAAGGTCGAGTGCCGACACCGGCACCAGCAGCCCGCTGCGCAATTCGTTGCGGATCATCATCAGGTCCAACACCGCGTAGCCCGCACCGGTAACGCAGGCGTTAATCACCTGATCTTCTGTGCTGAACTCCAACCCGCAGGAGAGTTTGCTTTCGCATAGCCCCGCCGCCTCCAGCCAGCGCGGCCAGTTGTCCAGCCGGGTTTCGCCATTGAGAATATGCAGCTGCGGCTGGGCGTCGATTGGCGGGAAATTCCCCTCAATCATCATCAACGGGCTGGCTACCAGCATCAGCCGCTCGTGGCACAACCACTCTCCGCGCCCTTCGCTTTCCACCCGGCTGCCAAAACGCACCGCGCAGTCAAAATCACAATATTGTTGCCGCGCTTCGCTGATCAGCGCGATTTGCAGCTGGCTATTGCGCTGGCGCAGGGCCACCAGCCTCGGGGCCAGCCAGCGCGTGGCGAAGGTAGGCGCGACCTGTAAACGCAAATGCTGTAGCGGGTTGCGCAGCTGAATGTGGCACACCCCTTCCTCAAGAATATCCAGCGACTGCCGCACAATAGGCAGCAGCAGCATGGCGTCCTGCGTCAAAGCCAATCCACTGTAGCTGCGCACAAACAGCAGCTTGCCGAGGAAGTCCTCCAGTTGCTTAGTCTGGCGGCTGGCGGCGCTTTGGGTAATGCACAGCGCCTGTGCCGCTTTGCTAAAACTCAGCGTCCGACACGTTTCCTCAAAGACCCGCAACATACTGAGCGATGGGAGTTTTCTCACAATCCGACTGGCCTCTCACAATGCAACTATGCGTTACCTATATGTTGCTAATTTGGTACATAACGCTAGCCCTCGTCGCCTCTATTTCTACAAAACCGGAAGCCGATCACATGCGTTTTTGAGGGAGGGGTATGACTAAAACGCACTCGCTAAAACCGGGGTTTTACTGCCACATTGTTAACACACAAGAAACATAAAAATTACAACAACCCTACAACATCCACCTCAGCGGAGGACGTGCAATGTCCCATCTGACGCAGCAGTACACTCGAATGGATGACGTGCCGTTAAATCGTTTCCATATCAAAATCGCCGGGCTGACCTTCGGCGCTCACTTCACCGACGGCTATGTGCTCGGGGTGATTGGCTTCGCTCTGGCGCAAATCAAGCCGCAAATGGGCATTACGCCTTTTTGGGAAGGCATGCTTGGCAGTTCAGCCCTGATCGGCCTGTTCCTCGGCAGTCTGGTTCTCGGTTGGATCTCCGATTATGTCGGCCGCCAGAAGATCTTCTGCTTCAGCTTCGTGGTGATCACCCTCGCCTCCGCGCTGCAATTCTTCGCCACCACGCCGGAGCAACTGTTCCTGCTGCGCGTGCTGGTCGGCATCGGCCTTGGCGGTGATTTCTCGGTCGGCCACACCATGCTGGCGGAGTTCTCCCCGCGCAAACATCGCGGTGTGCTGCTCGGCTCCTTCAGCGTGATCTGGACGTTCGGCTACGTGGCGGCAGGGTTTGCCGGGCATTTCCTCACCATGCTGGGTCCCGACGCGTGGCGCTGGCTGCTCTCCTCTTCGGCCCTGCCCGCCTTCATCATTCTGCTGATGCGTATCGGCACGCCGGAGTCACCGCGCTGGCTGATGGGCAAGGGGCGGCGTGAACAAGCGATGGCCATCGTGCATAAATATTTTGGCCCCAACGTGCTGCTGGTCGACGAAGCGCCGGTGGCTTCTCGCCAACGCTTCCTGTCACTCTTCGGCCCGAAATATCGCCGCCGCACCGCCTTCAACAGCCTGTTCTTCGTCTGTCTGGTGATCCCGTACTTTGCTATTTACACCTTCTTGCCGTCGATTTTGCAGGTGATGGGGCTGGACACCAACTTCACCACCGACCTGCTGCTCAATGGCCTGCTGATTGTCGGCGCGCTGCTGGGGATCGCCCTCACCGTGGTCTGCTCGCGCCGGGGTTTCCTGATTGGCTCCTTTATCTTCCTCGCCGCCTGTCTGGTGATGCTCAGCATCATTCCGGTTCATCAATCTGGCTGGCTGATCCTGTTCTTTGCCGCTTTCACCTTGGTGATGTCGGCGGTCAGTAATCTGGTCGGAGTCTTCCCGGCAGAAAGCTTCCCGACCGAAGTGCGCTCAATGGGTGTCGGCTTCGCCACCTCGATGAGCCGCCTCGGCTCGGCTATCGGTACCGGCCTGCTGCCACTGGCCATCATGCATTACGGCATGCCTGCCACCACCGGACTGCTGGCGGTGGTGCTGATCATCGGTGCCATTGTCTCTATCGCCTGGGCGCCGGAAACCAAAGGGTTAAGTCTGGTAGACGCCGCCCAAGACTCGGCTCGACGCGCTGCACACCCTGCGCCAGCCCCCGCTAAATAATGCCAATGCTCAATAGGAGAGATCTCGTGGAAATGTATATCGGAGAAGGTTTCGAAGGTAACGGCGTCAACGCCTCGCACATCAACATCATGCTTGGCCCGCGCAGTGGCGTGGTCGGTCAGGCTTTTTCGAGCAGCCTCGCATCGCCGAGTCAGGGCCACTGCCCCTTTATGGTGGTGATTAAGCCCAACGTTCCGGCCAAACCAATGACGCTATACGTCAACAAGGCCGAGATTAACGGCGAACTGCACGGCAACGCTACGTGGGGCGCGTCCCAAGCCGCGATTGCCAAAGCCGTGACCGAGGCGCTGCTCGACGGCACTCTGCCGCCCGAGGCAGAAGACAACTGGTGCATCGTCACCGCCAACTGGGTGAACCCCGGCTGCAATGACATCGACGAGGTTTACCACAACAACTATCGCGCCTGCCGTCAGGCCATTCGCGCCGCGATGGGCAAATTGCCGCAGCGCAGCCAGTTGGCCGATGCACTGCCAGAGTTGGGCAACCCGTTCTACACCCCGAAAGCTTGAGGAGCTGAGCATGGAATACATCAATCTGGGCCAGAGCGGCCTGAAAGTCTCTCGCCTGTGCCTCGGCACCATGAATATGGGCAGCAAACAGTGGAAGCCGTGGATCTTCGATGAAGCCCAGAGCGAGCCGCTGATCCGCCACGCGCTGGAGTCCGGCATCAACTTTATCGACCTCGCTGACTTCTACTCCAGCGGCGCGGGTGAAGAGGTGGTGGGCCGGGTTCTCAGCCGCATCGCCAATCGCGACGAGCTGGTGCTGACCACCAAAGTGGGCTACCCGATTGGGGCGGGGTTTAACAATCAGGGCCACTCGCGCAAACACATTATGGAAAGCATCGACGCCAGCCTGAAACGCCTCGGCACCGATTATGTCGACATCTACATGCTGCACTATTTCGAC
>Ga0153979_1000144_pt1 | contig 13104 bp, 10 predicted proteins | sample TSGA063MetaG_FD_104690 | JGI IMG/M metagenome (GOLD analysis project Ga0153979, IMG submission 104690) | Attine ant fungus gardens microbial communities from Georgia, USA - TSGA063 MetaG | ecosystem: Host-associated > Fungi > Mycelium > Unclassified | place: USA: Georgia, Magnolia Springs State...
CCAGCGGCTGGACTATCTTAAGACGCTGGGCGTTGACGCTATCTGGCTGACGCCCTTTTATATCTCGCCGCAGGTCGACAACGGCTACGATGTGGCGAATTACACCGCCATCGATCCGATTTTTGGCACCATGACTGACTTCGATAACCTGGTGGAAGAGACTCACCGGCGCGGGATGCGGCTGATCCTTGATATGGTGTTCAACCACAGTTCGACACAGCATCACTGGTTCCATGACGCGCTGGACCCGGACAGCCCCTACCGTTCCTACTATATCTGGCGGGATGGCACCCCCACCGAGCCGCCCAATAACTGGCAGTCGAAGTTTGGCGGCAGCGCGTGGCGCTGGCATCCGGAGAGCGGGCAGTACTATATGCACCTGTGGGCGCCGGAACAGGCGGAACTTAACTGGGAAAACGATAATCTGCGCGCCGAGCTAAAGCAGATCGTTAACTTCTGGGCCGACCGGGGGATTGACGGGCTGCGGCTGGACGTAGTAAATCTGGTCTCCAAGCATCAGGACTTTCCTGACGACCCAAACGGCGATGGCCTGCGCCTCTACACCGACGGGCCGCGCATCCATGAATATATGCAGGAGATGAGCCGCGACGTTTTTCGTCCGCGCGAGTTGATGACCGTCGGGGAGATGTCTTCCGCCACTCTGGAGCACTGCCAGCGCTATGGTTCGCTGGATGGTGAAGAGCTGTCGATGGTTTTCAGCTTCGACCATGTGGAAGTCGACTTTTATAACGGCCAGAAATGGACGCTGACGCCGCTGGACCTGGTGGCGCAAAAGGCCATTTTCACCCACTGGCAACAGGGGATGCATAACAAAGCCTGGAATGCGCTTTTCTGGTGTAATCACGATCAGCCCCGGGTGGTATCACGCTGGGGCGATGAAGGGCAATACCGCGTTCAGTCGGCGTGGATGCTGGCGCTGGTGTTACACGGAATGCAGGGTACCCCCTACATTTTCCAGGGGGAAGAGCTGGGTATGACTAATCCACACTTTACCCGCATCCTCGATTATCGCGATATAGAAAGCCACAATATGTATGCCGAGCTGCGCTCGCAGGGCCGCGACAGCGATAATTTACTGGCGATCCTCGCCAGTAAATCCCGTGATAATGGGCGCACCCCCATTCCCTGGAACGCTGGGGAGAACGGCGGTTTTACCAGCGGTACGCCGTGGATCGGCATGTGCGACAACAGGGAGACCATCAATGCGGAGGCCGCGCTGGCCGACGAAAACTCGGTCTTCTACGCTTACCAGAAGCTGATCAGGCTGCGTAAGGAGTACGCCATTCTGACATGGGGTGACTACCTGGATTTACTGCCCGAGCATCCGCACCTGTGGTGCTACTGCCGTCGTTACGGCAGGGAGACGCTGGTGGTGGCCGCCAACTTCAGCGGCGATACTCAGGTCTGGCATCCCCCGGCCTATAGCGGCCAGTGGGACGTGCTGATCAGTAACTATCCGGATACGCACGTTACGCCCGGCGAGGTGATGCTGCGGCCCTGGGAAGCGGTATGGTGGTATCAGAAGCGCGGAAGCAGCGCATCGCTTCGCCAGCAAAGCGCCGCATCCGGTACGAATTAAGCTCTCAGGCTGACAGCGCCGCGCATGATGCCGTCAGCGAGCGAGAGACCGCCCCGCGGATTAGCGCAAAACCCGACAGGCGTTAATCCAGGGATATAAGCACTCACCGGCTGGCAAACCTTCCCCTCTTTTTAAGAGGGGTCGGACAGCGCGGCCAGAGCGTCACAAGCATACCCCGGCTGGCAAACCTTTCTTCCCTTTCAGAGGGGGTCGAACAGCGCGGCCAAATCGTCGCTGGTCCACAGGCCCGGCTCGTTAAGCCCCTCTTCAAGAATACCGCCGGCCAGCTCGGCCTTTTGCTGCTGAAGCGCGACGATTTTTTCCTCGATGCTGCCCGCCACGATCAGCTTATACACAAAGACCGTCTTATCCTGGCCCAGCCGGTAGGCGCGATCCGTAGCCTGATTTTCTGCGGCCGGGTTCCACCAGGGATCGTAGTGGATCACCGTATCCGCCGCCGTCAGGTTAAGCCCGACGCCGCCCGCTTTCAGACTGATCAAAAAGACCGGCACCTCGCCCTGCTGGAAACGCCGTACCGGCTCGGTGCGATCGCGGGTGCTGCCCGTCAGCATCACATAGGGGATGCGCGCCTTTTGCAGCTCATCGGCGATAAGCGTAAGCATGGTGGTGAACTGAGAGAAGATCAGGATCCGACGATCTTCCGCCAGCAGTTCGCTGAGCATCTCCCGCAGCAGCGCCAGCTTGGCCGACTGTTTCACGCCCGCCTCACCCGCCTTGCCGAGCAGGCGCGGATCGCAGCAGATTTGCCGCAGTTTAAGCAGCGCATCCAGCACCAGCAGATGGCTCCTTCCCGCCCCCTGCTGCTCAACCGCCTGCCTGACGCGATCCTGCATCGCGCTGCGCACCGATTCGTACAGGTCGCGCTGTGCGCCCACCAGCTCCACCGAGCGCACGATGGTGTTTTTCGGCGGCAGCTCCTTCGCCACCTCCTGCTTACGCCGCCGCAGCATAAAAGGCCGGATGCGCCGGGCCAGCAGTTCCCGTCGTACCCTGTCGCCATTGCGCTCAACGGGAATGCGCCACTCCTGGGTAAACTGCTTTTCGCTGCCCAGAAAGCCGGGCAGCAGAAAATCAAACTGCGACCACAGCTCGCCGAGGTGGTTTTCCAGCGGCGTCCCGGTCAGGCAGAGACGATGACGGGATTTAAGCGATCGGATCACCGAGGCGGCGCGCGAGGCGCTGTTCTTTACGTACTGTGCTTCATCGAGGATCAGCAGATGATAGCTGAAGCCCAGCAGCTGAGGCTGGTCGCGCCAGAGTAGCGAATAGGTGGTCAGCACCACATCATACTGTTCGATACGGTCATAGAACTCTTTGCGCTGCGGGCCGGTCAGCGCCAGCACCCTCAGGTCAGGAGTAAAACGGCTGGCCTCCTGGGTCCAGTTATACACCAGCGTCGTGGGCACCACGATAAGCGCGGGTCTGTCCAGCCGCCCGGCCTCTTTCTCCAGCAGCAGATGCGCCAGCGTCTGAATGGTTTTGCCCAGCCCCATATCATCGGCCAGCACGCCGCTAAGATCCTGCTGCCGCAGGAACTGCATCCAGTTCAGCCCCTGCTGCTGATAGTCACGCAGCTGGGCTTTAAGGCCCACAGGCGGGGCGACGGGCTGAATGCCCTCTCCGCTGCGCAGACGCTCAGCAAGCTGCCGGACGCCGCTATCGCCATGATACTGCCAGCGCCCCGTATCGCTCAGTGCGGCTAATCTGCCCGCTTCATAGGGCGGCAGCCGCAGCGGGGTATCTGCCCCCTGAGTGAAGAGGTCGATCAGGTTACCCACTACCGGTTTAAGCTGGCCGGCCGTGAGCTGCCAGCGCGCATTCCGGTCACCACGCAGTTCAATGGCTTCATCGTCGGGGATTAAGGCGAGATTGCCGGCAAACCAGCGGCGATCCTGTTGAAAGAGTGAGGCGAGCAGTGGCTGTAAGTTTTGCTTTCTGCGTCCTGCCTGGGCCTCCAGGTGCAGAGTAAACCAGCCATCGCTACCCTGCTCTGCCCGACCATTGATCGCGCTGATGGCGGTGAAGTTCCAGGTGAAGTCGTCATCAACCGTCACCTTCCAGCCTCGTCGGCGCAGTGCTGGCAGCGTCACGTCGATTAACGTGCGCCATCCCGCCGGGGAGGCTGGCGCAAAAAGGGTCGGCGGCAGCGGCGCGCCGATTGGCGTATAGATATGCGCGCCGGGGATAGCCTCCAGCCCTGCTTCGCTAATCTGTTGCAGCCACGCCTGTTCGGACTCAGCCCGACGCTGAACGTTAAAGAGTTTACCCCTGGCATCAGCAAAGCGCCTTTCGGTGCTGCCCGCTGTGACCTGAACCCCGGCGTAATCAAAGGAGACAGCGGCAAAATCCAGACGTTTTTGACGATGACCGTAGCGGCCAAATCCACTGATGAATTTTGAACGTGATTCCAGCCGGAGCACGGGCACCGGTTCAGCAGAGAGGAGATCGGAGGGAAGATCGCCCGCCGCCGCTCGCCGCTGACGCAGGTTCGCCAGCATCACCGCCGCCACATGGCGGCAGTTATTTTTAACCGGGCAGGTACATTCCCCGCTGGCATGCAGCTTTCCCTGCGGCAGGCTGAAGTGCACCATCACCTGGAAGGGTTCGACGGTGCGTCCGGGCACCTCGCCAGTCAACAGATCGCTTTGCCACTGGATATTCTGCGCTTTTTCCACCAGGCCTTTCGCTCTGGCAACAGTGCGCGCACCGATCCATCGGCTAACCTGGTTTTCGTTATATGTTACAGACGGCATCAGACAGTATCCCGGAATGACCCGAGCAGGGGCATAGCTGCTCAGCATAACAGGCAATAATATGGATCCCGGCCCCTGTAATGCAACCGTGTTACGCGATTTGCCAGCGAAAAAATGCGCGGAACAGCGGCAAAGGCCCTGGCAGCATCGCCGTGACGGCGGGAGATATCCTCCCGTCGGGCACGAAGGGTTAGCGAAAATACCGCGATCAATTATCTTTGTTTCAGGTCAATAAAACCGCAGTTATATTAAGCAAAACCCTACATGTTGCGTTTAATATGCCACTCTCATTCTATATATAGATATCAGGGTTGGGAGCACGGCATGTTATCCAGGGTAATAAAACGGGATGGCTGTAAGGTGGCGTTTGATGAAACACGCATTCGCGATGCCATTCTCTGCGCGGCTCAGGCGGCAGATATTGATGATAAGCGTTACTGCATTACAGTCGCCAGCCAGATAAGCCAGCAGCTGCAGCGACAGCACAGCGTAGATATTCACGATATCCAGCAGACGGTAGAAAATCAGCTTATGACCGGGCCTTACCCGGAACTGGCCCGCGCCTATATTGAGTATCGCCACGACCGTGATATCGCTCGCGAACTGCGCGGCAAACTGAATAGCGCCATCCGCGGCCTGATCGAACAGTCCAATCCCGCCCTGCTGAACGAGAATGCCAATAAAGACAGTAAAGTCATACCTACCCAGCGCGATCTGCTGGCGGGAATTGTCGCCAGACACTACGCCACCGATCATATCTTGCCACGCGACGTCGTGCTGGCCCATGAGCGCGGTGAGATCCACTATCACGATCTCGATTATTCGCCCTTTTTCCCGATGTTTAACTGTATGTTAATCGATCTGAAAGGCATGCTGACGCAGGGATTTAAGATGGGCAATGCCGAGATAGAACCGCCTAAATCCATATCGACCGCGACCGCTGTCACCGCGCAAATTATCGCTCAGGTCGCCAGCCATATATATGGCGGCACCACTATTAACCGCATTGACGAGGTGCTGGCGCCCTTTGTCGAAGCCAGCCTGGAGAAACACCGCGCCACGGCGCGGGAATGGCAGATTGCCGATGTCGAAGGCTACGCGCAAAACCGCACCGAAAAAGAGTGCTTCGATGCTTTTCAGTCGCTGGAGTACGAGGTGAACACCCTGCACACGGCCAATGGCCAGACGCCTTTTGTCACCTTTGGTTTTGGCCTGGGAACCTGCCGGGCGGCCAGGCTGGTACAGCAGTGCATCCTGCGCAACCGGCTCGCCGGGCTCGGGAAAAATCACAAAACGGCAGTATTTCCCAAGCTGGTGTTTGCCATCAGAGAAGGTGTGAACCGCTCGCCGCAGGATCCGAACTACGACATTAAACAGCTGGCGCTGGAGTGCGCCAGCAAGCGTATGTACCCGGATATTCTCAATTACGATCGGGTGGTGGAAGTCACCGGATCGTTCAAAACGCCAATGGGCTGTCGGAGCTTTTTAGGGGTATGGGAAGAGGACGGCCGCCAGGTTCATGAAGGCCGGAACAATATCGGGGTGATCAGTCTGAATCTGCCGCGTATAGCCCTGGAAGCGAAAGGGAATGAGACGGCATTCTGGACGCTGCTGGATAAGCGGCTGCTATTGGCGAAAAAAGCGCTGCTTACCCGTATTGCCCGGCTGGAGAACGTTAAAGCGCGCGTTGCCCCTATTTTGTATATGGAGGGCGCCTGCGGCGTGCGGCTACAGGCAGATGATAACGTCGCCGATATCTTCAAACATGGCAGAGCCTCTATTTCTCTCGGCTACATTGGCATTCACGAGGCCATCAACGCCCTTAGCGGCGGTAAAACCCACCTCTTTGACGATCCGCTGCTGCGCGAAAAAGCCGTGGCGATCGTCAGCCATATGCGTAACGCCGTGGATGCATGGAAAGCAGAAACCGGCTATGGCTTTAGCCTGTACAGTACGCCAAGCGAAAATCTGTGCGATCGCTTCTGCCGCCTGGATGCCGCCGAGTTCGGCATTATTGCCGGGGTAACCGATAAAGGCTATTACACCAATAGCTTCCATCTGGATGTGGAGAAGAAGGTTAACCCCTACGATAAAATTGATTTTGAAGCGGCCTACCCGCCGTTAGCGAACGGGGGTTTTATTTGCTACGGCGAATATCCCAATATTCAGCACAACCTGAAGGCGCTGGAGGACGTATGGGATTACAGCTATAGCCGCATTCCCTACTACGGCACCAATACGCCTATCGACGAATGCTATGACTGTGGCTTCACCGGCGAATTTTCCTGTACCAGTAAAGGCTTTACCTGCCCGAAGTGCGGCAATCACGATGTCTCCCGCGTTTCGGTTACCCGGCGGGTCTGTGGCTACCTCGGCAGCCCGGATACGCGTCCGTTTAACGCGGGTAAACAGGAAGAGGTCAGGCGTCGCGTTAAGCATATGGGCACCGGCCAGCTGGGATGAATATTCATCAGTATTATCCGGTGGATATCGTTAACGGGCCGGGAACGCGCTGTACGCTGTTTGTTGCAGGCTGCGAACACCGCTGCGCCGGGTGCTACAACAAATGCACCTGGCGGGTGAATTCGGGCGTTCCCTTCACCTTGCAGCATGAAGATCGCCTGATCGCCGATCTTAATGACAGCCGCATTCCGCGTCAGGGGCTGTCGCTTTCCGGCGGCGATCCGCTGCATCCCGCCAACGTTGCCGACATACTCAGGCTGGTGAAACGCGTACGTCGCGCGTGTAGCGGGAAAGATATCTGGCTGTGGACCGGCTACCGTCTTGCCGACCTGAGCGACGCCCAGCGGGAGGTGGTGCGGCTGATTGACGTGCTGATTGACGGCAAATTTGTCGAGGCGCTGAAGGATCCGGCGCTGCTGTGGCGAGGTAGCAGCAATCAGGTGATTCACTACTTAACCCGGACCGCAGATTATCAGGATGAAATCAGCAAATTGCAGAGCAAACCTACCCCTCCGACTTGATTTTTCAGAATGACCAACCACACTTAAGGGCATTGTCAGCGTTAAAACACCGGAGGAAACGATGAGTAAGAAGATCGCGGTATTAATTACAGATGAGTTCGAAGATTCAGAATTCACGTCCCCTGCTGAAGCCTATACCAAAGCGGGACACCAGGTTGTCACCATTGAAAAGCAGGCCGGAAAAACTGTTACCGGTAAACAGGGCCAGGCTAAGGTAAAAATCGATAAGAGCATTGATGAGGTTCATGCCGCTGAGTTTGATGCACTGCTGCTACCGGGTGGTCACTCCCCTGACAGCCTGCGCGGCGACGATCGCTTTGTGAACTTCACTAAAGATTTTGTCGCGCTGGGCAAACCGGTATTCGCTATCTGCCACGGGCCACAGCTGTTAATCAGTGCCAACGCGGTGCGCGGCCGCAAAATGACCTCGGTAAAAGCCATCGCCATTGATTTGAAAAATGCCGGTGCAGACTTCCACGATAAAGAGGTTATCGTCGACAACGACAGGCTGGTGACCAGCCGTACGCCGGACGATTTACCCGCGTTTAATCAGGAAGCTCTGCGTATTCTTGAAATCTCCTGAGCCGCACTGAATTTTCCCGATCGGCTCTGAAATTCCTGCTTCATTCACACCGGAATTTCCGAGCGGCCTTAATACCGGAATTCCCAGTCCGTATTAAAACCGGGTACGCCCGGTTTTTACTCCGTTTCCTGCCGTATCCAGCTGAGTTTTTTGCCGAACCCCAGCGCGTTATCGGTCATTTTCACTTCATCAAGCCTGATTTCCCACAGCGGAGCCGACGCTTTTATCGCCACCGGAAAACGCTTCACATAGGCGCTGCGTGCTGCCTTTTCCTTATCGCCTTCCAGCAGCGTGATACGTCCGGCGTACTGTACGCCTTTGATTAGCAATACCGATTTAGGCTGCCCGTTAATCGTGCCGGCCACCCGGGGGTCACGTAGCATTTGCGCCCCGTGCCGCGTGTGCTTTTCGGTCATCAGCCAGAACACACCGCTCTCGGAGTCGAAGACGTAAAAACAGTTAGCGCACCAGACGGGCGCCCCTGAACATAAGGACAGTACATGCTGTTTTTTTAGAAAACGGCTGATGGCGGCGGGCATTGCGGTATCGGACATAGTAGTCTCCCTGAAAAAGCCCACTTTGCCACACGCGCCCCCTGCATAGCCAGCCACAGCGCCGGGTAAGACTTCTCCTCGGGCAGGAAGCTGCTAGAATCCCCCTTATCACCCCTCAGATACGGGGATAAACAGAACAGAAGGACGTGATGAACAGCAGCGAAGCCGCGCCATGGCGACTCTACATTTTACGGACCCGCAGCGGAGCGCTGTACACCGGGATCACCACTGACGTCGTGCGGCGTTTTTTGCAGCATCAGTCGGGTAAAGGTGCAAGGGCATTACGGGGTAAAGGCCCTCTGGAACTGCTGTTCCACTGCGAAGCGGGCGATCGCTCAAGTGCGTCAAAACTGGAGTACCAGGTTAAGCAGCTCAGGAAAAGCGACAAAGTCAGGCTGGTGGTGCACCAGCCTGACTCTCTCACCGCCTGGCTGGAGGATCTCCGGGGCGGCTGAACCTGTGCTCACAGGGCAGGATGCCGCCGAACGCGCTCGTTCCAGGCGGCAGCGTCTCAGGCCTCAGCGAAGGGAGCGGCGTACTCAATAAGACCCTCTGCCTGAACAAGCGCCTCGTCGGCCAGTTTGTAGACCTGGAGCGCTTCCGCGCCGCGCAGGCGGCAGTGGAGCTGATGGCGGGCTGCCGGTTCAAAGCCCAGGTGACCATAAAAACCCGGGTTGCCCATCACGACGACGGCGGCATAGCCAAATTCATTAAGCGTATCCAGCCCTTCATAAATAAGCTGTTTAGCCAGCCCGTCACCGCGGCTGCTCTCTTCCACCGCCAGCGGCGCAAGGGCGACCCACTGATGATCCTCGCCATTAAGGGTGACCGGGCTGAATGCCGCGTAGCCCAGCACCTGGCCTTCATCATCGGTCGCCACCACGCCAAGCGTCAGCAGCCCATCCTCACGCAGCTGCTGAACCAGCTCCGCCTCTCTGGCTGTCGCAAAACAGCGCCGTAGCAGCGCGTCGATCCGGGCGGCGTCTATCCCGATTTCAGTACGAATCAACATGGCGCACCTGCGCGATCCGCAGGGGAAGTCGCGTCCTCAGTGAGTCCCGCCTCAATCAGCCTGGCCAGCTGCATCAGTCCGAAACGCAGCGGCGCGGGCATATGTTCAGGTTCCATCGCATCCATCAGATTCTTCACTTCGAGTCCCAGGTCAGTGTCGCCCTCAATCACCAGACGACGTTGGAAGAACAGCGTATCGGGGTCCTGCCGGCGGGCAGTCACCAGCAGCAGATCGTTAGCCTCACCGCGGAACCAGACGTCGGCCTCTTCCCGTTCGACAACCTGCAATTTCCCCTGCTCAAGAGTGGTGACCCAGCTCAGGCCCAGATCGCGGATCTCAATGCCTAACCCACGCCCCTCAAGAAAGTCTAGATCACCTTCGGCCAGAGCATGTTGAAACTGCCAGCTCAACAGCTGTTGCAGGCACTGTTTTTTGAGTGCTGAAGGGGCCAGCTGCAGCGGAATGCGCAAAAATTGTGGCCCCTTGCGGACAATTTTTGCACATAATGGGTTCAACACCATTATTACTCCTTACGTATGAGTTTTGACTATTTTGCCACACTGGCAAAACGAATCTGACGAATGGATCAGTAAAGTGTGCGAACTCTACAGAATTTTGGCATTAAATCCATTGCCCATCATTACGCCATTAGCTGCCTTAAATCAAAAGTTCTCATCGTTTCCCTGTTTACACTCACGGATTCTATCGTTTGTACGGAAGCGTAATATGGAACTGCTTTGCCCTGCGGGAAATTTGCCCGCACTAAAGGCTGCGGTCGAAAACGGAGCAGACGCCGTTTATGTTGGCCTGAAGGATGACACCAACGCCCGTCACTTCGCGGGCCTGAATTTCACCGGGAAGCGGCTGAAGGAGGCGGCCGGGTACATTCATCAGCACCGACGCAAGCTACATGTCGCAATCAACACCTTTGCGCATCCCAGCGGCTATGAGCGCTGGCAGTATGCGGTGGATATGGCCGCGAGCGTCGGCGTGGATGCGCTGATCCTGGCAGATATCGCCATGCTGGAGTATGCCGCTGAACGCTATCCGCATATTGAGCGACACGTTTCGGTTCAGGCCTCGGCAACCAACGTCGAGGCAATCAAATTCTATCAGCGCAATTTCGATGTCGCCCGGGTCGTCCTGCCCCGCGTGCTCTCTATGCATCAGGTGCGCCAGCTGGCGCGCGTCACCCCCGTGCCGCTGGAGGTCTTCGCCTTTGGCAGCCTGTGCATCATGGCAGAAGGACGCTGTTTCCTCTCATCCTGGCTTACTGGCGAATCCCCCAATACCGTCGGCGCCTGCTCCCCCGCCCGCTATGTTCGCTGGCAGCAGACGCCCGGCGGCCTGGAGTCGCGGCTGAATGAGGTGCTTATCGATCGCTATGACGCCACGGAGAATGCAGGTTACCCAACGCTGTGTAAGGGCCGCTACCGTTTAGACGGGGCACGCTATCACGCGCTGGAAGAGCCAACCAGCCTGAATACTCTTGCGCTACTCCCGGAACTGCTGGCCGCTAATATCGCCTCGGTAAAAATTGAGGGCCGCCAGCGTAGCCCGGCCTACGTGGAACAGGTTACGCGCGTCTGGCGTCAGGCTATCGATCGATGCAGGGCCGATCCCGCCGGTTTTACCGCTCAGCAGAACTGGATGAATACGCTCAGCGCACTCAGCGAAGGAACACAGACCACGCTGGGCGCCTACCATCGTCAATGGCAGTAGGATACCCCATGAAATACGCATTAGGCCCGGTACTCTGGTACTGGCCAACTGAGACGCTACAGGATTTTTATCAGGCCGCTGCCAGCAGCAGTGCAGAGATCGTCTATCTGGGTGAAGCCGTATGCAGCAAACGTCGGGCAACCAAAATGGCAGACTGGATGGCGATGGCGAAAGCGCTGGCTGCGGCGGGCAAGCAGGTGGTACTGACCAGCCTGGCGCTGGTTCAGTCCCCTTCAGAACTGGTTGAGCTGAAACGCTATGTGGATAACGGCGAATTCCTTCTCGAAGCTAACGATATGGGAACGGTCAATATGGTCGCGGAAGCGGGTCTGCCCTTCGTCGCCGGCCATGCGCTGAACTGCTACAACGCCGTTACGCTGCGTCTGCTGTTAAAAATGGGTATGGTGCGCTGGTGTATGCCGGTTGAGCTGTCCCGCGACTGGCTGGACAACTTGCTGACGCAGTGCGAGACGCTGGGCATACGCAACCGGTTTGAGGTGGAAGTTTTGGGTTATGGCCATCTACCGCTGGCTTATTCTGCCCGCTGCTTTACCGCCAGGGCGGAGAACCGCGGCAAAGACGACTGTCAGACCTGCTGTAGTGAGCACCCGCTTGGGCGAAAACTTTATTCGCAGGAAGATCAGCTGGTATTTGTGCTTAATGGTATTCAGACGATGAGTGGTTATTGCTATAACCTGGGCAATGAGCTGATTTCGATGCAGGGGCGGGTGGATATTGTCCGCTTATCTCCCCAGGGGACAGAGACGCTGACGATGGTGGATGCATTTCGCGCCAACGAAACGGGTAAGCATCCCTTATCGCTGCAATCTCACAGGCAGTGTAATGGCTACTGGCGCCAGGTCGCCGGACTGGAGCTTGTCAGCTAAAACCGGGCGGGTTGTCGTCTGCTCATCCCCGCTAACAATAAATGCGGTTTTACCCGGGCGAATGATAAGTCATACTCACGCATAGCCCGGGTCACGCCTTATCAGGGCAGATTGTGCGCCAGGACTGGCTGGTAAAAGGTAAAGTGCTGCAAACTGCCAATCCTTTTATCAAAAAATCGTCCAGGCTATCTGCTTGCACCTGTACGTAACCTTCGGTTATCGAATTGCATGGGGCGGACGCCAAAGTACCGCCCCTTACTGAAAAGCGTGGCGACCGGCAAGATAACAGCCAGCATACCTGCAATTTGAAGGATGAGGGTTATTTCCGGCCCTTCAAAAAAAGTGAGCGACTATGTCCGATATAAAAAACGTCCCCCTGTCGATCCTCGATCTGGCGCCTATTCCGCAGGGTGCAGCCGCCTCTGATGCGTTCAGGACCTCTCTTACACTGGCACAGCAGGCCGAAAAGCTGGGTTACAATCGCTACTGGCTGGCCGAACATCACAATATGTCCGGTATCGCCAGTGCCGCCACCTCGGTGCTGATTGGCTTTCTTGCGGCGAATACGCAGACGCTACGGCTTGGCTCAGGCGGTGTGATGCTGCCTAATCATGCCCCTCTGGTCATTGCTGAGCAGTTCGGCACGCTGGAGTCTCTCTATCCGGGCCGTATTGATTTAGGGCTGGGCCGCGCGCCGGGTTCCGATCAGCGCACCATGATGGCGCTGCGTCGGCATATGGGCGGTCATGTTGATAATTTCCCCGCTGACGTGCAGGAGATGATTAGCTGGTTTGATGCCGCCGGGGATGAGCGTCCGGCCGTACAGCCGGTGCCGGGTCTGGGACTGAAGATCCCGGTCTGGCTTCTTGGTTCCAGCCTCTACAGCGCTCAGCTTGCGGCTAAGCTGGGACTGCCGTTTGCTTTTGCTTCACACTTTGCGCCAGACCTGCTTTTCCAGGCGCTTCACCTCTATCGGGAAGACTTTACG
>Ga0153979_1000145_pt1 | contig 13075 bp, 19 predicted proteins | sample TSGA063MetaG_FD_104690 | JGI IMG/M metagenome (GOLD analysis project Ga0153979, IMG submission 104690) | Attine ant fungus gardens microbial communities from Georgia, USA - TSGA063 MetaG | ecosystem: Host-associated > Fungi > Mycelium > Unclassified | place: USA: Georgia, Magnolia Springs State...
ATTGACCGTAGAGCAACTGGCAGACAAAGCCTTGATGAGCCGCCGCAGCTTCACGCGCCGCTTCCAGCAAGTGACCGGCACCACCTTTATGCAGTGGCTGTTGAACCAGCGTTTGTCCGTGGCACAGCGCTTTTTAGAGAAAACCGACCAGCCGGTAGAACGTATTGCGCAAGAGGCCGGATTCGGCTCCGCCCTGTCGATGCGTCGCCACTTCCAGCAGCAGTTCAAAACCTCGCCCTCTCTCTATCGGCGTGAGTTTAGAACCTTAGGAATGTAATTATTGCGAAGACTATTTGGTGTACTTAGGGTGCACCAAATAGTCTATTAGAGGCGCGTCGCTAACTGTTTTGGCATAAAATCCAAATCGATACTGCACTGAAAATCGTCAATTTGACTCTGCACTTTCATCAACATTTTATTGAGATGAATACGGTTCTCAACCTGCTATTTCCTCTCAATATTTTTAATGTGCTGGCTGATGGTTTTCTCACTGCGATGCAATTTTGAGGCAATTTCTATATTTCTATCGCCAGAGGATAACAGTTGCAAAATGAGCCACTCTTTGGCGGTGAGCATCTTAACTCTTTTAAAATAAGCTGGCATTTACCCCACCAATCCATATTGCAGTACATTACCTTTCCATGGCGAAAAAACGCACTCCACCAGACGGGTTATTGGATTGCTTTTCAATACGATATCTTTTTGCCCTGTCACTGACTCTAATAGTTTAGTGGTTTCCGCATTCATGATTTGGGTATATACCACCAGTTTACTGTTAGGCCAACGCGCAGGGAAATTGCGAATAAATTCAATGCAGTCAAAGATATTGTCATCACGACTGAACAGTTCCATCATCACTACGTCAATGTCGTCATACTGGAGGTTAATAGTCAAATCACCGATATTTGATGTTGACAAAATACGGGTCATGTCCGATTTAAAATAATGGGCCACGCCTTTTTTTACATAAGAATCGCTGTCCATAATGGCTATATTCAGCATTGTCTCAGCCTCTAAAATATCAATATCATTTGTAATGTTTATTTCTTTCGAAAAACAAACTCAGCAGATAGGACAACACTGAGCACAATGAAACAAAGAAAAAGGCATAGCCTAAGTAGATTAAATAAAACGGTTGATGCAAAAAATCATCTTGGTCTAAATAACTGTCGATAAAAAAATTAGATAAAAAGAAGCCCAGGCTGAACACTCCGCAAGTAATGAACAGATAGAAGCTCAGTTTTGCCACCATGGGCCCTCCTCAATAAAAGGATGTGATCAGAAAACAACCCGCCGCGACTGATACCCCGGGCTGGAAGATACCACGAAGGCTTTTTGTATTAGTGAACCGGCAGTTCCAGTACGGCGTCGGTGGTTTTGATTTCGGCAAAGACGTCAGCTACGCCCGCCAGTGCTGCGCGTTGCAGCGTTGCGTGATCCATCACCTTGTTATCCCAGGTCGCCAGGTCACGGGTTGCTGTAGCGTCTTCTGGAATAATCACTTCATAGCCCAATGGCACCGCGTCGCGTGCCGTGGAAGAGACACACATGTGGGTCATCAAACCGGTGACCAGCAGCTTCTTAATCCCCAGCTTTTTCAGTTGCTTATCCAAGTCAGTCCCGACGAAGGAGCTTGGCGTGGCTTTGGTGATTACGTGGTCAACGCTAGTCGGTTGCAGGTCTTTATGGAACTCAGCAAATTTACTGCCTTCGGCGAACAGCGGGCCATTGGCTGGGCCAATGTGGCGCACGAAGAACACTGGCATTTTGTGGTCATGGGCGAATTTCACCAGACGCTGGGTGTTTTTCAGCGCTTTCATGCCATCAGGAATCGGCATTTTCCCGCTGAAATATTCGTTTTGGAAGTCGATCACAATCAGCGCCGTTGCGTTGGCTTCAAGAGACGTCGTCGCCTGCGCGCCGGACATGGTGCGAATAGTCGGAGCCTGTGACGCCGTGGTGGCGAACGCCAAACTAGAAGCCGACATAGATAACGCCAGTACGCTGCATGCAAATAACTTTTTCATTGAATTTCATCCTAATCATTGGTCGACAGAAGACATTCCCGTCGCAATTTGTGGGATGCATTGTGCGACTCGCCGCACTTTTTAGACAGTCGCCGAGGTCACCAAAAGCAGTCATATTGAGCCAAAATTAGATATATTAGTCCCGGGTATAACATTTTTTCACAATCTATATTCAGCTAAGTTCTCTCTTAAAATTCATTTACCCATATTTAATGTCGATTTTACTTAAACCTCTTTTTCAAAATGTAAACTGTCACTATTAACTTTATATAATGGGACTTATATTAAGTTAGGAATTTAGTAGATGAACTGGTAATCTATCCAGTAGCCGCTGTCTTTGGCCGTTTTTTCAAGACCGACCTCCATGATTGCGCTACGTAAAATCTGCAAGGTAAATCCCCTGCATCTTTTACAGAATCGACGTAGCGTTGTCGTACACTCAGTGCCTAAATATAGAGCAATTTATGTCCGTATTAACAACTAACAGTCAGTTCCTGCCTGCTCTTCATGCTGATGAAGACGTTCTCGCTAGGCTGAAGGAGTTTGTTCAGGACAAAGAGGCCTTTTCGCCTAACACCTGGCGCCAACTGATGAGTGTAATGAGGATCTGTCATAAATGGTCTGTTGAAAATCGCCGCCCTTTTTTGCCTATGCTGCCTGCAGATCTCCGTGATTATCTGGCTTGGCTGCAAAAGACTGGCCGTGCTTCTTCAACGGTCGCAACGCATGGTTCTCTGATTTCAATGTTACACCGTAACGCAGGACTCACCCCTCCTAACTCTTCCCCATTGGTTTTCAGGGCAGTGAAGAAGATAAACCGTGTCGCGGTTGTTGCGGGTGAACGAACTGGCCAGGCCGTGCCATTTCGCCTAGAAGATTTACTGAAGTTGGATGCACTTTGGTCTGACTCGATATCCCTTCGCGATAAAAGAGATTTGGCTTTTCTACACGTAGCTTACAGTACGCTGCTGCGCATCAGTGAATTGGCGCGCCTCCGCGTTCGCGATATATCTCGCGCCCAGGATGGAAGGATCATTTTGAACGTGAGTTACACCAAAACCATTGTTCAGACTGGTGGCCTAATCAAAGCTCTTAGTTATCAATCTTCTCGCCGGTTGTCTGAATGGTTATCGGTAGCAGGTATCCTAACAGAGCCCGATGCATTACTATTTTGTCCGGTGCATCGTTCAGGGAGCGCAACTATGTCAGTTACGCGGCCCCTGAGCACGCCGGCGATGGAATCTATTTTCTCACATGCATGGCATACAACAGGAACTGGGGAAACGATCAACCCAAACAAGGGGCGCTATAAAATCTGGACTGGCCATAGTGCTCGTGTTGGAGCTGCTCAGGACATGGCCGCCCGCGGCTATGCAGTCGCTCAGATTATGCAGGAAGGAACATGGAAAAAGCCTGAAACCTTAATGCGTTACATTCGTAATCTTCAAGCTCATGAAGGAGCAATGGTAGATTTAATGGAAAGCAAAGCGCTGTAATAAAGCATACTTATCAAATAATATATAATAAGTATGAATTGTGAGTTATCTTTCCCAAGGTTTCTTGCTTAACGAGCGAGGTTAATCCTTTCCCCTTTTACGCCCGCCCAATAATTCTGACCGACCATAGCTAACTTTTTCTTCTTTGTGTTTACGAATGCCCGAAAAACCTTCTTCATCAAGTAACTCTTCGATCACACTACTTACTCGTGGTGATTTAGTTTGCCGTAATAAGTTCATCCCTTCATTCTAGGCATGAAGCATATGCTTGGTCATTTCTCTCCACTGAGACTCATTTTTTTGACGCTTCAACCATTTCTTTTCCAACCTCTACAGCGGATTCGGTGAGTGATTCAATCATTTCCGCAAAACGACGAGACGAAATCCCAGGTCTGCTATTAAAAAAACGCTCCAAGGTTTTGCGCGCATCCCACGTTTGCCTTCCTTTGATAGACAGCGCGGGTGGGTTGTGTGAAAAGCGTGTAGCGTAGGATATTTTCCGTTTTCCAAGCGCCCCCAACAAATCATGCCTGAACCACATCAATGCATAGTTGCACAAAACCACTTTTGTTCATAATATGTATCTGTTCATGATTCGTGAACATCATTTAGGCTTGAACAAATGAGACCTCAACGACTTATCACAAAAGTTGCAGAAACGATGCCCCCTGGCATCTTGCTAGAATATGAGCTTGCTCAGGAAGGCGATGAGACTGATGGAAGAGCCACGCTGACCACCGCGTACGGGGAGAGAAAAAATTTTATTCTCGCAATAAAAACAGTACATCGAGTCGAGAGTCTCGCCGGCGTTGAAAGGCGCACTAACCAACAAGTTAATGGTCTACCGGAGCTGCTCATTTGCAATCGACTTTCTCCGATGTTGGCGGACTACTGTATGCAAAACCGCATTAACTTTATCGACAGTGCCGGGAATGCGCACATTAATGTACCGGGGCTTTGCATCATTATTCAGGGAAAGCAGGAAGAAAAAATAACTGCCGCAGCCGGGGGGATATTCCCTGAAGGCGTGATGAAACTACTGTTTGTTTTGCTTTCTGAACCTCATTCTCTAAATAAAACGTATCGTCAGCTGGCAGAACTCTCGGGTATCTCATTGGGCATGGTCAGTAAAGCATTTGATATCCTTGAGCAGAGGCGGCATTACAGAAAGGCGAAATCCGGCAGACGTTTGATTGACAGTGACGGGCTTTGCGCTTTGTGGATTAATGATTTCGCCCGCTCTCTAAAACCGCGGCTGGATCTGCTGACTTTGGAGGCCCCAAGGTCTTGGGAGCATCTGGTTCTGGAAAATGGAGAATATGCGAGCGGTGAGCTTGCCGCTGCCTCACTAAGCGGCGGCTATCTGGTACCTGCGACGGGCATAATCTATACGCCCTATTCATTAGTGGAGCGTCGAAACAAGCTGGTGTTAAAACCCGCGCGCGAACCAGGTTTGCAAATTATTGCGAGTTTCTGGGGTTCACTTACTCTCAATACTCGAGCTAGAGCCATGCTTTGCCTTGGGGATTTGTTGGATGACGGCGACGACAGAAGTCGTGAAGTCGCAAGGATAATCAATGACAAATATCTTAACCTTGAAGATTCCGCTCTCTTCAGTTACTGAAACCTTGCTGAGGCAGATCAACCATATCTGCGGTGCTCAGGGTATCTCTTACTTTATTGCGGGTGCGACTGCGCGCGAAATCCTAATACATCATGTATATGGGAGAGCGATCGGCCGGCGTACTCGAGATATTGATTTTGCGGTATTTGTGCAGGATTGGCAGCTGTTTGACAACCTGAAGCAGGCATTAACTGCGGTTGGCGCACAAACCATAAAAGGGAATGCCCACCGTTTAGTACTGGAAGGTATTGAACTGGACATCATTCCTTTTGGCGGCGTTGCCGAAGCAAATAAAGTTGCATGGCCGCCCGATCGCGAGGTTGTGATGGCCGTTGATGGCTTTGAGGAAGCTTTCGCGCATACGGTATCTGTAACAATGCAGGGTGGCGAACAAATCCCTTTCTGCTCACTACCCAGTCTCGCGTTGCTTAAGCTTTTCGCCTGGCGCGATCGTGGAAAGGCAAATGGAAAAGATGCGGTAGACCTTTATAAAATTATCAGTGAGTACGGGCAGATTGAGAATGAGCGTGCGTATGAAAACCCCGCTGAGTGTGACAAACGTGACTGGGATGTTGATCGTATTGGGGCATTTTTGCTGGGAAAAGATATCGCGATGATCAGTAGTCGTGATTCCATGATCGAACTTTTTAAACTTGACGCGGATGCACTCACTGATGCAATTGTCCGTCAGTCTATAAAAGACAATACAGACTCCATTGAGGAGATGATTTTAGATTTCTGGACCGGACTTCATAGTAAATAATCAGGAGTTGCAGAGATTGCTGGCGGCGATTGCTCGCAAAAATTACCAAGACCGACGCCGGCGGCAAGAGGAAGGGATAGTTAAGGCGAAAGATGCCGGTAAATTTCGTGGAAGGCAGGCTGACCTACAGCTGCATGAGAAAATCATCGAGCTACGCGTCCAGAATGGCCAGAGTATTCGCGATACGGCCAGATTATGTGGAGTATCTGAAAGGACCGTTATTCGAATCGTTAAAAAGGCAGAAGAAAACAAGGTAACTAAATAGGCGCTCGGTCAGGGTAAGAATTGGGAAGTTATCAGGAGCCCAGTGTAATAACCCAATGTCGAAAGGGCGGCGTTCGCGGTCGGTAAGGCCCCCCTTGCCGCCGCGCTGCCGTACCAGACGGTATGCAAGCCTCTGATACGCCCAGAATTATAGCGTAGTCGGAGTGAAAGAGAACCGCTGCCGTGCAAACAGGGAAACTCTCCACGTCTTGACGGCTGATACACAATATCTGGTAGTAGTGGCAGCTGATTGGCACACCACATCTAGTATTTCTAGAGCGTTGAGTAGCGTGGGAGTACACTCTGTCGCTATAGGTAAGCCTGTTCAAAATACAGGCTTACCGTACAATAATTCTCTATATCCAAACTGACCCCTAAATCCTCATAATTAGTGTCATCTAAATCATACTGCGGATTTAAATCTAGCCACTGATTAATCAGATTTCTTTGTCTTCTTACAGAATCGCCATTTTGTTGGATAGCATTGGAAAACCTCAGGTAAGCACCATCCAGCACGGCCATCAGCTGTTCGCTGTTGGTCCGTGGCTTGTATTCGTCGAATAATCCCAACTGCGCAACACCTTGGCTGTAAAAATCACCGAGCATGACCCCGCACTTTTGAAAACGGTGCCCGTCCTGCCATATGGCATCCAAACATTGAGCTGCTGCGGCCACGATGTCTCGACTGTCCTGTGTCGGTATTTGGAGCTTTGTCTCAGCGGTCTTGCCGTAATAGACCTCATTCACTGAGAACGGGCTGGTTTTAACGAACGCCGAAATGTGCCGGCAATACTGCCGTTCACCGCGCAGCTTCTCCGCTGCTCTGACCGCATGGCTGCAAATGGCTTCGCGCATCAGCTCGTATTCGGTAACACGGTCGCCGAAGGAGCGGGAGCAGACTATCTGCTGCTTAGTTGGTGCAAACTCTTCCAGCTCTAAGCATGGCTCTCCGCGCAACTCCCTGACTGTGCGCTCGAGCACTACGTTGAAATGCTTTCGTATCAGGCCGGTATCGCTGATCATCTTCAGTGCAAGGGCGTGGGACTCTTTCAGGCTGGAAACATCTTTATCCCAGCGCGTGCACTCAATCCACCACGTCACGCCAGCAGCGCAGCGACTATCACTAACGCTTTAACGTTCATTTCAGCCCAGCGCCTTTTGCGCCAGCGGGCCTGACGGTCTGGCAGCCCGTTGATGCCGCCGTTGATGCACTTCGTCAGCCCGGTGAAGTCGCCTGAGTCTGCAAAGCGCTTGCAGTTGTTGGCCTTCCAGAACCAGCCCGTCGACAGCGCCGCGTATTCGTCCTGCAAGAGCAGGTCCGGATCGCTGATAAGATCGATGCCCAGCGCGCTGGCGCTCGAGCGATAACGGACCTTCCCCATTCCGGCGGCCCAGCTGCTCGCGCTGCGACGCGGTGAGGCGGTTGCCGAACACTGACAGGCCAGCATTCGAATAGTTGAACGACTCGGACAGCGTTTTGAACCCGCCGGACTCGGTCCCTATCTGCGCGATGAATGCCGCCTGCCGCGCAGGTGTCGTGACGTCGAATTCGGCCATCGTAGATACCAGATGCGGATACCAGCGCTCAGCGAAGTCGGCGCTGAGTGAAGCCGCCCGTTGAAATTGGTCTTTTGTCATTGTGGATGTCTCAGGACACTGAAGAGTTTGGCGACGTTCCCGCCAGCGCGGTATATCGCGATGCAGGTGATGGCGTTAAGTGCGAACGACGCCCAGTGCGTGTTGTGGTAGTTATCGAACCAGAAGCGGATCGGCACACTGTCGTAAGCCACGATAAGCAGGTAAGCCAACCATGCCGCCTAGCGCAGGTGCGTTGTCCCATTCTTTCGAAAGAAGCACAACCGGATAACCACCAGACTGCACAGCACCACGTTCGAGATAACAAGCGGGTCATTTAGTGCCACTTTGTCCCCTCCACCGACCAATCAGTGATGCTGGGTTCTTAGCCCGGTTGCTGGCGAACGTCAAAAGCTGAACAGCCAGTGCATAGATGATCACCGCGCCCAAGGCATCCAATGGTTTATCGTGATAGTTGAGCCAACCCGCCAGCTTTGCGCCAGCGACACCAGCACCAAACAGGCCGCACAGGAACGACACGCCGAAATATGAGATACGTCGCCAGGCTGGCAGGTCTACTGCTGATGTGACATAGAACACAGCCCCAGCAAACGCCCCGAACACAACGCCGTAATCAAGGCCAGTGAACCACCCAAACACACCGACCGTAGCGAGTGCCGCTGAAGCTGCTGTTGCTGATACAGGCTCAGACATTGATAAACCCCTTATCGCTGTTGTTGTCCTCCATCGAATCGAGGGCATAAAAAAAGCCCACCGAAGTGAGCCTTTATGAATTATTGGGACGCCTATCTTAAGGCAAATTTTTTACTATGATTATTGTGTGCCTTGATGTTAGACGGGCCACGTAACCCATCTTAAAAAAAACGGGTGGCGTTACTCGCACGACCAAAGGCTTTGCAATTTTGCAATTTAAATCACATTAATTAATAGAGGTTATTTATGAGTACAGATAGCTTTAAATGCCCAGGCTGTGGACAAGACCTTCCGGAAGTTAGAGACCTAATTCAATACGAAGGCACAAGTTGCTCTAACTGTGGGCAAGAAATCCACGCGGGAGATATTCTCGCTCAAATCAGCCTCAAGGATGGTAGATACGTGAATGACAACGGCATGAATCAGCAATAATGGTTCAATTAACCATCTTACGGAAGAAAGGCGTGCACGGTGTTCCCAGCATCATGTACGCCGCCCATTCCACAAACAATTAAGCCCCGGCGAGTGCCGAGGCTTGATATCAGGTATATTTTCCCATCATTTGGCTAAATCTATCCAGATTCGGCAGTTTTTGCAACTGTTATTAGACCAGCATTGACGGTGGTCCTTATTTGGACTATATTTAGACCATGGCGAAAGCCATACCCCACAAGCGGTTGTGGGGTAAAAATTTGATGAAATAACACCCCCAAATCAGCTTAACTGCTGAAAAATATCACCGCCAACAACGTGCGGTAATGAGTGAAAAATTTAAAGAAATATACATGATTTCTTTAACCTTAAAATATCAAATAAATCAGGCACATATCAGTGCCAGGAGTAAAAAATGAGAATAGAAACTATCTCTTATTTAAAAAAGCACGCCGCTGTGCTGGATGTGAGTGAGCCATTACTGGTTACCCAGAACGGTGTTCCAGCCTACGTAGTTGAGTCCTATTCTGACCGAAAGCGAAGAGACGACTCCATTGCACTGCTAAAATTACTTTCTATTTCCGAGAAAGATAAGCAGGAAGGGAGAACGATGTCAGGTAACCAGTTATTGGCGAGGATAAAAACCCGCTAAATAACTGGAGGCTAGAATGCCCAATAGCAACAACAGCTCTACCGCAGTAAACATTGATTACACTGAAACTGCAGTATCAATGTCAGAAAAAATTGCAGACTTTCTTTTGGGGCAGGAGATCGACCCAAATCCAGTCATAGCAAAGATAATTTCTCAATTTGAAAATAAGGTCACGGTGTTCCCATCTTCGTGTCAGATTTCCCCAGAATTAGAGAAATTAGGATGTACCGTCTATCACGAATTTAGTTCAATCGATGGATATCGCATTCTTTACAAAGTCACTCCTAATCAACAGGAAGTGACTGCCCATGCCATTCTTGCCTCTGGACAGAATGTTCAGCAGTTGTTGTTTGAAAGACTCATTGAGCGAAACTAAGCCGCCCAAAGTGAGACTGCGCACACGCGCGGTCTTAATTAGTTTGTTACTCTTCGAAATCCCCCTTCTGCAATGCTTTCTTCGATAAAACATTTAGTAATTAACATTTCATAGAATGGTTTCCAGCTGTTATTCCACATTCTTTCTGGCAGGTCCGGCAGCAATGCCTTAACGGCGCGATGCGCTACAGCTGCTGGCAGGCGGGAATAACGTGAAAGAACTTTGGTTTAAATGCTTCCAGATTTACCGCCTAAGCCGCGATGTTGAGCTGAATGCCGAGGAAATGCAGTCGCAGCTCGAGCGCTTCATCTTCTCGCCGTGTGGCAGCCAAGATATGGCGAAAACTGGCTGGGTGTCTCCTATGGGTTCATTCGGCGGCGGCCAGCTGGTTCATTCAACCGGCAGCCAGCAGATTTTAATCTACGCCAAGAAGAAAGAGAAAAACCTTCCAGCTTCGGTAATTAAGCAGGAGCTGCAGGCTAAGGTTGCACAGTTGGAAAGTGAGCAAAGCCGCAAGCTGAAGAAGACAGAAAAGGACTCGTTGAAAGATGATGTGCTGCATACCCTTCTGCCACACGCGTTCAGCCGCTATAGCCAAACCTTAGTCTGGATTGATGCGGTCAACGGCCTAATCATGGTAGCCGCTGGCCACGCTCAAGCAGCGCGCGGAGAAAGCGGCGAGAACGGCGGGCCGGGCGCCGGCGGACAGTCAGGCCCATCGCCTGGTTCCCCTGTCAGACAGCCAGTACCTGAGCCAGCTCCAGATGATGGTGGCCACGCTGAAAATTCCGCTGGAGCGGCGCAGCAAGCGAACGGCTAAAACAGAGGAAGCACGCCTCTGGGAGATCACCGACCGGACGGTGCGCAGCTGGATAGGCGAGGCGGTGGAAGCGGCGGCGGCCGACGGCGTGGACTTTTCAGTCCCTGTGACGCCATTCGGTAAAACGCCCATATTGCCGAATCACCAGTAATGGGGTTTAACCGCAGGCTTCTTCTTTGTGGGGACGCGTTCAGGAAACTGATGTGCCTGAAGCTCATCAGTTTTTACGTTCTTTCTTACCCAGTGAGCGTAATTCTTGAGGGAGCCGGGCACTTCACGAGCAATTCCTTCGCGGTGGGGAAGAATGATGCCCACTGTGATTTCGGCGAAGTCTTCCTTTATCGCTTTTAACGCTGGCGTCATATCAGTATCAGCAGACACCAGAACTATCTGTTTTATACGTTCATCGGCTTGCAGTTTCTGCTGTTTTGAAAGAAGTCTGTACATACCCAGAGCCAAGCTAACATCTGTCTGTTTCTCTTCCAGATCCCATATATCCACCTTATCCTGCCTTGAAGCCGGTGTATGTATATCTACGTAGCGAGGGGCTGTACCATGCTCTAAGCGGTGTTTACCCAGAATTACTGTCACGCCTTTCGTAATCAGGGCGCGAATGTAGGTATCCTGAGCCTCTTTAGATTTGATTCCCAAGGTTGCAAGGCTCGGCAATACCGGAGATGTGAAGTAATTTATCTGAGTAGTCTCAGAGGCAGGATTTTGTATTTTCGTGATGTGGGTAAGCAGGGCTGGAAGGTCAAGCCATTTATAAGGCGTGCCGGCAAGCAGGCCGTAAAAGAGATTGTATCCGTCTATAAAAAAAGCGGTGCGCACGTTTGCTTCCCTTCAGATACGAAAAAACCGGCTCACTGGCCGGTTTTTTCACCCCAACGGCCAGTGAACTTAATCGCTGCGTTCGGGGTTGAGTTGTAAGACTGATGTTATTGTATTTTGACGAATACGTCAACCCAATACGTTATGACGAAGCCGTAACCCAGCCGACAGGAGTAACGCAGCGTTTTCTCCCTAATTAGATAAAACGCCGATATTACCGACGCCCCCGAACTTATCCCCCCGTTTCTGTGGATAAGCTACATGTTGTGTCGGCCGCAGCTGGTAGGCGTACTATATTTAGTGCCAGACGGGGCGGTAGGCTATACATCCTTGGGGTACTTGGCACGTTCCCGCTCCGACCATCCGTTAAAACTCCGCCTAAGGAGGGTTTAGCCGATCTGCGAGTTGTCGCCAGCGAGGTTTATTTTGTTGACCACCGCCTATTTTAACCCTTCTTTGAATTTGACATTTAACTATACCCAAATGTCATAGCTGGTTAGTTGGCCTTGTGACCAAGATAAAATTATCTAAATAACAAACACTAGCCATCTTATAATTTCATAATCACACATATATTGGTGTATGAAACAACTGGTTTTAGCGAAAAGCAATTTTCAAATGGGGCAAGCGGTATTGTATGTACAACTGAAAACCAACTAATGGCCGTTTGGAGTGAGACACTGGCCACGAAAACAACCGCCGGTTTGGTACGCTTCTCCCTAGTCGGAGAAATAGACACGGACTACGGACAGCAGGGGGTTGCGATAGGAGAATTTAAAAAGGGCTTCCGTTCGGCACCGCTGGGTGTTGTACTACTAAATGACTGACGTACTTCAGCCGTATGCATAAAGATCCCGCTGTAGTTATACTTTGTATATCTTCTGACTTGTCAATTACGCAATCTCGTTTTTGCTGTGTTGAAAACATTCATAACGTCGTTATGCTATCCATAATGCGCGATATGGATTTTAGTTTCGATTATGGGATACACATCTGGGACGGCCCGTTAGAGGGGATTACGGCGCGCGCCGTGTTGGTACTTAATGAAAACAACAGAGTTATATACAGTGAATTAGTCTCTGAGGTAACACATGAGCCGGATTATACGGCGGCCATGGCAAGTTTGAGATAGTTAGGACTCTGGGCGACGAAAGCAATGGGAGAACAGAGTGTTAAAAATAAGGGAGGCAGATTAGATCTGACCTCCCCTATATCAACATTACGGCAAGTCTTTAATTAGAAGCTGTATCTTGCGCCGATGTTCGCATTCCACGGCTGCTCAATGTTGTGGCCCTTGCTGTACTCATAGTCTACGTGAATTTGCATATTTTTGGACAGAGAGATAGCCACCCCAGCCCCTACTTCACCGCGCGTACCCGACAAGTCATTGTTGAACTGATTATCGTTGACGCGCACTTCGTTGTTTTTAGCAAATTCCTGTGCCACAGCGAGGCGCAGGTACGGTTGAACCATTTTATCGCGGCCTAAATCGATGGTATTC
>Ga0153979_1000147_pt1 | contig 12962 bp, 8 predicted proteins | sample TSGA063MetaG_FD_104690 | JGI IMG/M metagenome (GOLD analysis project Ga0153979, IMG submission 104690) | Attine ant fungus gardens microbial communities from Georgia, USA - TSGA063 MetaG | ecosystem: Host-associated > Fungi > Mycelium > Unclassified | place: USA: Georgia, Magnolia Springs State...
GGGTATGGGTCTGTCATGACAAGATCGGAGGGCTCGGAGTTCAATCCTCTTCTGGCGAGTCTGTTCCTTCTACAGGGCATGTTCTTCCTCGCAGCGGAGGAAACAGCGAGTCATTTTGACCTCTTCTTTTTCCTAGTCAATCTTGGGGTTGTGGTCCTTGAGCTAGTCATAGCCTAGGATTAGATTCTGTTTCCCAAGTCTGGAGATGGCCAGGAGCATCCTTTCAGAATGAGTCTTGTACTAGAGAACTATGTCCACAACTTTGGAGATTTGTTTTACCTCGTTGGGGGAACTGTTGACATTGAAGACAGAGATGTTATGTGAGAGGGTCCAGGTGTTCATCCCCTTCGAACAGACAAAATCCCTGTCGATGAGGCTTCTGGTTGCTCCACAGTCTAGGAGGGCTCTGATAGAGTGTAGTTTGCTCGTGTCTGTAGTTCCGATTTCCACTGGCAGGAGTAGGGACGTCCCTCATGTGTCCAAAGCGCTGATCAAAAGGAGCTTGGGCAGTCTTTTCTCCCACTTGGGTCTGCAGAGCGAAGCCGAGACGAGAGGGATAGGGGAGGGTGCATCTACTAGTTCACTGTCAATTGTATTGAGGTCCTCTATAGTCAATACAGTGAACTTATTTACTGGCGACCGGGGTGCACTTATCGCCGGCTGTGCTACACAAAATCCTTTTCCTTTGGGGGACAAGCCTCTACTATCAGAACTGCATCTTTCAACGCCAACAGATCTTCAATCAATTCCTCCCACTGCTCTGTAGTGAGTTGACGGACATCCATTCAGTGGGGACAATCTCAGACTATATAGTTCGCATCTCCATATTAGTAATACCCTCGCAGAGACAAAGACCTTGCTTTCTTAGTAGTGTCCACATCTATGGGGACTCCCATAGATGAAGTAGTTGGCGGAGGCTTCAGAGTGACTAGAGGGGGCGGAGCGAGGGGTAATCTTGCTATGGACAATGGTGAGGGTCGGGCGGAGACAGTTTTGAGCGATGTGGAAGGGGCAGAACGCAACACAGACTGGAAGGCTTCATTTGCGAGGTGCACTTGGTCAATCCTCTATGCTGCTCTATACCACACGTCAGGGTCAGTATCAGCTGGCCATCCATAGGGCATAGTGGCAATCTGGTTTTGAATGCCTAGTCTAAGACCTTGCCGAAATTTCACCACTAGTGTCTGGGGATCCATATAACCAGCATCGGAGACTAGGGCTTGGAAGCTATCCAAATAGTCATCTACTGTCTAATTTTCTTGGTGGTAGGAGGTCCCTTCCAAAGCGTTAATCGCATCCGCTTCTACATTTACAAGAAAGAAGTGTAGCCGGAATTGTTGTTTGAAGACTCCCCAGGTTTGGATAGAGAAAACGCTAGTGTTCACTTCTTGACGGAACACGTTTTCGGACCACTTGGTGATGCGACCTCCTTTGAAGAATGTGAGAGCCCAGAGAATCTTTTTTTGTTTATCATAGAACTGCTCTGGGGCTAGATGTATATAGAGAGAGCAGGAGTTCAGGAAAGCACAGCCGTTGTGACATTCTCCATTGAAGTCCAGAGGGCAGGAGAGCTTGGGGCGAGTTTATCATGCCAGTAGAGTGGGGGACGAAGACACCAGAGGGGATGGTATGGGTGGGGGAGGTATGTTCAGTACAGCCGGAGGAGAGAGGTTAGCCACTAACTGTGTGAGCTGCTATAGCTGCGCAGTCAGGGCTGCCAGGGTGGAGTTAATGTTACTTTCTGAGACATATTGTCTCTCCGTAAGCTCCTGCAGATGGTATTGCAGGTATCCTAGGGCGTTGGCTATACCTTGAGGGGTGTCCGGGGGTAACGACATCTGAAGAGTGGATTTTTTGAAGAGTTGGGTATGACAGGGAAGGGTGACCTATTAGGTGGCTGTCTACTGGGATAGTCTAAGACTCCGCTTTAAGATCCTAATCTGCTGTAAGGGTGACTGGGCACAAGACTCTAGGAGAATCCTCAGTAATATTACAGATTGTGGTTATGATACAACTCACCTCCAGGAGAATCCTCAGAGATTAGAATGAGGCTCCTAGAGGGATCCTTTACATTATATATATCCCTTAGTGTCAGGGTTAGCAGGATTGGAGCTAAACTAGTGTATTTAAGTATCATTAGTAAGCAGGCTAAGATAGCTCCAGAGTGTTGTCAAGCCGTTCAGGGGTAGAAATGGAGGTGTCCCCTTACAGTTAGGGTTTTATAGCACCCCTTTATAGTGTGTGCTCAGAGCGACAGGCATCATCTCCTAACAGCTCATTTCCCTTTATAGCAAAGCCATATATTTTTAGGACAAGAACTAAGTCACTGATGGGGATCAAAGGGAATTGATCACAAACAAAGATAATAATAACTAAAAGAAACAGAACCTCTAAGATGTTTCACAATTGTGCTTTTAACAAGTAGACACTGGGAAGATGATCAAATGAACAAAGAGAGCTTGAAAAAGAGTAATAAAGAAGAAAAGTTGAATAACTGAAAGAAATTATAATAGTAGTTTTAAAAATTCACTTGAGGTCAATCTTACTGTAATTGGATTTCTAAGATATGCATTCATCTTGTACTGTGACACTACTGCCCTTACCTAGTCTAGTAGTTTAGCTTACCGCTGATACAGCAAATTTACCTAGAATTCCTATTGTCATAACTTGGCAAAATAGCTAAGTCAATATTTATATTTTTTTTTCTTTTAGATTATTACTAAGATGGAGTGCAGGAAATATCATGTGACAGTCACATAATCACAAAAGTGTGACAGTAGTCACAGAATGGTCACATCATAATGGGGAGTTACAATCACAGCATGTGACAAAGAAGTCAGCTGATAAACATGAGGACTGTGAAAGACAAGGTATATAGCCATAATAGTAATTATATATATAGTGTAGCAAATCTAACAGGAACTTTATCAAGTTCTCTTTGTCAATTGCTGAACAAAGGGCAGTTAGCTTTATTCCAGCTTGGAGTTTAGCTTTCTTACACCTATGCCATTGTGTAGGCTCTTCTTCAACTGACTATACAACTGAAAGCCAACTCCAAAAACATATAGCAAGTGGTTAGCTCCTAGCATAAGCAAATGCCCAAGTCCGTTGGGGCTTAAATTCCCATTGAGGGAGAGGTTTGGTAGTTTTTAGAAAGTAAAGAGAAAAACACTCAGAAAATAGAGACTTAGTCACTTAAATAGCCATTAAGCTCTAGAGCAACAGAAAAGGATGATAATGGGGGTATAATGCTTGAGTTCTCTTCTGTGCCCTAGAGTATTTTATAAGGATTACAAAGCAGCAAGACAACAAAGAAAGTGAAACAAAAAAAACCTCCAAATTCCCAAACATAGTAAGGCCAAAATGATAAGACAGCACCCCTCCTAAACACTGGGTAACCACTCTCTACTCTTCTAACTCTACTCCAGAATCCAGTTTTTTTCCACTGTAGTTGCAAAATGGCTCTACGTCAACTTGCCTTTCTTAATCTTAATATAATTAGCCATCATTAATGATGGCTCAGATCTGATGGTAACTCTTTTGAATATAGTACTGCTGGCTACTAAGGTATGATGTCACTCTAGTAAATATTAGTCTTCGAAGTTCACCTCTGTTCTTAAGAGTACTCTAGAAGGGAAATGTTATGACCTTAAGGAGTAACTCAGGTTACAACACTCAAGTAAAGACTCAAGAATGAATTGAGAGTAGAGAAAGGAAGGGAATGATACAATTGGTAAAGTGTAGGGAATACAGGAGAGTATCTACTGTATATATACCTATGTACCATAAGGAGTATGTAAGGAATATATATAACAGACATGAGGTCTGCTGAGTAAAGAACATACCCCACCAGTGAGGTGCTGACTGAGCTATTACACATATGAAGTAACCTGAAACAAAGAAGTAGTCCATGTAGTTGCATTATGGTAAACATCTGTGTGCAATAAGGCCAATTGTTACAATACCTCCTTTTTAGGGTTCATGTTCTCATGAATTTTCTACAACCTTTCTTCTCCCATAGCATAAATAGCCACTGACTTTTTCTGTGGTCCCACAATATAACTATTGTCTGCTGCTTCTAATATGAACTATGGTTCATGTGATAGTCCTCTTTCATATAGTGGTATTTTGAATTCTCTTCATACTATTTCTGAATTTTGTTTTAATTCAAGCAATCCTTTGATGATCCAGTTCCAATATCTGGAACTGTTTTCTCTATTTCTGCTGATGGTGTGATATCTAGCAGATGGTAAGAAACAAATAACGCTGGATAGAGCTTTGAATTGTTTTAAGCATATGATGAGATTATTGATTTCTTCTGATAACTGTGTGTTGGGATTTTTAGATGCTGAGACTATTGATTCATTACTTGATAATGTGGTTGTGGATTTGGTATCAGGTGGAGGTGGAGATGGACGTATTAAAATAACTTCTTCTTTATCTTTATTTTCTTTTGGGAGAATTATTAGTTTAACTCATGGAAGGGAAGTGAACTGATTGGTATGAGCAAATGATTCTTGTAATTCTTGAATATGATTATCAATTGTTGGATGTCCTTGGCCTTGGTATATTGTAAGTTTGTTAACTAGATTGCATTGGATATTATGGAATTATTGGGATAAGATATCATGCAAGATGAGCCTAAGTGTTTTGGCCACTTCATAGAACTGTGTGGCAATGTCTGTACAATATCCTTCTCCAGCAAGTAATGTTCCTGTTTCTGTATCTGCCATGGTGTTGTTGATAATGTCAGCCATTCTGACTAGTTTTTCTGCTTTTTCTTCGAGTCCTGCCATAGCTTCAATGGCTTGGATAATGCAATCCATTTTGCTTGCCCAATCTTTGGTTCTATTGTTACAACATATAATCTTGTTATAGATTTCTTGGTTCCAAGTAAGGGAGACAGCCATAGTAGAAGCATTGGTAGTAGTGTTGGTGAAAGAAGACATGTTTGTGGTATTTCTCAATTGCTAGTGTATGTTTGAGATGTCAAAAAATGACCTTTAGCTTCCTCTTTTATAGATTTTGTCTTGAAAGCTATGTCCAATAGTCTTGAATTGCTTCTTTTGCATGTGATAAGTTTGTTTCTGCCATCTATTGGTTGTGTTCATTTCCATATCCTTTCCAGTGTACTAAGAACTGAGTATCTCTTCCTTTTTTATGATGTCCCCTGATTTCTTCTATTTCATATTCTTCTTCTTCATTGATAATGTCAGGTGGTGGTGCTGGATCCTTGTGTTGACTTGCAAACTCTGCCTTTTTGCAATGTGTTAACAGATTTTCATTAAAAACATCGTATATGGCCTATTCTTCTGGAAGCTGTAGTCTGTATGCTTTCTGTCCAATTTCCTCTTTGATTGTAAAAGGTCCATATCTTTTCTGGTCCAACTTCTTTGAGAGTCAATTTGTTTGAATGTTTCTTGCCTCCAGCCATACTTGTTCTCCTGTTTTGAGACCTTATGATTGGCATGTTCTTTTGTTATATTGCCTTTTCATTGTTTCCTTTGTCCTTTCCATTGCTGTCTTTGCTTTTTCTCTTGTTGTTTCTATCTTCTTTAATAGGTCTTCCAAGCTTAGTATCTCCATTTCCACTGTTAGGTTTCCTTTCCAAGGGTATCTTCCATAGTTCATATAGAATGAAGAGTGTTCTGTTGCTGCATATTCCTTGTCATTGTACTGGAATTCTTGTAAGGGCGTCACTCGGAGGCAAGTATCCTTCAAGCTATTGAATAGTCCCGGAAGCTAAGTTGAGATTCAAGTGAAGTATATCTATGACAGCTTGCTAGTATATATACTCTACACTAGATGATCACATGCACCATCACATGAGCACATGGATCAGTAATCACAATGTCCTAATAATAGAATAGAAGGCATTGCACCACATGACACAAACAGAGAGAAGACAGAAACAATGGGAATGCGTACACGTACTATTACTGGGCCACTAGTAGAACAAACCCTCAATACTGACTAAGCACTGCCCTAGATGTCCCCTTACAATTCTGCTATTACTAGCTATTTTGTTCAATCGTCTTGTCTGTAGTTGATATAGTGTCTTAGGAACACTTTGACTTCTTGATTGATTCTTTCTGTTTGATCATCTGTTTGTAGATAGTAGGCTGTTGACATTGCTCTCTTGATTCCTAATGCTTTGCACAATTCTTCCATGAATGTTGATGTAAATTAGGGTCCTCTATTGCTAATGGTCTTCTTTGGTATGCTGTGTATTTTCCATATGTCGTCCTAATATATCCTTGCTACTTCACTTGAGGAGATTGAAGTTGTTGTGGCCATGAGTCTGATCATTTTTGAGAATTGGTCTACTATTACCAAAATAGCATCTTTGTCTTCTGATCTTGGCAGGGGTCCTATGATGTCAATGCTAATTTCCTCCTATGATATTTTTGGTGTGGGTAAGAGATATAAAGGTGCCACTTTCTTCATATGTTGTACCTTGTTCTGTTGGCATTCCTAGCATCCTTGGACATATTTTCATACATTGTTGCGTATTCCTGGCCACCAATAGTTTCTCTTGATTAATTCTATTATTCTGTGTTGTCCTGGGTGTCTGACATCTGGTGGGTTGTGGTTGTTACTAAGTATTTTGTCTCAAAGTTGCCTGTTTCTTGGGACATAGATCTTGCCATCTATGTACATAATTCCATTTTCTTCCCATAATTGTTTGTCTTTTTTTTCCAACTGTTTTGTTACTTCTTGTTTCCTTGTTTGGATTTTTCTAATTCATTCTAGTATTCCTTTTTCCACTACTTGTAGATGTTTTTGTCTGAGTAGTACAATGGATGTTCCATCTTAACTTGTTGTTCATCATACCCATAACTCTTCTTTGAGCATCTGGATATCTTGGTTGTCTTTTTTCGTGTCTATTTTCTTTCTTCTAGATAATATGTCTGCTTCTGTATTTGTCTTTTCTAGGATATGTCATAGGGTAAAGTCGTAATCTTGTAGTTTCAGATACCATCTTGCTTGTCAACCATTGAGTTTGTGTGGTTCTTTGAAGTACTTTAAGTTTTTGTGGTCTGTCCATACTTCAAATTTCTCAACTGTGTCTAGTAGGTATTGTCGCCATTTGTCTAATGCTTTGACTATTGCCAGTAGTTCCTTGTCATATATTTTGTAGTTTCTTTCTGTAGGTGATATTGTTCTTGACAGGAAAGTGACTAGTTTCTATTTACCTTTTTGTTCTTGTAAAAGAACTCCTCTTATTGCATATTCTAATACGTCTACTTCTACTCTCAATTTTCCTTCTCTTCTGGGTAGGGCCAGTACTGGTTACGTGATTATCTTTTGTTTCAACTCTTTGAATGTATTCTGTTTTTCTTCTGTCTATTTTCATTCTCCTTTTCCTTTTAGTCAATTTAATGGTACTGCAATGTGGCTGAAATCTTTGATGAATTGTCGATAGAAGTTTGCAAAGCCTAAGAAACTTTTGATATCCTTTACTTTTGTTAGTGTCTTCCATTCCTTAATTGCTTTGACTTTTTCTTTTTTCATTTGTACTTTTCTATTTCCAACTTGTACCCCCAGTATGGGTATTTCTATAGCATTAAAATCACATTTTGACCATTTGAAACACAAGTTATGTTTCTCCACTATTTTAAGGAACCTGATTGTGCATTCTTCTAGTTCTTTTTCTGTCTTTGCTGGGATTACAAAGTCATTTATGTAATTTGCAAGGGTTCCTTCATGTAGTAGTTCTCAGAAAATACTTGTCATCATCTATTGAAATGTTCCTGGTGAGTTGTATAGTCCAAAGTACATCACTTTTAGTTCGAATAGTCCTTTGTTTGTCAAAAAGGCTGTTTTCCATTCATTGCCTTCTTTTATCCATATATTGTTATATCCCTAGATTAGGTTCAATTTGTTGAAGTATTTTGTATCTTTGAGTTTGTCAATTACTTTATTGATCAGGGGTAGTGGTGTTTTGTCCTTGATTGTGTGTTGATTTAGCCATCTATAGTCTTGTACCAATTGTAGTATTCCATCTTTCTTTGGTATAAAGAAACATAGTGCTGCATATCTTGAGTTTGATTCTATAATGAGTCCCGCTTTGAGTTGTTCATCTAGCCATTGACTGAGTGTTTCTTCTTCTTTAAGTGTCATTGGGTAGGCTTTTGCATTGAGTTCCTTTGGTACTTCTTCCATTAAATTGATTTTGTGGTCCCATTCTCATCTGTCTGGTAGTTTCTCAAATTTCTTCTTATTGAATAAGTGCATGAATGGTTGGACATATTTTGAAAAATCTTCAGGATTTGTTGGATTGGGTTCTTTGTCTCCTCCCTTTGATTCTTCTTCTTCTTCTGGTAGTAGTCTCCTTGACTATGGGGTAAACCATATGGATTCATGTTCTATTTTGCAATGTTCTAGGCATCTTGTAAACCATTGAAAGGGTGAAAAAGGGAATTGTATACTGGGACAAACAAAATAATGATGTGCTAGCTCCCAATTGCATACTAAAGGTCCAAGGGAAGATAATTAAAGTTGAAGGTTTATAAATAATTAGAGAAATAAGAATTATACACAGCTCTAGTAAAATATATGTTGGTGGTTGTAAAAGAATTGTAAGATCACTCTAGATCATCATTGCATAGCCTCTCTAAGATGTCAACCTTTACATACAGTGACAAAAGCTTCTCTGAAAAATACAGTTAGTTGATCACTCATAGACCCTCTATACTCAGTTGCCCTCTTATCTGCATTCCCAACACTGAACCTTATGGGTGTAATGCAATCCAAGTGTACACCTAGCCAAGCTTTCCCAGCCTGCTGTCCTCTCCAGAGCTTGCCTGAGTTGCATCTACATCTTCTCTCTATATTGAGTTCTGGGTATATTCTGTGTTCTTCTCAAGACATCTCCCTAGTCCTAGTCTTCTTACTCTCAATAGATCCACATTCACGATTCCAGAGGCAATGTAGATGGAGGTAGGAGTTAAAAGGTTCTTTTTCAATCCAACTGCACTCTGGATACTATATTAAAGTTATTACAAAGCTCTAAAACTCAAGAAATAAAATATAAAAAGAGAATTATTACTACTTTTGGATTTCCTTCAACTCCTTTCTATTCTAAGTCCTTTCAAAATCCTACTGATGATGTAGCCCTTTTCTATCTTTATAATAACGCGTCCCTTTACTAAGTCCTTCCCATCAAAGATGACATGTCTTCATCACCACTTCCTTCTAGAATATTCTTTTGTCTTCCCTTATCATGCTCTTAATACTGCTCTGTAATTTAGACTTCTTCAAATACCTGTTAAACAGTTAGCAAGTCCCAATTAATGTCTAGTATTTCCAAGTTGCATCCTAGAGGTCATTTATCTAAATATAATTGATCTGATGCCATCAATGCTTATTTACAAGCACAAAGTCTATCAGTTTAAGTTTGTCTTCTGAGTAGTACTAGTTCTAGAGTGCAAGTTCGCTATCTTTTTAAGTTAGTCCATTCCAAGGTGGATCTAAAGTATAGTTCCTTAGTAATGTTCTTAGTAACCCAATGCCAGTTCATCCTAATTGCCTCTTGAGGTCTCAACATGAGTTCTAGGTCAATTATTATCTGCTCAATGTTTTTATCTTATAGTATTACATTCTGAGAATTATAGAAAGGGTTCTAGAGCAAATTCTAATTAAGAATCTGTTGGTATAAAGCATATCAAATATTATCTTCCATGGAAAATTTGCTTGCAGTATAACACTATATGACTCCTTCTTTCCAGTCTACTTCTGGATTGTGTTCTACTAGCCAGTCATGTCCTAGGAATAGATCCATTTCCTTGATTTCTGATACTATGGCATCAATTTGTTCAATGTATCCATTTGAATTGATTTCCAAGGGTACAAATGGTGGTATTTGTATATCTAGAGTCGATTAATACCTTGACCTTAAGTTTTCTTCCGTCTTTTGTTTTGATCATTGGATGTACTATAAGTTCCCTCGATTGTTCTCTTCTTTGTGGAATAACATATCGATTTTTGGTAGAACTATTTACAGTAGTTCATTGTATCATGCCTACTCTAAACCTTTAACAAAACCCTTCTGCTCTTCGTCATCTGAGTCTTCTTGTTATAAACTCCTAGTTTTCATTTATTGAGGTGCTCTGCACCCTATGGCAATATGTTCTTCTTTGCCACACTTGAAATATTCTTGTGGCTTTTTCTTCTCCTTTTTTGGTTATCTACAATCTTTTGTCATGTGTCTGAATTTGTTACAGTTGTAACACTTGAATTTGTATCCTTGTTCATTGTTTCTTTGTTATCCTATTTCCATTAGTTTGCCCATTCCTCCATAGATTATTCCTAAACCTGTCCTGTAGCCATAGTAGATGTTGGTCCACTTGTATCCTTGTCTTACTGCTGTGATTGCCACCTTCTACTATTCTAAGCTCTTGGAAGCTTAAGTTGGTGGATATGCTATTATAGCTCTGATAATTTCCCTGTTTATGTTTTTCTTCAGCAAAAATATTACATGCTGATTGTTTGTTTGTGCTTTGCTTGCTAAAGCCATGAATTTGATAAGGAAATTTGCAATGTGTTTCTTTTCTTGTGTGAATGTTTCGATATGCTATTTTACGTTGGCTTCTTTTATCTTATCACTGTATACCAATTGTAATTTTGCCTCGAAGGCATTCCAACTTTGAGTGTCATCTCCTCCATCTATCTTGTTAAGTTTCTGTTAAGTAAATGCTCCTGCAGTTCCTTCTTGGAATCTGCCTAGTACTGCAATGATCTTTTTATTGGCATTTGTTACTTTGTTTGCTCTGAGATAGAGCTTTATAGCTCTCCACCAGTCTTTGAACATCTTCCTGTCCCCATTGAACCATCTAGGTTCTAGGACTATTAATTTGTGGTTTACTACCTCTGTTGGTGCTGGTTCTGGTACCATCCTGGCCATTGGTGCTAGTGTATCTGCTCATATTCCAGATATGTTTTACTTTGATTGTTTTACTGATGGTACGTTGCTTAACTTGTCGAGTTCTTCATTGTCTGTTTCATTGGTCTTTGATTCTGTTTCTTGTATGTTCTGTTCTTCAGACTCTTCTTGGTACTCTGACCATTCTTCAAGATCTTCTACCTCCTGTGCTCCGATTATATGTTTGGCAGCAATCTTTGTGATATACCGATAGCCGGTCTACTAGTTTGCTGTCCTTCTAGTTGCAAGGTGAGTTGATGATACTTTATCAAATGTTACAACCTTAAGGAGTAACTCAGGTTACAATACTCAAGTAAAGACTTGAGGATGAATTGAGAGTAGAGAAAGGAAGGAAATGATACAATTGGTAAAGTATAGGGAATACAGGAGAGTATCTACTGTATATATACCTATGTACCATGAGGAGTATGTAAGGAATACATATGGCAGACATGAGGTCTGCTGAGTAAAGAACATGCCTCACTAGTGAGGTACTGACTGAGCTATTATATATATGAAGTAACCTGAAACAAAGAAATAGTCTATATAGTTGTATTATGATGAATACCTGTATGCAATGAGGTTGATTGTTATAGGAAATCCTTTATAAATCTGCTAGGGGGCTCCTGGGCAAGTGTCTATGAGGTATCTGTAGTAGTGGTCATAGCCACTACTCTACTACTTAAGTGGTATGCTCGAGTCTATGACTGGGTATCTAAAGAATATCTCTGGGAGGCTGAGCTCTTCTCTTGAGCTGGTTATTCTCATTATTATGGTGAAAATAGTCACTTATTTTGCCTAAATGGCTATCTAGTGTGACATTGCATCATAGTGGAAGGAAGAGTCAAAGAAAAAACACTATGAATATAGAAGAAGAAGAAAAAGGAGAGAAATTACCCTTTCTCTAGGTGCTGTGGCACAGAGTTCTCAAGCAAAGTATCTTAGATAGTAAGGACTTCATTGAGAATAGATAGAGCCTCTGCCTTTCACTATTTGTGGTACACAAGATATAGTAGTAGGATTTGAAGAATAAATAATTAATGGCGAAGCAAGATCCTGACAACTATTAAGGGCAGTGACAAGGTTGAGAGGGAGTGTGCTGTAAATCAAACAATTATTATAACATATATTGATTAGTAATACATACTGAACTTAATCTTCTACAAATATCATCACACTGTCCTCTAGTTGAAGCATCTCAAGTACTACTATTATAATGTGAGTCACTAGTGTGCTTAAGGCCACTATGCTATGCTAGGTACTTGTTAAGACTCTAGACCTTACAGTTGAATATGTGTTTCAACTTAAAGCCTATATCTAACATTTGATATCTTCATGCTCCTCTCTCAAGGATCTAGTTAAGGTTTTCAGTGAAGTTATATTGGAGGAGAGATGTCAATGAGACTTTGAGTAGCACCCTTGAGGTTGTCCTAAGACAAGTAAGAGTACTGATTCCTCAGAGTAAGGATTTTACAAAAGGAATACAGAAAGAGAGAACTTGCCATTTCCTTCTCTTTCTAAACTGTATTTATCCTAACTAGGTATTGTGACTACATTACAATGTGGTAACACTACTTGTAACTAAGGGTGACTAGTTAAGTAATAGTCCAGTGACAGAAGCAATAAGGGTGACAAGTCGAGTCAGTGTCTATTAATAGATTAGTCTAATATTGTTCCATTTAGCACAAGTCCAAAAATAAAAAAAGGAAATAGTCCAAGGTTTCTCCAAAGAGTCCTGTTTATACTATGAGTCCATTATCTCTTAGAATCTCTAGACATTTAATACATTACTGCATGGTAATATCTTCATCTTGTATTATCAATATCTTTTCTTGCATTGCTAACATTTCGTCTACTAGCCATTCATTATCAGACCAAGGCTGATAATAACTGTAGTCCCACTTGATGTTCATAACAGTACTTCCTTTTACATGTGTATATAAAAACAACATAATACAAAAGTAGGGATAGGACAGTCGATGAGTCAAGAGATAATACTGTAAAGCAAAAACTTTGTGAGTTAAGCAGATGTTGTGTA
>Ga0153979_1000148_pt1 | contig 12911 bp, 6 predicted proteins | sample TSGA063MetaG_FD_104690 | JGI IMG/M metagenome (GOLD analysis project Ga0153979, IMG submission 104690) | Attine ant fungus gardens microbial communities from Georgia, USA - TSGA063 MetaG | ecosystem: Host-associated > Fungi > Mycelium > Unclassified | place: USA: Georgia, Magnolia Springs State...
CTGGACTCTGAAAAGCGAGATCGTAGATCTGGAAGCCAAGGTGCATAAATTTTCGGTCCAGATGCAGATAGGGAAACACCGAGTCCAGCGGCAGCTCAGGCACCATTTTCGCCACGCCAACCAGCATCAGCGGCGCGGTTTCTCCCGCCGCCCGCGCCACTGACAGAATTAATCCGGTAAGCATCGCAGGCACTGCCATTGGCAGGGTGATGTGCCACAGCGTCTCGGCCTGCGTAGCCCCCAGGGCTAACGATCCCTGTCGCAGGGAGGCGGGAATACGCGACAGCCCCTCTTCGGTGGCGACAATCACCACCGGCAGCGTCAGCAGCGCCAGGGTCAGCGAAGCCCACAGCAGGCCTGGCGTACCAAAGGTTGGATTAGGCAGAGAGGCCGAAAAGAACAGCCGGTCAATGCTGCCGCCCATCATCCAGACAAAGAAGCCCAGGCCAAAGACGCCGTAAACAATAGAGGGGACGCCGGCAAGATTGATAACCGCAATACGTACCAGACGGGTTAACAGGCCGTCGCCCGCGTACTCATGCAGCCAGATGGCCGCGACCACGCCCAGTGGCATCACCACCACCGACATCAGCAGCACCATCAGGATGGTGCCAAAAATTGCCGGGAATACGCCGCCATTACCCGGCCCCTCGCCCGGAGGATTGCTGACAAAGTGCCAGATCTGCCAGCCAAAGTGCTGCCATTTTGCCCCGATGCTCATTGCATTAGGATACCAGGCCGCAAGGATCTGACTCAGCGGGATGCGATGCTGCTGGCCTGAGATATCCCGCAGGATCAGCTCCGTGCTGTCGTTTTCGCGGTTAAGATCGCTCAGCAGCTGGGTACGCTGGGAGAACTGACGCTTAAGCTCCGCGCTATCGGCCAGCAGAATGGAATCCGTCTGCGCGCTGTAGCCATCTGCTTTTTGCAGCCGCTGGCGCTGCGCGGCAAGCTGTTCAAGTTCGTTGTTTAGCCGGGCCATGCTGACGCGGCGGATTGTATCAACCTGAGCCTGACGCTCGCGGCTCTGGTTGATACGCTGCTGGAGCGTGTGTTGCATATCAGCGGCGGTCAGCGGCTGCCCCTTTTCCAGCAGCCCGTCAAACCAGCCAAAGGCTATTCTTCCCTGTCGTCGTTGCAGCACCAGCAGGTTCGCGGGCCGCTCCTGACGCACGATATCGCTGCTTAGCAGGGTGCGGAAACCAGTTCCGCCCACCTCACTGCTGCCGGTGTTAATCAGCAGGCGCGTCAGCTCGTTGGGCAAACCCGCCGGAAGGCGCACGCCGCTCTCCTGAAGCTGCTGGCGGGTGACCTTCTGCGACTGCGCTATCTCGCCCAGCAGCGCAAATTGGGACGTGTTCTGCAACGGCGTTGTCTCGCCGGAGAGCAGTGGGCGGGTATTGCCCTGCAATGGCGTTATCTCGCTGTGCTGCTGCGGGCGAAAATACCCGGATGCGCTCTCACCCGGTAGCTGAACGTTAAACAGCGTGACCGGCTGCGGCCAGAAGTAGCTCAATCCCTGCCAGCCGAGCAGCGCTATCAGCGCCAGAAAGGCCAGCAGACAGAGCGCAACCGCGCCCCCGGTCAGCCAGCGCCAGCGGTGATTAACCCGTGCTGCTCTCATTCCTGCCCCTCCCGCCAGGCAATGCGTTCGTGATGGCTTATCTTTAACACCCTCATCCCTGCCCCTCCTGTCTGGCGAAGCGTCGACGCAGCCGCTGACGAATAAGCTCAGCCAGCGTATTTACAATCAGAGTGAACACCAGCAGCACCAGCGCACTTAAGAACAGAATGCGGTAATGGGCGCTGCCGCTGGCTGCTTCGGGCATTTCAATCACAATATTCGCCGCCAGGCTTCTGACCCCCTGTAGCAGCCCGCCCCCGGTGACGGGCGTGTTGCCCGTTGCCATCAGCACAATCATCGTCTCTCCCAGCGCGCGGCCAAAGCCTATCATCAGCGCGGCGAAAATACCGGCGGAGGCAGAGGGTAACACGACGCGTGACAGGGTCTGCCACGGCGTCGCGCCAAGCGCCAGCGATCCCTGCCCCAGCGAGGCGGGAACGCTGAAAATGGCGTCTTCCGCCAGGGTGAAAATCAGCGGCACCAGCGCAAATCCCATCGCCACGCCCGCTATCAGCAGGTTACGCTGCTGATAGCCTCCGCTCAGCCGGTCTGCCAGACCCTGTCGGAACAGAGCGTGCTCCAGCAGCGGAATACACCACAGGCAAAATATCGTCGTCAGCAGCAGTAAAGGCAGCAGCAGCCAGATTTCGCGGCCTTCATCGCACACGCGTTTACGCCAGCGCGGCGGCAGATGGTCGGAGGCCCAGCTACAGAGCAGCAGCACGCCGGCCAGCATCAGCGGCAGCAGCAAGATACCGGAAAGCCTGTCGGCCAGCTGCGGCGCCAGCCACAGCCCGGCGATAAGCCCAATCACCACGCTGGGCAGCGCGCCCATCATCTCAATGGCCGGTTTAACCCACCGCCGCAGGCCAGGGCTCATAAACCAGGCGGTGTACATGGCAGCCGCCAGCGCCAGCGGCGTGGCAAACAGCATTGCCAGCCCGGCCGCCTTAAGCGTGCCTGACACCATCGGCACCAGGCTGTATTTCCCCTGATAATCATCATCGGCCGAAGTGGACTGCCAGACATAGTCCGGCGAGGGATAGTTTTCATACCATACCTTCTGCCACAGGCTGCGCCAGCTGATATCCGGCCAGGGATTTGACAGGCGCAAATGCTGCCAGCGGCCCTGCTGCTCAATCAGTACGCCATCACCCTGCGGCGCAAATGCGGCGCGGATGACGCCCGGTCCCAGCGGAGAGGAGAAAATCGCCCCCGGCTGTTTACTGGCGAACAGGGAAAGCATCCCCGCCGGGCTGACGGTGGCGAATACGCGACGGTGCGCCTCGCTGAACAGTAGCGGCTGGGCGCGGGCGTCGGTAAAATAGCGGATCTGATGCAGGTGAAGCCCGGTTTCGCTGGCCAAATCGAACCACTGCGAGAGGCCCTTCTGGTCGGCAATCAGCAGTGACTCGCCGCCGCTCAGCAGCAACATCTGCTGTGGCCTCTGCGCCAGCGTAATGCTGTCGCGCAGGGTCAGGCCCTGTTCACCGATCTGCCAGACGCGCAGCAGCGCCCCCGAGAGGGTGAACAGCCGCTGACCGTCCGGCGTAAGCAGCATCTGGTTGATATCCCTGACTGCCATGCTAAAGCTCAGAGGCGACCGGGACGGCTGAAACTGTTGCAGCGTCAGACGCTGCGGGCTGGCCTGCGCCACCAGCCAGCGATCCGCCTGCGGATGCGCCAGCGCCACTACCTGAGACTCAGGATCGGCGGCGAGCGGTGCCTCACCGAGCGGGAATCGCCAGCGCGGCTCTGCCTGACTAAAATCAGGCTCCAGCAGCAGCAGACCGGCGGCGCTTTTTAGCAGCACGCTGCTATTATCGGGGGTCGCCGTTGCGTTCACCCTGCCACTGTCCTGTAATACTGCAGCCGCGTTCACGCTGCCAGTGCTCAATGCGGCCACCGCGTTCACACTCCCCGTACCCATTAATGCCTGGGAAGGAGGCGTCTGCCCCGCGAGGGGGATAAAGCGGCCTGTGCCAGCGTCGTCAATACGCCAGCCCCACTGCTGCTGCGGATCCAGCCCCATTGCCACCACGGGGCGGGTCTGCCCCAGCGGGATTGCCCGGCTGCCCTCGACGGCAGGCGAGCTGAACAGCGGCACCACCACGCCCGCCAGCCAGATAAACAGCAGCAGCATAACCAGCAAAATGGCCAGCCCACACGCCGTCACCACGCGGCGCGTCAGCCTGTCTGTAAGCTGGCGTCGCCGGTTGTTAAACTGAGCGGGAATGGGGGTTGGGATCATGCTGTATGTCGCTTTCCTGTGCGCTGAGGGCCTTATGTTGCCCGTATGCGGTTAATAAGACAATGAACAATGTCCGTTGGACATTGCTGCCCTACTCTCGCCATAATAAAGGCGGACAATGACCGGCCAAAGGCAAGTGGGGTCGTGAATCTGCAAATGGAGTACAAATGGGTCAGGAAAAGCTTTATACCGTTAAAGAGTTGAGCTGGCTTTCTTTCAACGAGCGCGTCTTACAGGAAGCAGCCGATAAAACCAACCCGCTGATTGAGCGCATGCGTTTTCTGGGCATTTATTCCAATAACCTTGAAGAGTTTTACAAGGTGCGCTTTGCCGATCTCAAGCGCAGGATCCTGATTGGTGAAGAACAGGGATCTCCCAGCACGCCGCGCCATCTGCTAAAAAAAATTCAGGCGCGCGTACTGAAGGCGGACCAGGAGTTTGACGGTCTGTATAACGACCTGCTGCTGGAAATGGCCCGTAACCAGATTTTCCTGATCAACGAACGCCAGCTCTCGCCCAATCAGCAGAGCTGGCTACGACACTATTTTAAACATCATCTGCGCCAGCACATCACGCCTATTTTGGTCAATCACGATACGGACCTGATTGAATTTCTTAAGGATGATTACACCTACCTGGCGGTAGAGATCATCCGGGGCGAAGAGATAAATTATGCGCTTCTGGAGATCCCCTCCGACAAAGTGCCGCGTTTTGTAAACCTGCCCCCCGAAACGCCACGGCGCCGCAAGCCGATGATCCTGCTGGATAACATCCTTCGCTACTGCCTGGGCGATATCTTCCGTGGCTTCTTTGATTATGACGCGCTAAATGCCTACTCGATGAAGATGACCCGCGACGCCGAGTACGATCTGGTCACGGAGATGGAGTCGAGCCTGCTGGAGCTGATGTCCTCAAGCCTTAAACAGCGCCTGACCGCCGAGCCGGTGCGCTTTGTTTATCAGCGCGATATGCCGGATGCGATGGTGGAGATGCTTCGCAAGAAGCTCAATATCTCCAACTATGATTCCATTGTGCCGGGTGGCCGTTACCATAACTTCAAAGACTTTATTACCTTCCCTAACGTCGGCAAGGCAAATCTGGTCAACAAGCCGCTACCGCAGCTGCGCCATATCTGGTTTGACCGCTTTCGTAACGGCTTTGACGCCATTCGCAATCGCGATGTGCTGCTTTACTATCCCTATCATACCTTTGAGCACGTGCTGGAACTGCTGCGCCAGGCTTCGTTTGATCCGGCGGTGCTGGCGATAAAAATAAATATTTACCGCGTGGCGAAAAACTCGCGCATCATTGATGCGATGATCCACGCCGCCTACAACGGCAAAAAAGTGACCGTGGTGGTCGAGCTACAGGCGCGTTTTGATGAAGAAGCCAATATTCACTGGGCTAAACGGCTGACCGAGGCGGGCGTTCACGTTATTTTCTCTGCGCCCGGCCTGAAGATCCACGCGAAACTTTTTCTGATTTCCCGACGCGAAAATGGCGAGATCGCCCGCTATGCGCATATTGGCACCGGCAACTTCAATGAAAAAACCGCGCGGCTCTATACCGATTACTCGCTGCTGACCGCTGATGCCCGCATCACTAACGAAGTGCGCCGGGTATTTAACTTTATTGAGAATCCCTACCGGCCCGTCTCATTTGAACACCTGATGGTCTCACCGCAAAATTCGCGCCAGATGCTTTATCAGCTGATCGACAGCGAAATTGCCAATGCGCAGAACGGCCTTCCCGCCGCCATCACCCTTAAGGTGAATAACCTTGTCGATAAAGGCCTGGTTGACCGCCTCTATACTGCCTCCAGCGTAGGCGTTAACGTGAGCCTGCTGGTGCGAGGCATGTGTTCGCTTATTCCTAATCTTGAAGGGATTAGCGAAAATATCCGGGTGATCAGTATTGTTGACCGCTATCTCGAGCACGATCGCGTCTATATTTTTGAAAATGGCGGCGACAAAAAGGTCTTCCTCTCTTCCGCTGACTGGATGACCCGTAACATTGATTATCGTATCGAGGTGGCGGTGTCAGTCCTGGATCCTATTCTGAAACAGCGGGTGCAGGATATTATTGCCATCCTCTTCAGTGATACGCTTAAGGCGCGCTTCGTAGACAAAGAGCTCAGCAATAAGTACGTTCCGCGCGGCAATCGCCGCAAGGTACGCGCGCAGCTGGCCATTTACGATTACATTAAATCTCTGGAACAACCTGACTAACTTTATGCCTATATCCCAGAAAAATACGCCTAAACCGCAGGAATTTGCCGCAATTGATTTGGGCTCGAACAGTTTTCATATGGTGATTGCCCGCGTGGTCGATGGCGCGATGCAGGTGCTGGGCAGGTTAAAACAGCGCGTCCATCTGGCTGACGGGCTGGACCATAACAATGTGCTGAGCGAAGCCGCCATTGAGCGCGGACTGAAAAGCCTGGCGCTGTTCGCCGAGCGTCTTCAGGGATTCAGCCCGACCAACGTCACCATTGTCGGCACGCATACGCTGCGCCAGGCGGTTAACGCCGAGGATTTCCTGCGCCGCGCCGCCGATGTGATCCCCTATCCGATTGAAGTGATCTCCGGTAATGAAGAGGCGCGTCTGATTTTTATGGGCGTCGAGCATACTCAGCCGGAAAAAGGTCGCAAGCTGGTGATTGATATTGGCGGCGGTTCTACCGAGCTGGTGATTGGCGAAGACTTTGAGCCAAGCCTGGTCGAGAGCCGACGCATGGGCTGCGTCAGTTTTGCGAACCTCTACTTCCCCGGCCGCGTGATAAGTAAAGAGAACTTCCGCCGGGCAAGGCTGGCCGCGGCGCAAAAGCTGGAGACGCTGGCCTGGCAGTATCGCCTGCACGGCTGGCAGTATGCGCTGGGCGCATCCGGCACCATTAAGGCCGCCTGCGAAGTCCTGCTGGCAATGGGGGAGAAAGAGAAGCTGATCACCCCGGAGCGTCTGGAGATGCTCTACGACGAGGTGATGAAGTATAAGTCTTTCGACGCGCTCAGCCTGCCCGGGCTGTCAGATGAGCGCAAGGTGGTGTTTGTTCCCGGTCTGGCCATTCTCTTCGGCGTCTTTGACGCCCTGGCGATCCGCGAACTGCGCCTGTCCGATGGGGCACTGCGCGAAGGGGTGCTGTATGAGATGGAGGGCCGCTTTCGCCATCAGGATATCCGCAGCCGCACCGCTCAAAGCCTGGCAAATCATTATGCCATTGACAGCGATCAGGCCCGACGTGTGCTGGAGACTACGGAGGGACTTTACCATCAGTGGCGCGATTGCAATCCGAAGCAGGCGAACCCACAGCTGGCCGCCCTGCTGAAGTGGGCGTCCATGCTGCACGAGGTTGGCCTGACCATTAACCACAGCGGATTACAGCGCCACTCTGCCTATATTCTGCAGAATACTAACCTGCCGGGTTTCAATCAGGATCAGCAGACGCTGCTGGCCACGCTGGTGCGCTTTCACCGTAAAGCGGTAAAAGTAGACGAGATGCCGCGCCTCACGCTGTATAAGAAAAAGCAGTTTCTGCCGCTGGTTTTCCTGCTGCGGCTGGGCGCGGTGCTGAATAATCAGCGCCAGGCCACCTCAACGCCCGCGACGCTCCAGCTAACCACCGACGAAGGCCACTGGACGCTGACCTTCCCTCACGGTTATTTCAGCCAGAATACGCTGATTCAGCTCGATCTTGAGCGCGAGCAAAACTACTGGAAGGATGTGACCGGCTGGCAGCTCACCATTGAGGAAGAGCCAGGCGCATGAACATCTCTCATCCGGCGGACAATCGCGACTACACTGGTAAATATCAGCTCACCGCCACGCACTCCGAAGTGGTTGAGGCGATGACGCGGCTTAAGCCCGGGCGGGCGCTGGATCTGGGCTGTGGCAGCGGTCGCAATACGCTCTATCTGAATGCTAAAGGGTTTGACGTCACGGCCTGGGATAACAACCCGGCCAGCCTCGCCCGGCTCAACCAGATAATCGCCAGCGAAGGGTTAAGCAATATTCACACCGCCGAAAAGGACCTCAACACCCTGCGCTTCAACGGCGCTTATGACTTTGTTTTTTCTACGGTGGTGATGATGTTTCTTAAGCCCAAAGTCATACCCCTACTGATTGCGGATATGCAGGCCAGCACGGTGAGGGGCGGCTATAACCTGATTGTCGCGGCGATGGATACCGAAGATTACCCCTGTAACCAGGGGTTCTCTTTCGCCTTTCGCTCAGGCGAACTGAGTGAGTATTATCGCAAATGGCATATTGTGAAATATAACGAGCATGTGGGCCAGCTCCACCGCACCGACAGCGAAGGCAGGCGCATTTCTCTGCGCTTTGCCACGCTGCTGGCACAAAAGGAGCTGGTTAAGGCGTAACGCCCGATATATGCAACGGCTACGCCATGCAACGCGAAGACAGAGTGTGAATCCGGCCATAGAGCCTCGATTCGCGCAGCCCTGCGCCCGACGATCTGCTTATCTGCTGACTCCCCCGTCACACCATTTGGAACGGCTATTGCGGATCCGGGCCTTCATCCGGCTTAGTCGGCGGCGTCGGCTCAGCGCTTTCGCACAAATCCTGTAACGCGCATGGCTGGCTGATAAAGCCTCCCTGCAGGTAGTCCACTCCCAGCAGCCGCAGCAGCCGTTCGGCCTCTTCCGACTCCACGCCCGTGGCGATAACCTGCATGCGCTTTAGGCGGGCTATCATGCAGATGGACTCAATAATTTGATAATTCAGGCTGCTGGTAAGCATATTGCTGACAAAGGTGGGGCTGATTTTCAGCATATCCATCTGCACCTCTTCCAGCTGGTTATAGCTGGCATAGCCGCTGCCAAAATTGTTAATCGCCAGCCGACAGCCGAGATGCCGAAGCTGGGTGATTGAGCGGTTTCCCCAGCTGTAGTCGGTCAGCATGGGCGACTCTTCCACTTCAATAATGAGCTGCCAGGGCTCAACGCCATATTCCTGCATAAAAACCTGCAGTTCGCGGGCCAGCTGTGGTCGACACAGGCTGGAGGCAAAGAGCCTGATGGCAAAGCGCACGCCTGGCAGTTTTTCCCGATGGCGCTGTATAAAAGCCAGCGCCATTATGATCGCCTGACGGTCTGTTTCCCACGTCAGACCAAATTCATTGATAACGGGTATTAAACGCGAATATTCGACCCACTCGCCATAGCGGTCCGCCATCTGAGGCCGGATTTCGTAATAATCATCGCCACGAACGCCAGCGATCTTTTGCACCATCAGCTGAAAACCACCATTTTTAAGCGCGGTCTGCGTATCATTCAGCAACGCGATCTTTTCAGCAACCTGCCGCTGTGCCGTCTGCCCTTTACGCTGCTGTAAGTTTTCTGCGACGCCACTGCGCAGTGAAACCTCTGCCATGGCGCTTAACTCACCCAGCAGCTCATGCAGATGGTTGACCGGTGGCCGGACGCTACAGTAGCTCAGGCCTACGGCCGGATGGATCGGCAGGCCATCCCAGCTAAGCTGATAATCTTTCAGCCGTACCGCAACATTCTCGATGCGCTCAACATGGCGGTCATAATTCAGACGCATCACCAGATCGAAACCCGGCAGCTGATAGACGTCCTCCCCCGGCTGTAATTCAGGCATCAGATGGATAGCAAGGCTGCGTTTATACTGGATGCGCATCTGTAATCCGTAAGTTCTGCTCAGGCGGTCCAGATCGGGAATACTCAGGAAGCAGAGCGTTGAACGGGGACTTTCTGCCAGATCCTGAGCCAGCGCGCGCAGGTTAGGCAGCCTGAACACCGGATCGCTAAGCGAAGCGCGTTTAACCCTCGCCAGTGCGAAACGCTGCCGCGTACTGATATTCGCCATCAGCAGGATAGTCAGCGTAAACACCAGCATATTGAGGGAGATGACCGCCAGATGGTGGGGGTCCGTCTCCGGAGAGAGAAAGCGATCGCGCAGCTGGTAAATGCAGAGTAAGAGCATCGCCCAGCTTAGGGAGGTAATCAGATAGCCGAAGCGCACGGCAGCCCACAGCATCAGCGGCAGAAACAGGGGCAGACCATAATCCGTATTCAGCAGGTTTTCATCGGCCTGTTCGAACTGTAGCTGCACCCCCAGCAGAAAGATCAGCAGGCCGAGCCACAGTGTCAGCTCAGCCTTAGTGACGCCCGTGGCCATTTGACTTATGGCCCGACGTGCGAGCAGGCTAATAAACACCGGTTTGCGAATGCTGCGTATGACAAAGTAGCACAGCTGGATCATCACCAGGCAGGAGAGCAACACTGACTGATAATTAAGCAGCGTATGCAGCGACAGGGCGGAACGGGAAAATACGGAGTGATTAAACGGCGTCAGCCCCAGCAGCGTCATTACATGCATAGTGAAAACAAACAGCGTGGGCGTCATAAATGCCAGCCAGAACAGGCGAACTGACATCATACGGAATTCCCCATAATCCACTCCCCAGCGCTGGCGACTATGTAAACGGTAGCCCGCCCAGCACAGCATCAGAACGGTAAGGAAAACAGCGACAATGACGCTGGCCGTAAGCAGGTTGTAGCGAAAAAAGTAGTAACTGGATAACCCCAGCGCGATGCCCGGAAAAGCGTCCCAGTCATAAACCAGCAGCATCGCCACCAGCATTGCCAGCGGAAGATAAATCAGATACACGTAGCCATCCGCCATCCACAGCCGGATGGAAAGCTGGGTACATAGCGGCATCAGGATCAGCGGAAGTAGCAGGGGTAATCCCAGTCTGCTGTGATAAAAATATTTTAACCAGTGGGTAATTCTCATTGGGCTCAATATGTTGTGCGAAAATAACGATGATTCCCCGGGCGGGCTGCCTGACGAAGGACACTCTTTTGCGCGCCATGGTAATGTCTGTCGACTACTATAACTTGATATAAGTCAAATTAGTGCAATTTTTATCCACATCTGTTTTACCTGTGCATGAATCTGCGCTTATTCATTTACCTACCGTGAACATCGGCGATCTCACCCTTTATTGACTCGTTTTCATTGATCAAATTACGCGACTGTGTCTAAATTGCACTAATGCCCGTATGGGCTAACCTCAGGACAAACTGTGTGAACAGGGCTATGCCATTACCCCGACGTAAAAAAACCAGCCGAATGACCCTCATCGTACTGCTGGTGAGTTTTATTCTTCTTGCCGCCAGACTCATTTTTGTTATCCCGGGCGCTATAGAGCATCATCAACAGAAACAGCACGACGCTCCCGTACCCACCGTCATAGCGAAATAGCTGCATGAGTAACCGTTTACGCCTCTGAATAGCTGTATGAGTAACCGTTTGCACGTATGGTGCTGCAAAAAAAACGGGCTTAGTCGCGGCTTAGGCCATATTGCGCAATACTTATCCCCCCGATTTCTTTTGCCAGACACAAGGGAATTTTTATGTCTGTAGCTTTATCTCACGCCCAGCAGCTCTCTGAAATACGCAGTCGTATTCTTAACCTGCTGCTAAACGATGGCGATCTGGTCGATACGCTGCTTGGGCGTCCGCTTAAAGAGTCCCCTGCCGATGCCAAAGCGCATCAGGAGCAGGCTGAAGAGATCGCTCAGTATATTCCACTGCTGCACGCGGCTGACCTTGCCGACCTGCTGGAAGCCCTTCCCGAAGAGGAGCGCCTGGCGCTGTGGCAGCTGATCGGCACCGATCGCCGTGGACGCGTCCTGATCGAAGCCTCCGAAAGCGTCTGGGAAAGCCTGATTGAAGAGATGAGCGACCGCGATCTGCTGCGCGCCATTGAACCTCTGGATATCGACGAACAGGTCCACCTCGCTAAATATCTGCCGCGCGATTTAACCGGCCGCCAGCTCACCTCCCTGGAACCATCACTCCGCTCCCGCGTGCTGGAGGTGATGGATTTCGATCGCGATCGCGTGGGTCGCATTATGGATTTCAATCTGATCACCGTTCGTGCAGATATAACCCTGGGGACCGTTCAGCGCTTTTTGCGCCGCAGAAAAGTGATCCCGGACGGGACGGATAAAATTTTTATCACCGATAAAAACAATATGCTGCTGGGTGAAGTTACGCTTACGGATATTCTGCTCAACACGCCGACAATGAGGGTTTTCGACGTGATGAATGCCAGACCGACCACCTTTCTGATCAATGATAAGGCAGAGGATGCCGCAGGGGCCTTCGAGCGCTACAACCTGATCTCAGCGGCGGTTATCGACATTAAAGGAAAGCTGATGGGCCGCATCACCGTCGAGGAAATTGTTGATCTGGTGAACGAAGAAAGCGACAGCAATATTCGTAAAATGGGTGGCGTGAACCCGGATGAAGATGTGTTTGCCCCGGTCAGAAAAGCCGTCCGTACGCGCTGGACGTGGCTGGCCGTTAATCTCTGCACCGCGTTTGTTGCCTCGCGGGTGATTGGTCTGTTTGAAGATACCATCTCTCAGCTGGTGGCGCTGGCGACGCTGATGCCAATCGTGGCCGGCATTGGAGGTAACACCGGCAATCAGACCATCACCATGATTGTCCGCGCACTGGCGCTGCATCAGGTTGAACCGGGCAACTTTTCCTTCCTGATTGGCCGCGAGCTGGGCGTCGCGCTGATTAACGGGCTGTGCTGGGGAGGTATTATGGGCGGCGTCACCTGGGCGATGTACGGTAACCCGGAGCTGGGCGGCGTCATGATGCTGGCGATGGTGCTAAATCTGCTGCTGGCGGCGCTGATGGGCGTCCTTATCCCGCTTATTATGACCAAACTCAAGCGCGATCCCGCCGTTGGCTCCAGCGTATTGATTACCGCCCTGACCGATACCGGCGGATTTTTTATCTTCCTGGGTCTGGCAACGATCTTCCTGCTGCATTGATCTTACTGCTGCACTGATCTTCCGGCAGCCTTAAGGGCTGCCGGGGTTCTCCTTGCTATCAGACCGGGAGCGGCGCGGGCACTGTTGCAAAGATCATGATGAGGTAGCCTTTAGTGTCATCGAAAGGTGTTATCTTTCAAATACTCGGCTTACCAGACGCATCTCACCCAGGGGATGACCAAAATAAAATGATGCGGCC
>Ga0153979_1000149_pt1 | contig 12681 bp, 10 predicted proteins | sample TSGA063MetaG_FD_104690 | JGI IMG/M metagenome (GOLD analysis project Ga0153979, IMG submission 104690) | Attine ant fungus gardens microbial communities from Georgia, USA - TSGA063 MetaG | ecosystem: Host-associated > Fungi > Mycelium > Unclassified | place: USA: Georgia, Magnolia Springs State...
CAGTAGCGCGGTGGTCCCACCTGACCCCATGCCGAACTCAGAAGTGAAACGCCGTAGCGCCGATGGTAGTGTGGGGTCTCCCCATGCGAGAGTAGGGAACTGCCAGGCATCAAATAAAGTAAGAAACCTCAGCTGAAAGGCTGGGGTTTTTTGCTGTGTGGGAAATGGCAAACTGCCAAACAAATAAAAGCCCCCTTGCTCTGACGAGCGAGGGGGCTTCTTGCGTTATGGCTTAGTGATTAATGGTTAGAACTTTGGGAGATACCGATACCTGTTTGGGATCTCACGAACTGCGGATAGAAACGCTCTCTTTCCAGCTGCCCTTCACGTGAGTTGTCGGTTATTGAGAACAGCCAGGTTCCCACGAAGGCAACAATCATTGAGAATAATGCAGGATATTCATAAGGATAGATGGCTTTCTCATGGCCTAAGATCTGCACCCATATGGTTGGACCGAGAATCATTAGGATCACCGCAGTTAACAGGCCCAGCCAACCTCCAATCATTGCTCCACGCGTTGTCAATTTTGCCCAATACATGGAAAGCAGAATAATTGGGAAGTTACAGCTGGCGGCGATAGAGAATGCCAGTCCAACCATGAAGGCGATGTTCTGCTTCTCAAACAGAATACCTAGTAAAATGGCGACAATGCCGAGGATGATAACCGTGATTTTCGAGACGCGGAGCTCGTCCTTCTCAGTCGCTTTACCATCTTTTATCACGCTGGCGTACAAGTCGTGCGATACCGCAGAAGCACCAGCTAGCGTTAACCCTGCCACCACGGCAAGGATGGTGGCGAAGGCGACGGCGGAGATAAAGCCTAAGAAGAAGCTTCCGCCAACGGCATCTGCCAGATGGACCGCTGACATGTTAGTTCCGCCCAACAAGGCGCCGGTCGCATCTTTAAATGCCGGGTTTGCGCTTACGAGAACAATTGCGCCGAAGCCGATTATGAAGGTTAAAATGTAGAAATAACCTATAAAACCAGTGGCATAGAACACGCTCTTGCGCGCTTCTTTTGCATCGTTGACGGTGAAGAAGCGCATCAGGATATGTGGCAGTCCGGCTGTGCCAAACATCAGCGCCAGCCCAAGCGATAGCGCGGATATCGGGTCAGATACCAGCCCGCCCGGACTCATGATTGCCAGTCCTTTTGGATGAACTGCGACTGCCTGCTGGAAGAGAGTGTTGAAGTTAAAGTTGACCGACTTCATCACCATAATCGCCATAAAGCTGGCACCGGCGAGCAGCAGGATCGCTTTAATAATCTGCACCCAAGTGGTAGCTAGCATCCCGCCGAACAGGACATAAAGCACCATCAGAATGCCGACCAGAATCACGGCGACGTGGTAGTTCAGCCCAAAGAGCAGCTGAATCAGTTTACCTGCGCCCACCATTTGCGCGATGAGATACAGCGCGACCACGACCAGCGAGCCGCAGGCTGACAGAGTTCGAATAGGCTTTTGTTTTAAACGGTAGGAAGCGACATCGGCGAAAGTATATTTCCCCAAGTTGCGCAGCCGCTCGGCGATAAGAAACAGGATGATTGGCCAACCAATCAGGAAGCCAATCGAGTAGATCAAGCCGTCATAGCCGGAAGTGTAAACCAGCGCTGAAATGCCCAAGAATGATGCCGCCGACATGAAGTCACCAGCGATGGCCAGCCCGTTTTGAAAGCCGGTGATTTTGCCTCCGGCGGTATAGTAATCTTGCCGAGAGCGCGTGCGCTTTGACGCCCAATAGGTGATGTACAGCGTCGCGCCAACGAACAGCACAAACATCACGATGGCTTCGATATTCAGAGGCTGCTTCTTAACTTCCCCTGCAATACCTTCTGCGGCCAGCGCACCGAATGGCGAGGCCAGCAGCAACGCCAGCGATGCTAACCCTAATCGGCGGGCGTTCATGGGTTCACCTCGCGGATGATATCTGCGGTCAGGCGATCAAATTCACCATTAGCGCGATAGACATAAATACCGGTGAGCACGAAGGAAGCGACAATCAGCCCAACGCCAATCGGGATGCCGCGAGTGATTGTCCCACCTTCATAGAGGGGAGCACCGAGCCATTGGGGTTCAAAGGCAATTAAGAAAATAAAGCTGACGTACATCACCAACGTGATAATAGAGAGCAGCCACGCGAAGCGGCTGCGTTTTTCTACTAATTCCCTGAAGCGTGGATTATTTACAACTCTTTGATAAATGAGATCATTCATCTCAGTGACTCCTGTGAGGCATTGATAGAGTTCACCGCGCCAGGGCGGTGAAAATTACGACGGCACTTTCATTGATTGTTTTTCTTCCAACAGCTTATCGACCACGCCCGGATCGGCGAGCGTAGAGGTATCTCCCAAATTACTGGTATCGCCAGCGGCAATTTTGCGCAGAATACGGCGCATAATTTTCCCTGAACGTGTTTTTGGTAAGGAGTCAGTCCAGTGAAGAATGTCAGGCGTGGCGATAGGTCCGATTTCTTTGCGTACCCAGTTACGCACTTCGGCATACAGCTCTGCTGAGGGTTCTTCACCGTGATTGAGGGTGATGTAGGCGTAGATAGCCTGACCTTTGATGTTGTGCGGGATGCCAACAACGGCGGCTTCGGCGATTTTCGGGTGTGATACCAGCGCAGATTCGATCTCCGCCGTACCCAAGCGGTGGCCGGAAATATTCAGTACGTCATCAACGCGGCCGGTTATCCAGTAATAACCATCTTCGTCACGACGCGCACCGTCACCGCTGAAATACATATTTTTGAAGGTGGAGAAGTAGGTCTGTTCGAAGCGGTCGTGATCGCCAAACAGCGTTCTCGCCTGACCCGGCCATGAATCGGTAATAACCAAGTTCCCTTCACATGCCCCTTCCTGCGGAACGCCTTCGTTATCCACCAAGGCTGGCTTAACGCCAAAGAAAGGACGCGTCGCCGAGCCGGCTTTCAACTCAGTCGCACCCGGCAGAGGAGTTATCATGAAGCCGCCGGTTTCAGTCTGCCACCACGTGTCGACTATTGGGCATTTGCTGTTACCGATGGTCTTGTAATACCACTCCCAGGCTTCCGGGTTAATTGGCTCGCCCACTGAACCCATAATGCGCAATGAATCGCGGCTGGTTCCTTCAATAGCTTTATTACCTTCCGCCATTAATGCGCGAATAGCCGTTGGCGCGGTATATAAAATATTCACTTTATGTTTATCGATAACCTGCGCCATGCGATTTGGTGCCGGGTAATTTGGTACGCCTTCGAACATCAGTGAAATAGCACCGCAGGCTAATGGACCATAAAGTAAATAACTGTGGCCGGTGACCCAACCCACGTCGGCGGTACACCAATAAATATCGCCTTCGTGATAATCAAAGGTATATTTAAATGTCAGCGCGGCATAAACCAAATAACCACCAGTGGTATGCAATACGCCTTTAGGTTTACCCGTTGAGCCCGAGGTATAAAGAATAAATAACGGATCTTCGGCTTTCATTTCTTCCGGTGGGCAATCGGCGGAAATATCTTTAACCGCGTCGTGCCACCAAATATCGCGACCTTGTTTCCACTCGCCTTCTTTACCGGTGCGTTTGAATACCACCACGTTGGTGACGCTGGTGACTGCCGGATTTTTCAGAGCGTCATCGACGTTTTTCTTTAATGGAATGGTGCGACCGGCGCGTAAACCTTCATCGGCGGTGATCACCACTTTGGAGTTGGAGTCGACAATGCGCCCCGCGACAGCTTCCGGCGAAAAGCCTGCGAAGATCACCGAGTGAACGGCGCCGATGCGCGCACAGGCCAGCATTGCGACGGCGGCTTCCGGCACCATTGGCATATAGATGGCGACCACGTCGCCTTTCTTCACCCCGAGGCCCTTCAGTACGTTAGCGAACTGGCAGACGTCGTGATGCAACTGTTTGTAGGTGACGTTTTTGCTTTCGGCTTTCGGGTCATCGCCTTCCCAAATCAGGGCCGTGCGGTCACCGTTTTTCGCCAGATGGCGGTCAAGGCAGTTAGCCGACAAGTTAAGGGTGCCATCCTCAAACCAACGTATATCAATGTTGCCGGGAGCAAACGAGGTGTTTTTAACTTTGCTGTAAGGCTTGATCCAGTCGAGGATTTTCCCCTGCTCGGCCCAAAATGCATCTGGGTTTTCTACAGACTGTTGATAATACTGCTGATATTGCTCTGGTGTGATTAGGGTACGTTCTGCAATTGACGCAGGAATAGGGTGCTTATGAACTTGGGTCATGGTTTTTCTCCTTTAATTTGTTAATCATATGTCAATCAAAGGTTAAGTGTAGTTTGCCTTGTGGCTTTGTTCGGATTTTGGGGGGCGGATCACGCAACCTAAGTAACCCAAGCAAGATTGTGGTCATTTGACCGATCTCGCGCTCATATTGAGCAAAGTGAGAGCAGTAAGAAAAGGGGAAGGAAAACCGTTAAAACTGACCTACAGCAATGTTTGTTGTGGGGAGAAAATTACGATAGGTATGAACGATCAAATTTCTCTGTTGTATGGTTCTTAGCCTATCTGGACGAAGTTGACTCAGACCAAGGCACGGCTTCTAATTAGACTGAAAAATGGCTTAATGTGATATCAATTTAAAACAAAGGTTTTAATGTTGTTAAAAAAAGCTTAATCCATTCACAATTTATATTAATTGCTCCAAAACCATCATGAAATATAATGTTAATTAATTTAACCTCAGAGTGAAATTTCCTACAGAAAAGTCTTATAAGTCCTACATATTGGATTAATAATCTTAATATTAGCATTTTGCGAGTTATTATTCCGACAAAACACAAATAACAGTATATTGATCTGGAAAAGAGAGGGGTGCTCTCTTCGGTATGCGAGATATCTCTTTGCTACCGTTATTTCTCAAGGACTCAATATGTTTATTACTAACAAGAAAGCTCTTATCGTTGCCCTGTCTGCCGTTATCTCTGCTTCAGCTTTTGCAGCTGACGAACCTGTAGCACCAACGGGAGCCGATCAGGGTTCTGGCCGCATTCATTTCACCGGTACTGTTATTAATGCACCTTGCTCCATTGCAGCAGGTGATGAAGACATTAACGTGAATATGGGCCAGGTTGCGAATAAAGTGCTGGAGAGCGGCAATAAATATTCACAAAACGTTAACTACACCATTCACCTGCAAGATTGTGACCTGACGGCTCAGACCGCTGGCGACGTTCAATACCCAGCGATGTCTAAAGTTGCCGTGTCTTTCGCGGGTACGCCAGACAGCAGCCTGTCCGAGTTACTGGCTAACACCGGTAGCGCGAAAGGTGCTGCAATCCGTCTTATCGACTCAAACGGCGACTTGCTGAAAGTGGGTGACACTTCTAAAGACATCAACTTGGTTACCGGTAATAACGAACTGGTATTTGCTGCGCGTGTTGAAGCTAACAACCAGCCAGTATCCACCGGTACTATCGTATCTCAGGCAACTTACGCCCTGAATTACAAATAAGACTGCCTTAATGAATAGGGGAGTTTACTCCCCTTTTATCGTGCCTTTATTGGCAAGGTATTCTGCTGGCTATATTTCACTGTTCATATAAATAAGCCAAACACTCTTTATAAAAATAAAAGTGGTTTTATATGTTGGTCATTTTTAATAAGACACCGATTAGAAAAAAGCTCACTGTCATCGTTATGAGTTCTTTGACGGGATGTTTTATTTCAATGAGCAGCCTGGCGGTTGAGTTTAATACTAACTTTATCGACGCCGGGGACAGAAATAATATCGACCTTAAACGCTTTGAAGTCGCGAACTATATTGCGCCTGGCGAGTATTTGCTGGATGTCGTTCTCAATGGCCGAACCCTGCCTGAACAGAGCCTGATCAAGTACATTCCGGACGCCGACAACAAGAACAGCCGTATCTGCCTGACCCCGCAGTTGGTTGATAAATTTGACCTGACCGACGCGGCCCGCAAATCGCTTGAAAGCTGGCATGAAGGCCAGTGTCTTTCCCTCGATACGCGCAAAGAAGTGACCGTTCGCTATGACCAAGAGAAGCAGACGCTCAATGTCAGCATTCCTCAGGCGTGGCTGACCTATCACGATGAGAACTGGGTGCCGCCTTCGCAGTGGGATGAAGGGGTTGCCGGGGCGATCCTCGACTACAACCTGCTGGGCAGCAAATACATGCCGCAGGAAGGCAGCAGCTCGACCAATCTAAGCAGTTACGGTACGGCGGGCTTTAACGTCGGGCCGTGGCGTGCCCGCGCTGATTATCAGTACAACAACACCCGTTCATCGGGCAGCCAGCACAACAGCCAGTTCAATTGGACTCAGCGCTATCTGTATCGCGCACTGCCGTCGATTGGTGCGCGCTTCAATGCCGGTGAAACCTATTTTAACTCGGACATTTTCGACTCGTTCCGCTTTCTCGGCGTCTCGCTAAATAGCGACCAGCGCATGTTGCCTCCTTCACTGCGCGGCTACGCGCCACAGGTGACCGGGATTGCCAAGACCAACGCCAAAGTCAGCATCAGCCAAAACGGCCGGGTGATTTACCAGACCAACGTGTCGCCGGGGCCGTTCGTGATTCAGGACCTGAGCGAAGCCGTGCAGGGCGCGCTGGACGTGCGGATTGAAGAGGAAAACGGCAGCGTCACCACTTATCAGGTGAGCACCGCGACCATCCCGTTTTTGACGCGCAAGGGAGAAGTGCGTTTCAAAACCGCCATGGGTAAACCGACTACCGGCAGCAATAACAAGGTGATGCAGCCGGGCTTCTATAGCGGGGAAATGTCTTGGGGCGCGCTGAATAACTTCTCACTGTACGGCGGCCTGATTTCCACTACCGGCAACTACCAGTCGCAGGCGCTGGGGGTAGGGCAAAACCTGCAAGACTTCGGCGCCGTCTCTTTTGACGTGACGCGCTCATCGGCCACGGTACCGGTCGACGGCAAGCAGAGTGGCTACAGCTATCGGGTGAACTATTCGAAGCGTTTTGACAGCACCGGCAGCCAGATAACCTTCGCCGGTTATCGCTTCTCGGAAAAGAGCTTTATGTCGTTGAACCAATATCTGGACAAGACCAACGGCGAGCACTACTCGCGCGACGACAAACAAACCTACACCGTGACGGCCAACCAGTTCTTACCTTGGCCAGCCATCACGCTTTATTTGTCGGCGACACACAAGATTTATTGGAACGACAGCCCGAGCAATAACTACAGCGTTTCGGTCAGCAAGATTTTTGATATCGGCAGCTTTACCGGCGTCTCGGCCACCCTGTCGGCCAGCAAGTTGCAGTACCAATATACCGATGAAAATCAGATGTTTTTGTCGTTCAGCCTGCCGCTTTCCAGTGGACGGCAAATCAGTTACGACGCTCAACAGGATTCGCAAAACGGCTTCTCGCAGACAGCTTCTTACTACAACAGCGAAGATCCGAAAAACAGCTGGCGCGTCGGAGCTGGTGGTAGCAGCCCTGACTTGCAGAAAGGCAACGGTATCTTCCGCGCTAACTACCAGCACATGTCGCCTTACGGCCAGCTCGGGGTGAACGGCAGCGTGAAGAATAACGATTACCGCTCGGTCAGCGGCAACTGGTATGGCTCGTTTACCGCCACGCGTTACGGCGCAGCCCTGCATCAGAGCAGCGCGGGGAGCGAGCCGCGCATGATGATATCAACCGGCGTGAAGGGTATCCCAATCAGCGACGGCGCTTCGGTGACCAACGATTATGGCGTCGCGGTGGTCAATGGCGTCTCCAGCTACCAGACCTCCGACGTTCGGGTGGATGTGAACAACCTGCCGGATGACGTTGAAGTCTATAGCTCGGTGGTGAGTAAAACCCTCACGGAAGGAGCAATTGGCTTCCGCAAAATCCGCGCTATTAAGGGCGAACGCCTGATGGCAACTATTCGTCTGGCCGATGGCAGCTTCCCACCGCTGGGGGCTTCGGTCACCGACGATAGCTCAGGCTTCGAAGCGGGATTGATTGGTGATAACGGGCTGGCGTATCTCGCCGGTGTCTCGGGTGAAAAGAGTCTGACCGTGCATTGGGGCGACGACAAGCAGTGCCGCATTCAGGTCCCGAAAGACTCGGCGAGTTTAAATGGTCAATTGCTGCTGCCTTGCCTACCGGCAACGGGCGCAGCAGGCAATGTTGAATTGAGATAATAAGGAAGGACGACGAATGAACAAGTTCATGATGGGTGTAGCCACGGCGGCATTAGTGGCGATGACCCTGACTCAGGGAGCGAACGCCGCCGTCAATATCGACCGCACGCGGATTATTTTTAACGCCGGTGAGAAGTCGGTCAGCATCATGCTGGAAAACCAAAGCAAGGATTTGCCTTATCTGGCGCAGGTTTGGCTGGAGAATGCCAAAGGTGAAAAGATCTCTTCGCCTCTGGTGGCCCTGCCGCCGATGCAGCGCATCGATGCCGGGCAGAAAAGCCAAATCCGCGTTTTACAGCTGCCGGAAACTGCCGCGCTGCCAAAAGATCGCGAATCACTGTTCTACTTCAACGTGCGTGAAGTGCCACCGAAAAGTGAGCTGGCAAACGTGATGCAGGTGGCGATTCAAAGCCGCATTAAGCTGTTTTATCGCCCGGCGGCTATTGCCAGCCAGGCCAAGGGCGCATGGCAAGAGAAGATTAACGTCAAGCTGTCCGCTGACGGCCTGACCATCAGCAACCCCACGCCGTTTTACATCACCCTTGGCTATTTGGGTAAAGACAACGCGGGAAGTTTTCGCGGCTTCGATAGCCTGATGCTGGCGCCGTTTGCCACCGAAACGCTCTCGGGCAGCCAGTATGTCAGCTCGAAATACAGCATCGGCTACATGGATGATTACGGCGGTTTACAGGTGAATCAGTACTCCTGTAGTGCCGCCAACTGCCAGATGTTGAGCAAGCCGGAGAAGAAATAGCCATGCCGACTCTCTATAGCTTATTAGTTCGCAGGAAGTGGCTGCTCATCGTGTTGCTGCTGTGCTCGCGCAGCGTCTTTGCGCTCGACTGCGTTGAAAAAGGGACCGGCATGGTCAACATGCCGCCTATCGCTATTGGCCCATTGGCTATTCCTTCCAACGTTCCGGCCGGAACCAAGATTTGGGAATCCAATGAGATCAATATGACGGCTTACTGCGACAACGTGCTCGGCAGCATTATTGATGTCGTGCACTTTTACTTTAACCCTAAGTCGCAATCATTGGGCCAAGGGTTATTACTCGGTGTGAGCTATAACGGTCAGGATCTGGAGCAGAACGAACAGCGCCTGAGCACCAATAGCCCGCCGATTAAAAAAGGGCAAAACGTCACGGTTAACGTCAGCTTCCGCTTATATATCAAAGTGACGGCGAACCCTCCGTCGAGTGGGCATTATGAAGGCACTGACCAATTTACCGTGTTCCAGCTCGACGGCAGCCGGGGGATAAACCATTCAGCCGGTGCGAAGAACGTGAAATACACCTTGTCGGGCCTGCAGGGAATTCGTTTTCTGGCCTGTGGATCGGATTTGAAAGTCTATCCAGAATCACAAATGGTGGATTTTGGTCCTATCCAAAGTATTAATCTGGCGCGCTCCTCGGGCATCAGTTTGCCGTTTTCGATTAAAGCCGTGAAGCAGGGCTGTTTGGATAACTTCTCTCTACAGGCGGAATTTTCCACAGCCAGCCCGCTGATTAACAATAATGCAATCGATCTGTCAAATGGCGCACAACTGACGTTATTAAATGACAAAGACCAAGCTATCGTTTTTAACCGTTATGACAACTTTGCTGAATTAAACAACATCAATGAAGTGACGAAAAACTTTACGGCCAAAGTCAGCGCAATCCCCGGACGGGAATTGAAACTCGGTAAATTTGACGCCTCTGTGGTGGTGAAAATCAATTACTACTGATTTACAACGGACAGAAAAGGTACACGGATATGTTGAGAACAGCTAAATTACGAGCGCAAGCGCTTGAAGAACCTGTCGATCACGGTGACGGACCTAACGCGGTAACGGAGAATGGAATTTATGGGCTGCTGCAAAGCATGCGGGAGCGGGCGGGGATAAGCCGAGCAGAGTTAGCGAAGCGGTTGGACATCACACCGCCGGCCATTACCCGGCTTGAGAAACGGCCTGCGCAAGCCAGTATGAGTACGCTCACGCGTTATGCCAATGCCTGTGGCTGCACGCTGTATCTATTCTATAAATAGGCCAACGCGGCCTGTTATTTAACAAACACACACATGATAAGTGGCGACTGTGTGGTTTCAATTAGCATGCTGTTGGCGTCATACTTTTTTAAAACCAGAGTGTCAGAGTCACCCACAATATAAGAGCTATTCATGAGAACCAGTCGTGATAGCTCTTCATTCATGGTGTCTACGCTATCAATATTTACCCTATCGCTTTTCAATGTGTAAGTCTGCAAGATTTTGTTTTCCAGCACGTAGCTATAGTAAATATTTCTCAGCAGGATCCTTTTATCGACTAACTTCCCCTTCTCGTCATAGGCGTAAACATTGCCGCTCATCGACACTAAGATTTTATTCTTATTTAAGAAACTAAAGTAAAGCGTGGTGTTCATTTTGAAACGCCGGTCGTCATATTGCACTTCACTTAGAAAGTCACCACGGCAGGCTTGGGAATAAGGGAAGTTTTCTCGCGAGTTTTTTGCTTCAATCTGTTTGTAAATCGCCAGACATAAAAAGATAAGTGTTAAAAGAGGCAACCAGTAAACCGCGTGGCACTTCCTTAGTACCTCGCGTAATTTATTTTTTGTCATTACTTGTCCTATCGTTACTGTAAACGCTCAGGCATGCGGTCGGATTATTTTTCTCATCGACTCGGCACTCTGCCATAAAGTCACGCGTTGAACCTGAGCTTATCAGCGAAACTAGCGTCTCGCTTTGGAAGATAAAAATATTTCCCGGCTGGCAGGTGATCTTCTTTTGGGCAATAAATTTCTCCGCTCGGTCAATAAATTCAGCGCGCTGATTCGCGGGCAGTCGCGTGGTGGAATAAAGCGCGCATTGACCCAGGGTGGTGACCTCTAAATTCTCTTTCGGGTCATAGATATGCTCATGGAGCAGTAGCCCAAGAGCGAGCGCCAGAGTGAACAACGACGCGATAAAAATGGGTAGGGTAAAATCGCGCGTGACCTTAGGCGTGACAACGGCAGTCGGAGCGACCACGGCTGGCATCACAAGACTTTCATCCGTCATTTCGCAGGCCATGCTGGGCATGAGAACATCCTTCGGGTATTCCATCGTCGGGGTTACTACTGACTCCTGCGGGGCTTCCATGGCTGGCGGGGTGACGATTTTATCACTTTCCTCTGCGACGCTGTTAATAGACCCGGTAGCATCAATCGCAGAAATAGTTATTTCTTTTTTTAATAAGAACCCGACCTTAGGTACGGTGATTATCACATCATCAGTATGGCCCAGTGTATTAATCACTTTGCGTAATTTGCTAATGCAGTGGTTAAGATTATTATTACTGGACACCAGCCCGTAATCATCCCAGACCTTTTTGAAAAGAATGTCACGTTGCACAACCGTGCCCTGCTGTTCGATAAGCAGTAATAAAACGCGGCGCGCGGGGTTAGAAATACTCACTTGATTCTCTGGGTCGTTAGGCAATGATAAAGTATTGTCTTCTGGGTTAAATAGTATTTTATTTTCAATCAGATAAATCATGCCCATCCCTCTTTTATTCGCCCGTACATCCTGGTGTTAGTTAAAGCTCGAGGGCGATATTTTTATTAAAATGCGACACAAAATTTTCCAATCATACGAATAACCTATGTTGGATTTTCTAGGTCAGTATAAACCTAGTATTTTGAAAAATAGAATCATATCCTTAAATAATATTGTTTTAAGGTGTAAGAATGCTCTGCTTTTTGAATATTTATTACGTAATAACCTTGCGGATATTCACTTATAAATGAGTTAAGGAATTTTAGTAGAAGATGAGAAGTTTGGATAAGCAAAACAAGCCTCAATGTGCAACAAAGAGGCTTTCATTCTTAAATTACTCACAGGAGGGGATTCAGGATAAATAACGACTAATGATAGAAACCAATGATTGGTCAAAATCGATGCATAATGTCGCGCCGAGCGGCAGGGTAAGCATGGGGTGGGTGTGACAGCAGTCGAAGCCATCCACAATGGGCATAGGCTGCCCGGCCAGCACTTCGCGCAACACCTCATAAGGCTGACGGCCGCTGCCCGCGTTGTCGAACAGCTCGTGTTTGCCCAAGATGATGGCGCTCACCTTATCAAAGATGCCGTTAAGCTTGAGCATGGCGAAGGAGCGCTCGACGGTGGCGATATCTTTCAGGCTGTCTTCTATAAATGAATTCGAAGAGAACAATGTAGCAATATCGGGATTGGCTGGATAGTTGGGGGAGGAGAGTTCACAAACCGCAAATAGCAAAAAACCCGCCATAGGCGGGTTCTTCTAAATAGGGTGCCCGGACTCGGACAGCGGTGCGTCAGCACCGATGAACAGCGCTTGCGCTGGCCCCGAAGGGGTGAGTCTCAGGATGAGACGAATAATCGAACGCAGTTCGATGGAGAGTCCAAACGCTAGAAAGCAAAAAACCAGCTATTAAGCTGGTTTCTTTAAAGATGGTGCCCGGACTCGGAATCGAACCAAGGACACGGGGATTTTCAATCCCCTGCTCTACCGACTGAGCTATCCGGGCAACGGGGCGCATTAAACCGTATTGG
>Ga0153979_1000150_pt1 | contig 12678 bp, 11 predicted proteins | sample TSGA063MetaG_FD_104690 | JGI IMG/M metagenome (GOLD analysis project Ga0153979, IMG submission 104690) | Attine ant fungus gardens microbial communities from Georgia, USA - TSGA063 MetaG | ecosystem: Host-associated > Fungi > Mycelium > Unclassified | place: USA: Georgia, Magnolia Springs State...
AAAGCACAGGTTGAAGCCAATATTAGTTATCACAGCACCGCCAGGCAGAAACTGCAATTGGCAGAGCCTGGGCAGGCTGCTAACATTGCCTCACTTCCTTTATTATTGTCGAAAATAACGACATCTGCGGACAAAATGAATGGCGATCTCAATTAAGACCCCTGAAGAAATCGAAAAAATGCGCGTAGCGGGCCGCCTGGCGGCAGAAGTGCTCGAAATGATCGAAGAGCACGTTCGACCCGGCATTAGCACCGGTGAGCTGGATCGCCTGTGTCACGAACATATTGTTAATTCCCAGCAGGCGATCTCCGCCTGCCTTGGCTATCACGGTTTTCCGAAATCCGTCTGTATTTCCATCAATGAAGTGGTTTGTCACGGCATTCCGGACGATGAAAAAATCCTCAAGGATGGCGATATCGTCAATATCGACGTGACGGTCATTAAGGACGAGTATCACGGCGACACCTCCAAAATGTTTATCGTCGGCAAGCCCACTATTCTGGGCGAGCGTCTCTGCCGTATCACGCAGGAGAGCCTTTACCTGGCGCTGCGTATGGTAAAACCGGGTATTCGCCTGCGCACTCTGGGCCGTGAGATTCAAAAGTTCGTCGAAGCGCAGAATTTCTCCGTAGTGCGCGAATATTGCGGCCACGGCATCGGTAAAGGTTTCCACGAGGAGCCGCAGGTGCTGCACTACGATGCGGATGACGGTGGCGTGGTACTCCAGGCCGGTATGGCCTTCACCATTGAACCCATGGTCAATGCCGGTGATTACCGTATCCGCAGCATGAAAGATGGCTGGACGGTGAAAACCAAGGATCGCAGCCTGTCAGCACAGTACGAGCACACCATTGTGGTGACGGAAAACGGCTGCGAAATTATGACGCTGCGTAAAGATGACACCATTCCTGCCATCCTGACGCACGACGCTTAACGCTGTAACGAAAAAAAACCGGTGAGAGCCGGTTCCAGCTTGCTGAAGAATCCCACTCTCTTTAAACCGGCGCAGGCCGGTTTTTTTTGATCTGTAGTGGGCGGTGGCGCTATTGTCAGTTTGATTATCGTCACAAAGACCAACCAGGAGCCAGGCGTGAGTAAAAAACTGATCGATTACGGGCTGTCCGATTCGCCTGCCGACTGGGAAGAGAGCCAGCTGACGCGCGAGCAGCTGAAATTGCAGCTGGAACGCTTTCAGCAGGGGATGGCCGACGCGTTTGATAACGGCTTTGACGCAGAAGATCTGATTGCTGCGCGTACGCTGTTTATCGATCGCCTGCTGAGGCGGCTCTGGCGCTTCTACGGCTTCCCTGAACAGCTGGATATCGCGCTGGTCGCCGTGGGCGGCTACGGACGCGGCGAGCTGCATCCGCTTTCCGATATCGACGTGCTGATCCTCAGCCGCAGCCCTCTTTCCGCGCAGGACGCCCAGCGTACCAGCGAGCTGCTGACGCTAATGTGGGATCTCAGGCTGGAGGTGGGCCACAGCGTACGCACGCTGGAAGAGTGCCTGCTGGAGGGGTTGTCCGATCTGACCGTAGCCACCAATCTGATTGAGTCGCGAATGCTGACCGGCGATGTTGCGCTCTTTCTTGAACTGCAAAAAAACATTTTCAGCGACGGCTTCTGGCGCTCGGACCAGTTTTTCGCGGCGAAGATTGAGGAACAGCAGGAACGCCATCTGCGCTATCACGGCACCAGCTATAACCTGGAGCCGGATATTAAAAGCAGCCCCGGCGGCCTGCGCGACATTCATACCCTGCTGTGGGTTGCCCGCCGCCATTTCGGTGCCACCTCGCTGGACGAAATGGTCGGTTTTGGCTTTCTGACCGGGGCCGAGCGCAACGAGCTTAACGAATGTCAGAGTTTCCTCTGGCGCATCCGCTTTGCGCTGCATCTGACCCTGACCCGCTACGATAACCGTCTTCTGTTTGACAGACAGCTGAACGTCGCCCAGCGGCTTGACTACCAGGGCGAAGGTAATGAGCCGGTTGAGCGGATGATGAAGGACTTTTACCGCGTGACCCGGCGCATCAGCGAGCTGAACCAGATGCTGCTACAGCTTTTTGACGAAGCGATACTTGCGCTGGGCGAAGACGAAAAACCCCGTGCCATCGACGATGAGTTCCAGCTGCGCGGTACGCTGATTGACCTGATCGATGAGACGCTTTTTGCCCGCCAGCCCGAAGCGATTATGCGCATGTTTTACACGATGGTGCGCAAACCCGCTATTACCGGGATCTACTCCACCACGCTGCGCCAGCTCAGACATGCCCGACGCCACCTCAGCCAGCCACTGTGCACTATCCCACAGGCGCGACAGCTTTTTCTGTCGATTCTGCGACACCCGGGTGCCGTCAGCCGGGCGCTGGTGCCGATGCACCGCCACAGCGTGCTCTGGGCCTATATGCCACAGTGGGGCAACATCGTCGGCCAGATGCAGTTCGATCTGTTTCACGCCTACACCGTTGACGAACATACGATCCGCGTTCTGCAAAAGCTGGAAAGTTTTGCCAGCGAAACGACACGTCCGCGTCACCCGCTTTGCGTGGAGATTTGGCCACGTCTGCCCCAGCTTGAGCTGCTGCTAATGGCCGCCCTGTTCCACGATATTGCCAAAGGGCGCGGCGGCGATCACTCCATTCTGGGCGCGCAGGATGCGCTTGAATTTGCCGAATTACACGGGCTGAACTCCCGCGAAGCTCAGCTGGTCGCCTGGCTGGTGCGCCACCATTTGCTGATGTCGGTCACCGCGCAGCGCCGTGATATTCAGGACCCCACCGAAATCCAGCAGTTCGCCGAAGTCATGCAGAATGAAAATCGCTTGCGCTATCTGGTCTGTCTGACGGTCGCAGATATCTGCGCCACCAATGAAAACCTGTGGAACAGCTGGAAGCAGAGCCTGCTGCGCGAGCTGTTTTTTGCCGCCGAAAAGCAGCTGCGGCGTGGAATGGAGAACAGCCCGGATCTGCGCGAGCGCGTCCGGCACCATCGGCTGCAGGCGCTCGCGCTGTTGCGCATGGATAATATTGACGAGCAGGCGCTGCGTAATATTTGGGGGCGCTGCCGGGCGGACTACTTCCTGCGCCATACGCCTAATCAGCTGGCCTGGCATGCACGTCATCTGATGGAGCACGATCTGAGTAAACCGCTGGTGCTGGTTAGCCCTCAGGCGACCCGGGGCGGCACTGAGATATTTATCTGGAGCCCGGACAGGCCTTACCTGTTCGCCACCGTCGCCGGGGAGCTGGACAGGCGAAATCTGAGCGTACACGATGCGCAGATCTTCACCAGCCGGGACGGTATGGCGATGGATACCTTTATCGTGCTGGAACCCGACGGCAGCCCGCTGGCCGCCGACCGGCATGGGATGATCCGCCAGGCGCTGGAGCAGGCTATCGACCAGACCTGCTGGCAGCCGCCGAAAACGCGCCGCCAGTCCGCCAGGCTCAGGCATTTTTGCGTGGAAACCGAAGCGAAATACCTGCCGGCGCATACCGACCGCCGTACCTATATGGAACTGATTGCCCTGGATCAGCCGGGACTGCTGGCCAGAGTGGGCGAAGTTTTTGCCGATCTGGGCGTCTCGCTGCACGGCGCACGCATCAGTACCATTGGCGAGCGGGTAGAGGATTTATTTATTCTCGCCAACGGTGACCGACGCGCGCTCAGCCCGGAATTGCGCGAAGTGCTACAACAACGGTTGACAGAGGCCCTTAATCCAAACGATAAAGTGTGACCTGGATTTACTTTTTTAACCCATCTTTCAGCGTTCAGTGCAGACTGGCTGCTGACCTGAACGGGCGGTTATCCTCCCCGCTCATGATGATGATTTGACACAGGAAATTTTGAATAATGCAACAATTACAGCATGTTATTGAAAGCGCCTTTGAACGCCGTGCCGAGCTGACGCCTGCCAGCGCAGATACCGTTACCCGCGAAGCGGTGAACCAGGTCATCGCCCTGCTCGACAGCGGCGCCCTGCGCGTATCCGAGAAAATCGCAGGTGAGTGGGTGACGCATCAGTGGTTGAAAAAAGCGGTACTGCTCTCTTTTCGCATCAATGATAATCAGGTGATTGAGGGTGCCGAAAGTCGTTTTTACGACAAAGTGCCGATGAAGTTTGCCGACTACGACGACGCACGCTTTAAGAAAGAGGGCTTCCGCGTCGTGCCACCGGCTGCGGTACGCCAGGGTGCCTATATCGCCCGCAATACCGTACTGATGCCTTCGTATGTCAATATTGGCGCATACGTCGATGAAGGCTCAATGGTGGATACCTGGGCGACGGTTGGATCCTGCGCGCAGATCGGTAAAAACGTTCACCTTTCCGGCGGCGTAGGCATCGGTGGCGTACTGGAACCTCTTCAGGCGAACCCAACCATTATCGAAGATAACTGTTTTATTGGCGCGCGTTCAGAAATCGTGGAAGGCGTGATTGTTGAGGAAGGCGCGGTCATTTCGATGGGCGTCTATATCGGCCAGAGCACTAAAATTTACGATCGTGAAACTGGCGAAGTTCATTACGGTCGCGTCCCTGCGGGATCGGTGGTGGTGTCGGGCAACCTGCCGTCGAAAGATGGCCGCTACAGCCTCTACTGTGCCGTGATTGTGAAAAAGGTTGATGAAAAAACCCGTGGCAAAGTCGGCATTAACGAACTGCTGCGCACCATCGACTGATCCTTTACGGGCCGCCTCACGTGGCCCGTAAACTATATTTTACACCCCCCTGTTCTAAACCTTTTTCCCGCCGTAAATAATCAGATGCTATTGCGCAACAACTAAGCGATAATCCGCGCCGTTAAGCGCACAGGTGCTCCCCGACCGCTTTTTTAATTTTCACATATACTCACAAGTACGGGAGGAGCGAGCCAGGCAAAACCTGATCCACTGCTTAGCTTTTCTCACCAACATAACCTGCGTGAGGATGGCGGATACCGGGCAGTCCTGCATTGCAGCGCAGTCAAAACTAATCTCTCCCGAACAGGAAACGTGACCATGTATGACAATTTAAAAGGCCTGGGTATCAGTAATCCCGACGATATCGATCGTTACAGCCTGCGCCAGGAAGCCAGCAACGATATTCTGAAAATCTATTTCCGCAAAGATCGGGGTGAGTTCTTTGCCAAAAGCGTCAAATTTAAGTATCCGCGCCAGCGGAAAACCGTCGTCGCCGATAACGTGAGTCAGGGCTACAAGGAAATTCAGGAAATCAGTCCCAACCTGCGTTACGTGATTGATGAGTTAGATCAGATCTGCCAGCGCGACCAGGTCGAAGTCGATCTGAAACGTAAAATTCTGGAAGACCTGCGTCATCTGGATCACGTGGTGACGAATAAGATTGCTGAAATCGAATCCGATTTGGAAAAACTGACCCGCAGCGGCCGTTAATCTCCCCCTCCGGGCAAACCGACTTGTCGGTATGCCCGATGCTTCCCCTCAGCCAGCTTCGAACCTGCTTATTCAGCGTAACGCCACGAACCTTGCTGCCATCAGGCTTCCTCATCCAGCTTCAGCGCCCTGGGCCAGAGTGTCATCAGGCTTCCTCATTCAGCTTCAGCGCCCTGGGCCAGAGTGTCATCAGACCTCCTCGTCCAGCTGTAGCGCCACGTAAAGCAGCAGCCGGTCATCGAAATGGCTCAGATTCAGTCCGGTCAGCTCCGATACCCGGTTAAGCCGATATTCCAGCGTATTACGATGAATAAACAGTGCTTTTGCCGTGGCGGAGGGCTGAACATCGTGGCTAAACCACGCGCTAAGCGTACGCTGCAACAGGCCGTTATTATCCATTGCCTTAAGCTTTTTCAGGGGCTGCGACAGCTCACTGGCCTGCCATCCTCCGCGCAGGCTGTCGAGGAGCACCGGCAGCATCAGGTCCTGATAAAAATAGCGCCGCTGTTCAGGCATCCGCTGCTTGCCCACCAGCAGGGTGGTACGGGCGGTGCGGTAAGAACGCGCAATGCTGCCGGGACCGGTAAAAAAGTTTCCCAGCGCAATACGGATGCGCAGATGGCCATTCTCTTTCATTCGCGACAGCAGCAGATCCACGCGTTTGCGATGATCCCCGGCATCATAGCGCCCATGGAGGTTAAGCGCGGGCTTTAAGACCACCATCTCCGTCAGCGAGACGATGGCGATCAGGTTGTCGCGCTCGGGCGTCGTCAACATGGTCTGGAGCTGTTGCAGTTCAGACATGGCGCTGTCCACGCCGAGCTGGCCGCTGTCCACTTCCACGACCGCAACCACGCGCGGCTGGTCTAAATCGATTCCCAGCCGCTGTGCCCACTCCCTCAGCGCGGGCGAGAGCGTTTCACTGCGGATCAGGTTTAACACCAGCTCCTCACGCAGCCTGCTATCCTGCGCCAGGATATGCAGCAGACGCGCCTGTTCAAGCATCATTTCAGCGGTCATACAGACCAGCTCACCATAATGCCGCAGGCTGGCCGGTTCGCCGGTCAGGCCGATGACGCCAACAATATCACCGGCAATACGCATCGGCAGATTAATACCCGGACGCACCCCATGCAGATGCTTCGCCACCGCGTCGTCAATATCCACGACCCGCGCCTGCGACAGGGCCAGCAACGCGCCTTCGTGCAATTCGCCAATACGCTCATGATCGCCGCTGCCAATAATTCTGCCGCGGGCATCCATCACGTTGACGTTGCTATCAATAATCTGCATCGTACGGGCGACAATTTTCTGCGCCAGCCGTGCATCAAGATGACAGGTGGACATGAATCACTCCTGAAAAACCCTGGATAATGCAGCATAACGGGCAGTTCCCGGCCTGCCATTGTGCAACTGCCCTAAGTGCGGCGCCTTATATGAAAATTGCGGCAAGGTTCACAAATGAGCGGCAAGAAGGCCGCTGGACGATGATGCGGATCTGCCAGGTTATTACAGACGTGTTAAGTCTTGAAGAGGTGCCAGGTATTGCGGGTGGGTCAGATAGTGCAGATGTGCCGGGTATCGCAGGCAGGTCAGGAAAGTATATTGAAGGTAAAACAGGTGCCGGTTGGTCACCGGCACCTGCCTGCTGGCGTTATTACGCGCCGCTATTTAGAGGACTGCTCGCCCCCACCTACTGCATTAACAGATAGATCGAGCTGTCACCGCGTTGAATATTCAGCGCCAGCACGGAAGGCTTGGTGTCGAGGATTTTACGCAGCTCGCCCAGGTTAGCAATGGCCTGCTGGTTAACGCCCAAAATCACATCATCCTTCTTCAGACCAATTTTCGCCGCGGCTGAACCTGGCTTGACGCTGTCGACCTTCACGCCTTTCACCCCTTTGGCCTCGACGTTGCTCAGGTCTGCGCCTTCAATTCCGGTATAAATATTGCCGGAATCGACCTTAGTCTGCGTGCTCTGCTGTAGCTCAACGTTCACCGTCAGCGGCTTGCCGTCACGGATCAGGCCCAGGGTCATTTTCGTGCCAACCGGCAGCGATCCAATTTGTGCGCGCAGGGCGGCAAAGCTGGAAATAGCCTTACCGTTGATGTTAACCACCACGTCGCCGGCCTTCACACCCGCTTTTGCCGCAGAAGAGTTAGCCAGCACCTGGCTGACAAACGCGCCGCGCTGAGCGTCGACCTTCATCGCTTTAGCCAGCTCGGAGTTCAGCTCGGTGCCCATAATGCCCAGCTCACCGCGTTTCACCTGGCCGTATTCGACCATCTGTGCCGTCAGGTTTTTCACCATATCGGACGGGATAGCAAAGCCGATACCAATGTTGCCGCCGTCCGGTGCCAGAATCGCGGTATTAATGCCGATCAGCTCACCGTTAAGGTTGACCAGCGCGCCGCCGGAGTTGCCCCGGTTAATCGCCGCATCGGTCTGAATAAAGTTTTCATAGTTTTCGACGTTTAAGCCGCTACGTCCCAGCGCTGAAACGATCCCCGAGGTAACGGTTTCACCCAGGCCATAGGGGTTACCAATGGCAACGGTGTAGTCGCCAACGCGCAGATCGTCAGAGTCGGCCATCTTGATCGCAGTCAGATTTTTCGCGTCTTTAAGCTGAATAAGCGCGATATCGGATCGAGGATCTTTACCGATGACTTTTGCATCATATCGCCGGCCATCGCTGAGCTGGACCTGGATTTTAGTCGCATTATCAACCACATGGTTATTGGTCACCACATAGCCTTTAGCGGCGTCAATCACCACGCCCGATCCCAGCGCACGGAATTTTTCCTGCTGAGTATCTGCGCCATCCTGATCCTGACCCCCGCCCTGACACACGGGTGAGTTCTGGAAGGGCGAGCCATCCTGACAGAACGGCGAGTTACCGCCAAAGAACTGCTGGAACTGCTGCGGCAAACGCGGCGTACGAACGGTGGTGCTCCCTTCAACATTAATACTCACTACCGAAGGCATCACTTTTTCTAACATCGGCGCCAGGCTCGGAAGCTGCTGGTTAGAAGAAGAAGCGGTTTCTGCCGCGGAGACAGTCAGCGGGGTCATCGCCATTCCCAGGCTCAGAGCCAACGCGCCAGCTAAAATAGTTTTTTTCATGCGTCTTTTCTCTATGTGTCCAATTATGTAACCATTGCTGTGGTCGTGTTGGTAAGATTCAATTATTATCGCTAAGTTCATGTATTTGTTTCAGCTAAAGGTAAAAATTTATTCTTTGGCTTTACAAAACTTAAAGGCCTGTCGTTATTATTCGACGGCCATTAAACGACGGTACTCATCCCACGCATACAGGTCGGTCATGCCGCTCACGTAATCCTGAAGCATACGCGCCCGATAATAATATTCCCAGATGGCAATATCATTGCCCCGCTTATCCAGACGCCCTACGGCTTCACTGTAAGCAAGCCGAAAGCGCGTAGAGAGTTTATGGAAAAGGCGTGTTTCAATAGGAAAGTGCTTCAGGTAATCTTTTTCCATCAGCTCGGAAAATTCCTCCCTGCTGAGCGCTAAAAGCGGGCGATAAATATCCAGCAGGCCGCTAATAACACGGTATCCCTGTAGCTCAAGCTGTTCAACGTCAGGATGATTAAATACGTGACTAAACGCGACTTTCTTGAAAATTTCTAATAACTGGTTTTGTGGACTGCCATCCTCAAGTAGCGCCGCATTAAATTCACCGCTAAAGATCGCCGACATATTATCAATAAAGCGGCTGGCGGTATGCGGAACCAGTTTGGCCACGGTATTAACCCGCAGATACATAAAAAACTGATCCTCACTGCTGCGGCTAAACTGCTGACTGCGGGATTTTTCCAGGGCGCTGGTCACCACCAGTTGAAACAGATCGTTGGGCTGGTGATCAGGCCAGAGTGCAAACAGGTGTTCATAAAGCTGTTCAACGGTGAAAATCTTTTTCTCCACCGCATCCTCTAAATCTGCCACGCAATAAGAAATATCGTCGGCGGCCTCCATAATATAGGTCAGCGGAAAACGACAGTGGGGCTGAAGGTCCAGTTCTTTGCGCAGCCGCCCGACATACTCTTCCTCAGAAAGATAATAGCCGGGCTTTTTCATCAGATAATCGTGCGTGGCGGGTATTTCGCCATTGAACCAGGCCGGGCGGGTATATTTAAAAATGCAGCCGACCTGAGCCCAGGTGAGATTCATCTTCAGCAGGGAGTGCACCATGCGGATCGCCTGCGCGTTACCCTCAAAATGTGAAAGGTCCTGACGGATTTTCGCCCGGAGATCGTTAAAGCCGTCGGTCTGATAACGCAGCACGTCGGGTTCACAGCGGTCCGCGCGCACATTATCCGGCCGGTGAGCCGCATCCAGCCGCTGCGTAAACCAGTCATTGATCGCCGACTCGCCGAAGTGTCCGAAAGGCGGGTTTCCGATGTCGTGCATCAGGCAGGCCATTTCCACAATACTTTCAAATGGCCCGGTCAGTTGAGAAAGCCCATATTTCTCCAGCTTATCCAGCTCCTTCAGCCGGGTGAGCACTTCTTTGGCGATATAGCGTCCTACCTGCTGCACCTCCAGAGAGTGGGTCAGACGGGAGCGCACCGCGGCATTACGCTCCAGCGGAAAGACCTGCGTTTTCTGCTGTAGCCGACGAATGGCCGCAGAATTGATAATGCGTCCACGATCGCTTTCGAAAATGCGTAAAATTTCATGCTCGTCTTTTTGCCCCGTCTGAGGGTGATAGCGGCGCTGATAATTAATTTTTTTCCTGAAGTCGATATCGTTCATGCCTGGGTCCCCTTTTTCCACCCGATACCCGCTGGAGGTGCGTTTTGTGGATTATGTCCTGTATCCTGCCATGCTAGACTATGCGCTGAAAAGACAGGCAATTTCCACCACATTAGCGAGTATCTCTATGAAAGCAGGCATTATTGGTGCAATGGAGCAGGAAGTTACCCTGCTGCGCGACAAAATCGAAAACCGTCAGACGCTGACGCTGGCGGGCTGCGAAATCTACACCGGCACGCTGAACGGTGTGGAAGTGGCCCTGCTTAAATCGGGCATTGGCAAGGTTTCTGCTGCCATGGGCACCGCCCTGCTGCTTGAGCGCTGCAAACCTGACTTTATTATCAATACGGGCTCTGCGGGGGGTCTGGCCCCCACGCTGAACGTGGGTGATATCGTGGTGTCTGACGAAGTCCGCTACCACGACGCCGATGTCACCGCCTTTGGCTACGAGCTGGGACAGATGGCGGGCTGCCCGGCGGCTTTCACCGCTGATGCGGCGCTGATTGAAGCCGCAGAAGCCTGCATCAGCCAGCTGGGGCTGAATGCCGTTCGCGGACTGGTTGTCAGCGGCGATGCGTTCATTAACGGTGCCGGTCCGCTGACCCAGATTCGTACCCACTTTCCCAAAGCCATCGCCGTGGAAATGGAAGCTACCGCCATCGCCCACGTCTGCCACCAGTTTGGCACGCCGTTTGTCGTGGTTCGCGCTATCTCTGACGTGGCGGATCGGGAATCTCACGTCAGCTTTGAAGAGTTCCTCTCCGTTGCCGCAGCCCAGTCATCGCTGATGGTTGAGACGCTGCTCACGCACCTGTCGCGTGGCTGACACGCGTGTACTTCTGCTGCTGTGCGGGCTGATGTTCGTCGCAGCGGCAGATATTGGACAGGTTAATCCTGAGCGATAAGTAAAGCTTAAAACGTTATCCGAAACGATTAAAGCTTCGGCAAATAAAGTCGTTAACATCACAGAGAGCCGGTGAGTATTTTCACTTCCGCGCGCTCCTTTGGGCATAAGCCCTGATTTTTTACACCAGGAAATAAAACATCATGAAAGCCGTTTATCTGGCCCTTGGCCTGATTATGGCTGGTCGCGCCTGCGCTGCATCCATTACCGGCAGCATCGGGGTCAAACTGACCATTTACCCGCAGTGTTACATTGACGGGCAAAGCACGACGCCAGCATCTTCTCGCGCAGTCAACTGTGGTCGGTTACATGACGCACAGCCGAAAGTGACCCAGACCGTTATTTCAACGGAGGCCTCTCAAAGCGGAACAACATTGATGACGGTTGAGTGGTAAAAGCAGCAAGGCAAAGAAAGAATATGCCCCGGGAGCAATCTCTCCGGGGCACCAAAGCAGAGTCAGATACTGAAAGAGGAACCACACCCGCAGGTGGTTTTGGCATTGGGGTTAGTTACGATGAATCGCGATCCTTCCAGCCCTTCGGTGTAGTCCACCGATCCCCCCACCAGGTATTGCAGGCTCATCGGATCGACCACCAGTGAAACACCCGATTTCTCGATGGTCATGTCACCGTCATTCACTTTATCGTCAAAGGTGAACCCATACTGAAAGCCGCTGCAGCCGCCACCGGTGATATAGACCCGCAGCTTCAGCTCAGGATTTTCTTCATCTGAAATCAGATTCTTAACTTTACTGGCCGCTGCGTCGGTAAATTGCAGGGGCAGAGCCATTTCATCACTCATTTAATACTCCAGTATGCATTAAGGCAGGAAGCCTTACAGGTCATAAATCGACCATCATGTGCACCATTATCCAATACACCCGTATAGCAATCAAGTATCAGCCTGTTTACCCGCGGACAGGGTGGCATTCCGTGCGGCCAGCGCGCAATCCTCTTTTTCTTGCTGCCTTGCCAGAATTCGCGCCAGCAGCGACGAGTAGAGCGGTTTACCGCCGAGGAACTGGGCCAGCAGCGTGGCACCCAGGCAGGTGATAATCATGGGTAAGATGAGCTGGTAGTTATCGGTCATTTCCAGCACCAGCACGATACCGGTCAGCGGCGCGCGGACGGAGGCGGCAAATAGCGCGCCCATACCGGCTATCGCAAAGGTGCCCGCGTCAAGATGATAAGCAGGAAACAGTGCACAGCTAGCCAGGCCAAACGCCGTTCCCAGCAGCGTACCCAGCGCCAGCATCGGGGCAAAGATACCGCCGGGCGCGCCGGAGCCAAAACAGAGCAGCGTGGTCAGGATACGCGTGATGAAAATAAACAGCAGCATACCCACGGTATAATGACCCGCCGCCGCAATGGGGATTAGGGCAAACCCGCCGCCAGCCGCCTCGGGTTCAATCATACCCAGCACGCCGCACACGCCTCCCAGCGCAACCCCAACCCACAACAGCTTGTGCCGACTGTCGCCATACAGCCGCTGGAACAGGGCCTGCGATTTGAAGATAAGCGCGTTAAACAGTACGCCCACTATGCCGAAAATCATCCCCAGCAGCAGGTAGAGCCACAGCGTATTGACCGGCGCGCTGGCCAGTCTGCC
>Ga0153979_1000154_pt1 | contig 12533 bp, 13 predicted proteins | sample TSGA063MetaG_FD_104690 | JGI IMG/M metagenome (GOLD analysis project Ga0153979, IMG submission 104690) | Attine ant fungus gardens microbial communities from Georgia, USA - TSGA063 MetaG | ecosystem: Host-associated > Fungi > Mycelium > Unclassified | place: USA: Georgia, Magnolia Springs State...
GAGCGTTTTTACCCCCGACTTGTCACTGTCCGGGGTGTCCGGCGTGATGCGAAACCATATTATTGCCTTGCTCGAGCAAAGTGGCCGGTTTAGCGTTTCCGTGGTTGCAGAGCCGCCGCAGACCTTGAGTGATGCAGACGAAGTGATTATTTGTAATGCCCTGATGCCCTTTATGCCGGTGCGTCAGGTAGAAGATTGGCATTTTACGTCGTCAACTTTGTACGACTTTTTACATCAGGTTTGTTAAACCAGCGCATCAGAAGTGAACAATCATGAAGAATAAAAAATTCAAAATCCCTGCTCTTATTATCGTCATTCTGCTTGCTGCGCTGGCTTTTGGTTACCACAAAGTGAAAACTTTTGGCGATCGCCCGATCAATGTCAGCAGTGAGACTATCTTTACTCTGCCAGCCGGTACTGGTCGCGTGGTGCTGGAAACCCTGCTGGTGAAGCACCAGATCATGCAAAAAAATCCCTACTTCTCTTGGCTGCTGCGCATTGAGCCGGAGCTGAGTAATTTCAAAGCCGGGACCTATCGCTTTGAAAAAGGCATGACGGTGCGCCAAATGCTCGAATTGCTGAGAAGTGGCAAAGAGGCGCAGTTTAGCGTGCGTCTGGTGGAAGGCTTTAAACTCAGCGACTGGATGAAAGTGCTGGATGACTCGGCCTACCTCAAACACGAGTTAAGTGGCAAAACCGGCGAAGAGATTGCTGCCGCGCTGGGCATGACCGACACCAAAAATGCCGAAGGCTGGCTCTATCCGGACACCTATCTCTATACCGCGGGCATGACCGACCTGTCACTGCTCAAGCGCGCTCACCAGCATATGGAGAAGACCGTAGACAGCATTTGGAAAGGCCGCGATGACTCGCTGCCTTACAAAACGCCAACCGACATGCTGACCATGGCGTCTATTATTGAAAAAGAGACGGCGGTCAAAGAGGAGCGCGCCGAAGTGGCTTCGGTGTTCATCAATCGTCTGCGCATCGGCATGCGTTTGCAGACTGACCCGACGGTGATTTACGGCATGGGTGAGAACTACAAAGGCAACATCAGCCGTAAGGATCTCGAGACGCCGACGCCTTACAACACTTATGTGATTTCTGGTTTGCCGCCATCGCCGATTGCCATGCCAAGCGAAGCCTCGATTGAAGCGGCGGCACATCCGGCGACCACCAATTACCTCTATTTTGTGGCTGACGGCAAAGGCGGCCACACTTTTACGACTAACCTCGAAAATCACAACAAAGCGGTGCGTGTGTATCGCGAGGCATTGAAAAATAAGAATGAAAAGTAAGTTTATTGTTATTGAAGGTCTGGAAGGGGCCGGTAAAACCACGGCGCGCGACGTTGTGGTAAACCAACTGCGCGAACTGGGCGTGGAAGAGATTGTCTTTACCCGCGAGCCGGGCGGAACGCCGCTGGCTGAAAAGCTGCGCGACCTGTTTAAACGCGGCGTTGACGACGACAAGCCGACGGTGAAAGCCGAAGTGCTGATGCTCTACGCTGCCCGCGTGCAGTTGGTTGAAACCATTATCCTGCCTGCCTTAGCGCGCGGAGCTTGGGTGGTTGGCGATCGTCACGACCTCTCTTCGCAAGCTTATCAGGGCGGCGGCCGTGGCATTGACCCGGAACTGATGCGCTCGCTGCGTGATATCTCTCTGGGTGATTTCCGCCCTGACCTGACGCTGTATCTCGACCTGCCGCCTGAAATCGGTCTGCAACGCGCCAGCGCGCGCGGCGAGCTGGATCGCATTGAGAAAGAGGCGCTGCCGTTCTTTGAACGCACTCGTGCGCGTTACCTGAGCTTGGTGGCGGAAGATTCGCGGATCAAAACCATCGATGCTTCCCAGCCGCTGGCGCAGGTCACGGCTTCAATCCAACAGACGCTGAGTCAGTGGTTTGCCGAGCAGCAGGGCCAAGCGCAATGACGTGGTATCCGTGGCTGAGCGCCCCTTATCGTCAACTGGTGAGCCAATACCAATCTGGACGTGGTCACCATGCCTTGCTGATGCACGCTGCGCGCGGCATGGGCGAGGAAGCGCTAGTTTACGGGCTAAGCCGCTGGTTGCTGTGCCAGCATCAAGACGGCGAGAAAAGCTGCGGCACCTGCCGTAGCTGCCAACTGATGATTGCTGGAAACCACCCTGACTGGCACGTGCTGACGCCAGAGAAGGGCAAGAATTCGCTCGGTATCGACCCTGTCCGTCAACTGATTGAAACGCTCTACAACTATTCTCAGCAGGGCGGGGCGAAGGTGGTCTGGCTGCCCGAGGCCGAATTGCTGACCGAAGCCGCCGCCAACGCATTGTTGAAAACGCTGGAAGAGCCGCCGGTAAAAACCTATTTCCTGATTGGTTGCACTGAGCCTGCCAGCCTGCTGGCGACCTTGCGCAGCCGCTGCCTGTATTGGCATCTGGCGACGCCGGAAGAGAATCTCGCGGCGCAGTGGCTCAGCCGCCAACTGAGCGCCGACCCGCTGGCTATCAAAACCGCTCTCCGGCTTGGCAACGGCACGCCGTTATCGGCGCAGGCGCTATTGCAACCGGAGCGCTGGAAGCAGCGAGTGGCGCTGTGCCAGCAGTTGGCCGCAAGCTGCCAGCAGCGGGACATGCTCTCTTTGCTGCCGCAGCTTAATCATGATGACGTCGGCGAGCGCGTGCAGTGGCTCTGCTCTTTGCTGCTCGACGCCATTAAATGGCAGCAAAACGCCGGGCAGTTCATCATCAATCACGACCAACAGAATCTGATTAGCCAGATTGCTCACCTGCAAACCAACGACGCCTTGCAGAAAAGCGTGCAGGGTTGGATGCACTGCCGCCAGCAGCTTCTGACCATTACTGGCGTCAATCGGGAGCTGATCCTTACCGAGCAGTTGCTCGAGTGGGAACAGTTGCTGGGCTAAATAGACCAAAATGATTATTCAGCAGCGCGTCATTTCATCGGCGCGCTGACCTGCCAAAACCATCGTAAAGAGTTAAATATTATGTTTTTAGTCGACTCCCATTGTCATCTCGACAGTCTGGATTACAACGAGCTGCACAGCGGCGTGGATGCAGTATTAGAAAAAGCCCGCGAGCGCGATGTGAAGTTCATGCTCGCGGTTGCCACGACCTTGCCGGGCTACCGTGCCATGACCCAGCTGATTGGCGACCGCCCTGAAGTGGCGTTTTCCTGCGGCGTCCACCCACTGAACATTGACGGGGGTTATGATTTCGACGAGCTGCGCCAGCTAGCGGCGGACCCTAAAGTGGTTGCCATGGGCGAGACTGGCCTCGATTACTTCTACCAGAAAGAAGAGCAGCAGATTGCCTTGCAGCAGGACTCTTTCCGCCATCACATCCGCGTCGGCCGCGAGCTGAACAAGCCGGTGATTGTCCATACGCGCGACGCACGACAGGACACGCTGGACATCCTGCGCGATGAGAAAGCCGGAGAGTGCGGCGGCGTGCTGCACTGCTTCACAGAAGACCTGCCGACGGCTGAGTTCCTACTGGATCTGGGCTTTTACATCTCCTTCTCGGGGATTGTCACCTTCCGCAATGCCGAGCAGCTGCGCGAAGTGGCGCGCTATGTGCCGCTGGACCGCCTGCTGATTGAAACCGACTCGCCTTACTTAGCGCCAGTCCCGCACCGTGGTAAAGAGAACCAGCCTGCCTATGTTCGCGACGTGGCCGAGTACATGGCCGTGTTGAAAGGGGTTAGCCTTGAAGCCCTCGCCGAAGCCACAACCGCCAACTTTTCACGCCTGTTTCACCTCAACACTTCCTCCCTGAGCTAGCCTTAAAAAGCAGTCATATTCACTGGAATTATTTTACGGCTCGTAATTAATGGCCTGAACGGGTAATGTGCACACCCGTTTTAGGCTGTCAGAAGCGGCAAATTTCAGATTTTCTTTAACGAAAGTCTCATTTTTAAGCGCGCTTGCCGTCTTTTTTCAATAAAACGTGACTGCCATCAAACATTAAAAAAGGGAATTATTTTACCCTTCGTAAAAATTCAAAAGGGGTGCTTAGACACCCTGAACGCCAAGGGTTTTCATAACCTTGCAACGCGGCAGTTTGCAGATCCACATAAGCGGACGCCGTGAGAAGTATCTAAAGCATCATTACTCAGGAGCACACTCAATTATGTTTAAGAACGCGTTTGCAAACCTTCAAAAGGTGGGTAAATCGCTGATGTTGCCAGTCTCCGTACTGCCAATCGCAGGTATCCTGCTTGGCGTCGGGTCGGCAAACTTCAGCTGGCTGCCAATGATCGTTTCCCACGTTATGGCCGAGGCTGGTGGTTCAGTCTTCGCTAACATGCCGCTGATTTTCGCCATCGGTGTGGCCCTCGGCTTTACTAACAACGACGGTGTTTCTGCACTGGCGGCGGTGGTTGCCTACGGCATCATGGTGAAAACCATGGCAGTGGTTGCGCCATTGGTACTGCACTTACCGGCTGAAGAAATTGCAGCTAAACACTTAGCAGACACCGGCGTTCTCGGCGGTATCATCGCAGGTGCAATTGCAGCCTACATGTTCAACCGTTTCTACCGCATCAAGCTGCCTGAGTATCTGGGCTTCTTCGCGGGCAAACGCTTTGTCCCAATCATCTCCGGCTTGGCTGCTATCTTCCTGGGCGTGGTGCTGTCCTTCATTTGGCCACCTATTGGTACGGCTATTCAGACCTTCTCTCAGTGGGCTGCTTACCAGAACCCAGTGGTTGCTTTCGGCATCTACGGCGTGGTTGAGCGTTCTCTGGTTCCATTCGGTCTGCACCATATCTGGAACGTTCCATTCCAGATGCAAATCGGTGAATACGTGAACTCAGCCGGTCAGGTGTTCCACGGTGACATCCCTCGCTACATGGCGGGTGACCCAACTGCGGGCAAACTGTCTGGTGGCTTCCTGTTCAAAATGTACGGTCTGCCAGCGGCTGCAATCGCTATCTGGCACTCAGCGAAACCTGAAAACCGCGCGAAAGTTGGCGGCATCATGATCTCCGCTGCGCTGACTTCATTCTTGACCGGTATCACCGAGCCAATCGAATTCTCCTTCATGTTCGTGGCACCAATCCTGTACGCAATCCACGCGATTCTGGCAGGTCTGGCCTTCCCAATCTGTATCCTGTTGGGTATGCGTGACGGTACCAGCTTCTCACACGGTCTGATTGACTTCATCGTGCTGAGCGGCAACAGCAGCCGCATCTGGCTGTTCCCAGTAGTCGGTATCATCTATGCCATCGTTTACTACAGCATCTTCCGTTTCCTGATTGTGAAACTGAACCTGAAAACGCCGGGTCGCGAAGAGAGCAGCAGCGAGCAATCTGCTCAGGGTGGCTCAGAAATGTCAGCTTCTCTGGTTCAGGCGTTCGGTGGTAAAGAGAACATCACTAACCTTGATGCTTGCATCACCCGTCTGCGCGTTAGCGTGGCAGATGTCTCCAAAGTGGATCAGGCTGGCCTGAAGAAACTGGGTGCAGCAGGTGTGGTGGTCGCGGGTTCAGGCGTTCAGGCAATTTTCGGTACTAAGTCTGATAACCTGAAAACGGATATGGACGAATACATGCGCAACCACTAATCCTTGGATTAGCGTTGAGCAGTAGTAGAAAGGAGGCTTCGGCCTCCTTTTTTCATGTCTGCTATCTGGCAAAACGGCATTTCGGGCGAGGGATGGCGCTTTCTAAGCCAATTAAGGTTTAAAAAGCGTAATCAGGTTGAAAGGAATAGAAATTGTCACTCATACTGGTGGCATTGATTTTGACTAAGATAAGGAGTGGCAAGATGGCCGAAGAGACAATTTTCAGCAAAATTATCCGCCGTGAGATCCCTGCAGACGTGGTTTATCAAGATGAGTTAGTCACGGCGTTTCGCGACATAGCTCCTCAGGCACCCAACCATATCCTGATCATTCCTAACGTGTTAATCCCGACCATGAATGATGTGACGACCGAGCACGAAGCTGCGCTGGGCCGCATGATGACCGTCGCGGCTAAAATCGCTGAGCAGGAAGGTATTGCTGAAAACGGTTATCGCCTGATTGTGAACTGCAATCGCGATGGCGGTCAGGAGGTTTATCACATTCACATGCATCTGGTGGGTGGCCGTAAGTTAGGCCCGATGCTGGCGCGTCCATAAGGCTTTGTCTTCATAAAGCTCTTTGTTAAAAGGAAGTACCATGCGTTTTTTGATGGCGTTGTTACCCGTTGTTTTACTGATGGGCTGTAGCAGTGACCCGCATATTGCACTAAACAATCAGCAGACCGTCATCATGGAATCGCCGGTGCTGACGGCGGGTATCATCCCAAGCTCGCCGTCTATTTCTGAAGTCGGTGGGCGTAAACAAGCCAGCAGCGTGCTGAGTAACAGCCAGCCGCACGCCGTGACCTTGCACTATCGTTTCTATTGGTATGACAAGCAGGGGCTGGATTTACTGCCGATTGCCGAAGCCAGAACCATTACCGTTCCGGCCAACAGCGAGCTGACTATCTCCTCCCTGAACGGCAATCTGGATGCGTACAGGGTGCGTGTTTACCTCTACCTTTAATGTCCTCTACGGAGTAGGTTGATGAAAAAGTATTTCCTCATGGTGGCCTTTGCCGCCCTGATCCTTGGCGGTTGTACCTTGCCAAACCAACAGCAGCAGCCTGAGCAGCCAACCGCACCGGTGACCCCGGTTGAGCCTGAGAAACCACAAACCGAAGTGCCGCCGCCGCCAGAAACCGTGCCGCAGCCGCCGAAAGAGCAAACCATTAACTGGAAAGCCAGCGTTCAGCCAATGGTAGCGAAAATGCTGCAAGCTGACGGCGTTCAGGCGGGCAGCGTGTTGCTGCTCGACAGCGTGAAAAACAGCACCAACGGCTCTCTGCCAGTGGGTAACGCCACGGCGGCGCTGCACGACGCGCTGGCCACCAATAACAAATTCCAAGTGGTTCCTGATACCCAGTTAGCCAGCGCCAAGCAGGCGTTAGGTCTGTCAGTTGACGACAGTCTGGGCTCGCGCAGCAAGGCGATTGGCCTGGCGCGCTACGTTAATGCCCAGTACGTGCTCTACAGCACGGTGACAGGCGACGTGAAGTCACCGACGCTGAAAATGCAGATGATGACCGTGCCGAGTGGCGAAATCGTGTGGTCGGGTAACGGTGCCGTTCAGCATTAAGGCGTCACTCGAGCAGCGCTTAGCACAACAACTTCCGGCGGTCTTTTCCGCCGGTTGTCATTTAAGCCCGGTCGCCGGGTTGACGGGTGAAAGCTGGAAAATCGAGGCGCCGGGGCAAACTCTGTTGGCGCGCATGCAGTCGGCTGATAAAGCCGCGCTGGGCGTCAATCGCCGCCGCGAGCAGGCTCTGTTGCGCCATGTTGCGGCACTGAATATTGCGCCGCAAACTCGGCTTATTTCCCCGCCATGGCTCGTGGTGACATGGCTCAGCGGCCAACCCTGCGAGACAGACTTCTTCTCTCACCGGCATAATCTGGACAGGCTGAGCCAGCGCGTGGTCGAGCTACAGCAGCTGCCGCCCAGTGGCTATCGGCTCCAGCTGCACCAGCAATTCTCCCGCTATTGGCAACAAATCGACCGTTCGCGCCTGACCGCCGATTGGCTGCGCCTGCACCAGCACTTTATGCGCCAATCCATGCCCCAGCCGTTAAAGCTGGCAGTGATGCATATGGACATCCACCCAGGCAATCTGTTGGACGGCGAGCAGGGCCTGCGGTTAATTGACTGGGAGTACGCCGCCGATGGCGATATCGCTTTAGAGCTGGCGGCGTTGTTCCGTGGTAATGGCTGGAGTGATGAGCAGCAGCAATACTTTCTGCAAGCCTATGCTGCCGCTGGCGGCTATGGCGGTCATAAACAAACCCGGCGTTTACAGCAGCAAATTCGCCGCTGGACCCCGTGGGTTGAGTACCTAATGTTGATGTGGTTTGAAGTTCGCTGGCAACAGACCGGCGATCGCCAATTTACCGACTGGGCGCAGCCGCTGCGTGAGAGCCTATTCACCAGCGCCATGCCCGGTAGAAAGCATAATAAATAAAGGAGAAACGACGTGGGCCCAGTAATGTTAGACGTTGCCGGCTATGAGCTGGATGCTGAAGAGCGCGAGATTTTGCAGCATCCGCTGGTCGGCGGCTTGATTCTGTTCACCCGTAACTACCATGATGTGGAGCAGCTGCACGAGCTGATTCGCCAGATTCGAGAGGCGTCGAGAGAGCGCTTGGTGCTGGCGGTCGACCAAGAGGGTGGTCGAGTACAGCGTTTCCGCGAAGGCTTTACGCGCATTCCGGCCGCGCAGTCTTTTGCCGAAATCAATGAGCTGCACGAAGGCAAACGTCTGGCGCAGGAAGCGGGCTGGCTGATGGCGTCGGAGATGATTGCCATGGACATTGATATCAGCTTCGCGCCAGTGCTGGATATCGGCCACATCAGCGCGGCAATCGGCGAGCGCTCATTCCACGCCGAACCGCAAAAAGCGCTGGAGATGGCTGAGCAGTTCATTCTCGGCATGCACAGCGCGGGGATGAAAGTCACCGGCAAACACTTCCCCGGCCACGGCGCGGTCAGTGCCGACTCGCATAAAGAGACGCCGCGCGACGACCGCCCGCTGTCGGTCATCCGCGAACACGACATGGCGATTTTCCGCCAGCTCAACGAGAAAAAGCTGCTTGATGCGGTGATGCCCGCTCACGTTATCTATACTCAAGCTGACCCGCGTCCGGCGAGTGGTTCGCCTTATTGGTTGCAGCAGATCTTGCGCCAAGAGCTGGGCTTCAACGGCGTTATCTTCTCCGACGACCTGTCGATGGAAGGGGCGGCGATCATGGGCAGCTACGCCGAGCGCGGGCAGGCATCACTCGACGCCGGATGCGACATGATTCTGGTTTGCAACAATCGTCAGGGAGCCGTGAGCGTGTTAGATAACCTGTCTCCGGTCAAAGCAGAGAAGGTCGCTGGCCTGTACCATCGGGGCAAGTACAGTGGGAAAGATGCGCGCCGCGATTTGTTAAATTCCAGCCGCTGGCAGCAGTCCAACCGTGAACTCACCGCGCTGGACGCCCGCTGGCAGGAGCATAAACAGTCGGCTCGCTAATCTAATCAACGCACAGTCAGGACGAGGAAAACGATGATCATTTATTTGCATGGCTTTGACTCAACCAGCCCCGGCAACCATGAAAAGGTGCTGCAACTCCAGTTTATCGACCCGGACGTTCGCTTCATCAGCTACAGCACGCTGCATCCGCGTCACGACATGCAGCATTTGTTAAAAGAAGTGGATAAAGCCATTCAGCAATCCGGCGACCAGCGGGCGCTGATTTGCGGCGTGGGTCTGGGCGGTTTCTGGGCCGAGCGTATCGGCTTCCTGTGCGGCATTCGTCAGGTGATGTTCAACCCGAACCTTGCACCGCAGGATAATATGACCGGCAAAATCGACCGCCCGGAAGAGTATCTGGACATCGCCACCAAGTGCGTTAGCGATTTCCGCGAGAAAAACCGCGATCGCTGTCTGGTGATTTTATCCCGCGAAGATGGCGTGCTCGACAGCAATGAAAGCGCCAGCGCGCTGCACCATTACTATGAGATTGTCTGGGACGATAAGCAGAGCCACAAGTTCAAAGATATCTCTCCACACCTGCAACGCATCAAAGCTTTCAAAAACCTCGCCTGAGTTTGCGACGAGTAACAAAAAAACGGCCCGCGAATCACCTTTGCGGCCGTTTTTTTACTTTCTGCCTCGCCAATCCTGTCTAAACTTGCCCGGCGGAATGACTTTTTTCTGCCATTTCTCCGCGCTAACTCCCTGATTAAAAACGGTCAAAAGCCGTGCCATTTTCGTAACTAAAATTAGGCAAATGAATTTAAATTGATGTAGGTCAATTTTGGTATGACCAAATCACCACGCGTGGTATTCTCGGGAAAGATACCGAATTAACTTAAGCCAACCCTATGTAATCTAAGGATATTAATTTTACTCTTAGATAACAATTGGTTCACATTTGAGGGGGTCATTTGACTGCTACTATGAAGAAAATTGTCATTATTGGCGGCGGCGCGGGTGGATTGGAACTGGCGACCAGCCTGGGCCATAAACTGGGCCGTAAGAAGAAAGCCGAAATCATCTTAGTGGATCGCAACCACAGCCATTTATGGAAACCTTTGCTGCATGAAGTGGCAACCGGCAGTCTGGATGACGGCGTTGATGCCCTGAGCTATCTGGCCCATGCGCGTAACCACGGTTTTAACTTCCAAATTGGTTCTCTGACCAATATCGACCGTGAGACTCAGACCTTACAACTGGCTGAGATCCGCGACGAGAAGAATGGCGAAGTGCTGGTGCCTGCGCGTGAAATCGCCTATGACACCTTGGTCATGGCGCTGGGCAGTACCTCCAACGACTTCGGTACGCCGGGCGTCAAAGAGAACTGCATCTTCTTAGATAACCCGCATCAGGCGCACCGTTTCCACAACGAAATGCTCAATCTGTTCCTCAAATTCTCTGCTAATCCAGACAAGCAGAAGAAGGTGAATATCGCCATTGTGGGCGGCGGGGCGACCGGCGTTGAGCTGTCCGCCGAGCTGCATAACGCGGTGAAACAGCTGCACAGCTATGGCTTTGAAGGTCTGGACAATCAGGCACTTAACGTCACGCTGGTGGAAGCGGGCGAGCGCATTCTGCCTGCGCTGCCTCCGCGCATTTCTGCGGCGGCCCACCTTGAGCTTACTAAGATTGGCGTGCGCGTACTGACTAAGACCATGGTCACCAGTGCCGATGCCAATGGCCTGAACACCAAAGATGGCGAGTTCATTGAAGCTGACCTGATGGTGTGGGCGGCGGGGATTAAAGCGCCGGACTTTATGAAAGATATCGCCGGGCTGGAAACTAACCGTATCAACCAGTTGGTGGTTGAGCCGACGCTGCAAACCACGCGCGACCCGAACATCTTCGCCATCGGCGACTGTGCCTCTTGTCCGCAGAAGAGTGGCGGCTTTGTGCCTCCTCGTGCCCAGTCCGCGCACCAGATGGCGTCGCGCTGCTTCGACAACATCATGGCGCAGCGCAACGGCCATAGCCTGAAAGACTATGTCTATAAAGACCACGGCTCGCTGGTTTCCCTGTCGCGCTTTAGTACCGTCGGCAGCCTGATGGGCAACCTGATGAAAGGCTCGATGATGGTTGAAGGGCGTCTGGCGCGTATCGTGTATGTTTCTCTCTACCGTATGCACCAGATTGCACTGCACGGCTACGCCAAAACCGGCCTGATGATGCTGGTGGGCGGCATTAACAAAGTGATTCGCCCGCGCCTGAAGCTGCATTAATGGTCTAGAGCGCGGCGCTTAAACCGAACTTACTAAAAAAGCCTGTATTAACAGGCTTTTTTCTTTTCGCCAGTCAGTCGGTTCAATTCAGCATAAGATGTTATACAAATCCCTTCGCTAGCTAAGAATTCTCCGAAACCCGCAGTTCTGCCCTAGAAACCCGCGCTTTTCATCCCTGAGTCTTATTGTCGGAATAGCCAACATTGTGCAGACTTTACATTGTTTACAGACGGCGATTCACGCACGCCGATCCCTCAATACAGTGGCTCAGCCCTTTGAGGTTCTGTCTCTTGACGCTGGCGTACAGCGTCAGCCACAACGGCAGCGGGAGACAAAATGCGTGGTAACATTTCAGGAGGATGTCCTGTGAACAAGTCAATGTTAGCTGGCGTAGGTATCGGTGTAGCGGCTGCGCTCGGTATTGCAGCTGTCGCAAGTATGAATGTTTTTTCATCTGGCCCAGAGTATGCACAAGTGCTCAGCGCGACGCCGATTAAAGAAACGTTGAAAACTCCACGCCAGGAGTGCCGTAACGTGACTGTAACCCACAGACGCCCTGTGCAGGATGAGCATCAGATTGCCGGTTCCGTACTGGGTGCGGTCGCCGGTGGCGTACTGGGTCACCAGTTTGGTGGCGGCCGTGGTCGTGATGTTGCGACCATCGCGGGCGCATTGGGCGGCGGATACGCCGGTAACCGAGTTCAAAGCAGCATGCAAGAAGGTGATACCTACACCACTCAGCAGCAGCGTTGTAACACCGTTTACGACAAGTCAGAAAAAATGCTGGGTTATGACGTGACCTATAAAATCGGCAACCAACAAGGCAAAGTGCGTATGGACCATGATCCAGGCACGCAAATCCCGTTGGATAAAAGCGGTCAGTTGCAGCTTACTCGCAGCTAATTACCCGCCGTTCGGCGCAGAAAAAAGCCTGAGGCAGATGCTTCAGGCTTTTCTGTTTTCAGGCATTGCCGTTTTTGTGTTTCACGATGTCGGCCATTACCGCCAGCGCTATCTCAGCCGGGGTTTTACTGCCGATATTTAACCCAACCGGGGCGTGCAGTCGCTCGAAATCCTCCGGCGCAAACTGCGCGATATCTCGCAGCCTTTCTCGACGGCGGGCGCTGTTAAGCTGTGAACCCATGGCGCCAATATAAAACGCTGGCGTGTTCACCGCCTCCATCAGCGTTAAATCGTCCATTCGAGGGTCGTGGGTCAGTGCCACGATGGCGGTA
>Ga0153979_1000159_pt1 | contig 12314 bp, 10 predicted proteins | sample TSGA063MetaG_FD_104690 | JGI IMG/M metagenome (GOLD analysis project Ga0153979, IMG submission 104690) | Attine ant fungus gardens microbial communities from Georgia, USA - TSGA063 MetaG | ecosystem: Host-associated > Fungi > Mycelium > Unclassified | place: USA: Georgia, Magnolia Springs State...
GTGAGACAATGGCAATCAGATTGTCGCGCTCAGGCGTCGTCAGCAAGGTTTGCAGTTGCTGCAATTCTGACATGGCGCTATCCACGCCAAGCTGGCCGCTATCGACCTCAACCACCGCCACCACACGCGGCTGATTGAGATCGATGCCAAGCCGCTGTGCCCATTCACTCAGTGCCGGTGAAAGGGTTTCACTGCGTACCAGATTCAGGACCAGCTCTTCACGTAGTCGACTGTCTTGCGCCAGCATATGCAGTAAGCGAGCCTGCTCGAGCATCATTTCAGCGGTCATGCACACCAATTCACCGTAGTGACGCAACGTTGCTGGCTGCCCGGTTAAACCGATAACGCCAACGATTTCGCCATCAATCCGCAGCGGTAAATTAATGCCGGGACGTACCCCGTGCAGGTGTTTTGCTACGGCTTCGTCGATGTCCACCACGCGGCCTTGTGACAGCACCAGCAGTGCCCCTTCGTGCAATTCGCCAATACGCTCACGATCGCCACTGCCGATAATACGACCACGCGCATCCATCACGTTGACGTTGCTATCAATAATTTGCATCGTGCGCGCAACAATATCCTGAGCCAGTCGCGCATCGAGATGATAGGTGGCCATCAATCACTCCGAAGATAAGGACGAACGGACAGAATACGCATCCGTAATCGCGCTGACATTGTGCAACTGCCCATAGCCGAAGGGAGAATGCCGAATATGCGGCGGCCGTCACATTCAGTACCGGGCATTTGCACAGGCATTAAAAAGGCGAGCCTAAGCTCGCCTCTCATTTACTGCCTGAAACTTACTGCATCAGCAGATACAGGCTACTATCACCACGCTGTACATTCAGTGCCAGTACGGAAGGTTTAGTGTCGAGAACTTTGCGCAGCTCGCCAAGATTGGCCACCGCTTGCTGGTTCACGCCTAAAATCACGTCACCTTTTTTCAGACCAATACGCGCCGCTGCACTTCCCGCCTTCACGTTATCGACGCGCACGCCTTTCTGGCCGTTACTGTCGATGTTGCTGAGATCGGCACCTTCAATGCCGGTGTAAATGGTGGCGGACTGTACTTTGTCCTGCGAGCTCTGCTGCAGTTCAACCGTAACGCTCACAGGTTTCCCCTCACGCAGCAGGCCCAATTGCAACTTGGTGCCTACCGGCAGCGAACCAACTTCCGCACGCAGCGCGGCGAAGCTGGTCAATGCTTTGCCATTCATTGACACCACGACGTCGCCGGCTTTCACACCCGCTTTAGCGGCGGCTGAGTTTGGCAGCACCTGACTAACGAAGGCACCGCGCTGTGCGTCGACTTTCATCGCTTTCGCCAGTTCGGAATTCAGCTCGGTACCCATAATGCCCAGCTCGCCACGTTTCACCTGGCCATATTCCACCATCTGCGCCGTCAGGTTTTTCACCATTGAGCTTGGGATAGCAAAGCCGATGCCGATGTTGCCACCGTCCGGCGCCAGAATCGCGGTGTTAATACCGATCAGTTCACCATTAAGGTTAACCAGTGCGCCACCGGAGTTGCCGCGGTTAATGGCCGCATCGGTCTGGATAAAGTTCTCATAATTCTCAACGTTCAGGCCGCTACGGCCCAGCGCTGAAACAATCCCCGACGTGACGGTTTCGCCGAGGCCGTAAGGGTTACCAATCGCGACGGTGTAATCTCCGACACGCAGATCGTCAGAATTGGCAATCTTAATCGCCGTAAGATTTTTGGCGTCCTGCAGCTGAATCAGTGCGATATCAGACTGCGGATCTTTGCCGATCACTTTGGCGTCGTAGCGACGACCATCGCTCAGCTGAACCTGAATTTTGGTGGCGTTATCCACAACGTGGTTGTTAGTCACCACATAGCCTTTGTCGGCGTTGATCACGACGCCAGAACCCAGCGCGCGGAATTGCTGTTTCTGCGCGTTAGCCCCGCCATCGGCGCCACCGTCACCCCCGCCGTTCTGGCACATGGGCGAACTCTGGAAAGGTGAGCCGTCCTGGCAGAAGGGTGAATTATCACCAAAGAATTGCTGGAACTGCTGCGGCATGCGCGGCGTTTTCACCGTGGTGCTGCCTTCAACGCTGATACTCACTACGGAAGGCATGACTTTTTCCAGCATCGGTGCCAGGCTTGGCAACTGTTGGCTCGAGGAAGACGCCGTCTCCGCCGCGAACGCACTCACAGGGCTCAATGCCATGCCAAGACTCAGCGCCAGCGCACTTAACATTAAGGTGCTTTTTTTCATTTTTCTCTGTCTCTCTAAGATTTAGGGCAGACCATTGCTGTGGCCGTGATGATGAGATTAAGTTTGTAGCGCGAAGTTCCTAATAAAGTTTTAGGGAAAGGTAAAAAATTGTTCTTCATCTTTACAAAACTCCGCTTATTCAACCGCCATTAAACGGCGATATTCATCCCATGCATAATTGTCCGTCATTCCACTAATGTAATCCTGAATCAGGCGTGCACGATAATAGCGTTCCCACAACAAACGCTCATATTTATGCTCAACAATTAATGCACGCATGTGCTGTTGATACGCTTTGCGATGTTTTCCAGAGAGCTTATGAAACAACCGCGTTTCAATAGGATGCTTTGCCAGAAAATCCTCGTTCATCAGGGTGGTGAATTGTTCATAATCCAGTAGCAGCAAAGATTGATATATCTCAAGCAATCCTTTAATTACGCGATAACCCTGTAATTCTAACTGCTCAACTTCCGGGTGATTAAATACGTGCTGGCGCGCGACGGTCTTAAATAATTTAAGCAAACGCCCTTCTTCACCATCATCTTCCAGCAATGCGTGATTAAAATCCCCTTCATAAATCGCAGGAAGGTTATCGATAAAACGACGTACCGCATGGCTCACTAATACGTTTTGCACATTAACCCGTAGCGACATAAAGAATTGATCGCTAATGCTGCGACGTTTTTTCTGATTAGCCTCTTTCCAGGCATCACCAATGGTGCGGCTGAATACATCGCCATTTTTTACCGGCCCCCACGCCTCAATGAGATGCTTATACAACGTTTCAACATGGAAAATATCTTTTTCTACGGCGTCATCCAGGTCGGCAATACAATAAGAGATGTCATCAGCGGCTTCCATTATCCAGGTCAGCGGAAAACGGTGATGTTCTTTAATATTCGTCGCCTCACGCAGCTCAGCTACATATTCCCGCTCTGATAAGTAGAAACCCGGCTTTTTCATTAGAACGCTGAATGCCTCAGGTTTATCTCCCTGCCACCAGGCAGGCGCGGTGTATTTCAGAATACAGGCGACCTGTGCATAGCTAAGATTAAGCTGCAGCAGCGTATGCACCAGACGAATGGCTTGCGCATTGCCTTCAAAATTGCACAAATCCTGACGAATCATGGCATTTAATTGGTCAAACGCTGAGCGCTCGGCCTCATCGGCAACGCCCGCCACCAGCGGGTCGACGAGCTCGGCAGACAAATTATCGTCGAACCAGTCATTGATCGCTGCTTCACCAAAATGTCCAAATGGCGGATTGCCGACATCGTGCAGCAGACAAGCCATCTCAATCAGGCTTTCAAATGCCCCTTCAAACTCATCCAACCCATAATTGGCCAGCCCGCCGCCCTGCGTTTTCAGCGCTTGCAGAATCTCTTTGGTGATATAGCGTCCGGTTTGCTGCACTTCCAGCGAGTGTGTCAGACGCGAACGTACCGCGGCATTCCTTTCAAGCGGGAAAACCTGGGTTTTCTGTTGCAGACGCCGAATCGCAGCGGAGTTAATAATGCGCCCGCGATCGCTTTCAAAGTGGCGCGTAATAAAGTATTCCCCTTCGGGATCTTTGCGGCTGGTATAAGGGCGGGTGAAACTGATCTTCTTCCTGAAATTGATCGTCGCCATAATTACCCCTTATTTTTTCGTGAATTCTTCCTCAATCAGCCATGTTAGACTATGCCTCACTTTTGCGGGCTACATCCATTAAATTAGCGAGATTGTTATGAAAGTAGGCATTATTGGCGCGATGGAGCAGGAAGTTACCCTGCTGCGTGACAAAATTGAAAACCGTCAGACGCTGACGCTGGCTGGCTGCGAAATTTACACCGGCACGCTGAACGGTGTTGAAGTGGCACTGCTGAAATCAGGCATTGGTAAAGTCGCTGCCGCGCTGGGTACCACCCTGCTGCTTGAACTGTGCAAGCCGAATGTCGTGATCAATACCGGTTCCGCAGGCGGATTAGCGCCGACGCTGAAAGTAGGCGATATCGTGGTTTCAGATGAAGTGCGCTACCACGATGCTGATGTTACCGCCTTCGGTTACGAGCCAGGCCAGATGGCCGGCTGTCCGGCAGCGTTCGTCGCGGATAGCAAACTGATTACCGCCGCTGAGCAAGTAATAAAGCAACTCGACCTCAACGCGGTGCGTGGCTTAGTGGTGAGCGGTGATGCGTTTATCAACGGGGCTGAACCACTGGCGCGCATTCGTACTACCTTCCCGCAGGCAATTGCCGTGGAAATGGAAGCGACCGCGATTGGCCACGTTTGCCATCAGTTCAAGGTACCATTTGTGGTAGTGCGAGCCATTTCTGACGTTGCCGATCAGGAATCACACCTGAGCTTCGACGAGTTTCTCAGCGTTGCGGCGAAACAATCTTCCCTGATGGTAGAAAACCTGCTGGTTCAACTGGCGCGTGGCTAAATATGTGCTGCTGGGGCTATTGCTGCTGTGCAATAGCCTGCTTGCCGCTGCGCCGCGGGTTGTCACCCTTTCACCGCATCTTACCGAGTTAGCCTTCGCCGCTGGCATTACGCCGGTAGCGGTCAGCGCCTACTCTGATTATCCCGCCCAGGCCAACGGGCTGGAGCAGGTGGCGAACTGGCAAGGCATCAAGGTGGAGCGCATTCTGCAACTCAAGCCGGACGTAGTGCTGGCGTGGCGCGGTGGCAATCCACAGCGGCAAATCGAACAGCTGCAACGTTTCGGCATTAAAGTTGAGTGGATCGATCCGCAAACCATCGATCAAATGATTGATGCGCTGGCGGCGTTACAGCAGTGGAGTCCGCGGCCGCAGCAGGCCATTGATGCGGCGCAAGCGTTGCGGAAACAGGAAGCGGAATTACGACAGCAGTATCAGCAAAGCACGCCGGTTCCGCTGTTTCTGCAGTTTGGCCAGCAGCCGCTGTTTACGGCTTCACGTAATACTCTGCAAAATCAGGTCATTGAGCTGTGTGGTGGGAAGAACATTTTTGCCGATAGCAGCGTGAGCTGGCCGCAGGTGAGCCGTGAACAGGTGCTGATGCGCCATCCGCAGGTGATTGTGATGGGGGGAGACGCTGCACACGCCGTCAGCATTGCCAGATTCTGGCAGCCCCAGCTCAATGTGCCGGTGATCGCCATCAATGATGATTGGTTAAGTCGCCCCGGTCCACGTATGCTGCTGGCAGCAAAACAGCTGTGTACAGCTTTACATCCGACGAAAAAAAATACCGAAAAAGAGTAAAGATTCGGCAAAAATTGTCGAAAATCAGAATACAAGGCACTGCAGCCACGTATGCTCTGTGCCCCTTTAGCGCGTAGCGCAATTTTGTCTTCACCAGGAACTAACCATGACCAGAGCTCTGCTGCTGGCCATAGGGCTTATGATTGCTGCGCCACTGAGTGCAGCAACGTCCACCGGCTCTATTGCCGTCGCGTTGACGCTATTCTCGCGTTGCGACATCTCGCGCCAGAATGAACACACGCTGCCGACTATTGATTGTGGTCGTCACTTTAGCGCGCAGCCGCGTATCACCGAACGCGTATTAAAACGCGACGCCAAGCGCCGTGAATCGGCACGCTTAGTCACTATTGAGTGGTAAAGATCTGGCTACCGGGACGGCAGCCAGAAGCAGCATTAGATGCTGAAGGAAGAACCGCAGCCGCAGGTGGTTTTGGCGTTAGGGTTAGTGACGATAAAACGTGAACCTTCCAGGCCTTCGGTGTAATCCACCGAGCCGCCAACCAGATATTGCAGGCTCATCGGGTCAACCACCAGCGCCACACCTTGTTTCTCGATGGTCATGTCGCCGTCGTTCATTTGATCGTCAAAGGTAAAGCCGTACTGGAAACCGCTGCAACCGCCGCCGGTGATGTAAACGCGCAATTTCAGCTCAGGATTCTCTTCATCAGCAATCAGGTTTTTTACTTTTTTAGCTGCTGCATCAGTGAATTGCAAAGGCAGCGCTGCTACGTCGTCACTCATCTTTTACTCCGGGTAAACGTCCAGGTCAGAAAACGACCTTAATTTCGCTATTATCTGCCAGCCGTCCAGTGCAATCAAGTCTCAAGCTTGGCACTGTGTGCCGCAGCATGCGCATGAAAGTATATACCCTAAACTTTAGCGCAAGCCGTTCTTCCCGTAGAATGGCGCCAGATTTTTTCCCGAACAGCAGGAGCAGAACCATGAGTAAGTCAGAAAACCTGTATGCCGCAGCGCAACGCCTGATCCCCGGCGGTGTGAACTCCCCGGTACGTGCCTTTACCGGTGTGGGCGGTGTGCCGCTGTTCATCGAACGCGCTGACGGTGCCTATCTTTATGATGCCGACGGCAAAGGCTATATCGATTATGTCGGTTCCTGGGGCCCGATGGTGCTGGGGCATAACAACGCCAACATCCGCAATGCGGTGATTGAAGCAGCCGCGCGCGGTTTGAGCTTCGGCGCACCGACCGAGATGGAAGTCAAAATGGCCGAGCTGGTGTGCGAACTGGTGCCAAGTATGGACATGGTACGTATGGTGAACTCCGGCACCGAAGCCACCATGAGCGCCATTCGCCTGGCGCGCGGCTTCACCCATCGCGACAAAATCATCAAATTCGAAGGCTGCTACCACGGTCACGCCGATTGCCTGCTGGTGAAAGCCGGTTCTGGCGCGCTGACCCTTGGCCAGCCAAACTCGCCGGGTGTACCGGCCGATTTCGCCAAACACACGCTGACCTGCACCTATAATGATCTCAGCACCGTACGTGCCGCGTTCGAGCAATATCCTGAGGATATCGCCTGTATCATCGTGGAACCGGTGGCAGGCAACATGAACTGCATTCCACCGCAGCCAGACTTCCTGCCGGGCCTGCGTGCGTTATGCGACGAATTTGGTGCGCTGCTGATCATTGACGAAGTGATGACCGGCTTCCGCGTGGCATTGGGCGGTGCTCAGGCTTATTACGACGTCACGCCCGATCTCACCTGCCTGGGTAAAATCATCGGCGGCGGTATGCCAGTAGGCGCGTTTGGCGGTCGTCGTGATGTCATGGATGCGCTGGCACCCACCGGTCCGGTTTATCAGGCCGGTACATTGTCCGGTAACCCGATTGCGATGGCGGCGGGCTTTGCCTGCCTGACGCAGATTGCACAACCGGGCACGCACAGCACGCTGACCGATCTGACCACGCAGTTAGCAGAAGGTCTGCTGGCAGCGGCGAAAGCCGAAAACATCCCGCTGGTGATCAACCACGTTGGCGGCATGTTTGGTATTTTCTTCACCGATGCGCAAGAAGTGACGTGCTATCAAGACGTAACGCAGTGCGACGTTGAGCGCTTTAAGCGCTTCTTCCACCTGATGCTGGAAGAAGGCGTCTACCTCGCACCATCAGCGTTCGAAGCGGGCTTTATGTCGCTGGCGCACAGTAAGGAAGATATTCAGCGCACCATCGATGCGGCGCGCCGCAGCTTCGCGCAGCTGTAAATGACAAGGGCGCCACATGGCGCCCTTCTGCTATGCCCTTCTCAGCAGCCAGATAAAATACGGTGCGCCGAAGAAGGTGGCCATCAGCCCTGCTGGAATCTGATCCGGGAACGCCAGCATCCTGCCGCACCAGTCGGCGAAGATCATCAATCCGCCACCCAGTAAACCTGCCATCAGCACCTGCGGTAACGCGCGGCGGAAGCCGAGCATTCTTACAATGTGGGGTGCCATCAGGCCCACAAAACTCAGCGGCCCAATGGTTAAGGTGGCTGTGGCGGTTAGCGCTGCCGCCAGCAGCAGCAAACAGAGGCGTGATGTGGTCAGCGCCATGCCTGCCGAACGCGCAGTGGCGCTGCCAAGTGGTAGCAATGTCAGCCAGCGGCTCGCCAGCGGCGCCAGGGCAATCAGCACTATGCCAACCACTGCACTTTGAACGGCCTGCTGCATATTGATGTTGTAGGTTGAGCCAGAAATCCAGCTCAGTAAGCCGCCCATGCGCGGATCGCCACTCGCCAACAGCACCATCAATAACGTCACGAAGGCGCTGTTGAGCGCCATACCCGCCAGCAACATGCGTTCTGGCGAAAACCCGCCGCGACTCGCCACCAGCATAATCACCAGCAGCGTCAGGGCGGCACCGAGCGCGCCGGCGGGCAGCAGCCATGCCACGGCATCGCCCGGGACGAAGAACATCATCACCACGACGCCGCATGCGGCCCCCGAGCTGATGCCCAGCACTTCCGGGCTTGCCATGGGGTTACCGGTCAGCCGCTGAATCAGCGCGCCTGCTACGCCAAGCATCATCCCGACCACCAGCGCGGCCAGTACGCGCGGAGCGCGCCACGGCAGCAGCTGTTGCAGCATATCGCCGCTCACCCAGCTAAAGCCTTGCGCGTCACGCCCAAAAGTGATGCCAATCCAGCTCAACAGCGCCAGAATCAGTAAGCCAGTCAGGCACCAGCGCAACACGTTCTGCCGCTCGGCAGGCACATTGTCACCCTGATTGAGCGCAGGTGGCACCGAGCCCGTGCGCAGTCGCGGTAGCAGCCACAGCAGAATTGGCACGCCAATCAGCGCGGTCGCCGTGCCGGTAGAGACTTCACGCCAGTGGCCGGTCAGCCACTGCACGGCTTGATCCGCCAGCCACAGCAGCAGCGCACCAATCAGCGGGGCCAGCAGCATGCGGCTAAGTAAGCGACGTCCGCCGAGCATCTTCGCCAGCAGCGGCGCAAACAGGCCGATAAAGCCGATAATACCCGCCACATTGACCAGCTGCGCGCTAAGCAAAATTGCCAGCGCTAATGCGGCAATTCGCGCCGCCGATAGCGCCAGACCGAGGTTTTTCGCTACACCATCGTCCAGCCCCATTAGCGTCAGCGGACGCAGCAGCGCCAGCGCCACCACAAACGCCAGCAGCAGACGCGGCCATAGCTGCGCCACGTTGTGCCCATCAAGCTGATTGAGCGCACCGGTACTCCACAGGAACATGTTCTGCAGCTGATCGTGATTGAAGATAGCGAAGATCTGGTTCACCGAACCGGCATACAGACTCAGCACCAAACCGGCAAGAATCAGCGTCACCGGCGAAAGACGTTTGCCCCAGGCAACCCCAAAGACCAAAACCCCGACCATCACCGCGCCACCCATCGCTGCAAACTGCTGTGTCAGCTCGCCACCCGGCAGCTGCCACAGCGTTGCCACGGTAATACCAAGCTGCGCACCGGACGATACGCCGAGCGTAGTGGGTTCTGCCAACGGATTGCGCAGTACCTGCTGGAACAGCAAGCCGGCCAATCCCAAGCCCGCACCGACCAGCAGCGCCAGCGCCAAACGCGACAACATGCTGTGATGAAAGACCACTTGCTGGATGTTGTTAATATCGGGCGCAAAAAATCCCTGCGGCCACTGTTCGATCGGCAATGCGTTACGTAAGTTAATAAACGTTAGCGCCAGCGCCAGCAGACATAGCGTACTCAGCAGCGCGACGGGAAAAAGACGATTGCGCATCATTGCGACTCCAGCGCGTGTTCCAGCACGCTAACAAATTTCAGCGCCGAATAGGTCGCACCGTAATACCACACCGCCGGAACGCGCTGGAAACGTCCGCCGCGCACAAACGGCAGCGCCTGCCACAACGCGGTTTTCATGACTTGCTGCATATCGCGCTCGTTGTCGTGATCGAAGCAAATCACCTGTACATCACCGACTTCCGCCAACCGCTCCAGCCCGACGACCGCGCTGCCCCAAAAGTTGGTTTCGCCCTGCCAGGCATTCCGCAACCCGAGGATCTCCATTACTTCGAGAAACAGGCTGTTTTTACCGAAGGTGATGGCATGGCGACTATCCATTAGCGACATCAAGAGCACCGGGCGATTGGCCCACGGCTTAAGGCGATCACGCGCTGCCGCCAGCTGCGCATCCACATACTGTAGATGCGCAGCTGCCTGCGCTTCTCGCCCAATCCTTGCTCCCAGCGCATGTAACGAGTGGCGCGCGGTGGTTAACGGTTTGCCATCGCCGCTATTGAGGTCAAAACCCATGGTTGGCGCAATGCGCTGCAATTTATCCAGCGCCGGGCCGTAACCATTGGAGTGCAGAATCAGTGAAGGTTCGAGCTGGGTCATTAGCTCAAGATTAGGTTCGGTGCGTAACCCCAGGTCAATCACGCGGGATGGCAGTGGTGGATCGCCCACCCACACGTTGTAGTTGTGCATATCAGCCACGCCGAGTGGCACCACGCCGAGCGCCATCAGCAGCTCCACCGGCAGCCACTCCAGCGCCAGAATGCGTTGTGCATCCGGCAATGCCGCTCGCAGCGGTAGCGCGGACATGAAGGGTGAGAGCGCCAGCGCCGTCAGTAGGCGGCGGCGAGAAATGTCTAACATAGTGCGCCTCAGTACACGAAACTGACGGGCGCGCCGCCCTGCGGATGAGGCAAAATCCCCATCGGAATACCGTAGATGTTGCCCAGCACATCAGCCTGCATGATCACTTCGGGGCCGCCTGCGGCAATCACTTCACCGCCACGCAGCGCCACTAAACGATCGCAATAGCGTGCCGCCATGTTGAGATCGTGCAGTACCGCAATCACCGTTAGCCCACGCTCGCGGCTGAGGCGTTGGATCAGCGCCAGCACATCAACCTGATGGGCGATATCCAGCGCTGACGTGGGTTCATCCAGCAGCAGACAGCGGCTGTTTTGCGCCACCAGCATCGCCAACCACGCGCGCTGCCGCTCGCCGCCGGAAAGGCTATCCACCAGACGTCCGGCAAAGGGTTTTAATCCCACCAGCGTAATCGCTTCGTCCACCCGATCGCGATCTTCCTGACCATAACGCCCCAGCGCGCCGTGCCACGGATAGCGACCAATCGCCACCAGTTCACGCACTGTCATCCCCTCTGCCGCTGGCAGCTGCTGTGGCAGATACGCGACCTGGCGCGCAAAATCTTTACTGCCCCAGTTTTCCACCGCATCTTCATTCAGCAGTACACGCCCTTCACTCGCCGCATGGTGACGGCCGAGCATTTTCAGCAGCGTAGATTTGCCGGAGCCGTTGTGACCGATCAGCGCCGTGACTTTGCCGGGCGCAAAGGTGAGAGACAGCGGATGAAGGAGCGTGCGGCCAGGCACCCGAAAACTAACGTTATCGAGCCTGAAAGTGGTTTCTGCGTGATGCGGATGCTGCATGATAATCCCTGGTTAATGGGCATTGTAAGGTCGCCATTAATGGCGACCAGAAACTCAGGTGAGCATAAATGCGCACCCTACAAACGCGTTAGAAGCGGAAAGTCGCGGTTCCGACAATCTGCCGCTCAGCGCCCCAATAGCAGGCGTATTCGCGGTAGCAGCTGGCAACGTATTCACGATCGAACAGGTTATTCACGTTCACGCCAATCGAAGAGCCCGGCAGGCCGAAACGGGCAAGATCGTATTTCAGCGCGGCATCAACGGTGGTGTAACCGGCTACGTCAAAGTTTTGGTTAACGTTAGCCGCGTCATTGGGGCTGTAGATACCTTTACTTTCACCGACATAACGCACGCCTGCGCCCACCGTTACGCCTGAAAGCGCCGTTTCATGGAAGGTGTAATCGGTCCACAGCGATGCCATATGCTTCGGCACCTGATTTGGCGTTTTGCCCTTCAGGTTGGTGTCTTCGGTATACTCCGCATCGGTGTAGGTATAAGACGCCGTCATGTTGATGTTGGCATTCAGAGCTGCTTTAGCTTCCAGCTCAACGCCGCGTGAGCGAATTTCACCACTCTGAATACTGGCAAACGGGTGGTTAACCGTGTCCGGATCGGCCGTCAGATTCTTGGTCTTCGTCAGTTGATAAACCGCAGCCGTGAGGACAACAGGGCGATCTTTTGGTACGTATTTCACGCCCGCTTCATACTGTTTAGCGCGGGAAGGATCAAATGCCTGGCCATCCCAGGTTGAACCCGAGTTCGGAATGAAGGCTTCGCTATAGCTGAAGTACGGCGCGATCCCATTATCGAACACGTAGTTCAGGCCGCCGCGCCAGGTGAAGGCCTGATCGTTCTGGCGATCGACCTTATCCGTCACGCGATCGTAAACCGAGTTCATGGCGTAATCGTAGCGTCCGCCCAGGGTTAACACCCA
>Ga0153979_1000161_pt1 | contig 12290 bp, 10 predicted proteins | sample TSGA063MetaG_FD_104690 | JGI IMG/M metagenome (GOLD analysis project Ga0153979, IMG submission 104690) | Attine ant fungus gardens microbial communities from Georgia, USA - TSGA063 MetaG | ecosystem: Host-associated > Fungi > Mycelium > Unclassified | place: USA: Georgia, Magnolia Springs State...
AGCGGGTGACTGATATGCGACATATGCACGCGGATCTGGTGTGTACGGCCCGTTTCCAGACGCAGACGCATACGCGTATGGGCGCGGAAGTGCTCCATAATGCGATAGTGCGTGGTCGCCGGTTTGCCCATAGGGTGGACGGCCATGTGCGTACGCTTGGTAGAGTGACGGCTGATTGGCTCGTTTACCGTGCCGCCCGCCGTCATTCTGCCGATAGCTACTGCTTCGTACTCACGGGTAATCTCACGCAGCTGCAGAGATTCGACCAGGTGCGTTTGCGCCGGCACCGTCTTAGCCACTACCATCAGGCCGGTGGTATCTTTATCAAGACGATGGACGATGCCCGCACGCGGTACATCCGCAATAGCAGGATAGTGATGGAGCAGCGCATTCAGCACCGTACCGTCAGGATTGCCCGCGCCAGGATGCACCACCAGATCGCGCGGCTTGTTGATCACCAGAATATCGTCATCTTCATAGACAATGTTCAACGGGATATCCTGCGCTTCCCAGCGTGCTTCTTCTTCTATCTCTGCATCGATAGCGATTTGTTCGCCGCCGAGCAGTTTTTCACGCGGTTTGTCGATAATTACGCCATTGACGGTGACGCGACGGTCGAGAATCCACTCTTTTATACGAGATCTTGAATAATCAGGGAACAATTCGGCCAAAGCCTGATCTAAGCGTTGTCCGAGTTGCGATTCGGAGACCGTTGCGTTGAGTTTTACTTGTTGTGCCATAACCAGCTTCTTCGTTAACGTTGGGTTTTCACGGCGATGCCGTTTAATATAATGTGCTATTGTACCTGGTCACTATCGGGGGCTAAATGGACAGCTTCCTGAATAACACTCTGAGGATAATCAAATCGTCATGACGCGTATGAAATATCTGGTGGCTGCAGCCACGTTGAGCCTGGCATTAGCTGGTTGTTCCGGCTCGAAGGACACGGTGCCTGACAACCCACCTTCTGAAATCTATGCCACAGCCCAGCAAAAACTGCAGGACGGTAACTTTAAAGGAGCAATAACGCAACTGGAAGCGCTTGATAACCGCTACCCGTTCGGTCCCTACTCCCAGCAAGTTCAGCTGGATCTTATCTACGCCTACTATAAAAATGCCGATTTACCGCTGGCACAGGCCGCGATCGACCGCTTTATGCGCCTTAATCCTACCCACCCGAATATTGATTACGTGATTTATATGCGTGGTCTGACGGATATGGCGCTTGATGACAGTGCGCTGCAGGGCTTTTTCGGCATCGATCGCTCAGACCGCGATCCGACGCATGCGCGTGATGCTTTCCATGACTTCTCTCAGCTGCTGCGCGGTTATCCGAACAGTCAGTACGCCACTGACGCAAGAAAACGTCTGGTGTTCCTGAAGGATCGCCTGGCGAAGTATGAGTTATCCGTTGCCCAATTCTACACTAAGCGCGAGGCTTATGTCGCTGTCGTTAACCGCGTGGAGCAAATGATGAAGGACTATCCGGATACTCAGGCTACGCGTACTGCCCTGCCGCTGATGGAAAATGCTTACCGTCATCTGCAACTGAATGCGGAAGCCGATAAAGTTGCGAAGCTGATCGCCGCGAATCAGGCTTAACCTTCAGAAACCAGAATGGCAGCCCAAGGCTGCCATTCTGTTGTTCATAAAACCGTCATTTCTGCAGGTTTATCTTTTAGTTAACTTATCGATATTGCCCTCTCATGCGCGTTCAGGCAACCCCTTAATGTGCAATTCTCAGACCCACTCGCAAACTTTTAAGTCTTGACAAAAAGTGACAAAAAAACGTGATACGAATCACACATACGTCAATTTTTCAGGGTATGCTGGATCTACATTCGACGGAAATGACAGAGAGGTAAGCACTATGGTACTTAACATTACCAGCAAGCACATGGAAATCACTCCAGCTATCCGCCAGCATGTCGAAGACCGTCTTGCCAAACTTGAAAAGTGGCAAACTCATCTGATAAACCCGCACATTGTCCTCTCTAAAGAGCCGAAAGAGTTCGTGGCGGATGCCACGATCAACACGCCGAATGGCCCGCTGGTCGCCAGCGCCAAGCATGACGATATGTATACGGCCATCAATGAACTCATCGCTAAGCTTGAACGTCAGCTTAATAAGGTCCAGCACAAAGGCGAAGCCCGCCGTGCAAACGCCAGCGTTAAGGATCTTAGCGTTGTCGAGGTTGATGAGGAGTAACGGTTTCTGACGCGCCCGCGGGCGCGTTTTTTATTGACAGAGAGAAATTACTGCGGTTACTTTAAAGGCATCCCACAACCGGACACCATGATGATCAAACAGTCGTTCTTCTTCGCATTCTTTTTTAGCCTCCACTGACAGGGAGGCCATTCGTCGTTCAGGAAATAATGCGAAGACGAACAATCAAGCCTCCCCGGTGGGAGGCTTTTTTTTTATGGGCACCTGACAGGTAGAACTATGACCACTGAGAATCCACTGCTGGCCTTGCGCGACAAAATCAGCGCGCTGGACGAAGAATTATTAACCCTGCTCGCCCGTCGCCGGGCGCTGGCAACTGACGTGGCAAAAGCCAAAATGGCTACCCACCGGCCGATCCGGGATATTGATCGCGAACGCGACCTGCTTGAGCATCTGATAGCACTGGGTAAAAACCATAAGCTGGATGCTCATTACATCACGCGTTTGTTTCAGCTTATTATTGAGGACTCCGTCCTGACGCAGCAGGCGCTGTTACAACAACATCTTAATAAGACGCATGCTCAGTCTGCACGCATCGCGTTCCTGGGGCCTAAAGGCTCTTATTCGCACCTGGCGGCACGCCATTACGCCACCCGTCATTTTGAAAACGTCATTGAGAGTGGATGCCTGAAATTTCAGGACATTTTCAGTCAGGTGGAAACGGGCCAGGCAGATTACGCCGTGCTGCCCATCGAGAACACCAGTTCAGGTTCGATTAACGATGTCTATGACCTGTTACAGCAAACCAGTTTGTCGATCGTCGGTGAAATGACGCTACCTATCGACCACTGTATGCTGGTCACCGGCAGCACTGATTTACAGCAAATCGAGACGGTCTACAGTCATCCTCAGCCCTTCCAGCAGTGTAGCCAGTTCATTAACCGCTACCCTCACTGGAAAATTGAGTACACGGAAAGTACAGCCGCCGCAATGGAGAAAGTGGCCTCTCTCAACTCGCCCAAAGCTGCAGCTCTGGGCAGCGAGGCGGGTGGAGAACTTTATGGATTGCAGGTTCTGGAACGCAACCTGGCCAACCAACAGCAGAACATTACCCGCTTTATTATCCTTGCCCGTAAGCCTGTCGAGGTCACGCTACAGGTACCGGCTAAAACTACCCTTATCATGGCTACCGGTCAGCAGGCTGGCGCGCTGGTAGAAGCGCTGCTGGTGCTGCGTCAGCATAATCTGGTCATGAGCAAGCTGGAATCGCGTCCCATCAACGGTAATCCGTGGGAAGAGATGTTCTACATCGATTTTCAGGGGAACCTGCGTACGGAAGAAGTGCAGCAGGCGCTGCGTGAGCTGGCTGCCATCACGCGTTCGCTGAAGGTGCTGGGCTGCTATCCCAGCGAAAATATTATCCCGGCGATGCCGGAATAAATGCCTTACGCCAGCCGCCGGTTAAATGGTTGAGCCGGATAATGGCTCAACTGGCTGGGATCGTGTAGCACTGACTTAATTACATAAAAAAAGGCCATCGCTGGCCTTTAATCATAATTACTTGCGGTCATTAGCCTGACGCAGCAGCGTACGGCTTTCCTGCATAAAGTGGTCGGCATAGTCGCCAAACCAGTGTTTCACCTGATTAAAGCTGTGAACGAAGGCCTGCTTATCGCCCTTCTCCAGCAGCGTAATGGCTTCACCGAAGCGGTGATAGTAGCGCTTAATTAACGCCAGGTTGCTCTCTGACGACATAATAATATCCGCATAGAGCTGGGGATCCTGAGCAAACAGTCGGCCTACCATGGCCAGCTCCAGCCGGTAGATCGGCGAAGATAGCGCTAATAGCTGTTCAAGCTGTACATTCTCCTCCGCCAGATGCAGGCCATAGGCAAAGGTGGCGAAGTGGCGCAGCGCCTGGATAAACGCCATATTCTGGTCATGCTCAACCGCGCTAATGCGATGCAGCCGCGCGCCCCATACCTGAATTTGTTCAAGAAACCACTGACAGGCTTCCGGCTGACGACCATCACACCATACGACAACCTGCTTCGCCAGGCTCCCGCTGTCAGGCCCGAACATCGGATGCAGGCCCAGTACCGGGCCGGAGTGCGCAGCCAGCATCGCCTGAAGCGGGCGATTCTTGATCGAAGCAAGATCGACAAGAATACAGTCTTCCGGTAGCGTGGGCAGTCGGGCAATCACCTCTTCCGTCAGGTGGATGGGAACGCTGATTATCACCATTCCGGCGGAGGAAAGCAGAGTATCAGCCCGATCCCAGTCCCCTTTATCAAGAATTTCGACCTGATATCCGGACAGGGTAAGCATTTTTTCAAACATGCGTCCCATCTGGCCTTTACCACCGACAATCACTACCGGACGCAGCGTGGGACAGAGTGTTTTGAAGCCCTTATCGTTTTCACTTGAATAGGATTCGCGCATCAGCCTGCGCAAAACGTCCTCAATCAGATCCGGCGGCACTCCCAGCTGCGCGGCTTCATTGCGCCGCGAAGCCAGCATTGCCGCTTCGCGTTCCGGGACATATATCGGCAGGCCATAACGGCTTTTGACTTCACCCACTTCGGCAACCAGGCTTAGCCGTTTTGCCATCAGATCCAGCAGCGCTTTATCCACTTCATCAATTTGATCGCGAAGCGCGGTCAGTTCAGCCACCATAATTAATCCTCTTGCGACAGACGCGCCGCCAGTACACCACTCAAAGACTGATGGATTTCACTTAGCAGCCGCTCGGTCGTATCCCAGCTGATGCAGGCATCGGTGACGGAAACACCGTAGCGCATCTCACTGCGCGGCTGCTCGGAAGACTGACTCCCTTCGTTAAGATGGCTTTCCAGCATCAGTCCCATAATTGAACGGTTGCCGTCTTTGATCTGCGCAACGGCAGATTCAGCAACGCCAGACTGGCGGCGAAAATCTTTATCAGAATTACCATGGCTGCAATCTATCATCAAGGAGGGACGGAGTCCCGCCTGGCGCATCTCTTTTTCACACTGCGCCACATCCTCCGGCCCGTAGTTGGGTTTCTTCCCGCCGCGCAGGATCACATGACCATCCGGATTCCCCTGCGTTTGCAGCAGACAGACCTGCCCGGCCTGATTAATACCGACAAAACGATGTGGCATTGATGCTGCGCGCATAGCGTTGATTGCCGTACCCAGACTGCCATCCGTACCGTTCTTAAATCCCACCGGCATTGAGAGGCCCGAAGCCATTTCACGATGCGTCTGAGACTCAGTGGTCCTGGCACCAATCGCCGACCAGCTAAAAAGATCGCCAAGGTATTGTGGACTGTTGGGATCCAGCGCTTCCGTTGCCAGCGGCAGCCCCATTTCAACCAGGTCCAGCAGCAGGCGACGTGCAATATGCAGGCCGGCCTGCATATCAAAAGAGTTATCCATAAAAGGATCGTTAATCAGCCCCTTCCAGCCAACGGTCGTGCGGGGCTTTTCAAAGTAAACGCGCATAACAATAAACAGCCGATCCTGAAGCCTGTCAGAAAGCGCTTTAAGGTGGCGGGCATAGTCGAGCGCGGCTTCGGTATCGTGGATTGAGCACGGCCCACACACCACCAGCAGCCGGGGATCCTTGCCGCTAATGATGTTGGAGATGACTTTACGCGATGAGGCAATGTTCTCAGCCTGAGTCGCGCTAAGCGGAAACTGTTTTTTCAGCTCTTCGGGCGTAATTAAAATCTGTTCATTAGCAATATGAACGTTATTCAGCGCGTCTTTTTGCATGCTCTTGTCCCTGCCTTAATCGTTTTCGCTCGGGGGGATCCCCGGCGTGATACTGTCAATGTATCATATAGTGTACAAATCTCAATCCATGGCTGTACATTTTTATTACCATAATTAGTTCGGGCATAAAAGGTATTAATAAAAAACATTAAAAACAATAAGATAAATTGGTTAGTGCATTACTAACAACTTAGCTTATTGTAAGAATTAGTTTACAGTCATTCTTATAACTGATAACTGCCCCGGCCTTTGACAACTGAACTCGGGACCATGCCAGCGAAGGGAATGGCATTGCGCTGAGGAAAATGTAAGATTGCAACCCACGAGAGGAAAAGGGATCGGCATAAGTCACTGTTCGATTTTCTGAGCGCGACAGATTTAGAATAATGCAGTAAACCATTTGTATGGTTGATGTTCCCATCACCTGACACCGACAGGAATGTAATGGATATTCTGCTCAGACCCTGGTGCGATGAAGATGCGCCCGCCTTTGCCGAGGCCGTCAATGAATCGCTGAATACACTGCTGCCCTGGCTGCTTTGGGCGCACCCGGAATTTAAGCCAGAAGAGGCGCGCCGCTGGTTTGCGGTCACTAAGCTTATGCGCCAAAACGGCAGCGCTGATGAACTGGGTATATTTAGCCGGGAGGGACGGTTGCTGGGGGGGGCCGGACTGCGCTATTCCTCTGAACAAATTCATCACTGCTCGATAGGCTACTGGGTACGCAGCAGCGACCAGCGCCAGGGCATTGCCAGCCAGGCCGTTCGACATCTGGTTGAAGTGGCCTGGCAACGTCCGGAAAGGGAGATTGTGGAAATTCTTGCTGTGGAGGATAACGTCGCCAGCCGACGGGTCGCCACGCGCTGCGGTGCCCGATTTATGGGGATCACCTATGGGCTGATCGTGTCAGACAGCGGACCCGTTAACACCGCCGTCTACCAGTTTTGCCGCCCGTAACAGCGTCTGCAAACGCTGGATCTGCTGCCCCTGGGGGTCAAAGTTTTCCCTGTCCAGCCAGCAGGTTATTGCACGGTTTATTGCTGGCCACTCGCTATCAAGGATGGAGAACCACTGTGTATCCCTTGAACGCCCTTTACGGGTCATCATTTGCCGGAAGGTGCCTTCATACTGAAACCCAAGCCGCTCAGCCGATGCCCGTGAAGGGGCATTCAACGCATCGCACTTCCATTCGCAGCGGCGGTAACCCAGCTCAAAGGTATATTTCAGCATCAGGTAAAGTGCTTCCGTGCCAATAATGGTCCGTTTCATCAGCGGTGACCAGGTCAGCCCACCCAACTCGATCGATCCGTTATCGCGATCGATACGCATATAGGATGCCAGGCCCATCGCCCTGTTACGTTTGGCACAAAGAATAGTAAAGGTGATGACATTTTTTTCTGCTGCCCGCTGCGCCAGCCAGTGACGAAATGCCTCCGGCGTTGAAGGACGCTCATCGGTAAGATAAGTCCAGTCGCGCCCGTCGGCGGCAAAAGCATAGGCCGCATAGAGATCGCCGCTGTGTTTGGCGACGTCCAGTGGTTCCAGGCGGCAATAGCTCCCCTTGAGCGTCTGACGCTCAGGCATTCTGGCGGGCTGCCAGTCAGGTAATGCCGGACCTATCGGCTGATTGAATTCGTTGAATCTCTGGGACACGGTCATCTTCCTTTGATAATGGATAAGTCAGAATACGAAGCGCAGCGCGTTTTTCCCAGCAAAAAACCGCAGGTTATGCCGGAGTTATGAATCCGATCGCTAAACGGTGAAATGCCCGGGATTTCTCCCGCAATAATGTTGTCGCTATGTTATAAATTGGGTAATATCTTCCCTTTCCGATAAAGGAAATGGTCATGACGCTCTCTTTGCGTATCGCACTTGTTGGGGATTTTCGTTCTACTTCCGTTGCCCATCAGGCCATCCCTCCCGCCATTAAGCTTGCCGCCGATCACCTTAATCTGAATGTTTCTGCCCAATGGCTTCCTACTGTATCAATAACAGATACGTCAGTGCTGGAACCTTATGATGCGATTTGGGTGGTACCCGGCAGCCCTTATCAAAACGACAGAGGTGCGATGATGGCCATCACCTGGGCACGGGTAAACGACGTCCCGTTTCTTGGTTCATGCGGCGGATTCCAGTATGCCCTTATCGAGTATGCTCGCAACGTGATTGGCTGGCAGGATGCTGCCCATAACGAGACGGACACTGAAGGGCGAATGGTTATCGTACCGCTGAGCTGTGCGTTAATAGAAGAGACAGATGACATCGTTATTGCGCAGGGGTCGGTAATTGCTCAGGCGTATGGACAGCTTAAAACACACGAAGGCTACCACTGTCGTTTCGGAGTGGATCCTGGCTTTATTGCCGAACTGGAGAGCTATCCACTTCGCGTTACGGCATGGGATCGTGAAGGTGGCGTGCGCGGTATAGAGCTTCCGGCACACCGTTTTTTCGTCGCAACGCTTTTTCAGTCTGAGCGGGCCGCCCTGCGAAATGCACTTTCTCCACTGATCGTCTCGCTGCTAAGAGCCGCAGCGCGCTAAGTAGCCGAGCGCCATTATAAAAATACATAGCGTGCTTATTAAGAAAGGAATAATTAATATAAATTAACCTTAAAATAATAATGACTTTATCCGGGAGGTGAGTTTATTTTCAATCAAGCTCACTTTAATAATTCAATATGTATAAATCCATAAAGTCCTCAGAAAAAAAGCCGATAAGGTTAATCTCAGGGCCTTTTCTGACCTGATGAAGATTCTTATCGTTTTAACGAATTTCAGAGGTCACCATGTCTATCTCACAGCGCTTATCCATCACTTTCTCTCTGCTTGCTATAGCAATAATTGCTCTGTTAATCATAGCATTAACAGCTATATCGGGGTTCCAGTCACGATTTGAATTTGTTCAGTACAACACCATTCCCAGTATTAAAGATCTCGACAAGTCGATAAGCGCCTCCAGTAATTTTGGTATTGCTTTGTATCGTTATAAAGTCATCACGGACGAAACTAAATTACCTGCGGCGGAAAAAGACATCTATCAGATTCTGGACCAGCTGACTTCACTGACGGACTATTATAAGAAAAATGATATATCAGGTGATGAAGATGCGCAGTTAACCAACCTCGCTTATCAAAATATTGACGCGGTTCGCCAGGCACTCCCCGCTTTCTTCGCCGCGTCACGCGCCCATAACGACGCCCTGACGCTTTCGCTCATGCAGAGTGATACCGGCGTGGGCAGCGCAGGAAGGAAGCTTGCCAGCGATCTTAAGAAGCAGATTGAATTAAATATCACCATCGGTAACGGCCTGCGAGAAGATAACCAGCGGATCTATACCAGACTTGTCTGGGCACTATCCATCGGTTCGGCCCTGACTGTTATGATACTGGGATTTTTTGCTATCAGGACGATACTCAGCATAAAGCGAAGCCTTTTTGGAATAGAGTCCGTCATGAGTGAGGTCAGTATCAACCTTGATCTGACTCAACGAGCCGATGACCGCCGTAAAGATGAAATTGGCAAAACCGCAGCGGCCTTTAATAACCTGCTTGCGCGGGTTGGCACAACGCTCTCATCGGTTAATGACTCATCCTACTCGGTCAGCACAGCCTCTTCTCAAATCGCAGCGGGCAACGAAGATTTATCTTCACGTACCGAGCAGCAGGCCGCGTCTCTTGAACAAACCTCAGCAAGTATGGCGGCATTAAGCGATACGGTAAAACAAAACGCCGAAAGTGCTAATCAGGCAAATATTCTTGCCGGTACGGCCAACAAGATGTCGGTGCAAAATGGTGACTCCGTTAAAACCATGCTCACAACGATGGATGACATTAAAAACAGCTCGGGAAGAATTTCAGAGATCACCGGCCTGATCGAAGGCATTGCATTTCAGACGAATATTCTGGCACTGAACGCGGCCGTAGAAGCCGCCAGGGCTGGTGAACATGGACGGGGCTTTGCCGTGGTCGCATCTGAAGTTCGTAATCTTGCTCAGCGCTCATCGTCTGCTGCCCGGGAAATTAAGGAGCTGATCACCGCCTCGTCCCAGCAGGTTGAAAGTGGTGCCAGCCAGGCGGCCAACGTGGGCGAGAACTCGGAGAAAGTGCGTATCGCGATTCAGCAGGTAGCGGATATCGTCAATGAAATTGCCGCGGCTACCACCGGGCAAAGCCAGGGGATTGAACAGGTGCATCAGGCTATTGGGCAGATGGATGAAGTTACCCAGCAAAATGCCGCGTTAGTAGAGGAGGCATCTTCGGCTTCGCGCTCGCTCCAGGAGCAGGCAGAAAACCTGAGCGCTCTGGTCTCGTCTTTCAAAGTTGCCTCATCGACAGAGAGAAGACACAGTCAGGGCCTGGTTAAGCGTCCAGCGCCAGTCATCAAAGGGAGTCCTGCGTTAAACACGGCAGGCGAAGGAAGCTGGGAAAGCTTCTAACTAAGGCGCGCACTACCGTTCCAGATTGTTGCGTACCCCGGTTGTACTTTCTGGAACGGTTTATCAGGCTGATAAACGCTTTATTTCTTTATTCCTCATTCTCTCCCCCTTTTAACTAAAAGGGGTTTACCAACAGCCGGGCTTAGATTTTGTAACATGGCTCTCGCCGAAGATGACTCACGGGTACCTTACTGGCCCGAAGCGTTAGCCATTCAGATGCTGATTTAATCGGCTGAAGCTGATCGCCGGCTTTGCTGATAATGCTCCGGTCAGGTTTGTATTGTGTCTGCTGGTTAATCAGTAAACCCTGACATGCATCCCACCGTCATCACGTCGCTTATCGGGCTGGACTGTCTTACCGATGATATCAACGTCGCGATGCTGCCTCTGAACACGCCGGCGCTGCCACTTCAATAAAAAAAGGGGCTAGCCTATGGCTAACCCCTTGTTTCATATTAACTTTCAGATGTCGCGTTAGCGAGTCCTTAGTTAAGACGCTTTTATCAAACCATCATAAATACCATATACTTACCAATAAAAACAACTAGTTAAACTAACATTCAATGCAATTAGTTGCAGTGTTATGAAAGCTTTGCTGCCAATCTGCTGCCACTTCTTTACCGTTCTAGTCGCAACTGTCTGAGTTTTTCCAACTTGAGCTTACGAAGCTGTGCAGATGAAGAATTGAAGTTAGCAAATCCAACCAAGAGAATTAAAAATGCTGCAAAAAAGACCAGCGAAAGAGAAGTGAAGGTAACTCGGTCCCTATTATTGCTGTTAATGCCGTCTAAAACAGCTTCTTTCATTCTTGGTTCATTCTTTATTAAATAAGGGCAAACCTTTTCAGCTCGCTCTCTTTCTTTACCTGTAATATTAGACACGCTCTGGCAGTCTATTTCTTTACCTTTTTTTGAATCTAAGATCCTTTGTGCGTTTAAATAATACTTAGCGCCGTCATCAAACACATAGGCAACATAGTCCTTTTTATACTGTTTAGCTTGGTTAGCAGTCATAAAACTTAGAACTAAAGAAGATACTGACAAAAACAACACAAAGAAAAGGTCTACTTTATTAGAGCGTTTACTACCTGCATACCCGAAAAAACCTGAAAAAATAAAATTAATAGGATGTATTTTACCAAAGTTGATACACTCCTGTATAAAAACCACATCATTAACGTTCCGAGCTTTTATTCCGGTAAAAAACTTAAAAAGTTTTATGTCATAAAAATTATCACTAACCTTTTTTAATTTTTTTTCAGTAAAATCTAGTCGCAACACTTTGATGAAGAAAAGGAATATAAAATGCAGCCCGCCAACTCGTATTGCTGCCAATATCAGAGAAATCAGATAAGCTGCATATTTGTACAGCTCTAACATTTTCGGGTCACTCATAAAGTCCCTCTAGGTTTGCAATAGGATTTAGACTTGCCGCTTCCTCTAAGTGGTCAGGGGCAAAGTGAGCATAACGCATAGTTTCACGAATATTTGCGTGACCGAGTATGCGCTGCAGTACCAGAATGTTACCGCCATTCATCATAAAGTGGCTTGCGAAGGTATGGCGCAGTACGTGCGTTTTTTGCCCTTCTGCCAGTTGAATGTTGGTCAGGGCCAGCATCTTTTTAAATTCCTGATAGCACGGATGAAACAAGTTACCCTGTAGGGGCGATAGTTCGTCGTAGAGCCAGCGCGGAATCGGCACTGTGCGGTTTTTACCGCCTTTCGTTTTGGTAAAGGTCAATTTATATGGTGATAACTGAGAACGGTTAAGCCTCTCCGCTTCACTCCATCTTGCACCTGTTGCAAGGCACACCTTAACGATGCGCGTCAAATTGAGCTTGCCGTAAGATTCGCAGGCGCTCAGTAATATCTCTATCTGGCTACCAGTGAGCCAGGACATTTCCTTTTCTTTCTCTTTGAAGATGCGAACC
>Ga0153979_1000162_pt1 | contig 12283 bp, 10 predicted proteins | sample TSGA063MetaG_FD_104690 | JGI IMG/M metagenome (GOLD analysis project Ga0153979, IMG submission 104690) | Attine ant fungus gardens microbial communities from Georgia, USA - TSGA063 MetaG | ecosystem: Host-associated > Fungi > Mycelium > Unclassified | place: USA: Georgia, Magnolia Springs State...
CTGCACGTCGGCACGCGCGGCGGCGGAGGTGATCCACTGGCTTTCGCCGGACTCCATCGCCGTGCGGCCATCCAGCGACGCCGCCATTTTTAGCTGCACATATGGGAAACCGGTACGCATACGCTTGAGGAAGCCGAGGTTAATGGCTTCGGCTTCGCTGTGCATCAAACCATGACTGACTTCGATGCCAGTCTGTTGCAAACGGTATAAACCCCGCCCGGCGACTTCCGGGTTAGGGTCTTGCATTGAAGCAACCACGCGAGCGACACCGGCGGCAATCAGCGCGTCGGCGCAAGGAGGCGTGCGGCCGTGGTGGCTGCAAGGTTCAAGAGTGACATAAGCCGTGGCGCCTTTGGCCTTCTCACCCGCCATGCGCAGCGCGTGAACTTCGGCGTGTGGCCCACCGGCCTTGATGTGATACCCCTCGCCCACGATTTGGCCATCACGGACGATAACGCAGCCAACATTCGGGTTTGGCGTGGTGGTGAAGCGGCCGAGTCGCGCCAGTTCAAAGGCGCGAGCCATATATTTTTCATCTGCATGCAATGATTCTGTGGACATAACTATCCTTAATCCTGAAGACGAGCAATCTCTTCGCCGAACTCGCGGATATCCTCAAAGCTGCGATATACCGAAGCAAAGCGAATGTAGGCGACTTTATCCAGTTTTTTAAGTGCATCCATAACCAGATTGCCAATCATTTTGGCAGGAATTTCGCGCTCTCCCGTAGCCCGCAATTGTGACTTAATGTGGCTGATGGCCATTTCAACGTCATCAGAGCTGACAGGGCGTTTTTCCAACGCCTTCAAGAAACCGCGACGCAGTTTGTCTTCATTGAAGGGTTCGCGAACGTCATTGCTTTTAATCACGCGGGGCATCACCAGCTCGGCCACTTCAAAAGTAGTAAAGCGTTCGTGGCAAACCAGACACTGGCGACGGCGGCGAACTTGCGATCCATCGCCAACCAGGCGGGAATCGATGACTTTCGTATCAACAGCAGCACAAAATGGGCAATGCATAGCAGTTCCTGATGGCGGTCTTGATGGGTGAGTAGTTTAGCGCGAAGTGGCGCGACAACAAAGGCTGTCGCTACTTTGGTGCACATCAGGTTAAACTTAACCCCTTGTTTGAGCGGGAGGAGCTGCACGCTTGCCCCTTCACCCTATGATTTTACAGGCTCTGAGCAACTCGCTCTCAGAGCGCAAGAAAAGGAACTCACCGACATGACAGTGCATTTTCGCGCAACTTTAGCCGCTACAGCCCTGCTGGCTTTATCAGGTTGTGCCCAACAAGACCCTCAAGTGACAGAACTGCGGTCTGAAGTCGGCCAGTTGAACCAAAAATTACAGCGTCTGACCGATTTAGCCAGCGCGCTAGAGCAGCAAACCCTGCTCAACCGCCAGTCAACCGACGGTCTGTATATCCTGCCTGCGGCGAAAAGCGCGGCGGTGGTGAAGAGTGATATTGGTGAGTTAAGCGTAACCCTGACCAATGTTTCTCCAGATGCCAGCGGTGTTCAAGGGTTACTGCGGATCAAAAGCGTGTCGGGGCAGCCACTGCCGCCATTCACCGCCTCGCTGGACTGGGGACAGCTCGACCCGGTCACTGGCAAACCTCTGACCGTGGATATGCAAACGCAAAACATCGCCAGCGTGCCGACCCTGCTGCCGAGCGCGGAGCAGGTCATCGAGGTGAACTTCCAGAATATTCGTGTCGAAACTCTGGGTTTTGTTCGCCTGCATAACATTCTTGGCCCGGTGCCAGCAGTTCAACAGCCCGCCGCCGCCAACTAACCGCTTTCTCAAAGCATAAAAAAAGCCTCGCAATTGCGAGGCTTTTTCATGGCTGATGCTGAACAGATTAAGGCAGGATCGAAGGCTGATCTGCGCCCTCTTTCTCGACTTTCTGCTGCAACATGTGTTCGCGTTTCATGCCAAGTTTCAACGCTAACGCGGATGCCACATAGATAGATGAAACCGTACCGATTGATACACCGATCAACATGGTCAGTGAGAAGCCTTCCAGCAACGCGCCGCCAAAGATGTAGAGCATCAGAACAACCATCAGCGTGGTGGCTGAGGTCATGATGGTACGGCTCAGGGTCTGGGTCAGGGACACGTTCATGATTTCGTAAGACGTACCGCGACGGATCTTGCGGAAGTTCTCACGAATACGGTCCGAAACCACGATGGAGTCATTCAGAGAGTAACCAATAACCGACATCAGGGACGCGATGATGGTCAGGTCAACCTCGATTCTGAACAGAGACAACACGCCCATGGTGATGATGACGTCGTGCGCCAACGCGATAACCGCACCCAACGCCAGTCGCCACTCGAAGCGGAAACCGACGTAAATCAGGATACAGATCAGCGCAATCAACAGCGCCATCGCACCAGCCTGAGCCAGATCGCTACCTACGCTTGGACCAACGAACTCAATACGTTTTACTGACGCATTTTTGTCGATGTCGGCGTTGATAAGCCCGATGACTTTGTTACCCAGTTCCTGACCCGCAGTGCCTGACGTTGGCGGCAGACGGACAATAATGTCACGGCTGCTACCAAAGTTCTGGACCACAGGGTCGGTGAACCCGGCTTTCTCCATTGATGCACGCATGTCATCAAGGTTAGCGGGTTGGTCGAGGCTGATCTCAATTACCGTACCGCCGGTAAAGTCCAGACCCCAGTTAAACCCGCGAACACCGATGATCGCGATAGAAACGATCAACAACAGACCAGAAATGGCGAAGGCCAAGTTGTCCCAGCGCATAAAGTCGATGACTTTACGGCCGTAGTTCAGTTGTTCAACAGTATATTGTTGCTGTGCCACAACGCACTCCTCAGATAGACAGCTTTTTAATGCGTTTGCCGCCGTAAAGCAGGTTGACGATGGCACGGGTTCCGACGATTGATGTAAACATCGAGGTTGCAACACCGATAGCCGTGGTGATAGCAAAGCCTTTTATCGAACCGGTACCCACCGCATAAAGAATAATCGCCGTGATCAGGGTAGTAATGTTGGCATCAACGATACTGGAGAACGCGCCTTTATAGCCTTCATGAATCGCCTGCTGAACGGAACGCCCGTTCTTCAGCTCTTCCTTAATACGTTCGTTAATCAGTACGTTGGCATCAACCGCAACCGCAAGGGTCAGTACGATACCGGCAATACCCGGCATGGTCAGCGTTGCTCCCGGCAGCAGGGACATGATCCCAACAATCAGAACCAAGTTAGCCACCAGCGCGGTTGTCGCAATCACACCAAACTTACGATACCAAACCACCATAAACAGAATTGACGCGACCAGACCCCACAAGCAGGCTTCCAGACCCTGAGTAATGTTCTGCATACCCAAAGTTGGACCAATGGTACGTTCTTCGACAATCTGAATTGGCGCAATCAGCGCACCCGCACGCAGCAGCAGAGAGAGCTGGCGAGCTTCATTCGGATCGTTAACGCCGGTAATGCGGAAGCTGTTACCCAGACGTGACTGAATAGTCGCGACGTTGATAACTTCTTCTTGCTTAGCCAGAATCGAACGGCCGTTAGCATCTTTCTTACCGCTGTCTTTGTACTCCACAAACAGGGTCGCCATCGGCTTACCGATATTGTCCTTGGTGAAGTTAGACATGGCGTTGCCGCCTGCGCTGTCGAGGGAGATGTTAACCTGCGGCTGGTTGTACTCGTCCATGCTAGACGTGGAGTCAGTGATGTGGTCACCGGTCAGGATCACGCGCTTGTACAAGACAACCGGACGCCCATCACGAGTATTTTTCACTTCACTGTCGCCCGGCACGCGGCCAGAAGCTGCGGCAGTCGCATCAACGTTGGTGTTAACCAGACGGAATTCCAGCGTTGCCGTCGCACCCAAAATTTCTTTGGCGCGGGCAGTGTCCTGAATCCCCGGCAGCTCAACCACGATACGGTCTGAACCTTGACGCTGTACCAGCGGCTCAGCCACACCCAGTTGGTTTACACGGTTACGCAAAATGTTGATGTTTTGCTGAACGGCGTATTCACGGGCTTCGCTCAGGCGATCATCAGTCATAACGACGCGCGCGGCATTGTCGCCACTGGCGGTGATAACTAAATCACGGTGACGCGGGGAAAGATAGCTAACGGCGCTGTCGCGAGTTGCGGCATCACGGAAACGCACTTCGACACCATAGTTGTCGAGTTTACGGACCGTGGCGTAAGGAATATTTTTCTCGCGCAGATCACTGCGCATGCTGTCCATGGTCTGCTCTTGCAGCTTGCTCAGCGCGGTATCCATGTCAACTTCCATCAGGAAGTGAACACCACCACGCAGGTCAAGACCGAGCTTCATTGGCTCAGCGCCCATTACGCTCAACCAGCGCGGCGTTGCTGGCGCGAGATTAAGAGCAATAACAAATTTGTCGCCCAGGGCGCTGGTGAGGGCTTCGCGAGCGCGCAGCTGTACATCAGTGTCTTTAAAGCGGGCAAGGATTTGACCATTTTCCAGTGCAATAGATTTGCTTGGAATTTTGTCTTGATCTAATACGTTTTTGACTTGGTCCAGCGTTGCAACACTGGCGTCGGAGCCCCGAGCGCCAGTAATTTGAACAGCCGGATCCTCACCATAAAGGTTGGGAAGTGCGTATAGCAGACCGACGATGATCACAGCGATCAGCATCAGATACTTCCACAAAGGATAACGGTTTAACACGGCAGTTCCCTTCGGGAAAATCGAAAATTAAAGAGCCTTCATCGTACCTTTCGGCAGAACGGCAGCCACGAAGTCACGCTTGATCATCACTTCAGTAGTGTCGTTCAGCGCGATAACAATGAAGCCAGTTTCAGCAACTTTGCTTACGCGACCGATCAGACCACCGGTGGTCATCACTTCGTCACCTTTACCGATGGAGTCCATCAGTTTTTTGTGTTCTTTAGAGCGTTTCTGTTGCGGGCGCAGGATCATGAAATAGAAAATCAGACCAAAAACGACCAGCATGATGACCAGAGAGTAAGGACTTCCCTGTGACGGTGCGCCGGTAGCTGCGACTGCATCGGAAATGAAAAGATTCATTTAAATTCCCTCATTGTTGTTATGAAACATAACGTTAAATCGTCTGTTTCTGTTTAAGCGACTCATTTAAAAGCGCCGCCAAAAGAGCGACGCCGGTAAATCATTTAATAGAGCGGGGCGTTAACACTTCAGGCTCAAAAATTAAGAGGTGGAACCTCTTTCCCTTTACGCTCGTAGAAGTCTTTTACAAACAGCTCTAATTTACCCTCTTCGATAGCCTGGCGTAAACCCGCCATCAGACGCTGGTAATAGCGCAGATTGTGGATGGTATTCAGGCGCGCACCCAGTATTTCGTTGCAACGGTCGAGATGATGCAAGTAGGCACGGCTGTAATTGCGACAGGTGTAACAATCGCAATGCTCATCGAGGGTCGAGGTATCATCTTTATGCTTGGCATTACGGATTTTCACGATGCCGTCAGTGACGAACAGATGACCGTTACGTGCATTACGCGTAGGCATTACGCAGTCAAACATATCGACGCCACGACGTACGCCTTCGACCAAATCTTCTGGTTTACCGACGCCCATCAGATAACGCGGTTTATCTTCCGGGATCTGCGGACAAACATGCTCAAGAATACGGTGCATGTCTTCTTTCGGCTCACCTACCGCCAAGCCGCCCACAGCGTAACCATCAAAGCCAATCTCTACCAGCCCTTTTAATGATACATCTCGTAAATCTTCGTAAACGCTACCTTGAATAATGCCGAACAAAGCATTCTTATTATTCAATTCGTTGTGACGATCGCGGCTGCGTTTCGCCCAGCGCAGAGACATCTCCATTGAACGCTTGGCGTAGTCCCAATCCGCCGGGTACGGCGTACATTCATCAAAGATCATCACGATGTCGGAACCGAGATCGTTTTGGATCTCCATCGACTTTTCAGGGCTGAGGAACACCGGATCGCCGTTAATCGGGTTACGGAAGTGCACGCCCTCTTCTTTGATCTTACGCATCGCGCCCAAGCTGAACACCTGAAAACCGCCGGAGTCAGTCAGAATTGGGCCGTGCCAGTTCATGAAGTCATGCAGGTCGCCGTGCAACTTCATGATTTCCTGACCCGGACGCAGCCAGAGGTGGAAAGTGTTGCCGAGCAGGATCTGCGCGCCAGTGTCTTTCACTTCTTCAGGCGTCATGCCTTTTACCGTGCCGTAAGTGCCCACGGGCATAAATGCCGGGGTTTCAACCACGCCACGTTCGAAAACCAGACGTCCGCGACGTGCGCGGCCATCAGTAGTGCTTAGTTCGTACTTCACAGTGCCTCCAGCATCAGAGAAACAGTCTGATGGGGTTACTCCGCAGAGTTATCCGCAGAAAAAGAAAGCCCGAATGCATCGAATGCGTCCGGGCCAATGGTTACTGGCCGACCGCTTCTTGCGGAGCCAGCGGGTTACGGTTGATGAACATCGCATCACCATAACTAAAGAACCGGTACTGCTCAGCCACCGCCTGATGGTAAGCATTCATGGTGTTTTTATATCCGGCAAACGCGGAAACCAGCATGATCAGCGTGGATTCCGGCAGGTGGAAATTGGTCACCAACGCGTCAATTACCTGATAGTTATAGCCCGGATAGATAAAGATCTTGGTATCGCCGAAGAATGGCGCAATCAGCGCGTCTTCTGCCGCCTTAGCGGCACTCTCCAGTGAGCGTACTGAGGTGGTTCCCACCGCAATCACGCGCTTTCCGCGAGCTTTACAGGCCAATACCGCGTCGACCACTTCTTGCGGCACTTCGGCGTATTCGGCGTGCATCACGTGGTCTTCAATGGTGTCCACGCGCACGGGCTGGAAGGTGCCCGCGCCGACGTGCAGCGTCACAAAAGCAAACTCCACGCCCTTCTCTTTCAAGGCGTCCATTAGTGGCTGGTCGAAGTGCAGGCCAGCAGTTGGTGCTGCCACTGCGCCAAGACGCTCGCTGTAAACCGTCTGATACAGCTCGCGGTCGGCGTCTTCGTCCGGGCGGTCTATATAAGGAGGCAACGGCATGTGGCCGATCTCTTCCAGCAGAGTGAAGACATCGCGATCTTCATTAAATTCCAGCTCGAACAGCGTATCGTGACGCGCCACCATGGTGGCTTTGATATTTTCGTTATCGCCTAACAGCAGTTCTGCGCCCGGTTTTGGCGACTTTGAAGCACGCACGTGAGCCAAAATGCGTTTAGAATCAAGCACGCGCTCTACCAGCACTTCAATTTTGCCGCCGCTGACCTTGCGGCCAAAGACGCGGGCGGGGATCACGCGGGTATTGTTGAAGACCAGCAGATCACCGGCGTCGAGCTTGTCGAGCAGGTCGGTGAAAATGCCGTGCGTCAGTTCGCCGCTTGGCCCGTCCAGCGACAACAAACGGCAGCCGCTGCGCTGGGTCTGCGGATAGCGGGCAATCAGGGACTCGGGGAGTTCAAAAGAAAAATCGGCAACGCGCATGGCTTTTCACTTCAGTTAACGGACAAAAACAGGCGGCTTAGTCTAGTGGTACGGGCCTTTTGCTGCAAGCTTCTCCCCCAAGAAAGGCATATCCTGACATGTCATTGATCATGTTTCTTGCATTATACTGTGCGGATGAATTTTTTAGCTCATCTCCATCTGGCCTCACTCGCCAACAGTTCGCTACTCGGAAACCTGCTGGCCGACTTCGTCCGTGGCAATCCTGACTCGCTATTTTCCGCTGAGATCGTCAGCGGCATTCGCATGCATCGGCGGGTCGACGTCATGACCGACACCCTGCCGGAGGTGAAAATCGCCCGCAGCTATTTCCGCGATGACTTCCGCCGCGTCGCGCCTATCACGCTGGACATGGTGTGGGACCACTTCCTCTGCCGCCACTGGGCCACCCTCTCGCCGGACATTGAGCTGGAAGAGTTTATCGAGGCTTGCCGCCAAGAGATTGAGCCACAGCTGGATGGAATGCCGGAGCGCTTTATCAATCTGAATCGCTATTTGTGGTCAGATCGCTGGATGCAGAGCTATGCCGCGCTGCCCAATATCGGCAATGCCTTGTCGAATATGGCCGCCCGCCGCCCGAAACTTAGCGCGCTGGCTGGGTCATATCACGACCTTGAATTGAATTATGACGCGCTGGAACAACTTTTTTGGCAGTTTTATCCGCAGATGATGCTGCAAGCCAGACAGCAGGAAATTTGACTTAAGCAGAGAATAATCGTGAATCGCGACACAATTCTCTGCAAATCAGCCAGTTATTCATAATCAGAATTGCGACTTACTCCACAGACTGATAGTCGAATACTATCTGATTGATTGGTCTGATGGGGTTTATTCGCTTCCCCCCAGCCTCTATACTGGCTGTCGATTTATACACCCCTAATTCTTTTACCTCACCAATAGGAGTACTTATGGTCCTGGTAACTCGTCCGGCCCCAGATTTCACAGCAGCAGCTGTACTTGGTAGCGGTGAAGTTGTTGATAACTTCAACTTCAAAAAACACACTGCGGGCAAACCAACTGTTCTGTTCTTCTGGCCAATGGACTTCACTTTCGTATGTCCTTCTGAGCTGATCGCTTTCGATCACCGTTACGAAGAATTCCAGAAGCGTGGCGTTGAAGTTGTTGGTGTTTCTTTCGACTCTGAGTTCGTTCACAACGCATGGCGTAAAACCCCTGTTGAGAAAGGCGGCATCGGCGAAGTTAAATACGCGATGGTTGCTGACATCAAACGTGAAGTTCAGAAAGCCTACGGCATCGAACACCCAGAAGCCGGTGTTGCACTGCGTGGTTCTTTCCTGATCGACAAAGAAGGCGTGGTTCGCCACCAGGTTGTTAACGACCTGCCACTGGGCCGTAACATCGACGAAATGCTGCGTATGGTTGACGCGCTGCAATTCCACGAAGAGCACGGCGAAGTGTGCCCAGCTCAGTGGGAAAAAGGCAAACAAGGTATGGGCGCTTCTCCAGACGGCGTAGCTAAATACCTGTCAGAAAACGCTTCAAACCTGTAATTTTTCTTTAGCCTCAGGGCTTTAAAAAATAACAAAGCGATAACGGTCAGCCCAGCTGGCCGTTTTTTTTTGGATTTTTTCCCGCATTTTTTCCCGAATAGTCATCACCGCCTTCACATTTATTTCATAAAACTCTGCGCGTTCAGCCCTATTCCATCTAACCTAAATACGTCTCATTTTTGCCTGCCGTGCTGCGCGATAAATTGGCCTGCACCTTGCATGGTTTCCTCCGGCAAGAATGAACGTTGTACAGAAAAAAAGCGTTATCACACAAGAACCTGAAGGTTCTGCACTGACAGGGTATCAAACAGGAGTTTATATGTTACTTAAATGGAAAAAGCCGTTAACCATAATGGCATTGCTGGTCAGCGGCTCACTTCACGCGGCGTCTAACCCCGCAGTAGAAGCCAAAAACGGCATGGTGGTCACCTCGCAATATCTGGCCTCTCAGGTGGGTGTCGACATTCTCAAGATGGGCGGAAACGCCATCGATGCCGCAGTGGCCGTTGGCTACGCTCAGGCAGTGGTTAACCCATGCTGCGGCAACATCGGCGGCGGTGGCTTCATGACGGTGCATCTTGCCGACGGCAAAGACACCTTTATCAACTTCCGCGAAACCGCCCCAGCCGCCGCCAGTGCCAACATGTATCTGGACGCCGATGGCAAAGTGAAAAAAGACGCCAGCCTGTATGGTTACCTCGCCTCCGGCGTTCCGGGCACCGTGCTCGGCATGGACACCGCCCAGCGCGAATATGGCAAGCTGACCCGCGAGCAAGTCATGGCTCCGGCCATTAAATTGGCCCGTGAAGGCTTTGTCCTTACCCGCGCCGACACCGATATCCTCGACACCACGGTAAAACGCTTCAAAGAAGACCCGGAGGCCGCGCGCATTTTCCTGCGCAAAGATGGCACTGCCCTGCAACCGGGCGACAAACTGGTGCAAACCGACTTAGCCAACACGCTGGAATCCATTTCTAAACACGGCACCGACGCTTTCTACAAAGGCAAAATCCCGGCTGCGGTAGAGGCTGCGTCCAACAAAGGCGGAGGCATCCTGACCGCCGCCGACTTCGCCAACTACAAAGTCACCGAGACGGCCCCTATCACCTGTAGCTATCGCGGCTACAAGTTTGTCTCAGCACCGCCACCAAGCTCCGGCGGCGTGACCATGTGCGAAATCCTCAACATCCTTGAAGGCTATGACCTGAAGAGCATGGGCTTTAACTCGGCGGCTTCTATTCACTACCTGACCGAAGCCATGCGCCACGCCTACATGGACCGCAACACCTATTTGGGCGACCCTGAGTTCATCAAAAACCCTATCGATCGTCTGGTGAGCAAAAGCTACGCTGAAGAGATTCGTAAGAAGATTCAAGCAGATAAGGCCACGCCTTCTGAACAAGTTCAGCCGGGCATGGAGCCACACGAGAAGCCAGAAACCACGCACTACTCGATTGTTGACAGCATGGGTAACGCGGTTTCCACCACTTACACCGTCAACGGCCGCTTTGGTTCCGTGGTCATCGCGCCGGGTACCGGATTCTTCCTGAATGACGAAATGGACGACTTCACGGTCAAAGTGGGTGAGAAAAACCTCTACGGCTTGGTGCAGGGCACGCGCAACTCCATCGCCCCCGGTAAGCGCCCACTATCCTCCATGAGCCCGAGCTTAGTGACCAAAGACGGTAAGATCTTCATGGTTCTGGGTTCGCCGGGTGGTTCACGCATCATCACCATTACCCTGCAAACTGCCCTCAACGTGATTGATTACGGCATGCCTCCGCAGGAAGCCGTCGACGCGCCGCGTATTCACCACCAATGGCTGCCGGATGAGGTCTATTACGAGCAGCGCGGCGTTTCAGCCGATAGCCTGAATATTCTCGCCAAGATGGGCTACAAGATGGTTGAACAGACCCCGTGGGGCGCGGCAGAGCTGATTATGGTCGGCTTGCCGGGCGCGGTTGGCGTGACGCCAGCTAACTCGGGCAATGACTCGGCGGTGTCGGGCAAGGTGCGCGAAGGCTATCTGTATGGCGCGAATGATGTGCGTAGACCAGCGGGCGCGGCCATCGGCTATTAACCTTCATCCTTCGCACCGTATCGGCGTTGGCTGCCTGCCCTTACCTCAGTCACTTACTGATGTAAGCTCCTGAGGGTTCGTGCAGTTGCCGCCTTGATACAGCGCGAATGATTTTGGTTAAACGTAAATATGAAAAAGCCCCGCGTTCTTCTGAGCGCGGGGCTTTTCTTTTAACTGATGTAAGTACTTGCTTAGCTTTGTGCAGCCAGCTTCTTGCGGTCGTTGCGGCGTTTAAACGCGTAACCAATCAGCAGCACGGCAACCCACACCAGCCCGGCGTAGAGAGAGACGCGCGTGGTTGGGAAGTAGCCAATTAAGCCGATGATAAAGAACAAGAAGACGATAGCGATGGCTGAGGTAAATACTCCGCCGCGCAGTGGGAATTCCAGCTCGCTCACCTGCTGTTTGCTCAGTTTGCGGCGGAAGGCGATTTGCGAGAACAAAATCATAATCCACACCCAAACGGTAGCGAAGGTCGCCAGCGAGGCGATAACCAAGAAGACGTTTTCCGGCATGATGTAGTTGAGATACACAGCCACCAGCAGCGCCGCCATCATCACCAACACCGTGACCCAAGGAATGCCGCGGCGCGACACCTTGCTAAACATCTTCGGCGCGTGGCCCTGACCCGCCATGCCGTGCAGCATACGGCCAACACCAAACACGTCGCTGTTAATCGCCGAAAGCGACGCGGTGATCACCACGAAATTCAGAATACCCGCAGCAATGGTGATACCCATATGCTGGAAAGTCAGCACGAACGGGCTGCCCTGCGTCCCGACCTGATTCCACGGGAAGATAGACATAATCACGAACAGCGTGCCCACGTAGAACACCAGAATGCGCCACGGCACGGAGTTAATGGCTTTCGGAATCGACTTCTTCGGATCTTCAGCTTCCCCGGCGGTGATACCAATAATCTCAATCCCGCCGTAGGCAAACATCACCAGTTGGAGCGAGAGAATGGTGCCCATAATCCCCTGACTGAAGAAGCCGCCGTTGCTCCACAAGTTGTGAATCCCGGTCGGCTGGCCGCCGTTGCCGATACCCCAAATAATGATGCCGAAGCCCGCCACAATCATGATGATGATGGTCAGCACTTTGAAGAAGGAGAACCAGAACTCCAGCTCGCCGAAGACTCTGACGCTCATCAGGTTGATGCCGCCGATGATAAGCACCACGCTCAGCACCCAG
>Ga0153979_1000164_pt1 | contig 12247 bp, 9 predicted proteins | sample TSGA063MetaG_FD_104690 | JGI IMG/M metagenome (GOLD analysis project Ga0153979, IMG submission 104690) | Attine ant fungus gardens microbial communities from Georgia, USA - TSGA063 MetaG | ecosystem: Host-associated > Fungi > Mycelium > Unclassified | place: USA: Georgia, Magnolia Springs State...
CCATTCAGGGTATTACTTATTAATGTAAGCGATACTGTGTTGTCCGATAATATTGCCATAATAATATAGTTTATGTAGGTGATACTCCTGTTGTTGTAAATGTAGTAAAGTATATTCTATAAATATACCCATCTATCGCCTGCGAATTTAATGTTAAATTCAGAGTATGTGCCATATCTGCCCCCATTGACATAGTAGACGTGAATTGTTGAGTACTAACTAAATTAATTGCCGGGTCATACACTTCTATCCTACCACCTACATACCATCTTAATTGCGTCACATCGTATGTATTGAATGTATTAGCCATTATTATTTGAGTGGAAAATTTTGCGCTCAATGTAGTTGAATAAGGTGTTAATGTACCGCTTTCAGGAGTAAAATAAACTCTATATATTGAATTATTCACATCTGACGATAATAACCCAGAAAGTGAGTTCTTTAATGCAGGTAAGTCAGACTCTAACATATTAATATACCACATTGGAGGATTTAGTTTAGTTATTGTTATTTTCTTATATACATCGTCCGGAAATCTAGCGTTTATATGTCCATACCCATCGGAAAAGCCTAAATATATAGTATATACTTTAGTTGATGACGCATCAAGGTCTAATGTTATTTCCATTCTACGATAATTCCCGGAAACCTCTAAATCGTCTTTATGTGATAACGCTATTATACTATTATCCATAATAGAGCATAAGTATTCATAACCTATAACATTTTTACTTCTGTAAATATTATCTTCATTGAAAAAATCTATCTCTCCAATATCAAAAACGACAGTAACGGATATAGTTCCCGTTTGATTCGACGGAACAGGTATCTCTATTTCAGGAACAGGCACATAAAATCGATATGCGCTATGATTGTACCCGCGAAAGTCCCCCAAATTGCCCGCTTCGACATTCAACCCCGTATCTATATTATAACCTCTAGGATCGGTCGTATTCCCTCCTCTTAGGTATCGAAATGAGAGGTATCCGCTCGATATATACCAATAGCCTGGACGATACCTGCTGTATATGTTCATTTTCGGTGATGTACACAATTCGCCAACCGAAAAAGAAGTTTCATTTATAGTATTCCTAACTAACGTAACGTTTATATTATTATCCGGTAATGCCATCTTTTAATAATTTTAATTCCTCTTTTAATTTTTCATTCTCTCTTTTCAACTCTTTTATCCCCTGCATTATTATAGGAATGAACCGTTCATAACTAACTATCTTATATCCGTTTATTTTACTAACGAATCCCGGAAGAATCTTTTCCACATCCTGAGCGGAAGTTCCATAGTGCTTATAATCATTCTTAAAACAACTATTTATAGATAACGCTTTTTTATTCCAATCAAATGAGAAGTAATCTAATTTATAGATTATTTCAATAGCATTAAATCCTCTAATATTCTTTTTCAGTCTAATATCGCTACTGCTTGTAGACCATGACGTTACCTCACCGTATGACACTATATTACCCCCTGCATATATATTACCATAGCAATTAATTCCACCTGCCGTTGAAATAGCAGCTGATCCATACCCTGTCCCTGTTGGGCTTAGCGTGTTTGACACGTAAAACCTCTTATCATTGTGTATTCTAACATATGTCGTATCTGTCATATATATACCTCCTCCGTAAGTTTGATTATACCATCCAGTATTACCAACTGTGCGAACCCAGTTATTACAAATGAAACTTTCACACGCCAACATATAAGAAGAGTTCGCATACCCTCCAATACTTACATTACTTGAAATATATCCCGTTCCGTTAACATAAAATGTATATACACTTGTTAATGACGCTAATGACCCAACTTGAAACTTATTAGATACTCTTATTTGTCCTGAATAGTCAATTAATTGATTGGTAACTGATGTTGAAGAACTACCATAAAAATGTATCCCAACACTTCCACTCGCACATAACCATAAATTACCGACGCCAACTATATTGCCGGTAAGCCCATCATCGGTAGATGTTTTGCTGCCAGTAAAAATATAATCCTTACAATATATAGCACCTGAAAAAATACTCTTTCCCGTTACCAATAAGCTACCTACTGTTAATAACCCTGATATAGTCATCGCCCCGGAAGCGTTCAAATTAACGAAGTACCCATTTAACCAACGTGTACTAGAATCTCCGAGATTATAGGTAGATCCTATATTTGGCGTAATTACATTCGCATAAGTAGTCCCATTTAATACGCTTGTACCTGACACATATAACGCCGCTGTAGTATTACTCGTCCCGCCAACATGGAGAGAACCTGTTATACCAAGCCTGCCGGATGCGTATTCAATTACATTAGTTGTAATTGTAGTTGCCTTATTATAGTAAAAATTTATCTGCGGATAAGCATTACCAACAAGTGATAAATAACCGTTATTTATTCCTGTACCAGCAATACCATCCGCTCCGGTTGATTTACCATTAGTATATATACCGCCACCTACAAATACATGATTTTTTGTAGTAACATTCCCTGTTAATGCACTTGTTCCTGTGATTGATAATGTAGTTCCGTTAACATTAACTCCATAAATGTATAAAAATGGCCAACCAGAAGTTCCGCAATAACTCGCGCCGCCTGAATTGTAAGGTATAATACCGGAAGATGTAGTTCTAAAATATTGTGAATCTGTGCCATCAGGATGCGCAAGTCCCGGATAATTATTTTTAGTTACACTTCGCACAAAATCACCTGATATACCGCTGCCGGATTCCAAAAGTACTATCCTTTTGTATAGTTCATTCGTAGTATAAGCGTTGAAAGTGTCCGTTAATACTGCATTAGAAAATACCCCTCCTAGATCAGAATACGAATATACTTTCTGTATTAACCCGGCATTCCCGTTGTCACCTGATCCATTATCATACCATGCGGTAACTTCTTTTTGTGATAATATATTACCTTTTACGAGTAGATCACCATCGATAACTACTTTATGTGTCGTGTGTAAGTACTGTATATTTTGTATAGTAGGTACAGCAACCCATAACGAACCCATGCTAACAATCTTTTGTATTGCCTGTTGTGTAGCAAGATTAATAGCATTATCTATATTTGCGGATAAATTTTTAAAGTCAATGAAATTATTTACATTTTCAACTATAGTATTAACTTCGCTTCTAAGTTCCTGATTCGAAGACGTTATTTTTTTCTCGCCTATCGTTATTGATTGATGTATCTCATAATCTAACTGCTTTTCAACGGTAAGTACGCGTGTTGACAACTCTACTATATCATCTTTATATAGAACAGAACGGCCTACATTTAAGTCTATATTATTATTATTGAACAAAACAGGGTTGGAATCAAACCTATACTCGTTCATGTTTAATTTTCTGTTCTCTACCTCAGCTAAAGCAGCAACCTCTAATCTTTTTCTTGCATCAACTACATAATCATCAGGCATTATCAAATTAAATAGTATGATATTGTCTCCGATACCAGGATTTAATATCGCTAATCCAGGGACGGTTAATCCCGTTGAAACATCGGGCGTTATAAAGAATTTCGTATGCCCATCGTGCTCTTCCGGCACATCATTAATTAAATTAAAAGACAATTCAAATTCCCATCCTAAAAGAGCACCCGATGTGAAATTCACAGATAACGTTTTTCCTGCAATAATTAGGGAAGTATCAAATGTAGTTACTTCGTTCAAAGTGAACCACCATTGTGGAATACCGACAAGACCCGTATTATCGTCTTCCCCAACCATGCCAACACCTGCATTTTTTATAGAATATGGAGAAGACGGATAAATATCGTCAAAATATAGTACGGTTGAAAATATTTCACTCTGACTTAAATTAGATCGTATATCTATATAACTACCCGGATAGGTTGCTTCCGGCAGTCGTAATCTTCTATTTAACAACGTCGTTACGGTAGTTGACGATGAGTCGTCCTGATCTATATTTCTTGTTGAGCCGAAAATATAAAACCTCGTGAAATATCCATCGTTTGGCTTTGTAATAAGAGCCGGGCTAATATTATCACATACTTTTAGCGTTATTTGTGAACCGAATGAACATTTTGATAAGTGGATGTTTGTCCCATCTACCCACCATTCAGTATCCCAAGCGTTCGCTAATTGTGTTAATGCGTCAAATATACTTACTTCACGGAATGAAAAACTGTTTGTGCCAACTAAAGTAGAATCATACATAAATGTATATTGTACTCCTGTCGCCCAAAGCAAATTATTAACTATAATAACGCCTATATTGTAGATATAATCAGTTGTATTAAAGTCTGTTTCTTTTACGCCGTCCTGCTCGTAAAATAGTATCATTTTCTTCCACATTTGCCGGGGAGAATGGAACGTTAGTTCGTAATATATTTCACTTTCGTCTTTTCTTTCAGGAGTATAAGGTTCTATTAATGTGTATTTTTCGCCTTTGTATTCAATATATGTCCCGGCAGTGAAAGATATATACCTGCCTATTGCGGTTGTGAAATTCAAACGCACATACTCATTATCCATCAAAGAATGATGATATATACTACCCTCATTTATATCGACGGATAATATAGTTGATCCACTTGTATTTTTTATTGATATCATTATGTCCTTATATTAGGGTTAGGCTCATTAAATTTAACCGATATTTTACAAGATTTTCTCGCAAAAGACATAGCGTATGTTTGTGACTTTAAGTATGTTAGTATATACGTCGCGTTTAGAGAAGGAACGTTTATGGTTACTTTACCATTGAAAAGTATATTATTGAACGTCGCTAGTTTGTTTTGTAAATCAGAAGTACTCGATCCAACTATATTAAAAGATAACGTAACATCCCTTTCGTCTTTCCTAGGATAATCATATATAACCTCTTTCCCATGATTCATACGTGATTTATTCTCTATAAACTCTTTTAAAGGGGCAGGAGCTGATATATCGGAAAGGAAATTATCTCCCATCCTTACCCCTATCGATGCCGCATCTGTCCCATTTATAAGTAAATCAGCCATATTATTCAGTTTTTGTAAAAATAACCATATTAATCATATATGCAATATCTATCTACATTATATTATCAAACATATTACCATCTTTCAGATCCAAGCCGTCTCATTGTAGCGATATCTGCTTTCATTTCCTTTATATGCTTAACCGTCTCAGACGTATTATCACTTATCATTTGAAGTTCTATATAAGAGTTCACTAATATACTTCGTGTTTCATCGGCTATTTCCAATTGAGATATATTATTACCTGCAATATCTATTAATTTCGAGTCAATGGACTTCATTATATCCGTTTGAGCAATATTTTGCAACCTTATCTCTTCACCGGATTGTTGTAATGCCGTGAATCTCCCCTCTAATACAGAGGCTGTCTCTTCTGACATAGTTGCATAGCCCCCCGTTGCAGATGTTAGCGTTTGAGTCGTTGATGTTGTAGGCGTTAATCCTGCGGATTCTTTAATTAATTCCCATTCTGAAAGTAACTCATTATATGCTGATTGCTGAGCTAATGCATTCTGTCCCAAATTACTTAGCACTTCTGAAAATTGCCTAAATCTCTGAGTATCTGTAATAGTTGGATCTTTCATTATACTTAAGAAATCTTCCGAAGCTTGATCAAATAAAGGAGCTAACGTGACGGCGTATATCATATCTTGTGCCAACTTATCCAACATTTCAGAGACAGAGTCGACGAAGGCGGCGGCGGCGTCTGTCCCGTTGTGGAACGCATCAACTAAAGCATCTGACATATTAGACCCAAGTTCGCCAAATATACTCGTTAAATAGTTCTTTGTAGATTCTACCGCATCCTGATATACTTCCCAAGAATTAGCCATATCCTGCAAATATGCCTGATTTGCAGAGCTAAGTTTTTTGAAAGTATCTGTGCCTATAAAACTTTGGAGAGCCTCTTTATTTATCGATCCGCCAGAGTTAAATAATTCAGGCACAGCCTGTTGTAATGATTCATATTTTGCGCTTCGAAACCATGTTGAATGCCGTATTTGTACTTGCATTTTAGCGATCGATTCCGCCGCCGTGCTATATTCTTTGCTTATATCTTTTAATAGCGAGGATACGTTATCCCTGTTTTTAATGCTATCTAAAGTGTCGTTATAGTCTTTAAGAGCCTGACTCGCTGCCTTTATATTGTTCTTTGCATTACGCCAAAGATCGTCCCCAAAAATCGAATTACCGGTATAAGAGTCTATCTCAGCGTTTAGCTTTACTAATTTCAACTCTTTATTTAACTCTGTTATCTCTTTTCTGAACTCTGCCATATAGTCTGTTCGTTTAAAGAGATTAAATAGAGTAGTAACTACTTTTAAGGCTGCCGAAACGATCGCTAAAATAACGCTTGCCCTTTCAACTTGTTGTATAGCCTCTGATCCTGCCTGTGCAACCTTTTCAGTACTTTCTATCGATATTGTAGTTAGATGAACAATCCCATCTATCATACTTAAGGTAGAAGTAGTTAACCCTGATGCAGCTTTTATTATTTCGCCGAAAGTACCACCTATGGTATCTGCAATATCGTCAAATTGCTTTTGCGTCTTTTGCAAAACAGATTGCAGCTTCGCCCAACGTTTATATGAGTCTTCCGCCGGTACTTTTTTCTCCTCTGTCTGTAATTGAATGATTTGATTCTTAATCGCTATTATTTGACCTCGAACGGCTGATAAATCGGTTGGAGTATCTATATTACCGACGCTTTCCATTTTGGAAAGAGTATCCTCAGCCTCCTTTAGCATCTTTTCTAACTCATCTAAAGCTATATTAGCGATACTTTTCGCCCATATCTGGAACGATTCCTGCCGTTGTGCGAACTCCGTATCAACCGCTTCTAAGGCTTTTGTTTGCGAATAATCGAGCTCGTCTATTTGTTCTTTCCCTGCGCCGGAATTCTCTAATTTTTCCCTGTCTTTTTGGAACGATTCAAGTATATTAATGCGTTTTTTCGTGTATCCGGCGTACTTATTTATAAGGTCTTCATTTGCTTTAGTTTCAGCTTCCGATATCTCATTTAATGAATCGTTATAAACAGCGACAGCCATATCTCGTGCCGCCTTTAGTACAATTGATTGATCCTCTGATAGTTTACCGTAATCTTTTTGCCATTTTTTTTCTAATGTATTTATCTCATCTATCCTCTTTTCATAATTAAATACAGATTCTCTCCTCGCTTTCTCGGAACTATCTTTTATTAAGCTAATATCTTGACTCTCTGTATTTTCCCTTAATTTTTTAAGTTCCTCTAAAGCGTTATTTTCTTTTTTAGTAATATCCTTTATTATCGTTGCATTTTTATATCCTACTTCGGTTGTACTATCTTTAATGTTAATCGCTTTTTCTAACTCTTCGCTTGTTTTTCCTATTGCCTGTATGGTTTTTAACCTTTCATTAACTGCATTTTCCTCTGCTTTAATCGCTTTTTTCACACTTGTTACGTCAACAGCACCGACAATTAAAGTAGCGGCAGCCCCTTCGGGAGTTAATGATCTTTCGCTAAGGTCTTTATTCCTTTTTTCTCTCGCCGCGTCTAATTTTCTTTGCTCTTCGAGTAATTTTGCCTGTGATTTTATATTTTCTTGTTCTAAATCAAACTTTTGTACCGCTAATTCACCAACTTTGTCGCTCAGAGCCCTTGCTTTTGCGGTAGCTATAATTTGTTCTTTTAAAGACGCATAAGCACCGGCAGCATTGCCAGCAAGCATATACTCAGTAGAAAGATTACCAAAATAAGATGGATACTTTTTTTGCAGTTCTTTTACAGCAGATAATCTCTCTTCGTATGACTTGTTCATATCTTGAGAAGCTCTGTATAGTATATCAATCGACGACACCTCTTTTGTGGATGCCTCTGATGTTGATTTAGATACATCCTCTAAAGATGTTTTTGTTATCTCATTTAACCGGTTTATTTCCTCCTGCTCTTTTTTCCATTTTTTAAATTGACTTACAAGTAAAGTAACACCACCGATAAGAAGACCGATACCGCCAACCATAAGAGCCTTACTTAAACCTGCCGATATTCCAAGCGTAACATTGAGTGCCTTTTGTGCCGCATTCCATCCTTGTGTTACTTTAGTTGTAGTTGCAATTCGAAAGGTACTTTGAGAATGTAATGTAGTTGATATCGCTTGTAATCCCATCGTTATGCTCATAGCTGCTTGCAAATTCTTTTGCACTTTTGCCATCTTCTCGTTATCGTTGACGAATAGTGAAGCGATTCCCTGAAACGCTGTAAATGCCCCTGATAAGCCTTGTATTCCAGATATTATACCGGCTATATACTGATTCCCTGCGGCAGTTAGTACCCTTTGTTGTTTGCTTACATCATTATACGCACTTCCAAGCCTTGCCAACTCATTTTGCAACCTTTGGTACTCCTCTGTATTTTGTTTGCCTGCAATTGTCATTCTAGACATCTCTTCACGTATCGCCGACATTTGTGATCTTACTGTGGTCGAGGAATTACCTAATTTATTTTGATCTAATTCTAATTGAGTTATTGCATCCTTATATTTAATGATAAGTTCTTTTTGTTCTGACAAGTCTTTTTTTGCGATAAATAGATCGCTTTGATTTTTCCTACCAATAACATCCACTACTCCGGTCTTTTTTATAGTATTTTCAAGTTGGGATACATTCTTCTCCATCTCTTTATAGTAACCCTCTTGCTCTTTTACGAATGTTTTCAAAACCTGAATAGATTGCTTTATCGGCAACGTAGTAGCACCGGTTGCCTGTGCCATTTTTGCCATCTGTGGAACTATTTCTGATAACGCACTCTTTGTATTATTATACTGATCGGTTAGTTGTGCGAGCTCCGCTTGTTGCGACTTAAATAGTTGAGGCTCTGCCATACGATCTATATGACTTAAACTCTCGCTCAACTCATCTATACGCACAGTTAATTCAACTAAATTATCTAACTCGTCTTTTATATTTAACGGCAGAGGCGATTGACTTTCAGTCTGCCTCTTTTGTAACTTACTTAATGTATCTTCATAGGTTTCAACTATATTTTTTTGTTCCTCGATCGCTTTGTTAAGTTGCTCTATTTCAGCGGTAATACTATCGGCAGTTCCTGATACATCTATAGGCTTACTTAAATCCTCATCGAGTTTTTTCTTATTTTCTATTAGTTCCTCGTAGTTCTTTTTTTGTTCCGCAACTAAAGTATCCAGCACCTCGATAGTCTTTTCGATCGGCAAGGTAGTAACTCCCATAGATTCAGCTACTTTACCCATCTCTACGGCTATACTACCGAATGATCCCTTTGACTCGTTATACTTTTTTAGCAACGACCCTAAAGCCTCTTCGTGCTTCTTAAATGTTTGAGGTTCAGATTGTGAGTCTATTTTTTTCAACTCATCGCTCAACTCTTTTATCTTTGATAATAACTCTGTTAAGCTATCTAATTTCGCTTTTACGTCAAATACCATTTCTGCCATAATATTATCTTTTATGTAGTTCGTTTATCATTCTTTCAACTAAAAGGAATCCACTGGAAGCTACATCGTATTCCAGCCTCTCGACATAAGTTGCGTAGTGCATACCGTTTCCTACGACAAGTTGGACGCCTTTCGGTATTAATGTTACCTTATCAAAGGCATCGGCTGTAGTTCTTACCCCTATATTTTCAAATACATTTACCCCGTCTATGTAAACTCTGTAAGAATTAGCATTCCTTAAGTATCCAGATCTATCTATGTAATCTTTCGTTTTACCTTTTTTTCTTGCCTCGGCTATATACGCTTCACCAATTTTAGCATATTCTTTTGCTAAAGCAAGCTTCTTATCCTTTACTTCTGATTCTAACTCTTTTGTAAAGTCTTCTACCCCACTTATTTTGATATTAAACATTTATTTCTCTCTTTCTTTTTAGCATCTCTTTCCCGCTTATTGTAGTTGTCTTATCCTTTTTTATCTTCTGCCTTATCTTGTCATTTTGCATTATTAATAGTAGAGCATATTGTGAATTAAGGACTTCCGCATAAGACATATTCAGACTCTCCATAAAAGAGGCTATTTGCCCAATTAGTGTATTACCTCCGACGAATGTCGTGCTGTCATCGTCGTTATATTCTTTGCTAATTGGGCACATAGAAAAAAATCACGTGCGCTAAATAGGGTTATTATCTCTTCAAAGGCACGCATAACTTCCGATATATCCGCCTTTCTAAGCTTCTTTTTTAACCGCTTTTTCTTTACTTTTATGAAGTGCCTATCATTTGCATATACAGCAATCGCTAAAGCCTCATATAACGCCTCAGAATCGTTTTCTATCACATCAAATAAGCTCTTAACAGTGTCATCCTTTTCTATTTTTATTTTAGATAACGGCTTTATCATTTTTGTTAATGTATATACAGTAGGAGAACTTACCTTATACCATACCCCTGAAATACAGATGTTTACAAAATCCCCTATTATCGTTCTATTGACTAATTCAGCTAATTTATTCATAATTCCATTTTCTAATTTTAAAAAAAAAGGTGGGATAATATTATCACCCCACCCTACCATTATTTGATATTAATCATTATCAATATCGCATAATACAGTTATTTTTAAATATATTATACTACTTCCGAAGCGTCAAACCATCCTTCGGATACAAGTCCTGCAACTCCTGTCTCAACAGGAACGGCTGTTAATAAAAGTCCAATTAGCTTATCCTCAACCATACCTCCACGAGCGGTAATAGATGCTTTCGGGAATACGATATATGTATCGTCTTTTGTCCTTGCTATAATACATTTATAAATAAGCTCCTGTAATTCAGGACGTTTCCAAGATGTAGCAGTAGCCGTTCCGCCTTGTAAATCAGCCTTTGTCTGATATTCATATTGCCCGACAGAAAATGTAACGCTCGTAGTACCGGGTGTATAATCACGATAATATACTTGCGCATTCATTTGATTAACATAGTCTGTAGTCGACCCCTCTGCCTCTTCATACACCCATGTGGTGTCATGAACGTTAGCTATTTTCTTAGTATCCGTTTTAAGCAAAATAGCCGCAACAACCGCACCGGTTAATGTACCGGAATCAATCGCATCTGCGTAAAATATCTCTTTTATCGAAACTATTGTTTTTGCCATAGTTGTTTATTTTATTTGTTTATAATCTCGTATTTACAACTTCAAATTTTAATTGACAATTAATACAATTACTGAAAGTTTCCTCATCATTTTCGATAGTAATTTCATTTAATTTGTACAAATATACTTCATTACCGAATGTCCCGTAAACGACTGATCTGAACGTGTTTAAACATTCATTTTCAAGTGCATTTATTCTTATTGCATTCATAACATGATAATTAATATTACTCGAAGTATGATTAATTATCTTTGGAATGTATATACATACACGTGGATACGATCGCTCAAACTGTCCGTTATCAGCCCCTCCGGGGATAACTATAACTATTCTCTCAATCACATTATTACGAAGTATAGGATCGTGAACATCTTTAGTAATATTTGATATACTATTAAATACATTATTAGCTCTTAAATCGCTAATTAATATATTCTTTATGTCGTCTAATCCTATCATATATAAATAGTTGTATAGTTATTCTCTCCGGCAAATTGCATTCCACAAGTATGCTTAATGTCCGCAATAAATCCGTCTGCTAATTTAGTTCCATCAGATTCAGTGATTAATACTTCGTCTGAGAAATTAATATCGCTTCTTTTCGGCAAATTAATATATGATGTTACATATATTCCAACTCCGGCATATCCATTTTTCTCATCCGTTGATAAATGATGCAAAAAACAATCACATAAATACACCTTGTCAGGATCTGAATCGTTAGGAATAACATTTCCATGTATGTCCTTTTGAGATACTCCCCTTACTATACGATATAATTTATGAGGTGCGTAATACATAATTTACCAATAATTAGATATATCCCTAATTGTAGAAACTACATTCAACTCATCTTCGATACCCAAATAATTACATAGCCAAGCGTAGTATTTAAGTAAAGCATCAGTATCCCAGCCGATCGAAAACCCGTTCTCAGAGACCGATTTAGCTCGTAAAAGTAAGTGAGGAAGTACGTATATCGCTATCGCTTTAAGTACAGTATCTCTATTACTTTCATTTACCACCTCATTAGGATCAATTAAGAAAGATATTTCTAATAAATCGGCATCGGATACTTTGATTCCGAAACCTGATAACTTACTTGTTATGTATTCTTTGACTGTCATAATATAGTTAATCTTC
>Ga0153979_1000165_pt1 | contig 12190 bp, 13 predicted proteins | sample TSGA063MetaG_FD_104690 | JGI IMG/M metagenome (GOLD analysis project Ga0153979, IMG submission 104690) | Attine ant fungus gardens microbial communities from Georgia, USA - TSGA063 MetaG | ecosystem: Host-associated > Fungi > Mycelium > Unclassified | place: USA: Georgia, Magnolia Springs State...
CGACCGTGGCTCAGTTGCAACTGACTTATGATTTAGGCCGCAGCAGCCTGTTTACCGAGCCGGAGAAATTGGCGAAAACCGGCGTGCAGCTGTTCAGCATTGAAGGCCACGACGGCCCCTTTGTCGAAGGTTGCTCGGCGTGGTTGTCCTGCCGATTAATCAATGAGCCACACAACCAGCAGGCCCACGACCTGTTTATTGGCGAAGTAATTGGCGCATGGGCCGATACGCGCGTGTTCAAAAACGGCCACTGGGCGTTTGAAAGCTCCGACCCAGATTTCCGCAGTTTGCACTACATCGCTGGAGGCAACTTCTATGCCATTGGCGAGTCACTGCAAGTCGAAAAAGAGTAGTGAATCAAAAATGAATCACATGAGACAAATTTGACTCATTTGATTTCTTTCTGTATCTTCACGGCATACCCAAAACATTTCTTTGTTGGATTATGCCGTGAACACTCAGTCGCATGACGAAAAACTCACCAATTCCCTCGCGGTCGCGATGGTGGAACAGCCACGCGGCACGCTCAAAGAGCTGGCCGAAGCAGCCGGTATTAGCAAAGCTACGCTACACCGTTTTTGCGGGACACGCGAAAATCTGACACTAATCCTGTTGGACAAATCTATTAACGTGTTGCAAAAAATTAAAGAGATTTCCGAAAACCCGCACCAAGAAGCTAATACTATTTTTGAAAAGCTGGTAAATTACCATCTTGAGAAAAAAGAGATCTTGCGTTTCTTGTGCAGTATTTATCCCAGCGAGGAGGCTGAGTCTTGGGTTAATTATTTTAAATCCCTTGAATGTTTCTTTTTTCATGCACAGAAAAAAGGAATTTATCGAGTAGATATTAGCGCGGCCTTATTGGCTGAATTTTTTGCCTCTATCGTCTGTGGTGTCATTGATGCCGAGCGAAAAGGGAAAATTGCTTCATTAGACTTAGCTAAACACATTAATATTCTTTTTATGGAGGGAATATTAAACAAACCGAAATAACCCTGTGTTATTTCAATATCTAACGATGCTTTATAAGGAACCATTATGACGAAGGATAACAAAGAGACGATATTAATTTTAGGGGCGACGGGAAATGTCGCCAGCCTAGTTGCCAAACTGCTTGATAAGAGTAAACATGCTAACTTAAGGCTGACTAGCAGCAGGGAGAATGGCGTTGAAAAGCTGGCGGCGCAGTTCCCTCAGACGGAGGTAATGCAGGCCGATTGGAACAGTTTGCCAAGCATGAAAAAAGCCTTCGACGGCGTCAGCCGAGCGCTCATTATTACCCCGGACTTCTATACTGACGAGCAGGTGGTGAGCCAAAATATCTTAGACGCGGCAAAGTATGCTTGTACTGTCAGGCAGTTGGTTAAGATGATTGCCATTCCGGAGAATGTCGAACTTGCCGACTTCACCGAAGAGTCGCTGGCGACACGTTCGGGTGCCAATTTGTCTATCATCGCCAAACCGATTTTTGAAGGCAGCGGCATGCCGTTTACCTTTGTTAATGTGAAGTGCTGGATCTCATTTACTCTATTGTGGTTCTTCGCAGAGAATATCAAGCAACACAGTCAGTTTAGTTTCCCTGACATTGCCAATTACCCAAGACGCTATATTAACGAAGGAGACATTGCTGAGTTTATTGTGAAAGTTATGAGCGACGCCTATGTCGGTAAAGAGCTGGTCATCACTGGTGAGCATAACTATGACTTTAATGATATTGCCAAGGAATTATCTAACACATTAGGTAGAGAGATAAATTACCACGAAGGTGAAAAATCACTTCGTGAAATTATGCAGGATGACTTTCCAACCATTATGAATTATTTAAAGCATGAGAGAACCATTTTCCAAGGTGTGTCGAGAACTAACACCTTTGAGGAAATTATGGAAAGAAAGCCAGCGAGCATGTCCGACTATATTTTACTGCATAAAGAGGCGTTTATTTAATTATTCTTATTAGAAAATCAAAGAATAAACCTGGCCAGGTTGTTTGCACTCTTTCTTAAAAACCTTTAATCCCAAGGTGCCCCTTCTCCTGTGGACTAGCTGCGTTAGCCAACTGGCAAACCCCCAAAAATATTTATCACTCCCCCTCTTGCGTTCAGATTTCACCACTCATAGTATTATGATCATAATATAAAGATGTGAGCTGATGGGCGCTGCCCTTCATGCCGCGTAGCGAGCAGCCTTAACCACACCAGGGTGAAAAAATGAACGCGAATGTCCAACCAAGCAGTGAGGCTGTGAAGCGCCAAAAGCGTGAAGCGATGCTTAACGGGCCGGTGTTTAAAACCATGATGCGCCTCGCGCTGCCGACCATTGGCGTGCTGGTGGCACAGACATTGGTGAGCGTGGCCGAGACTTACTATGTGTCGTTTCTGGGCACATCTGCGCTGGTCGGCGTCTCAATGGTTTTCCCACTGTGGATGCTAATGACCATGATGGCCGCTGGCGGGATTGGCGGCGGCGTGGCTTCCGCCGTGGCGCGGGCCGCAGGGGCGGGCAGACATGCTGACGTGGACGCGCTGATCTTGCACGCCATTGTAATTGCCGTTGCCTTCGGGCTGGCCTTTTCGGTGCTGGTTATCGGACTGGGGCCGCACCTGTACGCCGCGCTGGGCGGCACGGGTGAGGCGCTGAAGTCGGCGCAAACCTACTCGATTTTTGTCTTCTTGGCCGCCGTGCCAATTTGGATCGTCAATCTGCTGTCGGCGGTGCTGCGCGGAGTAGGGAATGTCAAGGTTCCCGCGACGGTGACGCTGGTCGGCGCGCTGGTGCTGATCCCCCTTTCGCCACTGTTTATCTTCGGGCTGGGGCCTTTCCACGGTTTTGGGCTGGCCGGGGCGGGTATCGCCATCAGCCTCTATTACTGGCTGGCGGCCATTGTGCTGATTCGCTATATGGCCAGCGGGCGCTCGGGTCTGCACCTTCGCCGCTCCCCGCTGCGTGTGGACTTATTCCGCGACATTTTGAAGGTCGGCATTTTGGCGGCGCTGGGCACTATTCAGCTGAATATCATGGTGTTGCTGGTCACTGGCGCGGTGGGCAAGTTCGGTGTTGAAGCCATTGGCGGTTACGGCACGGCTTCGCGACTCGACTATGTACTGATTCCCATTCTATTTGGTCTGGGAACCGCCGTCCTGACTATGGTCGGCACCAATGTCGGGGCAGGGCAAATTGCCAGAGCGCGGAAGATTGCCTGGATTGGTGTCGCAGCCAGCGTGGTTATCACTGAAATAATCGGCCTGATGGTGGCGCTGTTCCCGGACCTGTGGCTGGGCCTGTTTACCCACGACGCGGCGATTAAACAGACCGGCGCACTCTATCTGCACGTCATCGCTCCGCTGTACGCAGCCAACGCCATTGTTTTCGCGCTCGGTTTTGCGGCGCAGGGCAGTGGTCATATGTGGCGCATTTTCTTGGCAGGCACGGTGCGTCTGGCGATAGCGGCTGGAGGTGGTTGGCTTGCCGTATCGGCCTTCGGCGCGAGTCTGGAAGCGCTGTTCATCATCGTGTTATCGGGCATGGTTATCTCGGCGGTTATCTGCGTGGTGACCGAGCTTTCAGGGGCGATGTGGCCGCGAACCTCCCCCGACGATTCAGCGAAAGCCCAGTTGGCCTAGTTGCTCCAATAGTTTTGAAAAATAAGCTTTTAACGCTGAATAAAGAAGAGGTAAACCATGAATACGCAAACCGGGGCGACCTGGAAAATTGGGCAGACGAGCGTCACGCGAATTGAAGAGTTGCACGGCCCAAGCTTTAGGCCAACGGAGCTGTTCGACAACTGGGACCCAGAGGTGCTCAAGGAGCACGGCCACTGGCTGGCGCCGCACTTTTACCAGCCTGCCACCGACCAGATTGTGATGTCGGTACACTCGTGGTTAATCCGCACGCCGCATCACACCATTCTGGTTGATGCCTGCTGCGGCAATGACAAACAGCGCCCGGCGTCGCCGCACTTCCACCAGTTGAACGAGCCTTATCTCGACCGATTGAAAAGTGCGGGCGTCTCGCCGGAAGAGGTTGATTACGTGCTCTGTACCCATCTGCACGTGGATCACGTGGGCTGGAACACGCGGCTGGTGGACGGGCGCTGGGTGCCGACCTTCCCTAACGCCAAGTACGTTTTCTCCCTCGAGGAGCTGAATTTCTGGGATCCGGCGAAAAACCCGCATCTGCCGCAGGAGCCGGGCGACGTGTTCACCGACTCGGTGCTGCCGGTGATTGCCGCCAATCAGGCGCAGGTGGTGAACATGAGTGACCAACTCAGTGACACGCTGTTAATCGACCCCACGCCGGGCCATTCGCCGGGCCACATCAGCCTGCGTCTGGTCAGCGGGCAGGATGAGGGAATATTTACCGGCGACGTGATGCACCATCCGATACAGATTTATCGGCCCGAGTGGAACAGCCGGTTCTGCATGGACCCGCAGCAGGCGGCGACCACTCGCAAACAGTTGCTCGAGCACTGCGCGGAGCATAATTCGCTGATATTCCCCGGCCATTTTGGCGCGCCGCACGCCGGTCGCATTCGCCACAACGGGCAAGGTTTCCTGTTCGATTTCTGACACTTGCCTGACGCATAAAGGGTATCGCAGCACTTAATTAGGGTTATCTTTGGCAAACATCAAATAGATGATGACTTACTGACGCCTTGTAATATTATGATCATAATTTAATGAAGATGAAGATAACCCGAGGAGAGCGATTTCATGCGCTATGCAAAAGACCATAAAGAAGAGACGCACAAGCACATCGTCAAGGTGGCGTCGCAGCGATTCCGCGAGGAAGGAATTGAAAAGGTGGGCGTTGCCGCCCTGATGGGCCATGCAAATCTTACCGTAGGAGGCTTCTACAGCCACTTTAAATCTAAGGAAGAGCTGATTCAGGAAGCCGTAGGCAGTGCGGCGGATGAGACTTACTGCCGCATTTTCGGGCGTCCTGACGACGCGGCGAAAGTCGACCTTGAGCTGATTCTAACTCGCTATTTGAGCGTCGAGCACCGCGACACGCCAGAGGCGGGCTGCGTGGTAGCGGCGCTGGCTTCTGAGCTGAAAAATCGGCCGCCAGAGACGCGCGCCATGATTGCCAACAAGACCCTAGATTTCATTGGGCGCATCGCCGACTGCCTGCCGCCAGAGGCAAGTGACGAGATCCGCCAGAGAACGGCCCGCTCTATCTGGGCGGTGATGGTCGGGACGCTTCAGCTCTCCCGTTTGGTTCCAGATAAGGAGCTGTCAACGCAGCTTCTGCAAGACGGCATCGCCAACGCATTAAGGCATGCCTCGGAAGTTAAAAATCTCACCTGAGGGTGAGCACAACTCAATAGGTAAATAAGATGAATATTCAAGGCAAAACGGTGTTTGTTACAGGTGCCAATCGCGGTATCGGCGCTGAGTTAGTGCGCGCGCTGCTCAAGCACGGCGTGGGTAAAGTCTATGCCGGGGCGCGTAACCCCGAGACGCTGCCTGACTTCGGCGATAACCGCGTTTCCGCCATCAAAATTGATATCACGAAAGCTGACGAAGTGACCACCGCCGCGGCCAGCGTCGGTGGCGTGGATATTTTGGTGAACAACGCGGGCGTGATGCACGTTAATGGAATTTTGACCGCCACCAGCGCCGAGTTGGCCGGGGATATCGAGGTCAATTACTACGGCACTCTGCGCGTCATTCAGGCCTTCGCGCCGCTAATCGAAAAGAACGGCGGTGGCGTAATTGCCAACGTGCTCAGCGTGCTGGCGTTGGCACCTATGGCACCGGTTGCTGGATATTCTGTCTCAAAAGCGGCGTTGCATTCAGCCACTCAGGCGGCACGCGGCGCGTTAAAAGCTAAAAATATCAAGGTTGTCGGCATCTTCCCCGGCCCTATCGACACGGAATTATCTTCCGGCTTGCCGATTGATAAAACCTCTCCTGACGTCGCCGCCGAGGCCATTGTTCAAGGGTTTATCGACGATCTCGAGGATATCTATCCCGATCCCGTTTCCCAGCAAGTTTCTGGTTTTTGGGGCAGCAACCCTAAAGGTCTGGAGCACCATTTCGCCAGTCTGTGAGTCACACCACAGCGGTCTGCGTGATTGACTCACACCCGCAGGCGGCTGGAAATCTTAAATCCGGGGCATTGATGATGAAAACCTTTCTGGTAACCGCTGCGGCGGGGGACACGGGCGCGGCGACGGTAAAATTCCTGTGCGAGAGTGGGCACAAGGTACGTGCGCTGGTACGCCGAGACGATGAGCGCGCCGAGCAGCTGCGCGCGCTGGGGGCGGAAGTGGTGGTCGCCGACATGCTGAAGCTGAAACAGGTTCGTGCGGCGCTTGACGGAGTCTCTGCCGCCTATCTCTGTTATCCGCTGGCTGACGGGCTGGTGGAAGCCACGGCGATTTTCGCTCAGGCGGCGAAAGAGGCGCATCTTGAGCTGATTGTGAATATGTCGCAAAAGCAGTCGCGCTCGAACGCCACCAGCCAGCAGACGCTCAACCACTGGATGGCCGAGCAGGTGCTGAACTGGTCCGGCGTGCCGACCACCCATCTGCGGGTGACGCTGTTCGCCGAGTGGCTGCTCTACACTTCGCACCTGATCCGCGAAGGGCGCTATGTCACGCCGTTCGGGGCCGACAGCCGCTTTGCACCGATTGCGGCCAGTGATATTGCACGGGTGATTGCCGCGATACTGCTCAACCCCGAGCCGCACGTCGGCAAGGTTTACCCACTGCACGGGCCGCGCGAGCACAGCCATCTCGATATCTCAGAGCTGTTGGCGTCGGTATTAGATAAGCCGATTCGATTCGAACAGGTGGAAGTTGATGAGTTCCTGAGCCTGCTGGGTGCGCCGGATAACCCGACGCTGCGCAGCCACTTCACGGCTATCCGGCAAGATCAGCAGGAGGGTTTGCTGGCCGGTTTGGATGACTTCGGCAGGGAGATTATCGGCCAGCCGTTGATGACCTTGCCCGAGTTCATCGAGCGCCATCGCGGGCAGCTCGGCGGCTGATCTCACTCACTTAATGGCCGAACTCCGCCACCATTGCATCCACAAAGCTGCGGAGTTTGGCCGTTGGTCGGCGAGTGGGCGGGTAGACAATGTGCATCGGGCGGGCCGGGCCTTGGTACTGGGTTAACACCTGCACCAGTCGGCCTGCTTTGACTTCACTTTCCAGCACGATTTCCGGGCCGAGCGTAATGCCAAAGCCGCTGATCGCCGCGTGCAGCAAGGCATTCCAGTTATTGCAGTGAAAACGCCCGGCGATATGCACTTCCTGCGTTTTGCCGTCGCGGCTAAACAGCCAGCGGCAGGGCTGCGAGGCGGGGGAAGAGCCATAGTGCAGGCAGTCGTGATGAGCTAATTCTTCCAGCGTTTCCGGCGTGCCGCGTTTGGCCAGATAGTCCGGCGAGGCGCAGGCGATAAGCCGGTATGGCCTGAGCTGGCGGGCAATCAGCGATGAATCCACCAAATCCCCCAGTCGAATAATGACTTCTATGCCTTCTTCCAGTGGATCCACGTAACGGTCGTCGAGGGAGAGGTCAATCTGCATATCCGGGTGCTGGGCTAGAAAACGGGTGACAAAGGCGGGCATGGTAAAAGCGCCGAAGGTGATGGGCGCGCTGACTTTCAAAATGCCTTTGGGATGCGTTTGCATATCCAGCGCCAGCGAGTCAGCAGCTTCCACCTCGGACAGCACGCGCTTGCAGCGTTCATAGTAGGCGCGACCCACGTCGGTCAGCTGCTGGCGGCGGGTGGTGCGGTTGAGCAAGGTAATGCCGAGCTGCGCTTCCAAGGCGGCGATGTGCTTCGCCACCATTTGCGGCGACATGTCCAGCGCGTCTGCCGTCGCGGCGAAAGAGCCTAAATCGGCTGATTTCACAAACACGTTCATGCTGGTCAGTCTGTCCATGATTCACCACTCTGGGTTGTTAGTTATCAAATTAAACGGCCATTTATCTTCGAATCTATATCAATCAAGCTCTCTGTGTCATTAACCTCGGAGAGAAGATCATGAAGATAGGCATTATTGGGGCAGGGTTTGTCGGTCGGGCTATCAGCAAGCTGGCTTTAAAAGCGGGGCATCAGGTGATGCTGAGCAATTCACGCGATCCCAAAACATTATTCACTTTGACCCGCACCACCCTGTGTCAGGCGGGAACCCCGCATCAGGCGGCCGAGTTCGGCGACATCGTGGTGATCGCCATTCCCTTAGAGGCGTATCGCAGCGTGCCCGCCGCGCCGCTGGTGGGCAAGGTGGTGATTGACGCCAACAACTACTATCCCGACCGCGACGGTCGCATCCCTGAGCTTGACCAGCATCAGACCACCACCAGCGAAATGTTGGCAAAGCACCTCCCCGAGTCTCGGATTATCAAAGCTATTAATGCCATCAGAATGGATGATTTGCTGAATGACGGACTGCCTGCTTCCGCTGCGGAACGCCGCGCTTTGCCGATTGCCGGTGATGACGCGCAGGGCAAGGCGATGGTTACGGCATTGCTCGACGAGTTCGGTTTTGACGTGGTGGACGCCGGTGGATTGGCGGAAGGTTGGCGTTTCGAAGCCGGAACGCCAGTCTATTGCGTGCCGCTCAATCAAGGGCAGCTGAAAGCAGGGCTACAGGCTACCGCCGCTAACCATCTTGCGTAAGAAGGTCAGGCAGAGTTCCAGCTGCGACAGCTCAATGTATTCGTCGGCCTTGTGCGCCTGAGTAATGGAGCCGGGGCCGCAAATCACGGTAGGGATGCCAGCCTGCTGGAACAGCCCGGCTTCGGTGCCGAAAGCCACGGATTCGAAGTCGTGCTGGGGCAGCGCGCTGGCGCATTGCTGTTTGAGGGCGTTCATCGACTCATCGTCTTGCAGCCCCGGATAGGCGACTTGCTGCGACAGGCGAATATCCGTGTCCGGACTGACGCGGCGCATGTCCGGGAGCAACTCTTGGCTCGCCCACTGCTGCAAGCTCTGGGGCAGCAGCTGGTGGGGAGAGCCGGGCAGGGCGCGAATTTCAAAGTCGAATTCGCAGTGGTCCGGCACCACGTTGACGGCGGTTCCGCCTTTAATGGTGCCGACCTGCACCGTGGACCACGGCGGATCGTAGCGCGCGTCGCCCGCTTCCTGCTGCCAGCCTTTGCCCTGCTGGCGCAAAAATGTCACCAGCTCGGCGGCAATTTCAATCGCATTCACCCCCAAATCGGGCTGAGAAGAGTGGGCCGCCTGCCCGTGAACCGCGCAGCGCCACGCGCTTTTGCCTTTGTGCGCGGTAGCAACTTTCATCAGGGTCGGCTCACCGACGATACAACCACTGGGGCGCACGGCGTCGCGCGATAATTCATCCAGCAGGCCGCGCACGCCGACGCAGCCAATCTCTTCATCGTAGCTGACCGCGAGGTGTACCGGCGCGGCGCCCGGGTGGCGCGTGGCTTCAATAAATTCGGGCACCAGCGCCAGCACGCAGGCCAAGTAGCCTTTCATGTCGGCGCTGCCGCGACCATAGAGGCGGCCATCTCGGGCGGTCAGCACAAAGGGGTCTTGCGACCACGGCTGGCCTTCGACCGGGACCACGTCGGAGTGGCCTGAAAAGCAGATCCCGCCGCGCTGAGGGTTGCCAATGGTGGCGTAAAGGTTGGCGCGCAGACCGTCTTCGCTATAAACCCGGCGAGCCGCGATGCCATAATCGGCCAGATAAGTGTCGATATAGTCAATCATCGCCAGATTGGACTGGAGGCTAATGGTGTTAAAACTCACCAATTTAGACAGGATATCTACCACGGTCTGCATCATGCTTTCCTTATGATTTTACTGCGATTACGTCAATCTCAACCCACCACTCAGGGCGCGCCAGCGAGGTGATCATCAGGCCGGTAGAGACTGGGAAAACGCCTTTCAGCCAGCGGCCCATGATGTTGTAAACCGTCTCGGGTAGCGCACATCGGTGAGGTACACGGTGATTTTGCAGATGTCTTCCAGCTTGCTGCCCGACTCTTCCAACAGCATTTTAATGTTATACATCGCCTGCTCGGTCTGTGCTGCGACGTCGCCCTTGCCAACCGACTCGCGGGTATCAAGGTCTTGACCAATCTGACCGCGCAAAAACACCATATTTCCGGCGACCACCGCCTGACATAAATCATTATCCAGATTCTGCTCAGGGTAGGTGACTTTGGTGTTAAACGGGCGAATACGGGTATGTGCCATGATGCTTTTCTCCTGGTTTACTGCATTAAGGTGTTGGACTCAAGGTGGGGGAATGCCCCGTAAAACTGCGCAATGCTGCTGAAGTTAGGCAAGGAACTGCTTTAGCTCCGGCGTCTGTGGTGCGTTAAAAATCTGCTCCGGGGTGCCCACCTCGTGGACTTTCCCCTGATGCATAAAGACGATGCGATCGCTGACTTTGCGCGCGAAATTCATCTCATGGGTCACCATGATGATGGTCATTCCCTCTTCGGCGAGGTTTTCGATTACTTGCAACACTTCGCCAACCAGCTCGGGGTCGAGCGCCGAGGTGATTTCGTCACATAGCAGCACCTCCGGGTTCATCGCCAGCGCGCGGGCAATGGCCACGCGCTGCTGCTGGCCGCCGGAGAGGCTGGCGGGCCACATGTCGAATTTTTCCTCCAGACCGACACGGGCCAGCAGGGTTCGCGCAGCGCGCTCCGCTGACTCTTTTTGCATCTTCTTGACCAGCGTCGGTGCGAGCATGATGTTGCGACCCACGGTGAGATGCGGGAACAGGTTGAAGCTCTGGAAAATCATGCCGACGTTTTGGCGCAGCTCGCGCATGGCAGCCGGGTCGTCATGGCGCAAGGCTTGGCCGTCGACGGTTAACGTGCCTTTGTGGAAGCTCTCCAGCCCGTTAATGCAGCGCAGCAGGGTGCTTTTACCCGAGCCGCTTTTGCCCAGAATGCACACCACTTCTTTGCGTTTGATCTTCAGATCAATGCCCTTCAGCACTTCATTCTCGCCAAAGCGTTTGTGCAAACCGGTGATATCAACGACCGCAAAACCGGCCTCGGTGTGGTTAGTGTCGGTCATGGTTATCAGCTCCACGCATTACTTGTTTTTCGAGATACCGGCTCCACAGCGAGAGCGGGAAACAGAGGATGAAATAGAGCAGCGCCACGCTGCCGTACACCAAAAATGGTGAGAAAGTGGCGTTGGCAATAATCTGCCCGGAGCGCGTCAGCTCGACGAAGCCAATCACCGAGGCCAGCGCCGTGGCTTTAACGGCCTGCACCATAAAGCCCACGGTCGGGGCAATAGCCACGCGCACCGCCTGCGGCAAAATCACGTAGCGCAGCTGCTCGCCGAAGGAGAGCGCCAGACTGGCGGAGGCCTCCCACTGCTGCTTGGAAATGCTCTCCACGCTGCCGCGCCAGATATCGGTCAGATAAGCGCTGGCGTAGAGGGTTAAACAGAGACTGGCGGCCACCAGCGGGGTGGTATCAATGCCAAACAGCGCCAGTCCGAAGTAGGTCAAAAACAGCTGCATCAGCAGCGGCGTGCCCTGAAACAGGTTGACGTAAATCACCACAATGGTTTGCAGCCAGCGGCGATGGGACAGGCGCATGACCAGCAGGATTGCGCCGACAATGCCGCCGCCGATAAAGGCAATCAGCGACAGCCCGACGGTCCAGCGTAGCGCTAGCAGCAGGTTGCGGTAGATATCCCACAGCGAGAAATCACTCATGATCTTTTTCCTGTTTGTGGACCAAAGATAAAGCGCGGGCCGAACCACCCAAGAAACTGACGTACCGCGATGGCAAGCAGCAGGTAAATCGCCGTCGCCACGATGTATGACTCAAAGTTGCGGAAAGAGCGGCTGGCAATCAGGTTGGCGGCGTAAGAGAGCTCCTGAGTGGAGATTTGGCTACAGACCGCCGACCCGAGCATGATGATCACCACCTGACTGATCATGCTCGGCCAGACGCGACCCAAGGCCGGAGGCAGCACCACGCGGGTGAAGATTTGCCATGGGTTAAGCGCCAGACTTTGCGCCGCTTCAATCTGGCTGCGCGGAGTGTTTTGAATACCCGCGCGGACGATTTCAGAGGTATAAGCCCCGAGGTTGAGCACCAGAGACAGGGTGCTGGCCTCAATGGCCGACAAGTGAATGCCCAGCACCGGCAGGCCGAAAAAGATAAAGAACAGCTGCACCACGTAAGGCGTGTTGCGCAGCAGTTCGACATAGCAGGCCACCAACAGCCGC
>Ga0153979_1000167_pt1 | contig 12088 bp, 10 predicted proteins | sample TSGA063MetaG_FD_104690 | JGI IMG/M metagenome (GOLD analysis project Ga0153979, IMG submission 104690) | Attine ant fungus gardens microbial communities from Georgia, USA - TSGA063 MetaG | ecosystem: Host-associated > Fungi > Mycelium > Unclassified | place: USA: Georgia, Magnolia Springs State...
CTGGTAAATACTGCAGGCATGGATGCGCGCAGCGCCAGTGGGTTAATGACCGGTGCTTTATTGGTCTTTATGCTGATTCAACCGATTATTGGCGCACTGTCAGACAAAATCGGGCGTCGCGCCTCTATGATGATCTTCGGCGCTGGTGCAGCAATTTGTACTGTTCCCGTTCTCATGCTGTTGCAAAATGTGCAGAGCAGTTGGCTAGCATTTGCATTAATCATGCTGGCACTCATCATCACCAGTTTCTACACCGCGATCAGCGGCATTTTAAAAGCAGAAATGTTCCCACCAGAAGTGCGAGCGCTGGGTGTCGGACTGTCATATGCGGTTGCGAATGCGATATTTGGCGGTTCGGCGGAGTATGTGGCGTTACTGCTGAAGAGAGAAGGCATCGAAACCAGTTTCTTCTGGTATGTATCGGCAATGGGGGCATTGGCATTCCTGGTCTCGCTGATGCTTCACCGTAAAGGGAAGGGGATTGCGCTGTAATTACTGGCTAAGATTCCATAACGCAATACCGCTGGCAGCGCCAGCGACGTCCCAGCTTAGATCTTTCCAACTCCAGCCGCTCCCCGCTGAGCGGCTGTCATACCACTCTTTACCGACACCAAAGCTAAGGGAAAATAGAAAGCCGAAGCGCAAATTTTGCCCGCGACCTTGATGTTGATGCTGAGAGATTTCACTGCCTGCTGCAGCCAGAGCGGCGGAAGAAAAGAAGTGTTCCGCTTTATCTTTGCCCGTCCAGTTATCCTGGGCCACATGCGCACATCCACTACACAGCAAAACTACGCAGAGGATGAGCGCACGCATCGGTTAAAGCAGACGGCTAATCAAACGGTCAATACGAATACGGCGCAGGCGGCGAATCAGTTTGCGTACCTTAGCCGGATAATCAGAGATGCTCTCCAGTTCGCGGAAATGCTGCACCACCGATGTGTGCTGGCGAATCAGCGCCAGTTCTTTTTCACGCTGCTCCGCTAATTCATTGAGAGGATCGTGAATTAACACCGCGTTTTCCAGGTCAAGTCGCCATGCGCGTGGATTGAGGTTGTTGCCGGTAATCATCATCCATTCGTCATCAACCCAGATACCTTTTAGGTGATAACTGTTTTCACCATCTTTCCACAAGCGCACGGTCAGCTGGCCATTATTCACGTAATACTGGAGGCGGCTCAGGAAGCGACGTAGATTGATCTCATAAAGATAGGGTAACGCCCCAATAATCTTGAAGGGCTGTTCTGGCGGAATGTAGAAGTCATTAGCGGTTTTGTCACCGATGATAATCTCCACTTCTTTACCCTGACGCAGTAAATGAATCAGATTGCGCACCAGAATGGCTGGCAGGTTGAAATAAGGCGTGCATAGCGTCAGCTTATGCTCCGCGCACGGCATCAAATGGAAAATGGTTTTGTTCAGCAGGCTGCGTTTACCCAAGCCAACCAGCGGCGTTACGGTAAGTGATTCATTATCCGCATTGCCCGTGAACTGATAGTTAAAGCTGCGCAGCTCCTGGCGGAACTGACGTGTTTCATTCTTAATTTCAGGACTTGAAGGGCGCTCGCTTTGATCGAGGCGATTGACCGCCTCAGACTCTTTAAGATTCTCACAGATCCATGCATACATCGTATCGGTCAGCTGCGGATTGCGGATCAGCTGGTAACGATCATAACGATATTTATCATGCTGATGCAGATAGACATCGTTCAGGCTTGCGCCGCTATAAAGCAACGTATCATCAATGATAAAACCTTTCAGATGTAACACGCCAAGCGCTTCACGCGTGTTTACCGGAATACCGTAAACGGGAATCGCGATATCAGGATGCTGCGCAGCCATTTCACAATACCAATCGGCATTGGTTACACTACGCGCGGCACCTATGCGTCCACGCTGGGCACGATGCCAATCAACCAGAATGCAGACATCCAGCTCTGGTTTTGCCTGACGCGCCGCGTATAGCGCCTGCATGATTCCCCGGCCACCGTCATCATTTTCCAGATACAGCGCCGTAATGCAGATACGCTTTTCTGCCGCGGCAATTTTCGTCAGCAAGGTTTCACGAAACTCGGCAGGCGAATAAAGCGTGGTCAGATCCGACACGGATTGTGACAGTTTAGGCAGCTGTGCGAGGTGTTGTTGGTGTTTATTACGTTTAAATTTAGACAACATCACAGTGCACTTCTTCTTTGTTCATTGCATGGCCTTTTGCCATCAAATCATGATCCTAACGTTAAATAATACCATCAACCGGCCTGTTAAGGAGGATTTTTACCTTTCTCTACAGGTTAGCCGATGGCGTCGCTAAGCGGCAAATTCAGGCTAACAATGCCGTCATCCAGTTGAATATTCACACGAAAATTAAGTTTTCTCGCCAACGTAATCATGCCGGTATTGTGCGGCATGGTGATACCGTTCAATTGTTGCAGGCCATGATCGCGTGTATAGCGGATCATCTTTTCCAACAGACGCCGCCCCATGCCTAACCCTTTCAAATCGGAGCGGACCAAAACGGAGAACTCTGCGTCGATATTGTCAGCATCAGAAATGGCGCGCGTGACACCGATAATCTCGTCGGCTCCATTGTGCTGACGTACTGCAACAATCGCCATCTCACGGTCATAATCGATTTGCGTCATATTTGCCAAGTCTTCATGAGTGAACTCATTGATTTCGCTGAAGTAGCGATAGTAGAGATCTTCTTTGGTTACTTGAGCGATGAAGGCACGTAGCTGCGGCTCATCTTCTGGCAGAATGGGACGGAACAAACAATGTTGGCCATCTTTTAGCTGCACCTGCTCTTCCAGATGATGGGGATAAGGGCGGATCGCCAGGCGTGTTTCGTTATCGCCGCTAAAAGGCGCCAGCTGCAAAGTCACATCCAGAAGCGTGAATTCATTCGCCGATGCCAGCAGCGGATGAATATCCAGGCGTTGAATCTCGGGGCAATCGACTATCAGGTTTGAAACCTGCACTAACAGCTGGCTAAGCCCGGTGATATCCAACGGCCTCAGCGCGCTACGACTGCGCACCTTGCCACTCTTCATCGCTTGAATCACCAGATAGCGCGCCAGCGTCATATTCAGCGGTGGTAAAGCAACCGCGGCTTGTTTATCTGGCTGCCACTCTACGCCGCCTTCACCCAGCAGGATAATGGGGCCGAACAGCGGATCTTGCTCTACCACCACGCGCAATTCCTGCGCTCCAGCGCGATTCGCCATGCTCTGTACTAGCAGGCCATCAACGTGTGCTTGTGGATGGGTTTCGCGCACGCGATCGAAAATCGCTTCGGCCGCTTGTCCCACTTCCGCGGCGCTGCGCAGATACAACATGACACCTTGTACTTCAGACTTATGGGGAATATCTGGCGAACGCAGTTTCAGCGCGACCGGAAAACCAATCTGTTCTGCGATGCTGGCAGCGGCAGCACTGTCACTGGCAATCCAGGTTGGCAAGGTAGCTAATCCATAAGCCTGCAACACCGGCTGCACTTCATGGGTATCAAGCGTGGTAATACCTTGATCCAGCGCCTGTTGAATCAGCTGATGCGCCTGCTTGCTGTTCTGGGTTAAACCGAGCGGCAGTGCGGGCGTTTCACGCAGTTGCTTTTGATTACGGCGATATTCCACCTGATGCATGAACGCGGTGATGGTTCCTTCCGGCGTACGCCAGGTGGGAATGCCAGCTTGCGTAAAGGCGCGCCGCGCAACCTGTGAGGAGTATTCGCCGCACCAGTTAGTCAGTAGCGTGACCTGTTTGCCACGCGGATGTTTGGCAACCGCAGCGATAATCTGCTCGGCGGTTTCGCTGGAAGGCGATACGGCACTTGGCGCATGAATGATCATCAGCGCATCAAGTTCATGGCTATCCAGCAGCCGTTCAATGCAGGCCACATAACGTGCCGGTGTTGCATCATCTTTTAAGTCGAGCGGATTACCGCGACCGACACCTTCCGGCAGCAGCGCCGCCAGCGCCTGTAATGTCTCTTCATTCAGCGTCGCCAGCTTGCCGTTGCGCGCATACAGCTCATCGAGCGCCAGCGCAGCCGGTGCCGCGCCGTTGCTGATAATCATCAGCCGATCGCCGCGTAATGGGCGCATATGGCTGAGCGACTCTACCGCCGTAAAGAGTTCGTGCGTATCCTGCACGCGCAGTAAACCAGCGCGTTGAATCGCCGCATCCCAGGCCGCATCCAATCCGCTACGGGTGCCGATCATTGCCTGCGCCTGATGGCTACGGCCACTTTTTATCACCAGAATGGGTTTATTGCGTGAGGCGCTGCGTGAGGCGGAAACAAAGCGGCGCGCGTCGCTCAGATGTTCGAGATAGAGCAAAATGGCGCTGGTTTTACCGTCGCGCGCGAGGAAATCTAACAGGTCATCGACGTCGATATCCAGGCTGTCACCCAGTGCGATAAACCACGAGAAACCGAGGTTTCGCTGCTGCGCCCAATCCAGGATGGTATTAGAAACCGCGGCCGATTGTGAAATAAAGGCAATACGTCCTTTTGCAATCGGCACCGGTGAGAAGCTAGCATTCAGCCCTTGCCATGGCGCCAGTAAACCTAAGCTATTCGGGCCGAGCAGGCGGATTTGCCATTGGCTGGCACAGGCTTTCAGTTCTTCCAATTGACTGGCCGGTGCTGAAAGAATAATGCACGCCTTGCAGCCTTTTTCACCCAGCTGTTGCAGTAGTTCGAGATTACGTTTGGCGTGGGTGCAGATGATGGCGAGATCGGGCGCGAAGGGCAGGCTGGCGATATCAGGCCAGGCCAGCACGCCGCTCACTGCTTTATATTTCGGCGTCACCGGCAACACCGGACCACTAAACCCGCCGGCCAGCAGATTACGCATCATAAAGTAGCCGGCGCGCCCCGGGGTAATCGAGGCACCGACTACCGCGATTGATTTAGGTCGTAACAGCGCTTCCAGTCCGCGTTGGCTCATCATCCGCTCCTGCTATCAAGATTGGCATGATTGTAAACGCTTTTTAATGCGCTTGCTGATTCGCCGATCGCAGGCCGAGGATCTCTTTTAGATTCCAGCGTTTTAAATGGCCGACATACTGCATATTCTGCTGCGCCCGCCATGCAGAGACATCGCCGTCACGTAAATGCAGTAAATCTGCCGGGCTGACCCAATTGGCCTGCCCCTGCAACAGTTCAATACCCGCATGACGATAGCCCGCCAATACAAATTCGGAGCAGAAGAAGCGATTGGCTTGAGGATCGTCAACATCAGCTAACTGCACGCGGGCCATTGCGGTAAGGCAGGCACTGCGAACCTCTTCATTGACGAGTGGCAGTTCACACAGACGGCGTGACACCATAAACGGCATAAACATTACGATGCCCTTGAAGTTGTATTTTTTGCCTTGCTGTAAATCGGCAAACTCCCGTAAGCGCAGCATCTGCTCGCTGGTCATGCCGGGTACGCGCAGCACCAGCAGACTATTGCTTTCATCAATAGCATGATTTAGCGGAATAATTTTAACGCCGCTGCCAACCGCTTCCGCGACCTGTTCATCGCCAAGATAAATCGCTGCATGGCTTACGCCAGTCAGAGTAAACAGGCGAATTCCCCACGATTGTGGTGACGTGGCGGATGAGAGCAACAAATCACCGGGCATCAAAGCGCTGCTTGAAATCAGTGCGGTTGGGCGGGTGCTGGCAGATTGCAGCTGCGGCGGAAAAGCGCGGTCGGGTTGTGGGGCGGTGCTGCAGCCGGTGAGCAGCAGCATCAGCAGCCAGAAAGTTTTCATCGTGCATCCTTTGCATATAAGGCCAACTCCGTGGCGATGCGCGACTATAAATCAAACTGGCTGGTTACAAAAGCTGCAAATCCTTAAAGGACATTTTCGAGGCTATGCACGGGATGGTGCGGCTTGCCCGCCAGATAAGCGTGACGGAAGCGTTCGAAATAGTGATGTAGTTCCGCAGCGGCGGCAAGATCGCCGGCCTGCTCCAGTAGCGCAGCGGCAACTTCTGCGGTGCAGTGTTGACCCACGCCGTGCGCTTCACGCAGCGTATAGCGCGATGGCGTGGTCACGTTCAGCGACATCACCGGGAATGCATCGAGCCACGGACTTTTACGGAACATCTTACGCGCTTCGGTCCAGGTGCCATCGAGCAGGATAAACAGCGGCGGTTTGCCGGTCAGAGGCGGGCGGGTTAACACGTCACGATCGGCATCAGCGTACGACGCGGGAAACACCACCAGCGGCTGATAATGTTCGCTTTTAACTGCGGCCAGCAGCTGAGGATCTGGCTCGGTGCGCGACCAACCGAACGCCTGCGTATCCGGCAGCACATCAGCAATCAGCCTGCCGGTATTGCTGGGCTTCATTGGCTCGGTATCAAACATCACCAGACAAAAGCGGCTACGCGCTGGCTGTGGCTGGATGGTCGCGCACAGACAATTTTTCTGCGGTAGCAAACAGCGTTGGCAGCGCAGCACGCGATTACCGCGCGCCAGAAACGGGCGCGTAGCGCGCGCTAAACGTTGCGCGCGTAAGCGCAGGACGGCATTTTCAGACATAGATTCGCTGGCTGGAAAAAACGTCAGTGTAATGGAATTAACAGGGAAAGGTAATAAGGAAGGCCAGCGCGCGGCTGGCCATCAGCGCTTTACAGCGATTCGTCGAGCCATTCATTGAACGGCGCTTTCGGCATGGCGCCATTCAGCATGTCGACCATTTCGCCGTTCTTAAACAGCATAATGGTCGGAATGCTGCGAATGCGGAACCTCGAGCTTAACGCTGGTTCAGCTTCCGTGTTTACCTTCACAAAACGCACTTTGCCGCGCCGCTCGTCGGCGACATCTTTAAACACTGGCGCAAAGTTTACGCACGGGCCGCACCACGGTGCCCAGAAGTCGATCACTACCGGCAGATCGTCCTGCAGATATTTATCCAGCGTGGCGGATGTCGCGTTGGCAACTTCACCGTTAAACAGCTCACCGCCGCAACGCCCACATTTTGCTCCATCGGCAATGCGCGACTCGGGCACGCGATTAGTTGCCTGACAGGAGGCACAGACTGTATTCATATTTACCTCAACCCGGACCTGTAAATCTGATGATTGCCGGACATTATGAAAAGGTTGAGTGCTATGCTCAATCTGGATTGCCCAATAGGTTCAATAGTTGATAGCTAAGCACCGACACATCAGGTAATCTTCGCGCTCTCAATGCTGGAGGAACAGATGAACGACGAATTTAAAGGCAAAAGCGGCAAGGTAAAAGTGATGTATGTACGTGATGAGGAGGGTGGTCAAAAGCCTAATCCCCGTACCGGCAAAGGCGGCCGTCCTGCTGCGCGCCAGGAAGATAATCGTCGTTCTGGTCCTCGCAGCGCACGTGGTAATGAAGAGAGTGGCCGTAGCGGCGCACGCAGCGAAGCCGGCGGACGTGGTTCTGCCCCGCGCGACGCACGCAACAGTGAACGCGGCCGTAGCTTTGGTCAGCGTGACGATCGTGGCAGTGACAACCGCAGTTTCGGTGATTCACCGTGGCGCACCGTTTCGCGTCCACCGGTTGCGGATGACAGCCAGCTGGATGATGCAGCCAGCAATAAGCCGGTAATCGATCCCGAGCAGATTCGCCGCCAACGTCAGGAAGAGACGCGCGTTTACGGTGAAAATGCCTGCCAGGCACTGTTCCTGAGCCGCCCTGAAAGCATCGTGCGCGCCTGGTTTATCCAGAGCGTGACGCCGCGCTTCCGCGAAACCCTGCGCTGGCTGGCGGCTAACCGCAAAGCCTACCACGTGGTAGACGATGCCGAACTGACCAAAGCATCCGGTACCGAACACCACGGCGGCGTGTGCTTCATTATTAAGAAGCGTATGGGCATGCCGGTTAGCGAGTGGCTGACCAAGGCACCGACCAAAGATTGCGTGCTGGCGCTGGAAGATGTCAGCAACCCGCACAACCTCGGCGGTATTATGCGTAGCTGCGCGCACTTCGGTGTGAAAGGATTGCTGGTTAACGATGCTTCGCTGCTGGAGTCGGGTGCGGCAGTACGTACCGCCGAAGGTGGTGCTGAGCACGTACAGGCGATCAGCGGCGAAAGCTTCGCTGAGGGCCTGGAAGCTTTCCGTAAAGCAGGTTATACCATCGTCACCACCTCCAGTCATGAAGGCACACCGCTGGCAAAAGCGGAGCTGCCGGCCAAAATGGTGCTGGTGTTAGGTCAGGAGAGCGAAGGTCTGTCGGACAGCGCGTTCCAGCAGGGTGATCTCAGCCTGTCAATTGGCGGCACTGGTAACGTTGAAAGCCTTAACGTCTCAGTGGCAACCGGTATTCTGCTCGCCGAATGGTGGCGTCAGAACGCATAAAAAAACGGGCCGCAAGGCCCGTTTTTGTTGTATCGCTTAGTGAGCACCACCGCCACCGCCGCCGGCACCAAAGGGTGGGCGCGCAAACCACACCAGCACCAGCAAGATCAAAAATACGCCCGCCGATGCCCAGAAGATCTCATTCGCCGAAATAATCAGTCCCTGATTGGTAATCTGCTGTGCGATATACGCCGATGCCTGCTGTTGGGTCATCCCCAAACTTTCCAGCTGGTCATACATCTGCTGTGAATTGACGTTGAACGGATTCACCGACTCCGACAAATAGCTGTGGTGCATTGATTCACGATTGCTCCACATGGTGGTGGTAATCGAGGTCCCGATAGAACCCGCCAGTGTACGCACGAAGTTCGACAGGCTCGATGCTGCAGCCATACGTTCCGGCGGTAAGCCCGAAAGCGTAATGGTGGTCAGCGGCATAAAGAAGCACGCCACTGCGAAGCCCTGAATAAACTGCGGCCACGCCGATGCACCAAAATCCATCCCCGGTTCAAACGTGTAGGCGCGCCAATAGAAGCACACGGCGTACATAATAAAGCTAAAGGTCACCAGCTTTCGCATATCCAGCTTATGTGCGAAACGACCAATGATCGGCGACAGGATGACTGGCAGAATGCCAACCGGCGCCGACGCCAATCCGGCCCAGGTGGCGGTGTAGCCATATACCTCCTGCAACAGCTGCGGCAGCAAGACGATTGAGCCGAAGTAGAGCATATACGCCAGGCTTATCGATAAGCAGCCAATGGTGAAGTTGCGCATCTTGAACAACGACAAATCGACTATTGGGTGATCGTCGGTGAGCTCCCACACCAGCAACACCAGTAGCGCCACCACGGCTACCACCGTTAGCACAATGATTTCGCTGGAGCTAAACCAGTCGAGCTCTTTCCCGCGGTCGAGCATCACCTGCAGCGAGCCAATGCCCACCACCAGCAGCACCAGACCAATCATATCGATCGGGCGGATTTCGGTTTTGGTTTCACGTCCGCGCAGCGTTTGCAGCGTCAGTAACACCACGACCACACCAATCGGTACGTTGATGAAGAAGATCCAGCCCCAGTGATAGTTGTCGCTAATCCAGCCGCCGAGAATCGGGCCACAGATGGGTGCCACAATCACCGTCATCGCCCACAGCGACAGCGCTACGCTGCGTTTCGCCGGGGGATAGTTATTGAGCAACAAACTCTGCGACAGCGGAATCAACGGACCGGCCACCACGCCCTGAATGACGCGGAAGAAGATCAGCATTTCCAGGCTTTCGGACATGCCACAGGCCCAGGACGCGAGCACAAACAGGATGGTTGCCCAGGTAAACAGCTTCACTTCACCGATGCGTTTCGCCAGCCAGCCGGTAATAGGAATCGAGATGGCATTCGCCACCCCGAAAGAGGTAATCACCCACGTGCCTTGTGAGTTCGAGGCACCGAGATTACCGGCGATAGTCGGAATCGCCACGTTAGCGATGGTGGAGTCGAGTACCTGCATAAACGTCGCCAGCGACAGGGCGATGGTCATCAGGACTAACGGCGCACCTTCAAGCGGTTTTTGTGCCATACCAGCCTCCCGCGGCGTTAGTCAGCGTTGGCACGAACGATGTCAGTAATCAGCTGGTTAACCGGCGCAAGGTCGATTGCCAAAGCATTACTTTCATAAGCGGCTTGTGGGCGTACAACACTCGCCAGCGTAGCGCCATCTTTGTTCTGCGTATCCACTTTTACCAGCGTAGAGAGACCAATACGCAGCGGATGCTCGGCAACTTGTTGTGCATCCAGCTCAATACGTACCGGCAGACGCTGAACCACTTTGATCCAGTTACCCGTGGCGTTTTGCGCCGGCAGCAGAGAGAAGGCGCTACCGGTACCCATATCAAGCCCCACCACTTTACCGTGATACTCCACGTCATCGCCGTAGATATCGCTGATTACCGTGGCCGATTGTCCAATACGTACGCCAGAAAGCTGCGTCTCTTTAAAGTTGGCATCCACCCACAGATTGGTGGCCGGAACTACCGCCAGCAGCGGAGTAGTAGAAGAGATCTGCGAGCCAACCTGCACGCTACGACGTGATATAAAGCCATCGATTGGGCTACGGATGTCGGTGCGCTGCAGCGCCAGCCAGGCATCACGCAGCTCAGCCGCACTTTGTTGTACCGCAGGCTGATTTTCCAGCGAAGTATTCAGGATCATCGCCTGATTGGCGTTATATTGCTGCACCGCAACATCCAGCTGTGCTTTCGCCGTGGCGACAGCATCACGCGAGTGTTGCAGCTCTTCGCGACCAATCAGGTTTGATGCACCCAACGGCTCGCGGCGTTTCAGGTCAGCTTCGGCCTGATCCAGCGCGGTTTGCTGCAGCTTGATGGTGGCTTGATATTGCTTGCCATTGATCATCAGCTGATGGGTTTGACGCACACTGGTGGCCAATGCGGTCTGCGCTTTTTCAAACGCCTGCTGCGCATCGGTTTTATCCAGCGAAACCAACACGTCACCTTTTTTGACCCTGTCAGTATTATCAAACCAAACTTTATTTACGCTGCCAGAAACCTGTGCCATCACCTGCACCTGGTTACCCGCCACATAGGCATCATCGGTTTCCTGGAAGTGACGCAGCACCAAATACCAGTAAGCCAGATACGAAATACCAATAATTACAAACACGATAGCCAGCAGGATCAGCACACCTTTGCGCTTCTTCTTTTTATTTGCTGGCTGTTGCGGGCTTTGAGCTTCCGCTGTCGCACTCATGTTGTTCTCCAGGTTGCCATTTAGTCGGGATGCGTTGATCCTTCAACACGGATGCCCGAGTCGAAAAAGCCAGCGCTGAAGCGCTGGCCGGATAAAAGGGGATTAAAATAGCGATTTCGGAAGGTGATTGTGTCGCACTTCTTGCTATTAGCGCGACAGAGAGGCGATAACCTGATCTTCGTCCATTTTATCCAGACGGTTAAGTAACTTACGGGTGATGGTTTCCAGCTGATCCTGCTCGTGAGTCGAGAGCGAAGACCACAGATATTGCAGACTCTGATGCTGTGGTGGCAGCAGCTGACGCAGGAACTCATTGCCTTTTTCGGTCAGGTGCAGGTGCAGGCAGCGACGATCGTTCTCGCTTTCACGGCGTTCAATCCAGCCACGCTTCTCCAGCTCATCGGCGATACGTGTGGCGTTGGTACGGGAGGAGCCTAATGCAGAACTGAGTTCCGATGGCTGAATGCTCTGATTTTCCTGCGCATCAAGGGTAATCAGCGCCATGAATAAGGTTTCGTTAATTCCCTGCGCCTTCAACATTTTGTTGCGATTATCCAGCAGTTTACCCTGCATATGCATACACAAGCGGGTCAGAATGATCTCCTGCAGCGGAAAATCTTTATGGCGGTTAGCACGGATGTTTAGCATCTGTTCAATGGGAGTAAACGAACTTTCCATTTTTAAAAAAACCTCTTAGTTGCAACTGGTATAGTAATGATGGTGACAGATAAAGCGTAGTCATATTTTCCGAGCGTGATTGTTCGCACGATCACATTGTCAACATCTGACATTCCAGGTTATTCCTTAACCCTGGGCATCTGGCCCTGACATATCACCGGATAATAAGACGGATGATGTCATCAATTCGTTTCGGGAAACCTTTTTGCAGATAAATAATTTCGCGCGAAAAAATAACTCTGGTGAATAACTGCTCTGCTAACCATAACAAACCCAATCATTAATGAACAGTATCGCTCATCAGATAGTGCCCATC
>Ga0153979_1000170_pt1 | contig 11998 bp, 6 predicted proteins | sample TSGA063MetaG_FD_104690 | JGI IMG/M metagenome (GOLD analysis project Ga0153979, IMG submission 104690) | Attine ant fungus gardens microbial communities from Georgia, USA - TSGA063 MetaG | ecosystem: Host-associated > Fungi > Mycelium > Unclassified | place: USA: Georgia, Magnolia Springs State...
CTTACGGGCAGGTTAAGCAGGAGGATGTTATCAAGCATCCGGGGCAGCTGACGGCGCTAAATGAGCGCAATATCCAATTGAATGCCGTGTGCGATACGCCGCAAAAAATGGCGATATTCGTGAATGGCAGCGCGGTGGATAAAGGCTTTCGTTTTGCCAATAACAGCCTGATGACGGTGGAGGCTTCTAACGCCACGCTGGATGGCAAATCGGTGCGGCTTGGGCTGACTAGCAGCCACAAGCCGTTCACTGTCTCGGATGCGCAAAATGATCATGTTTTGCTGAGTAGCAATCAGGGATTACTGCCGCTAGAGGGCGCAACAGTGGCAACCGGCCAGCAGTTCTCCGTGACCTTGACTTTAAAGCCGATGATCAGCGCACAAGACACGCAGGTGCGTGACCAAACCACGCTGGAATCGCGGGTCTTGTTCACGGTCGAAACTGAGTAAATCGCCATTTATCAGCGAACTGAAGGTTATTCAGACAATCACTTCCCACTACGGAGGCTTCACCGATGATCCTAGGAAAAGGGCTGTGCAAACTGATTAATGCGGCAGCCGAGAAAGGCTACTCGGTGGTGATTAAGCCAGATTGCATTGAGATAACTTCAGATGCCGCGAGTGAATTGGCGGGCGTGGGGATCTGCATCTTTGGCAATGGTTTAGCCGTTAGAAATGATGCAGGTAGAGATGAAGCTAAAACAATGCGGACGCAGAAGAATATGCGTCAGGTTCTGGATATTTAGCATGCTGTTACTGTTGTTTTCATTACTGTGGGATGAGTTCCACAAGGCCCAGGCGCTGATCGAAATTCTCTGGTTTTTGATGATGTAGCCTTTTAAAAGCACAATTAATCGTGAGGAAGTAGGGCGACAGGGATGTTTTTTATCAACTGATAAAAAGGATGCGCCGTGAGGTCAAAACGTATATTCGCCACTGATCTGCAAAACGAAGCTAGCCGAATTCTGCTGGATGAGGGCTATTCAATGGATGAAGTCTGTGCCGCCATGGGGTTTAGCGAAACCTCGATGGCGCTCTGGGTACACCTGCTGTGCGCCGAGCGCGGCGGCATCACGCCGGTTGCCAGTCAAGCTCTGCTGGAGCATCAGGCCATAACGCCTGAACAGCTGCGCATCCAGCAGCTCGAAGCCAAAGTGCAGAAGCTAGAGCATGAGAAAAATGTGTTGAAAGAGTTCACGGGCTATCTGATGACAGAATCAATGTCATGCAAGCTCTAATTATAATTATAGACAAAGAAAAAATTTTATTTAGATAATTTAAAGCAAGGACGGAGAATAAGGGCGTGAAGGGGGGAGATCTATATAGGTTACATTCATTCCTTCAATATTTTTTATATTTCATTACTCCATTTTAGTTATCAAAGCAATTTAATATTCATCGAGTCAATTATAAAAATTGTGCATACGGGAGATATGTATTATTCTCTGAAGATCAATTAATTTAATTTTTGGTATTTTTAAACTTCATTCTTACTGCATTTATTTAGAGTGCTGGTAACGGGCAATGATGAATACCCCTATTTTCTAAACAGCCATGCTATTTTTAGATGCCCTGACCATTCTGTTCTACCATAAACTATGGTAAGTGAGGTCCCCCTATCACACTCATAAAACTGCGGAATAGCGGAAGAGAGATGTAAAAACTTGCATTAACACTATGATTTAAAGAATTTCTCTATGCCCATCCACCGTTTAAAATGTGACCCCGATTTCCCATTTTTGAATGTCACTTTTTATCCAAATTCTAAAGAGAAAAGGGCAGTCAGGTCATCTTTTCAGACTGGGGTTGAACAGGGTCGGGTCGGCAAGTACCGAGTTCATTGCCATCGAATTATCCATTTTAGTCGTCTATATAGGTGTCCTCTTGGCAAACGGAAAACGTCCTACGTTAAGGCCATTTATTGAGCAGACATGACAGGCAGGTATGAGCAAGAAGTGAACGTTGAAATAGTCTGGGGCATTTATTTATAATTAATCAATTAACCAATTAATCAATTAATCAATTTCAAATATTTTGATAATGCACCCGGTGCATATATACTTTCAAAAAGCATATGATAAAAATATGGTATTTTTTCATTGTAATATATATGTCGATAATCACCAATTTACCAAAAAAATCACCAGCACCACATTCTTATTTTCGCCTATTAAAATTGTCCGTCAGCCTTTATTTTTTCTTTTCTGATCAATTTGATAAACCTAAAATAATATTTCCCATATGACAGTATTCCCGGAGAAGAGGAAACCCCACTAATCCTGCTTTCCATTTAACAAACTTTGCACAAAAAATAGTATGAACTACATTTTAAGTTGTATACGGGCTATGTATGAGTCAGACGGTTAATAACGCCCTGAAATTATTCTCGGACCTCAGCGGAGTGACGCCAGATGAACTGGAAGCAGGTTCCGGAACAATTCTAAAACAGTGGCTTCTATCGTTGGCCACGATAACTTTTGGATACCCTACAATGAATGATTCAGCACAGCATCACTGCAAGGTTGTGGCAGATCAAAAATGGTCATTGAGTACTTTCATGGAATTCTATGAGCGTGTTCTGGGCCCCAGGCTCTTCAAACCCTATGGAGAGATACTTGTCAGCGAAATTCGAAAAGAAATTGATACGAGGACAATTCCCACCCGTATTCTGGAGGTAGCCTGTGGGACAGGCCGTATCACTACACCGCTCTATGAAAAGCTGGCAAAGCCACTAAATATCCAGCTCACCGCTACCGATTTGTCGAAGATCGCTATTGACACGGCACTGAGTGTGGTGAGTGATGAAATGAGACGGGATGTCACCTTCATGGCGGATGTGGACATGGCCGATATGCCTTTTGCAGATGACAGTTTTGACATTATTGTGTGTGGCTTTGGGTTGATGTTCCCGCCGGACAAGGTTCGGGTCGCCAAAGAGTTTAAACGGGTGCTGCGTTCCGGTGGAAAAATCTACAGCACGGTTTTCCATTACAACGAGTTGTTCGAGCTGGCACGGAATGAATCGCAAAAACTTTTTGGTATCCCCTCTGCAATTATGGATGCAGCGCTTAGCCTGAGCGATCACTCCCCAATCACCCGGGCCTTCTCTCTTGAGGGATTGTGTCAAAATACCGATAAGAGCGTCACCCTGTGTCCCATGAGCTTTCAGCTAAATGACGATGATACACGTGAATTCCTCTTTAATGCCTGCATACTTCTGGAAGAGTTCAATCAGTGTGATAGCGTCATGCAAGAGCAATATCTGGATGCCATGCTCTGCGCTTTTAACGCACAAGTCCCGGACCGAAACTATCAGGTCGAAGCCTGGCTGGTACGTGGCCAAGTAGATAAAACGAGCACCACGTTTGTTAAAAAGTCTCCGGAACCTGAATTTGCAGAGCTGAAGGCGTTTGACCAACTAACGCCAAAAGCATTCAGGAAGAGAGAAACATTGCCGCCCTTACTGCAAAATTCTCAACCATTACAGCACTACATAGCAATGAAGCAGGCATTCCTGTCTGAATATCCCTCATACCCTGAAGCTAGGGTTGAGGCACTTCGTGCACGCAATTTTTCACGCCTGGACTCTCACAGGGTGACCTACCTGGACCACGTCGGCGGCACGCTGGCACCACAGTGTATTATTGAAGAGGATTACCGGATGCTCAGGAACTCTATCCTGGGTAATCCACACAGTGGCTCCAGGACTTCCGGAGGAATGTATGAGCAGGCCCGTCAGGCGATCTATGACTTTTTCAGCTGTTCACCAGATGAGTATGAAATCATCTTCACCGCTAACGCGAGCAGTGCTATCCGCCTTGTAGCGGAATCTTTCCCCTTCGAAAGTGGTACAGAGGTTCTGCTGACCAAAGATAACCACACCTCGGTCCACGGCATTCGGCAATATGCTAAATCAAAAGGGGCACAGGTAAAATATATTCCTCTGGACCAGACTCTCCAGATCCCTGACAGTTCAATGCAGCGGGCGCTGGATAATTTGTCCCCCGGGCATATCCATCTGCTGGCATACCCGGCACAGTCCAATGCCACCGGTATCAGGCATGACCTGAAGTGGGTTAATGCTGCACAGGAGAAGGGGGCCATGGTCCTGCTGGATGCCGCTGCGTTTGTCCCGCAATCTAGACTGGACTATTCGCGTCATCAGCCGGACTTTATGGCTATCTCCTTTTACAAGATGTTTGGTTATCCGACCGGAGCTGGTTGCCTTATCGCCAAGAGGTCATCGCTGGATAAACTGGTGCCGAACTCCTTTGCTGGCGGAGCCGTGTGCTACTACTCGGGGCCGTGGTCCCCAACAGAACGACTGCTGTACCGTGATGATGGTCGGCGATTTGAGGTCGGTACGCCAAACTATGCTTCCTTCCATGCTATTGCCCAGGGACTTCAGTTTCTCTCCAGATTGGGACTTGAAGAGGTCGGAAAGCGTTCATCTATACTTGCTCGATGGCTTGAGTTGAAACTGTCAGAGCTCCAGCACAGCACTAAACTCGGTAGCCCTCTCTGTCGGTTGTACGGACTGTCGGTAAAAAATAAAGGGGCCACATTGATGCTCAATTTTTTTGACTGCAATAACGCCATCTTTCCCCATGAACTGGTCAGACAAGCTCTGGAAAATATGGGTATCATTGTGCGTAACGGGTGTTTTTGCAATCTGGGCGCTGTTCAGCAGGCGACATACACTACTGCCGGAGCGGAGCACTGTGAACTTGATAAGACGGAAAAAATCCTCGACTGCAAAACCTTTGATGAGAAGATCCTTAACAAGGGCCACTGCGGAGCAATCCGTGTTTCACTCGGACTAGGTTCGAACTTCCGCGACGTTTATTGTTTTTATCTGTTTGCCAAGGGACTTTTGGACATCGAGGTTGCGGGTTTTGAGAAGGCGATGTCTAGTTTGACTCCGGCATTCCTTTCAGCATCATTAGAATAATTCCGTAACATATTAATTTTTAATTAAATGGTTATTCAAAGTAACCGCTTAATCGCGGTTACTTTTCCGTTGCTCCCCAACCCCCAAACACCTGCAGAAAAACATGCGTCATTATGTGCTGCGTCTTGATCAAATGCGTTTCGCAGATTATCCGTGGACCGAAAGACATATTTACTGGCTTAACGAAGATGGCTCACATCATTTCGATGCGGCACGGTATCAGGTCCAAGGCTTGCGTAACCCAGTTCAACTGACAGGCACGCGCTATCGGTACCATATGCGGTCGCCCGCGAACTTGCCTAGGCCGGTTTTCCTGACTTTGGCCAGCAGTTGGGGAGTCTGGGCAAAAGTTTAGCCGCTGATCATTAAGCAAGAGTAAACCGTGCGTATTCGCTCATATTTTTATAGCAAGGATTGATGCGCTCGATTAGCACCTTATCTGTAAATTCGCTCACTATAACCACACGCTAAAGATTATTTACACGTGGATTGTATCCAAGCACTTGTAGAGCATCCATAGGAATGTCAATGAGCAATGATTTCATTGGCTCATTCATCATTTTCTCCAGCAAATAATTAAGGTTACTCAAATCAGGATAAAGTTTCTCAGCCTCCCAGCCACAAGCTCGCGCAATAGAGCAGTAATCAAGCTGTTTGAGATTGGCATGGTAATTTTTTTCCTCAATGTCGGGTAGGATTACAGGTAATCCCTGAGAAACAATGGATAAGCTAGCGTTATTAATTAAAAAGACTACCAAACCCAACTCACTTACTTCACCAAGCGAGCCAGAGAATAACCGGAAGCAACCATCACCCGTAAAGAGAAATACTGGACGCGTTGGGGAAGATAATTTTGCACCGACGGCTGCGCCAAATGCGCCGCCCATAGCCGAACCACGATAGAGCGAATAAAAGTGGATGTTGTTATTGGGCCTCTGGGTGACATATTGCCTATCCTTGTAAGCTAGGCAAACATCATCAAATCCGATCGAGTTTGCAGGCCACCAGTGGTCCAGTCTCTGATAAAGTTCTGCCATATCCACGTACCCCTCGCGAGGAGCCGGGTAACTTCGGTGATTGAGATTATTGGGGGCGGGGAATGCTAGAATATTATCAAATGGCTTTTTTTCAGCCTCGATTAGAAGACTGCGTAATAACTTATCGAGTGGGCCGTATACATGGCAGTATTGATCATTAGCCATATGGGAGAAATTATTTTCTATTTGACCATATCCTCCTAGATTATTACTTAGGAAAAAGGTCTTTGCAGCGGGAAATTTATGCATGTTCACCGTATATTCATCAGGGCAGGCGCCCAGCACCAATAGCACATCATCTTTCCCAAGAGATTGATATAACTCTAACGCTTCGTCATTCCCCCCAAAAGAGATATAACCGAAACCATAAGGGTTATCTCGATGAACTGCGTTAGCGCCGTTGATACTCCAAATTACGGCACAACGAAGTTTCTGGGAGATTTTCGTCGTTAGCTCAAACGAGTTCGGATAACGTGCCATCTCCTCTCCCACAAGTATTACCAGACGCCGGTTCTCAACGTCCCGGCGAAACTCATCGCAGAAACCGGTTGAAATATCTTTTTGCACACTCGGGATTGTGGGTATGAGAATCTGTGTTGGCACATTGACGGGGCTGTTCAGTGCGCTATGCAATAAAACTATGACTACGGGTCTATTATTATCTAAATAAGAACGGGCAGAATGCAATTTTTCTGCTAATGTTTCTACGGAGTCGAGTAGGAATACAGACTCAGGCAACTCGCTTCGCAACTGTGCTACAATATTACTGCCAGATTCTGAGGTATCCTGTAACGGCGCTTGTCCAAACATATCCTTCCCAGATAGAGGAACGATATAAACTGCCGGAATGTCATGCAATTTTGCATCGCTCAGGCCACAACTCAATAACTTAGTAGCTGCTCCTGTTGTCGCTAATGCAGCGGCGATTTTACCGTTGCTAAGGTAGTATCCCAAAGGAATGAAACCTGCACTGTATTCATCAATTGAAAAGAAGCTCGGCTCTGCCGTATTATCGATATCAAAAGAATTGATATGCTTGAGAAAGTGTATTACTCCTCCACCTGTCATACCTGCATAATGGGTAATACCCCACCTGTGAAGCGTATCCAGCAAAAACTCATAACCCGATGGGTTCATATCGCCAAACATTACGTTTTTCATTACTGGCACCCGTGATTTTCACATTTGGATATAAAATAATAGCTGATGGTTAAAATCTGTAGTAGTTACTGATCAAATTTTTTAAAAATCAATTTATAAAAATTGACGGTTGGTAGGTCAAAGCTCCCGACCGCCCCTAAGTGTCACTTAGGGGATGATCATAATATTCATGTCAGATAAGTGATGATCTAACAGTGAATTGACCCAAATTTAGCCTATGACATTTGGGTATACTTAAATGTCATACCATTTCATTTATACCTTTTCATTTAAAATCAATTCATATATAAAATTAAATTTGATAGCAATTTATCGTTATTTTAAAACATCTGATTGTTTTTTGAGGTTTTTCTTAGGGGCTGGTTATGACATCTATGAAGTGGGTCTGGGAAAGTAAAAATCTGCAGTTAATTTCAAACGACCTTAAGGCATTTAGGCGTTTATTGCTGTATCAGGTTAAACGATGGAAGTTAACACCAACAAAACTCGGCGAGGTTGCCGGTGAACCGCTGTTCATTTACCATTCAGGTGTTGCTAACTTTTCCAAATCAAACAAACTAGTTGTAGCTGGCTTTCACGGTGAGGAGCCCGCCGGGGTATGGGGAGTCTTAGCTTTCCTTCAAAATAACGACCCTACAGATTTTATTGATCATACTATTTACATGCTGCCATTAATTAATTCGCATGGCTTCTTACAAGCGCAGCGATTAAATAGTCAGGGATTGGATGTAAATCGTGGGTACTCTTTATCAGCGCCCCTTACTACAGAAGGGAAAATCCTTACTTCGCATCTTAAACTACTGCTACACGCCTCACGTAATGGCGCACTGACCTGTCATGAGGACGTCACCAGTCGCATGGGCTACATTTACAGCTATGAACAAAGACGCGAACCTGGTGTATTTTCAGCATCATTACTCTCAGTTCTCAAAGAACATTTTCCTCTCGTTAAAGCTTCTAAAGCAGACGGTTATGACTGTAGTAATGGGTTTATTTTCAATCAACCCGATGACTCTTTTGAGTATTGGTTGTTTACTCAGGGAACACCTCTGGTAGCCTGTAGCGAAACGCCTGGTTTATGCGATTTCGATTTAAGAGTGGCTGCGAATGCTGAATTAATTAAGCATTTTATTCAAAAATCAGTATGAAGCTATACGAGCTGTTCGGAGTCGGAAGAATCACATAAGTGTTTACGTCATTATTAATTACCTCATCTCACGACCACGCCTGATGAGGTACAGTAGGGGTTACTATGCCTTGGTTCAACACTGCCGAGCACGACGCAAAAAACCTCTATGAATAACTATCATTATTTACTGCTGACTATGCTTCGTAAAACTAGATTTTGATCGTAAAGTCTCCGGGTGAAACGGCAAAAAAACATTGCCATTGCGACGGGCCTGTACCCGCGCGCGAGTTGTAGCCACAGACAAAACTGGCACCTCGATATAAGCCTCCCAATTGTTGGGCTCGCCCGTCGCTAACGGAGTCGGTAGAAAGTGATGGCCGCCATCCACGAAAAAATCTAGTATGACCTTACTTCAATTGATAGGTTCTTACACGGTTCCAACCACCTGCCAACGAACCCAGCAGCCCCTTCATTTAGCAGGCAATTCCCTGAGGTTGTAGCACAGAAAAGGCTGATTTGTATCGACCACTCGCACCTCAGTATAGGTGCAGTCGGTAAGGCCCTGTTGGTCACGCACGGTAAGGCGAAAATTCAAGTCGCGGTTATTCTGCGGGTATGTCTCACCGAGCCCAAAGGGCTGCTCGCCGGGGGTCGCCGTCAGCCGAGGGATAATGCGTTAGGTTCTCTGGGTGATCTCGCTGCAGTTTGCGCTACTGCCGAGGCCGCCGGGCGGGACGTGGACACGCTGCACCGGGCGCTGTACGCCATGACGGACGAGGGCAGGTTTTTACAGGAGGTGGGGAAGCTGCCCGATACGCCTGCCTCCGCTTGACACCGCCTCGTATTGATAAAGAAGGCGTGCCATGCCGCAGGAGTGCTTGTCATTATTGCAATGACAAGCACTATCATTAACCTCTTGTTAAGCGGGGATTGTCACGGGCGGTAAGACGTTGAGAACGAGCCTGTAACATTGATGAAGAGATCACCGCTGGGCCTAAGGCCTTATTCCTCAGGCCCTTTCTTTAATATTTAATGCCAGCTTTTATTCGCCCCACGAGATAGAGTCAATTATATTTCCTCCATTTTCATTTACCATAGTCAATTTGAAATAACTAATTAACGACTCACCGAGGTGAGTATATTCGATCGGATAATATTTTTGGCCCTGTGAAGTGGTAAATGTTTCAGAGTGAAGCTCTACCCCATTACTATCCCATACTGTAAAATACATTTTTGCTTGAGCATGTTGCCCACCCAGATTCAGCTTTATTTTTTTGCTAAGCTGGGCAGGGTAAATGTTAGAACAAATCCGGTGCCATCCTCAAAGTTATTGTTGAGGTTAAGGACGTTTCCGCTACCTCCGTAGTCGCTCCAGTTGACAATTCTTGCGTCATGGGTATAGGTTCCCTGTATTTTCAGACCTGAACTAAAGGTGTAACCATTGTTAAGATTTATCGGCCCCTGGGACTCGCTTTCAAACCCCTCTGCACCTGCATTTATTACGCCAGGGTGAATATTGAGCTTAAACCTCTCCGACCACGGGCTGCTATTCCCCCATTTATCGACTGCTTTAGCTCGGAATTCCCATATTCCGAAAGGTGTCAGTTCGGGCGTCGTCCATGACCAATTCCCCTCGCCGTCGGCTTCGGCCGGGGCCGGGGCGGGCGTCCACGGATCATCGTCCACCCCGTATTCTATATACACTTTGTTAAATTTCCCCGCAGTGCCATGCAGCGTCGGGGTGGTGTCGTCCGTTGAGTCTCCATTATATCTGTCACCTGTATCACCCCCTGGTTGTCATAGGCATGGGTAATGACCGGCGTGGCCGGGAGGCGTACTACCGTATAGGTTCGCTCAGGGAAGACCACCGCGTCCTCCTCGTTGAGTGTTTTATTAAAGTTAACCGCGAAGTGAATGCTCAGCGCCGAGCCCTCGGACAACAGCTGCAGGTCACCGTACGCCGCCGTCTTCTCCAGATAGCCGCGCGCAATCTCCGTGCTATTGACCCCTGCGCCCGACCAGAGCGTCAGCGCCAGCGGGCTGCCGTCAGACCGCGTCCCGCTTAGCCGCAGCCACACCCGCTGCACGTGGGCGATGTGCGGCCAGACGGGAATGCGCACCGTCGCGCCGGAGTCCTCGATGGCCGACAGGCTGAGGCTCTCCCCCTGGCCGCCGTCCGCCGCCTGCAGGATATACGGCTTCGGCAGGCTCGCCTGCGGGATAGCCTGCACGGCAACGGCCTGCGCCGGCGAGGCCGCCGGCGGTTTGCCCCCGCGCGCCACCGCGTAGCTGATTTGCACCGTTTTGCCCAGGCTGTACGCCACGAGCGACGCCGGCAGGGCAACGGACTGCCCGGTCTCGCTCACCGGCCTCGGGTCGGTGGCGAAGCGCGCGCCGTCGGCCGCCACCCAGACCGCGCTCAGCAGGTCTTCAGGCTCGAGCGCGGTCGGCGCCACCAGGGTCAGCGTCTCCAGCGCCGCCAGCGGGTCAAGCACGTTGCCCGGCGCCTCTTTCAGCGTCGGCGCCGCCAGCTCCAGCGCCGCGCCGACGCGCACCGGCAGGACCCTCGACGGCTTCGGCGTCTCGCCCGCGCCCTCGAGCTGGTAGCTCACCGACACCGTAAAGTTCTCGTTGCCGGTAATGTAGCGCGGCTCTATCGTGAAGGCCGCCTCGCGGCCTGGCGTAAAGAGCGTGGCGTCGCTGTACGAGTTCGGCCCGCCGTTGCCGGCCCAGAACATCCGCACCGTGTTGTAGGCCAGCAGGCCCCGCGCGCCGACGCCCGGCAGCAGCCCGGCCCCTTCGCCCACCTCGAGCGTCAGCGTCGGCGACGGCGGCTGCTCCCCCTGGCCGTAGAGGTCAACCTTGTAGTAAATCTCAAGCGTGCCCCCCTCCAGCGCCTCGGCCTCCGGCACCGCGAAGACCAGCGGCTTCTTCACCGGGGTGACGTCGCCCTCGGTGACGTCGTGAAAGTCCGTCAGGAAGCTGGCCGACTCGCCGTCGCGAAAGCCCTTCCAGACGTAGGTGACGCGGTCGCCCATGCCCATGCCGGCGTAGGGGTCAACCTGCACGTGCACCGCGTCGATGACGTCGGCCGGGTCCAGGGCGCCGTCGCGCGCCTCCTGCACCAGCGGCGCGGCCGCGGCGTTGGGCACGGCAAAGTCCAGGTAGGAGTCGTTGGTCACCTCCCGGGCGAGCTGCTCCTCGGGGAGCGCGGTGCCGTCGGCGGTGGTGCCGGCCCAGGTCAGCCGCACGACGTCGCCGACGGCGATGTCGTCCTTCTCGGTGTCGACCTGCACGCTGACGTCGGCCGCGCCGAGGGCGGTGAGGTCCAGCACGTCGCCGGGGGCGCCGATAACCTTGGGTTTTTCATAGAAGGTGACGGTGGCGAGCACGTTCACGAAGGCGGAGGGGGAGAGCTTGGAGCCGTTGCCGACGGCGTCCTTAATGCGGTAGCGGACCGGCAGGGCGGGGTTGTCCTTCGCGGCGAGGATGGTGGCCTCGCTGACCGGTATTACCACCGGCTGGCCGACGGCCGGCCCCGTCACGATAACCGACTCGCCGCCCCACAGCAGGGTCAGCTCGTCGCCGGGGTCCATGTTGGCCCAGGGCTGAATAGTGACGACGGCACCGTCCTTCGCCGCCTCGCTGTCGATGACCGGCGGGACGACGGCCGGGGCCGCCAGGTTGGTGTTGACCGGGTCGGGGCCGGTATCGGGGTTGC
>Ga0153979_1000171_pt1 | contig 11983 bp, 9 predicted proteins | sample TSGA063MetaG_FD_104690 | JGI IMG/M metagenome (GOLD analysis project Ga0153979, IMG submission 104690) | Attine ant fungus gardens microbial communities from Georgia, USA - TSGA063 MetaG | ecosystem: Host-associated > Fungi > Mycelium > Unclassified | place: USA: Georgia, Magnolia Springs State...
ATTAACCTACTTCTGGACTCTGCCAGCTAATGTCTCGGCGACGTCAGTCACCGGCAGCACGCTGACTTATACCGCACCATCGGTGCTGGCTGACCAGAAGCTGACCTTCAAACTGACCGTCACTGACGTGAGTGGGCTGACCAGCACGGCATCTTACGATGTCACTGTGAAACCAGCTTCCACCTACCCACAATGGGATGTTAATGCTGTGTATAACCAAGGCGACCGTGTGAGCTGGAAAGGCAGCAACTATGTGGCGAAATGGTGGACACAGGGCACTGAACCGGGCACTGAAGACTCAGCCGGTGGTGAACCTTGGCTCAAGTTGGGTGCCAACCCAACTGACGGCCAACCAAACAGCCCGTCTCGCCGAGCCTGCGCACCACGCGGCCGCAATCCGGGCAATAACAAGTAAATAAGTCACACTTCATCTGGGGAACGTTCTGTTCCCCAGTTTTTCCTGGTACAAATGAGTTCCCGCTAAGGCAGGCACTCCTCTTTAAATGATGAGAATTAAACATGAGCACAGCAGATATTATCCCGCTGGCGAGAACGCTTATTCCTCTCAGCCACCAGACTATTAATAAAACAACGCCGTCCCCTTCCCTTTATGGGTGTATTTCTGGAGGCATGGAGAATCAAGGACTCTTATTATCAATGTTTAATTTGCGCCACCGCGTATTTAAACAGCGACTCAAATGGGATGTCTCAAGTATTGACGATTTAGAAATAGACCAATTCGATAATAACGAAACCAAATATATTATTACCACTGACATTAATAATAACGTCAAAGGCTGCGTTCGGCTATTGCCCACCACCAGCCCCTACATGCTCAGTGAGATCTTCCCTTACCTTTGGCAAAGCCAGCAACCGATGCCTTGCTCTGACAGCATCTGCGAGCTTTCCCGCTTCTCTTTTGAAAAGAATGCAGATTCCAAAAGCTATGGCTTTTCGCATTCCGTTATCCGTTTATTACGTAATTTGGTGATGTACGCTCAGAACAATGATATTTCGCGTTATGTCTTTGTCACCACCGCCGCCATTGAAAGAATGCTCCTGATTCAGGGGATTTCCATTAACCGTATTGGCGAAGTTATTCGCATCGGTAATACCGATACCACGGTTATTTTTATGAATATTAATACTAAAACATTTAATGCACTTTTTAATAACCCGCTGTAACTCTACTAAAACAGAAACACATATATTGATGAGGAAATAATCATGACTAATTTATATACTCCTTTTATCGACGTCACCGTTAATGCTGAATGGAGCGACTGGCAAAATTATCCGCAGGGCCGCCCTAACCCAATCTATTACGAGCGAGCGCTGAGATGGAAAATTGATGGATTGATTTTTGGTTTTTTAACCCTAAATCCTGAAAACAATACACCATGCTGGGCTGCCAGCTCGGCAATGCCTTTAGATTGGGCGCTCCCTCTGGCGCAAGAGCTCAACAGCGCGGGCCTTTCGGTGATCATTTCATTTGGCGGGGCTTCTAACTCTGATATCTCGACTCATTTCTCCATTGCCGAACTCGAAGAGATCTATATCACCACTATTGAACTCTACGAAGCCAAAGGTCTGGACTTTGATCTGGAAAATGGCCTGTTCGATGCCGCGAAGATTTGTGCCGCGCTGAAAAATGTCGCCAGCCGTAAACCCGACGTCGCAATCAGTTTTACCCTGCCAACCCTGCCTACAGGGCTGAATCCAAGTGGCGTCGCCATTCTGAAACTGGCAAAAGATGCCGGTATTGAATTCAGCGTCAACGGTATGGCGATGGACTATGGCGATCCCGATAATGACCCTTCAACCCAAACTGACATGGGTAAGGCAGCCGTCGACGCGGCCCTGAGCATCAGTGGGCAGATCGCCCCGCTCTACCCTGATCTGACTGAAAAACAACGACTCAGCAAAGTGGCCGTCACCCCAATGATTGGCTTGAACGATGACGGCAGTATGTTCAAGCTCGACGACGTCAATACGCTAACCCGCTTTGCCAAACTCAATCCACTGAGCTTTATTGGTATCTGGTCATTTAACCGAGATAACCCGTCGGGCTATACCTATGTGGATCTCGAAACCAGCAGTAATCCAGAACAGCGAGTTTCAGGTGAATATTCGCAACTGTTTGTTTCCGGGCTGAAGGTTGCCACACCGCCGACGAATAACAGTAAGCCCTTTGGTCGCGCATATTATCAATTGCACCCCGCTACAAAAAACCGCCGTTGCGATTGTCCTGACTGACATTAGCTGGGTTTCGCGGATAAAAAAGCCGGGCATAAAAGCCCGGCTTTTCATGAAAACCACTCAAGTGATTAGAGACCGTTTTCAGCAATGTCCATCGCGAAGTAGGTCAGGATGATGTCAGCACCGGCGCGTTTGATAGCACCCAAGCTTTCACGCACCACGGCGCGTTCGTCGATAGCACCCGCCTGCGCGGCGAACTTGATCATCGCGTATTCACCACTAACCTGATACGCCGCCAATGGCAGGCGCGAGGCTTCGCGGATGTCGCGGATCACGTCGAGGTAAGCACCGGCAGGTTTCACCATCAGCGCATCAGCACCCTCTTGTTCATCCATCAGCGATTCACGCACGGCTTCGCGGCGGTTCATCGGGTTCATCTGGTACTGCTTGCGGTTGCCCTTCAGCACGCTACCGCCCGCCTCGCGGAATGGCCCATACAGTGAAGACGCGAACTTGGTGGAGTAGGCCATGATTGAGGTGTCGATAAAGCCTGCTTCGTCCAGCGCGCTGCGGATAGCCTGCACTTGGCCGTCTTGAGCCGCAGAGGGCGCGATGAAATCAGCACCGGCGGCGGCGGCTACCACGGCCTGCTTGCCGAGGTTTTTCAGCGTGGCGTCGTTGTCTACGCCGTGGTCATGCAGCACGCCGCAGTGGCCGTGGGAGGTGTATTCACAGAAACAGGTGTCGGACATCACAATCATTTCCGGCACGGTGTCTTTACAGATACGCGCCATGCGCGCCACCAGACCGTTTTCATTCCAGGTATCGCTGCCGGTGGCATCCATATGTTTGGAGATACCAAAGGTCATCACTGAGCGAATACCGGCGCGGGCATAGCGTTCAATTTCAAAAGCTAAGCGGGATTCAGGGATACGCATCACACCAGGCATGGCTTCGATCGGCACGTATTCAGATGTCTCTTCCTCTACGAAAATCGGCAGTACCAAGTCATTCACGCTAAATTCGGTTTCCTGAAAAAGAGCGCGCATGGAATCGGACTGTCTCAGGCGGCGAAGGCGTGAGTTTGGGAACTGGTTAGACATGAAAACTCCTAAGAAATTAACCTGTTGCGTTTAAATGTAGTTCGCATACCAAGTCTGACGAGGGAACTCGTCGAAAGCGAGGGCGCTATTTTATAACAACTTTTAATGAAAGGATTAACTTTACGTGAGGAGATGTTAAGAAAACTTGCTGAGGCAAACGGGAGCATGGTTGCAGGCGGCTGGAACGCGGAGGGTGCGCCCCGCCGCGTTCAACCTAGCCAGAATAATAGCTTAGACCTGCACGAAATGGCCTTTCGACACTTCATGATATTGGCGGATCGGCGGCACATAGCTGTTATCGCGCACCGGGCTTTTCAGCTCATCCACCTGCATATGGCGCTTAAGGCCGCGCCGCGCCGGGTCTGGCACCGGCACGGACGCCATTAGCTTGCGGGTATAGGCGTGCTGCGGGTTGTCGAAGATGGCGGCGCGCGGGCCGATTTCCACAATTTCCCCCAGATACATCACCGCCACCCGATGGCTAACGCGCTCCACCACCGCCATGTCGTGGGAGATAAACAGGTAAGAGAGGTTCATGCTCTCCTGCAAATCGAGCAGTAAATTCACCACCTGCGCCTTGACCGACACGTCCAGCGCCGAGACCGATTCATCGGCGACAATCACTTTCGGGTCGAGGGTCAGTGCGCGGGCGATGCAAATACGCTGGCGCTGGCCGCCGGAGAACTCGTGCGGGAAGCGGCGCATCATATCCGGCGACAATCCCACTTTGTGCAGCAGCGCGGCGGCCTTCTCTTTGGCGTCGGCGCGGTTATGCAGCTTATGTTGCAGCATTGGCTCGATTAAGGCGTCGCCGATACGCATGCGCGGGTTGAGGCTGGCGAATGGGTCCTGAAAAATCATCTGAATGCGCTGGCGCATTTGCAGGATCTGGCGCTTATCAATGTTCATCACGTCAAAGCCGTCGAAGTCGATTTCGCCGCTGTGCGGGGTCATCAGGCGAGTGACGGCGCGGCCGGTGGTGGATTTTCCACAGCCCGACTCGCCCACCAGCGACAGGTTTTCCCCCTGCAACAGATCAAAACTGATGTTTTCCACCGCGTGAACCGCCCCCACCTGTCGGCTCAACAAACCGCCGTACACCGGGAAGCGCGCGCTGAGATTTTTCACCGACAGCACCGGCGTCTGCCCGCGGTCTGGGGTATTAGCGACTTCCAGCGGCTGGGTCGACGCGCCCGTTTGCAGGTCAATTTGCGGGAAACGCAGCGGCCAAGGTCGCCCCTGCATTGAGCCAAGCTTTGGCACCGCCGCCAGCAGAGCGCGGGTATATGGGTGTTGCGGGCGGTGGAACAGCTCGGCGGTTTCGCCACTTTCTACACATTCGCCGCGATACATTACCAGCGTGCGGTCGGCGATTTCCGCCACCACGCCCATATCATGGGTGATGAAAAGCACCGCCATCCCCTCCTCTTCCTGCAAGGTTTTAATCAGGTCGAGGATCTGCCCTTGAATGGTGACATCCAGCGCGGTGGTGGGCTCATCGGCAATCAGCAGTTTGGGCTTCAACGCCAGTGCCATAGCAATCATCACGCGCTGACGCATGCCGCCGGAAAACTGGTGCGGATACTCATCAAACCGCGCTTGCGCATTAGGAATACGCACTTTCTCCAGCAGGCGCAGCGTCTCGGCCCGCGCCTGTTTCGAAGACATCCCGCGATGGCGTTTCAGGCTTTCGGCAATCTGCCTGCCGATGCTAAACGTCGGGTTGAGCGAGGTCATCGGCTCCTGAAAAATCATCGCCATTTCGTTGCCGCGAATGTCGCGCATCGCCTTGTCCGACAGCCCCAGCAGGCTGCGCTGATTGAGGTTAACTATCCCTTCAATCTTGCTCGACTGGGCTTTGAGCAGGCGCATCACCGACAGCGAAGTGACGCTTTTGCCCGAGCCGGACTCGCCCACAATCGCCAGCGTCTCCCCCGGATAGACCTCAAACGACAGGTCACGCACCACCGGCAGCCAGTCATCTTCGCCACGAAACGAGGTGGTGAGATTTTTGACTTCCAGCACCGGCAGGCGTGGCGTTGCGGCTTGTTGCGGGGTCGTCGCGTTCATGTTCTTTCTCCGGCAAAGGCAAACAGGTTAAGCCAACAATTAACGGCTGCGGGCTGAAAGCAAGGTTTCTGGCGTGTAGGTAAAGTCTTTGTCGAACGGGAAGGTGTCGCGCACTTTGCGCAGGCGCGGCAAGCGCTCGACAAACTGATCGACCACGCCGTTGGACAGCGCCATTAGATTCGGGCTGGCGATTGGGGCCAGTTCCGGCGACAGATAGCCCGATTTCACCACCACAATGTTGGCGTTGTGCGGGTCCAGCTCCAGCGCGGTAAAGTCGCTAATGTTGTGATATGGGCGGCGACGGGCCGACACCACGATATCAATGCCGCCGGTGCGCAACACAGCCTGACGGTCAGCCGGGGCCAGTGCGTCGAGCAGCAGGACCACCTCGAACTCGCCTTTTACCTGTGGGCTGGAGTGGTCCAGCGACGCCCCGAGAGTCAGGCTGAGGCGCGAACCCACGCCCGCGTTGAACGCCGCTTCGGTGGCGGGTAAATCGGCAATACCGGCGACAATCACGCCATCGGCATATTGGGCAATCAGCTCGGCCAGCACGTCGGCACGGTCACCCACGCCACCGCCGGTCGGGTTATCGCCAGAATCGGCAAGCACCACCGGGCGCGTCGGGCTGGCAATCGCCTTGGTCACGCAGGCTTTCACCGTGTCGGTTTCGCAGCCGAAAACGAAATCTTCGCGCGCGTCCCAGTAAGCCTGCGCCAACTTTTTGGCTTCGCGCTCCAGCACGGCTTGGTCAGTGCCGGTCATGATCACCGCCGCCGTGGCGCGCGGCTCGTCGGCCCAGACATAGCCGACCATCAGCGAGCTGTCCCAGATGCCATCAATCTCATCAATCCCCGGCAGGCGGGCATACAGGCTTTTCGCCGGCTCATCTTCGGTGCTGGTGCGTTCACCCGGCAACACCACGGGTACCGGTGCCCACAGCAGGGTGGGCTTGACGCCGGTTTGCAAGGTTTTAATCAGCATCGCCACCGAGCGGCGCATAGTTTCTTCCGTATCAATGTGCGGCGCGGTGCGATAGGTAGAGAACATATCGATGGCATCAATGATTTTCTGCGACACATTGCCGTGCAGGTCGTAGCTGACGCTGATCGGGCAGTCGTCCCCCACCGCCTCGCGGGCCGCGGCGATCCAGTCCCCTTCGGCATCTTCCATCCCTTCGACATACATCGCGCCGTGCATCGGCAGGTAGAGGCCGTCGAAAGGCTTTTGCGCCTCCAAACCACTCAAAAATTCGGCTTTGAATTTTTCATAGGTCGCCCGCGATACCGGGCCACCGGCAATGGCGCGGGCATGAATGGTCGGCAAGAAGGTGGCCGGATAATCCTGCAAGAACTTGAAGTAAGGCGCGGCGAGCAGCGCCCCGTCGCGGGTGATGCGGAAGTCTTTCTCTTCGTTGAGCACCGGGTTGTAAGTGCTGCATTCGATATGGATACCGCCGACTGCTATACGCATGGTGTTTAACCTCAGAATTCAGAGTGTGAAAGTGAACGTTTCAGCAAGATTTCAGGCCGACCAAAAAACGGTGCGCCGGGATGCTCGCCGCAGCGCGCGCCCAAGTATCGTCATTAAGCGCGAAGGTTTTGACCGGCGTTAGCCCGGCCACGCCCGGCAGCACGTTGGCATCTATCGACTGCTGTACCACGGTGCCAAACAGCCCGGAGAAGCTCTGTTCCTGATGGGCAATCAGGATCATGTCCGGGTCATTAATTTGAATCAGATGCGAAATCGCCAAGCCCAGCGCGGTGCCCGCCCGATGCAAAATGCCAATCGCCGCGTTACTGCCGCGCGCCGCCAGCTTTTCCAATTCGGCGAGGGAATTCACCTCGAGCGACTCTGCTTTAGCGCGCTCCATGATGGCGTTAAGCGAGGCCAGCGTGTCGAGACAGCCGCGCTTGCCGCAGCGGCACGGCAGGCCGTCCAGCTCAATGGTGCAGTGGGCAATCTCCCCCGCGCCGCCATGAAAACCGCGATGCAGCTGGCCGGAGATAAAGTGGGCGTTACCAATACCCGCGCCGTGGCTGACCAGCGTGAAGTTGCTCAGTTCGCGGGCGTGACCAAAGCGTTTCTCACTCACCGCCAGCGCTTTAGCATCGTTTTCAATGGCGACGGCAATGCCTCCGCCCTGATTAATGGTCGGGCAGTGCTGGTGAATGCTTTGGCGGATCAGGTCGGCCAGCGGCACGTCGCGCCAGCTCAACAGCGTGGATTGCACGCAGGTTGACTGATGTTCATCGATGAAGCCCGACAGCGTTACCCCCAGCCCGAGCAGCTTATCGGCGGCGTCGGCATGGGCCGCCAGCAGCTCCGGCAGCGCGGTGGCGATGTTATCCGCCAGCCGTTGCGGCTGATTGTCGAGAGGGAATGTCACCCGCGACAAGATCTCGCCGTGCAGGTTAATCAGCACCATGTGAGCCGGGTCTTGTAATAGCGACACGCCGGCGAAATAGGCGCCGTCCGGGTGTACGGTTAAACGCACCGACGGGCGGCCCTGACCCGCACCCGGCACGGTTTGAGATTCGAGCAGCAGCCCGGCGTCAATCATCTCGCGCACCACCCCGCTGACCGCGGCCTTGCTCATCCCTGAGAGCTGAACGAGGTCAGTGCGGCTTAGACCATCCGTTGCGGTGATAGCCCCTAATATCTGTTGTTGTAAGGTGGTTAGCATATTTGTTTCCGGGCTCTCAAATTTCAATCAGCTGCGTTGACATTAAACATTAAAAATGGATATATCAATGCCAATTAGTTCACATTTTGAACCAAACATCCCAACATAAGTTTTTCATATGAACTAATTACGCAAAAAAACGTTCACACTGTTTTTGATGTTTTCGAATCACCTTTTAATCATTTACACGTAATACCCAAATTACTTCGACGTGCAGGAAGGCGGCAAACCAACGAACCTCGACGAGCTTACACAGGTCAGTGATTCGGGCGAGAAAGAGCAGCCAACGCCTCTGCGGTTCAAAAGATGACGGGTATTTATGGGCAGAGGAAATACGATGAACAGCAAAATGCGATTAACTCTACTAAGTACGGCGCTGCTAGCCGCACTTTCCTCCCCGCTCTACGCGGCCACCCTGACCATCATGCAGAACGAAGCGCCGCGCAGCATGGATCCCGGCAACCAGACGGCGACCTTTACCGGCACAGTGCTGGACCCGATGTATGAAGGTTTGCTGCGCATGTCGCCAGAGCTGAAACCTGAGGCGGCGCTCGCCACCTCGTGGAGCAGCGATGAGAGCGGCCTGAAGTGGACCTTTAAGCTGCGCAGCGGGGTGACTTTCCACGACGGCACGCCGTTTAACGCTGATGCGGTGGTCGCCAACTTTGCCCGCCACCTCGACGCCAAGCGCGGTCTGGCGGCCAGCGGGCGTCTGCGTACCTTCCTCGAAAGCGTGACCAAGGTGGATGACTCCACGGTGCTGTTCACCCTGAAGAAGCCTTACCCTGCCTTCCTCAATTTACTGACTACCGGCGCGTCCTTGATGGTCAGCCCAACCGCCGACAAGGCCGGTACGCTGGACAGCAAAGCTGTGGGGACTGGCCCGTACAAAATGGTGCAGTACAAAACCGGCGAATTCGTGCTGGAAGAGAAATATCCGGGCTACTGGGGGGATAAAGCCAGCGGGCCGGACGACCTGAAATGGACCTGGAGCGCCGAGCCGTCGGTGATGAACATGGCCCTGCAGGCTGGCGAAGCTGACGTGATTAACCCAGTGCCGCCGCAGTTCGCCAACGTGCTGAAAAACAACCCTAAATTCCAGCTGCATGAGAGCCCAGGCTCCGCCGTATTCTGGGTGGCGCTCAACACGGACCTCAAGCCGCTAGATGACGTGCGCGTTCGTCAGGCGCTGAACTTCGCCACCGACCGCGCGGGTCTGGTGCGCGCCATCATGTCCGGCTTCGCTATTCCGGCCAACTCGCCGCTGGCTCCGGTCACCGCGGGTTATGACAAAACTCTCGACCCGTATCCGCTGAATCTGGAGAAAGCCAAGGCGCTGCTCAAAGAAGCCGGGTTGCCAAACGGCTTTACCATGTCGATTGCGGTACAAGGCCAAGACGCGCGTATCGGCCAAGTGCTGCAAAGCATGTGGGCGAAAATTGGCGTGAAGCTGGACGTTCGCCAGATGGAAAGCGGCGTCTGGGCCAAAGCCGCCTTTGCCGATCAGGCTGGCAAAAAAGCCGATAACACCGGCGCGGTGCTGGCCTCGTGGTCTTCCGGCGTTAACGGCGCAGACCTGCAACTTCGCCCACTCTACTACAGCAAAAGCTTTGCTCCGGGCGGCGCGAACCTTGGCTTCTTCAATGACCCTAAACTGGATGAAATGCTAGACAAGGCGGCGTCAACGCAGGATGAAAATGCCCGCAACGCCATCTACGTCGAGGCACAGAAAGAGATCAACCAGCAAGCGCCGCAAGTGCTGCTGTACTACCAGAATGACCTGTTCGCGACAGGCACCGGCGTGTCCGGCGTCACCATGGTCCCGGGTGGTCAGATTGTTGTAAAAGACGCACATAAGGGTTGATATGAAAGCTTATCTGGCAAAAAAACTCATCGCCTTCCCGGTCATTCTGATCGGCGTGTCGATGCTGATTTTTGGGTCTATCCGCGCGCTGCCGGGCGACCCGGCGCGCCTGATGGCCGGGCCGGAAGCAACGCAGGAAGCGGTGGATAATATGCGCGTACGTCTTGGGTTGGATCAGCCGATCGTCACCCAGTACGTGCATTTTGCCACCGACGTTTTGCACGGGAATCTCGGGCTGTCGTTGCAGTCGCAGCAGCCCGTCACGCAGGAAATCGGCGAGCGTCTGCCTTACACGTTGGCACTCGCCGTGCTGGCTTACTTTTTGGCGGTGGTGATTGGCGTACCCGCCGGGATGATTGGCGCGGTATATCGCAATCGCTGGCCGGACTATGGCGTGATGCTGCTGGCGATTGCCGGGGCTTCTATTGCTAACTTCTGGCTCGGGCTGATGGCGATGAACTACTTCTCGGTGTCACTCGGCTGGCTGCCGCTGCTCGGCGCGACCTCGTGGAAGAGCTACATCCTGCCGTCGGTGACGCTGGCGGTGTTACCTATGGCGGTGATGGCGCGCATGACCCGCTCGAGCATGCTCGACGTGCTGTCCGAAGACTACATCCGCACCGCGCGCGCCAAGGGGCTGTCCGCCGTCACCATCTATTGCAGCCACGCGTTTCGCAACGCGCTGATCCCGATTGTCACCATTGTCGCCCTCAACTTCGGCAGCCTGATTGGCGGCGCGGTGGTCACCGAGTCGGTGTTTAACTGGCCGGGCATCGGGCGTCTGTTGGTGGACTCGGTGCGCTATCGCGATTACCCGGTTATTCAGGGCGTGGCGCTGGTCGCCGTGTGCGGCGTGGTGGTGATGAATCTGCTCGGCGAGCTGTTGATTGCCTTCTTGAATCCAAAAATAAGGTTCGATTAATGTCTGCCATTATCACGCAACTACCCCGTCGCAAGCCGCGCACGCTGCGGTTCTTCCGCTGGTTATGGCGTCACCCGGCGGTGACCTTTGGCGGTCTAATTGTCGGCGCGATTGTTTTAGTCGGTATTTTCGCGCCGTGGCTGACGCGTCACGATCCCTACGCGCAGGACCTGATAGATACCCTGCTTGCTCCTTCGGCGGACCATCTTTTCGGCACTGATGACTATGGTCGCGATATTTTCGCTCGAGTGATTTACGGCGCGCGGATTTCCATTATTGAAGTGGTGCTGAGCGTCGGCTTGGCGATGCTTATCGGCATTCCGCTGGGGGTGATCGCCGGGATGGCAGGGCGCTACGTCGACATGGTCATTATGTGGTTTATGGACATGCTGTTTGCTTTCCCTGGCATCGTGTTGGCGATTTTGGTGGTCAGCATTCTGGGCGGTGGATTGGTCAACTTGCTGATTGCCATCTCGCTGTTCGCCATTCCGGTTTATGCCCGTCTGAGCCGCAACCTGACTCTGGGCCTGAAACAGATGGAATACGTCGAGGCGGCGCAGGCACTCGGCTTGTCACATTACCGGATTATCGTGCACTACATTCTGCGCAACGCCGTCGGGCCGATTATTGTCCAATCGACGCTGACTGCCGGGACGGTGATTTTGGCCGCCGCCAGCCTCTCGTTTCTTGGTTTAGGCGTGCAGCCACCCATGCCGGAATGGGGTACTATGATGAGCGATGGCCGAAACTTCCTCGGCATAAATATTTACCTTTCGCTGTTCCCCGGTCTGGCTATCATGCTGACGGTGCTCGGGTTTAACGTCCTGGGCGATGGATTACGCGATTTACTGGATACCCGCTCATGAGCAAACCTTTCTCCGCTGCGTCAACTGATGCGGCGGTTTTTTGTGCCGATATCGGCGGTTCATTTATTAAGTTTGGTATTTCCGCACGTTCAGGCGAAGTGGAAGAGTTTGGCAAGGTGCCGACGCCGACTGCCTCGTGGGACGATTTCGTCGCCGCCGTACAGGGTTTGATCACCCAGTACGCGCCGGGCTACCCTGCTGACACGCCGCTGGCTATCTCCACGGCAGGCTTGGTTTCACCACAAACCGGCGAGCTGCTGGCAACCAATATTC
>Ga0153979_1000172_pt1 | contig 11976 bp, 11 predicted proteins | sample TSGA063MetaG_FD_104690 | JGI IMG/M metagenome (GOLD analysis project Ga0153979, IMG submission 104690) | Attine ant fungus gardens microbial communities from Georgia, USA - TSGA063 MetaG | ecosystem: Host-associated > Fungi > Mycelium > Unclassified | place: USA: Georgia, Magnolia Springs State...
AACAGGCTGAACTCTTCATTAATCGCTTCCAGCGCCTGAATGAATTTCTCACGGCGTTCGGTCACGCCGGACAGCACTTCTGGGGTGTTGATGATATCCAGCGCCGCACCGGCCACGGCGCAGGCCAGTGGGTTGCCGCCGTAGGTGGAACCGTGTTTTCCCGGCTCCATAACCGACGCCACTTCTTCGGTTGCCAGCATCGCGCTCACGGGGAAACCGCCGCCCAGCGCTTTTGCGGTGGTGATAATGTCCGGCTTCACGCCGTAATGCATATAGCTGAAGAGTTTGCCGGAACGCCCCATGCCGCTTTGAACTTCATCGAGCACTAACAGGGCCTGATGCTTATCGCACAGCTCGCGCAAACCTTGCATGAACTCTTGCGTGGCAGGGGTAACGCCGCCCTCGCCCTGTACCGGCTCGACCACAATGGCGCAGGTGTGGTCGTCAATCACGGCTTTGACAGCGTCGAGATCGTTAAACGGCACGTGGACGATGTCGGCAGGTTTTGGGCCGAAACCGTCGGAGTATTTCGGCTGCCCGCCGACCGTCACGGTGAAGAAGGTGCGGCCGTGGAAAGCGTTGTGGAAGGCAATGATCTTGCTTTTATAAGGGCTGTGGCGATGAGCGGCGTAATAGCGGGCCAGCTTAAAGGCGGCTTCGTTGGCTTCGGCACCGGAGTTGGCAAAAAATACGCGATCGGCAAAAGTCGCGTCGATCAGCTTCTGCGCCAGTCGCAATGCGGGTTCATTGGTGAAAACGTTACTCAGATGCCACAGGGTTTCGCCCTGCTCATGCAACGCTTTCACTAACGCCGGGTGACAGTGCCCCAGCGCGGTGACTGCAATACCCGCCGCAAAATCAACATACTCGTTACCCTGCTGATCCCAAACGCGGCTGCCTTTCCCTTTCACCGGGATGAACTGCGCTGGTGCATAAACCGGCAAAATAGTCCGATCGTGATCTTGACGCGTTACCGCTGATTTTTCCGCCATTATTTACATCTCCTTCAAGACGTTGCCTGATATCACTTGTTACGTATCAGCATGATGCAAAGAGATTCACAGCCGCGCAGGATGTGAAAATATAGTCATAAAATATGCATAATAAATCATCCACAAGCAAACGGAAATCTGCTCTGGCGGATAAGAAATTATCTGGGGAAAGTTAAGCTATTAAATCTTAAGAAAATTATCTAACAGCTGGTGGCCCTGCTCGCTGAGGATACTCTCCGGGTGGAACTGCACCCCGTGCAACGGAAGCTGCTTATGGGCGATGCCCATGATCTCATCGGGCTGGCCGTCGCGCTCGGTCCACGCCGTCAGGGTAAAACAGTCCGGTAAGCTTTCACGAGTAACAATCAGCGAGTGATAGCGGGTGACGGTCAGCGGGTTGTTCAAACCACGGAAAACGCTTTCGCCGTTGTGGCGAATCGGCGAGGTTTTACCATGCACCGCCTGCCGCGCGCGCACCACCTGCCCGCCAAAAGCCTGCGCCATGGCCTGATGCCCAAGGCAGACGCCAAGGATTGGCAGCTTATCGGCAAAATGAGTGATGGCGGCGAGCGAGATACCCGCGTCGTCCGGCGTGCAAGGGCCAGGCGAGATAACCAGATGGGAAGGAGCCAGCTGCTCAATGTCGGCGAGGCTAAGTTGATCGTTACGTTTCACTAAAACGTCGGCACCCAGCTCGCAAAAATATTGATACAGGTTGTAGGTAAAGGAGTCGTAGTTGTCGATAAGCAGCAGCATGTCACAGGTATCCTACTGATTGGCAAACAGAATCAGCTTTAGCCGCCTTCGGATATCCACAACAATTAACGCAATTCATTTTCGACCTGGCTCTCACCTAAACAAGTGCGGGCATTCTTGCACAAGCAGAAGGTATTGTGAAACCAGCCAGGCCGCTTCGCGTCAGTTTATTCGATTAAGGCGCGGCAACTGCCTCTCCTAGGGTGATAACCCGATTGGCGGAAGCAATGGTCGAAGGCCGGTGCGCCACGATGATACGGGTGATCTGCAACTGGGAAATCGACTTGTTAATCACCTCTTCATTATCCAAATCCAGATGGCTGGTGGCTTCATCCATAAAGATGATATTCGGCTTGCGGTACAAGGCGCGGGCAATCAATAGCCTCTGCTTCTGACCGCCGGACAGCCCGCTGCCTAGCTCGCCAATCAACGTCTCATAGCCCATGGACATCTGCATAATTTCATTATGAATGTTGCAGTAAACGGCACAGGCCAGCATCAGCTCGCGATCAGGTTCCACATCAAAACTGACGATATTGTCGGCAATGGAGCCGGAAAATAGCTTATCTTCCTGTAAGACGCAGGAGATGCTTTCTCGGTAGTTGTTCACCCCAATCTTATTAATATCCAGCCCGTCCGCCAGCACCGTCCCTTGAGTCGGTGCCAGCAGCCCGGTCATCACCTTCAGCAACGTGGTTTTCCCCACCCCAGACGGGCCGACAATGGCAACGCTGTCTCCCGGCGTGATGTTAAAACTCAAATCGCTGAAGATTGGACGCGACAACTGATCATATTGAAAGCTTAACCCTCTAATTTCAAACGAGATAGGCTTGTTTGGTGGGAAGACCTGACGCGCCGGAGCTTCGGGTTCAGCTTCGGTAAATACAATGTCCGAGATCCTGTCATTGTGCAGCGACAGCATGCGCAGTTGCAGGAACAGGTCAATCAGGTTGGAAGCGCGCCCGGAGAACTGCCCGCGATAGGCATTGAACGCCATAAACATCCCCAGCGTCATAGCGTTATCGACCACCATAACCGCGCCGAGCCAGAGAATGGCCACCTGATCAATGGCGGTAATAAAGGTGTTAACGCCGCTAAACAGCATAGTAAAACGGTTGAGGCGGATGCCGGTATTGGTGGCATCAATATTCAAATTCAGCCAAAAGCGCGAGCGTTTGTGGTTCAGACCCAAGGCCTTAATGGTGGCAACCCCGTACAAGGTTTCCATAAAGTGCGAGCCCGCTTTGGCGTCTTTGACAATCTTCTCCTCTGACAGGCGACGGTAAAAATCGTAAGTCGCCAGACGCATAATGGCGTACAGCGCAGTAAAGCCGACCACCACCCAGCACAGCCAGCCGCCGTAAGCCACCATCATGCCAATCAGGCCGAGGGTCATGATGCCGTCAATCACCCCACCAATAACGCTATTGGTAAAGGTGCTGCGGATGGTGTCCAGCGAGCTAAAACGCGACTGAATATCGCCAAGATGGCGCTTCTCAAAGAAAGAGAGCGGCAGGCGGATCAGGTGGTCAAAAAAGGAGTTTTTCCATTGGATATCAATCAGCGAGTCAATCACCAGTGATACCCAACCACGCAGCATGCTGACAAAGGCGCTAAAAATTATCGCCGTCAGCAAGCCGATACAGATAACCGAAAGCAGGCTGAGATCTTTGGCCTGAATCACGTGGTCGGTTACCAGCTGGGTACCCACCGGCGTCAGCAGGTTTATGGCTTCAATCACAATCGAGAGGAAGAATATTTTGGTCAGCGCGCCCTTTAAGCCCACCACGCTTTTGGCTAAGTCCATCAGCTTGACGCGCGTCTTCAGCGTCTCTTTCTGAAACTTGCTGTCCGGCCACAGCTCCAAGGCCACGCCGGTAAAGTGCTTGGACATGTCCTGATGAGAAATAATTCGCTTACCGAATGCTGGGTCGTGAATCACATAGCCGGAGCGTTTTATCTTCACCAGCACCACAAAGTGGTTCATATCCCAGTGCAATATGCACGGCAGCTTCAGCTGCTTAATTTCATCCATGTCGAGCGCCAGAGAACGGCTTTTTAAATTCACCGCCGTGGCAGACTGGACAATCGCATTCAGTGTTGCGCCGTGGCTGGAGACTGAAAATTTCTGACGGAAATTAAACATGTCGATATTCAGGCCATAATAGCCACAAACCATCGCCAGACAGGCCAGCCCGCATTCCGACATTTCAGTTTGCAGAATATGCGGAACTTTTCTTTTAAATCCAAAATTCATTTTTTGGATAATGTAATCAAATGCATTATTTTTCATCGACTGGACCGGTTACGCTGTCTTTAATATTATAGAAAGGAGTAAACATCCATTGATATAAAGGCCGTTTTTCAAGGAAAACTATGGCTCTGGCTTTTAAACCGTGGGATAAATACATCATCTTGCCTTTATCGCTAAAGTCCGTTCGGTTGATAGAAACCAAAACTTTATAATAATTATCTGTAAGCTCGCCTCGTGCATCCGTTAACGCTATGCTGTATTGCCCCAGCTCTTGTTTAGAGGCGGGCAATTTAGAAATAAGGTCAACGGTACCGGGGAATTGGCCGAATTTTTCCGACGGAAATGCGTCATAGCGGATATTAATGGCATCACCCGGTTTTATATAAGGCAGGCTGCTGCTCGGCAGCCAAAGCAGCAGATAATATTTAATATCTTTGACCGGCAAGATTTGTGCCAGACTATGCCCAGAGCTGACCATCTGGCCGCTGGTGACGCTGAGTGACTCAACCACGCCGTCCGATTTAGCACTGACAATGACAGTTTCTCCGGCGTCGGATTCAATCATCCTTCTGCGCAGGTCGTTTAATTGATATTCGTTCTGAGAAATCTGATTATCAATTTCCGCAATTTGCGTTAGCAGATCGCTTTCTATTTTGGCGACTTGTAGCTCTTCTTGAATGGCCTGACTGTTTAGATTTTGGTAGCTACTTTGTTGCTGATAGAAAAGGCTACGCTGGTTAGTCAGTTGATCTTTATTGATTAATCCCTGGGTCAAATATTCTTCATAGCTTTTCAACCCCTTACGCATGCTCTCAACGCCCTGACGTGAGCTTTCTACTAATTTTCGGGTCTCTTTGTTTGACTCAGTATATTTTCTCAACTGACTCCTTAAATTATTAGCCGTCACATGTCTATTTTGTTTTAAATGTTTGGTGATGGCTTCAAGGTTAATAACTTGCTTTTCGAGCGCAATTTTCGTCTCGGCGCTAACATTGCCTGAAGAGGTGGTGTGCGAGAGATCAATGGAGTAGATTGGCTCACCCTTTTTGATTTCATCCCCTACTTTGACATAGGTCTTGGTGATATAACCCTGTTGTGGCGCGTAAATATTGACTGAATGAGGTAGCGTGATCACTTCACCACTGACATCAATACGGCGCGAATAATCACAAAAGTATAGAAAGCCGCAAATGAAAATAATAAATGCCAATGAGATCGTGCTAATTAACCAAGGGGAAGCCCCAGCAAGTAACAAGGCTTTACCCTCCCATTGCTGCTTCTTATTTTCCAAGGCCTCTTTACGGAAAATTCCTTTCCTATTCATTGCATCCCTTATTGTTAGCGCTAAAATGCATCCATCTAGTATTTGGTTAAATATTTTAATGCCGTGATGATTATCATCACGGCATTAGGTCAATTTTCATTTACTACAACACCCATAAATTAAGCGCTGTAATAAAAAACTGATTAGCATTTTATATTATCGAGAAACAAAAGCAGACAGAATACCAATAGCCATTGAGCTACCCAAGATATTAGCATTATTTGTATCATCAAAATCTACAGGATTTTTGATAGAACTGCTAATCAGTGACAAAATAGCCATGCCAGATAGCACACCTAAACCAGCACCTTTAATCAGATCCCAACCAGCACCGGATACTTCATTCATTTCTACAACAGATAATTCTTTCATTTAATGTCCTTATTAAATTTATATTTTGTCAGATAGGTTTAAAATCTGAACCTTAATTATTTCGTACGATATAAAGATTCCTACCCAATAGTCTAGGTATTAACTTTTGTATTCAGCGATAGTACCCGCTAAAGCACCCACCAACATAGAAGACTGAAGTACGAACTTACTGTCTTTTCTAGTGAAATCGACAGTCTGCTCTTTCATAGCACCTGCAATAGAGAGGAACAGGTAAGAGGATAATGCTCCCATAATTGCACCAGAGAAGAAATCTAAGCCTGCGCCTGATACATCTTGCATTTCTACGACAGAAAGCTCTTTCATATAATATCCTTATTAGATTTTAATTTTCATCAGACCGAAACCCTTGGTCCACGTGTCAGACTGCGTGAATAATAATAGAGATTTCCCGCACTGTGTACATTAGCAATCCTGACATAAGTATTTTCTTGTATCTTAACGACATCTAATATGCTGAGCATCTCACCTTAGTGATATTTATTAACATTTATTTTTAATAACTTACCAACTACAATTAACAGCCTGAATTAATACTTTTATTTTCAAAATTAACAACAGCGCAAATATAAACAACGCTGCCAATGACTTTCAAAAAAAACAATACCGCGATGACTATCACCACGGTATTAATTAGACTATCCTATCGGTGTATAACCATTGTTTTAATATGGACCTCGAAGATAATCGAGATGCTAACTACATTATTAACGTGCTTCAGCGATAGCGCCAGAAATTGCGCCTAAAACTGTAGAAGCAGCAAGAGTGCCTAAATCATTTTGGTACTGTGAATGTGTTCTGTCCTCAGGCATCTGATTTGTTACTTTAGCTATGAGAGACAGAGCCAAAATACCGGAAACGAAACCCGCACCGGCTCCTGCCCAAGGTCCCCAGCCAGCGCCTGAAACTGCATTCATTTCTACAACTGATAATTCTTTCATTTAATATCCTTATTATTTATCGACAATAAACATTCATCGATTTTTTATATAAATCACTATCCAGAATGCATAATATTTATTATCCCTGACTGTATTTTTATTTACCAGCCATACACATACTCTGCACAAAATAGCAATAACAGTGGAACATTTTCCACCGGAAAGAGACTAGCAGAACAGCTTTTCATGAGTAAACTGATTTAAAGAAAAGCTCATCTCATCTTATAATTATCTAAGAAATCCATTAGATTTAATAATTACATTAACAATTTATTGCCTTACGATTAAGTCTCTTCCCGGCCCTGAAGCGGAGGCCGGGTTGAATTACAGTAATTACGACTTATTGTTCTCTATTTCATGTACGGCGTGTTTGAATATTGCAGTTAATGGCTTTTCATCACCAAAAACGGCTTTTTTATTAGCATCCAACCAATTGTCACGCTCTATACTTTTCCACTCAACATCATAACCAGCGTGAATAATCAATTGCTCGAAGAAGATGCGCTGTGCCCGGCCATTGCCGTCGCGGAACGGATGCAGCAAATTGATTCCCGTGTAGTAATGGGCCAATTTCTTGCAGAACTGATCGTGGGGAAGATCAACCAAATAGCCGTCATCCTCCAGCTCCTGCATCAAGTTATTGCCCTCTTTCTCGATATAGGGGAAGTGGCAGAAAGGCGTGTCTTCCTTATAGATATCCATTTCGCGGAATTTCCCGGCCCACGGATAGATATCCTGAAACAGCGTCTGGTGAATAGCGCAAAGGTGCGGCAGGCCCATCTCGGGTTGCCCAAGGGAGATAGTGGCGGCTCGCAGCGCGGTAAAGGCCATTTCAGCCTGTGCTAATCGATTTGCCTCGTGAATACCCAGTTTGTTTTCCAGCACATTGATGCCGGGGTAAAGATAGGGATCGACGCCCGTGCTCAGCTTATCGTTCATAGTGCCCCCTTAGGTCAGCCAGTCGCTGGCTTACCTGCTCCGGGCTCAGGGTCACAAGCTCAATGTGCAAGCCATCCAGCAGTGAACTGGCTTGGAAATTGCGATTTTGGCGCTCTTTGAACAACTTCTCTTTCTGTTTCGCGGTCAGCTTGGTACTCATCTCAGACTCCTTAGCGTGGGTACGCTCGCTAGCGTATTTCTGAGGTAAGTATAGTCAGGGAAAGTGAGTGCCAAAAAAATGCCCGGCATTTGCAGGGCATTCTTAGAAAACGGTGGGATATGGCTTACTTTGCGCTACTTCTTGCGCCCGCCCATAATCGAGCCGAGCACGCCGCGCAGGATCTGGCGGCCTAAGTCTCGGGCCATGCTTTTCGCTGCCACCTGCACCACGCCGTCTCTTTTGCCACCGCGCGGGCCGGTCGAGCCGAACAGGATCTCATTCAAGCTGCCCATTAAGCCGCCTCCGTCAGCCGGTGTTGCAGCGGGCTTTTGTGCCGCCGTGTTGTCAGGCTGCGCCACGGTACCAAAGCCCTGCGCCTGAATTTTTTCATACGCCGATTCGCGGTCAATCGCATCTTCATAACGGCCATAAAGCGGCGATTTGTTAAGTGCGCTGTTCATCCCTTCATCGCCGAGCATGCCCATTTTGGATTCTGGCGCGATGACCATCGCCCGCTCGACCATGTTCGGACGCCCCTTCTCATCGAGGAAAGAGACCAGCGCTTCGCCGACGCCCAGCTCGGAAATCGCCGTTTCTGCATCAAATTTCGGGTTAGCGCGCAGAGTCTGCGCCGCCGCTTTCACCGCTTTTTGATCTCGCGGCGTGAAGGCGCGCAGGGCATGCTGCACGCGATTACCCAGTTGGCCGAGCACGCTGTCGGGAATATCCAGCGGGTTCTGGGTGACGAAGTAGATACCCACGCCCTTCGAGCGAATCAGACGAACCACTTGCTCAATCTTGGTCAGCAGCGCGGCGGGAGCATCGGTGAACAGCAGGTGCGCTTCGTCGAAGAAGAACACTAGTTTTGGCTGCTCGGGGTCGCCCACTTCTGGCAGATGCTCGAACAGCTCCGCCAACAGCCACAGCAAGAACACGGCGTACAGCTTCGGCTGGTTAATCAGTTTATCCGCCGCCAGCAGGTTAATGATGCCCTGCCCGCTGGCGTCAGTTTTCATCAAATCCTTGATATCTAACATAGGTTCGCCGAAGAATTGGTTGGCGCCCTGTCCTTCCAGCGTCAGCAGCCCGCGCTGAATCGCACCAATAGAAGCCGATGAAATATTGCCGTACTGGGTCTGGAACTGCTTGGCGTTGTCGCCGACCACTTGCACCATCGCGCGCAGGTCTTTCATGTCGAGCAGCAGCATGCCGCTGTCGTCGGCAATCTTAAACACCAGATTCAGCACGCCGGTTTGTACTTCATTCAGGTCGAGCAGGCGAGCCAGCAGCAGCGGGCCGAGATCTGACACCGTGGCGCGAATTGGATGGCCTTTCTCGGCAAAAATATCCCATGGAATAATGGTGCAAGCCTGCGGCTGCCAGTCCGTTATCCCAATGCCCTGAAGCCTTGCGTTCAGTTTGTCGGATACCACGCCCGGTGCGCCAATCCCTGACAAATCACCTTTTACATCGGCCAAAAATACCGGCACGCCGATACGCGAAAATTGCTCGGCCATGCGTTGAAGGGTCACGGTTTTACCCGTGCCGGTTGCTCCGGTGATTAAACCGTGGCGGTTAGCCAGCGCAGGCAGCAGCGTCAAATTCTGCGCGGGTTTGCCATCCTGCATGGCAACCGCGATCAGGCGGGGTTCACTCATTTCATTATCCTTTGAACAGTGTTGGATTCAGGCACTGATTAAAACCTATAAGTCAGATGAATAAGCGTCAAGGAATCTGAATTTTTGGCATAAAAAAAGCCTCCGCGTGGGAGGCTTTCGCATGCTTGGTGCTGGCGTAAATTATGGCAGCACTTTGGCAGAAAGGATAACCACAGGCGTGGTTGGCACGTTCTGGTATGGACCTACGTTATCGGTTTTAACCTGAGCGATTTTATCTACGACGTCCATTCCTTTGATAACTTTACCAAATACCGCATAACCGAAGTCACGCTGGCCGTGGTCAAGGAAGGCGTTGTCGGCCACGTTGAAGAAGAACTGGCTGGTCGCGCTGTCTTTCTCAGAAGTACGGGCCATGGCGATGGTGCCGCGCAGGTTACGCAAGCCATTGTCAGCTTCGTTTTTGATTGGCGCTTTGGTCTGCTTCTGCTGCATATCAGTGGTGAAACCCCCACCCTGAATCATGAAGCCCGGAATAACGCGATGGAAAATGGTGTTGTTGTAGTAACCACTTTGCGCGTAATCGACGAAATTCTTCACAGAAACCGGTGCTTTAGCACTGTCGAGTTCGACTTCGATATTACCTGCGGAGGTCGTCAGCAGTACGTGTTGTTGTGCGGCAGCAAGTGCGGCAGGTGACAGCGCGGTGAGAGAGAGCAGCGCAGTGACGGTCACTAAAGTACGTTTAAACATGACGGTTCCTTTATCCAAAATACAAACAACTGTACCCGATAGATTTCAAGATGCAGCTAGGCGGCAGCCCGCGCGGCTTCAGCTCGAAATCTAACGGGATAAACCCATTGATTCTAAAGAGCCTATACCTACAGTGCCAGAGCTTTACTTTTATTTACGTATAGCTATGACCTGCCAAGTAAAAAAAAGTTTTGTCGGCTATCTCTCGCTTTGTGACATGGGTGGTTTTTTGACAACGCCATCCGGCTAAGATATAAAAAATGAGAGCGCTCTCATTCTTCATTTTAAATCACATATCACTGAATCACACTTTCAAAAAGGCAGGAGTCGAACATGAAAAAAATTGTCCTTTGTTGTGCCGCAGGAATGTCGACCAGTATGTTGGTTCAGCGAATGCTGAGTGAGGCGAAAACCCGCGAGCTAGACGTCGAGGTGCGTGCCGTGCCGGTGGCCGAGTTCGAACAGATTATTGGCGAAGCTGACGTCGTGCTGCTCGGCCCGCAAGTACGCTATGAATTAGCCCGCCTAACTGACCTCGCCGCCCCACTCGGCAAGAAAGTCGCGGTGATAGACATGATGGATTACGGCACCATGCGCGGCGACAAAGTGCTGGCGACGGCACTGGAGCTTATCGGAGGTGCCCATGAGTCAGTTTAAAATCACTATCGTCGGCGGGGGCAGCAGCTATACGCCGGAGCTGGTCGAAGGCTTGATCCTGCGCTTTAACGAGCTGCCGGTCACCGAACTGGCCTTAGTGGATGTTGAAGCAGGCCGCGAAAAAGTCACCATTATCTCTGAGCTAACCCGCCGGATGCTGGCGAAAGCCGGGCTGGAGCACGTCAAAGTCAGCGTGCATTTCGCGCTAGATGACGCCATTCGCGACGCCAAATTTGTTCTCACCCAGTTGCGCGTCGGCCAGCTCCCTGCCCGCGCCGCCGATGAGCGACTCGGCTTGAAGTATGGCCTGATCGGCCAAGAAACCACCGGCGTGGGCGGCTTTGCCAAAGCACTGCGTACCATTCCGGTGCTGCTGGAAATTGCTCGAAAAGTTGAAGAATTAGCGCCGGACGCCTTCATCATCAACTTCACCAACCCAGCCGGTATCGTCACCGAAGCCGTGGCCCGCCACAGCAAGGCCAAAATCATCGGCCTGTGCAACGTGCCCATCACCATGCATCACATGATCTCTAAAATGCTGGGCGCGAAAGATGAAGATATTCATCTGCAATTCGCCGGGCTGAACCACATGGTGTGGGTGCATCGCGTGCTGGAAAAGGGCAAAGACGTGACGCAAAAGGCGCTGGACTTGCTGTGCGACGGCGCGACGCTGACCATGAACAACATCAAGGATCAGCCGTGGAAGCCCGAACTGCTGCGCGCGCTGGGGGTGATCCCTTGCCCGTATCACCGCTATTTCTACCTGCCTCGCGCCATGCTGGAAGATGAGATTAAGCAGGCCGCGGACGGCGGAACCCGTGCCGAAAAAGTGATGCAGGTGGAGAAAGAGCTGTTCGCGCTGTATGCCGACCCGAACCTGAATACCAAGCCTGAGCAGCTGAGTTTCCGCGGCGGCTCCTTCTATTCAGAAGTGGCACTGGAACTGATTCGCTCAATCCATAATAATCTCGGCACGCAAATGGTGGTAAATACATCAAATCACGGCGCTATTCATGGCTTACCGGATGACGCCGTGGTAGAAACCAACTGTATTATCGACGCCCACGGCGCGACGCCGCTGGTGTTCGGGCCCTTAGCGCCGGTACTGCATACGTTGGCGGATCAGGTGAAAACCTTCGAGCGCCTGACTATCGACTGCGCGGTGCACGGCGACAGACAAAGCGGCCTGCTGGC
>Ga0153979_1000173_pt1 | contig 11966 bp, 10 predicted proteins | sample TSGA063MetaG_FD_104690 | JGI IMG/M metagenome (GOLD analysis project Ga0153979, IMG submission 104690) | Attine ant fungus gardens microbial communities from Georgia, USA - TSGA063 MetaG | ecosystem: Host-associated > Fungi > Mycelium > Unclassified | place: USA: Georgia, Magnolia Springs State...
CACATCTTTGGTCAGGCTGCCGCCAATACCAATCACCGGCTTGTTATGCTTTTTCGCCACCCGCGCGACGCCAATCGGTACTTTGCCATTGATACTTTGGCTATCGATGCGCCCTTCGCCGGTGATCACCAACGTGGCGTCTTTCACTAAGGCTTCTAGCCCCAATGCTTCAGTGACAATCTCAATGCCCTGACGCAGCTGCGCGCCGCAAAAAGCGTGCAGCCCGGCCCCCATTCCTCCAGCAGCTCCGGCCCCCGGCAGGCTGTCTACGTCGATATCAAGGCTCTGTTTAATCAGCTTGGCGAAGTGAGCAAGATAGCCATCAAGTTGCTTAACCATCTCCGGCGTAGCCCCTTTTTGCGGGCCGAAAATCGCCGACGCACCATTTTTGCCGGTCAGCGGATTAGTCACGTCGCAGGCCACTTCGAATCGGCAATCTTTGATTCTCGAATCCAACTCGCTGATATCAATACTGTTGAGTTGCTCTAGTGCGCCGCCGCCGTGAGCAATCTGCTGGCCCTGTTTATCCAACAGCTTGGCCCCTAGCGCCTGCACCATGCCCGCGCCGCCGTCATTGGTGGCACTGCCGCCAATGCCAATAATGCAATGCTCAACGCCGTGGTCGAGGGCGTGACGAATCAGTTCGCCGGTGCCGAAAGAGGTGGTTTTCAGCGGGTTGCGTTTTGCCTGCGGCACGCTTTCTAGACCACTGGCCGCCGCCATTTCGATAAAGGCGACTTTGCTATCGCCAGACAGGCCGAAGAACGCTTCAATGGGATCTCCTAATGGGCCGGTCACTTTGACTTTCACCACTTTGCCCCGAGTCGCGGCGACCATGGCTTCTACCGTGCCTTCGCCGCCGTCGGCGACCGGCAGTTTGACATATTGGGCGTCGGGGAAAATCTCACGAAAACCGCTCTCAATGGCTTTAGCCACTTCCAGCGCCGATAAGCTTTCTTTAAATGAATCAGGTGCGATAACTATCTTCATGCACTGCACGCATCGCTCGAAAAAAGCGTCCTGTTGATGAATGTCTCTAGCTACGCAAGGAGACGGCGCCCTTTCAGCGCCGCTCTCTCGGTCAACTACCGGGTCACTTCTACCTTGGCTAAGCTTTCATAATAGCGTGCAATTGCGCTGTGGTCAGACTGCCCCAGCCCGTCAGCCTTCAAAGCTTGCAGCATTTCCATCACCTGCGCGGTGAGTGGCAACTGTGCGCCGATGCTGTGTGAGGTGTCCAACGCGTTAGCCAAGTCTTTGATATGCAAATCAATGCGAAACCCAGGTTTGAAGTTCCTGTCCATCACCATTGGTGCTTTAGCTTCTAACACTGTACTGCCCGCCAGCCCGCCGCGAATAGCCTGAAAAACCAACTCCGGCTCGACGCCCGCCTTGGTGGCCAATACCAGCGCTTCGGACATTGCGGCGATATTCAGCGCCACGATCACCTGATTCGCCAGCTTGGTGACATTGCCCGCGCCGACATCGCCGGTATGCACCACCGAGGTCGCCATGGCCTTCATCAGCTCATAGCATTGTTCGAACACGGCTTTGTCGCCACCGACCATCACCGACAGCGTGCCGTCTGTTGCCTTTGGCTCCCCACCGGACACCGGCGCATCGAGCATTGCTACCTGCTTTGCCGCCAGCGCTTGGCTGATTTCCCGACTGGCGAGCGGTGCGATAGAGCTCATGTCGATAACCACCAGTCCGGCGCGAGCCCCTTCGATAACGCCGTTTTCACCCAGCACCACTTCTTTTACCTGCGGAGAGTTCGGCAGCATGGTGATAACCACATCGCTCTGCTCGGCGACGGCTTTTGGCGTGGCGGCGCTGGTCGCTCCGGCCTTCACCAGTTGCTGAGTCGTCTCATGATTGTGGTCCAACACCACCAGTTGATAACCCGCCTTAAGCAGATTTTTACTCATGGGTTTGCCCATTATCCCTAAACCAATAAATCCTATTTTCATGCTACGGCCTCGTTGAGTATCAAGAAGAGAGCCATTATAAAAATCAGCCCGCGGGCGAGCAGTGGGCAGAAGCCCAAAGCTAAGGGGGAAATTCAGCTGTTCTGACTGGCATATGCCCAATGGAGCGTGAGGCATATCGCCTAACTTGGCTTAGGTCGGATTATCGAGTTGCAGGGCGATATACAACAGCAAGCGATCGTCGAAGTTCGACAGATTCAGGCCCGTCAGGCCAGAGATGCGGCTCAGGCGGTTTTCGAGAGTATTGCGGTGAATAAACAGTGCTTTGGCCGTAGCGATGGGCTGAACGTTATGAGCAAACCAGACGGCCAGCGTGCGACGCAGCAGGCCGCTGTTGTCTTCGGCATTGAGCCGCGCCATCGGCAGAGCCAGCTCGTCAGCCTGCCAGCCGTCACGCAAACCGTTGAGTAACACCGGCAGCATCAGGTCCTGATAGCAGTAGCTGCGCTGCTGCGGTGCGCGCTGTTTGCCGACCGCCATGGTGGTTTTGGCGGTGAGATAAGAACGCGCGAGGCTTCCCGGCTCGGTGAAATAGTTGCCGAGCGCCACGCGAATTCGCACCTCGCTGTCTTGGTCCATCCGCGCTATTACGCCGTCGACGCGCTGGCGCTGGGCTTCGGGGTCCCAGCGCTTGGCCGCGTTGAGCGCGGGTTTGAGTACCACGATTTCGTTCAGAGAAACCGTGGCAATCAGGTTGTCCTGCTCGGGAGCTGAGAGCAGAGCCTGAAGCTGTTGCAGCTCGGCCAAGGCGTGTTCGACGCCAAGCTGGCCGCTGTCTATCGCCACCACCACGGCGACGCGCGGTTTGTGTAAGTCGATACCCAGTCGCTGCGCCCACTCCACCAGCTCGGCGGGGAGCTGCTCGGCGCGAATCAAATTCAGCACCAACTCTTCGCGAATGCGGCTGTCGTGAGCCAGCATCTTCAGTAAGCGCGACTGCTCGAGCATCATTTCCGCCGTCATGCACACCAGTTCGCCATATTGCCGCAGCCGGGTCGGGTCACCGCTCAGCCCGATAGCGCCGACAATCTGCCCGTCGACGCGCAGCGGCAGATTAACGCCGGGGCGGACGCCGTGCAGATGGCGCGTCACTGCGTTATCAATGTCCACAATGCGTTGCTGCGAAATCGCCAGCAGCGCGCCTTCGTGTAGTTCGCCAAGGCGCTCGGCGTCGCCGCTGCCGATGATCCTTCCCCGGCTGTCCATCACGTTGACGTTGCTGTCGATGATTTGCATCGTGCGATCAACGATTTGCTGCGCCAAGGTATTTTCTAAGAAATATGCCGCCATGTCCCTGTGCTCCTGCGCTGTTTCCCTTGGCTGCCAGCATACTCATTCAGCGAGGATTGGGCAGAGCCAAGTGAGGGAAATGCGAGACATCGCGCAGAACTCCGCCAATTTTCATCGTTGCACCGCCGCCAATAAAAAAGGCACGCCGAAGCGTGCCTTTATAGACTGATTTAATCGCGCGGAATTATTGCGCTAACAGGTAGATAGAGGTGTCACCGCGTTGAATATCCAGCGCCAGCACTGAAGGTTTGCTGTCGAGGATTTTGCGCAGTTCGCCCAGATTCGCGACCTTCTGCTGGTTAACGCCCAAGATCACGTCATCTTTTTTCAGGCCGATGCGTGCAGCTTTACTGCCCGGCTTCACGGCATCAACTTTCACGCCTTTCTGGTCGCCAACCTGACCATTGCTCAGTTCAGCCCCTTCAATACCGGTGAAGATATTGCCGGAATCCACTTTGGCGGTTTGCGTGCTCTGCTCAATAGTCACTTCAACGTTGACCGGCTTGCCGTCGCGCAGCAGGCCCAGCGTCACTTTGGTGCCGATTGGCAGAGTGCCGATGTCAGCGCGGAAGGACGCGAAGCTGCTGATTGGTTTGCCGTTCATGCTCAGGATAACGTCACCCGCCTTGATACCGGCTTTTTCAGCAGCAGACTTCGGCATAACTTGGCTGATAAAGGCACCTCGCTGGGCGTCGACCTTCATGGCTTTCGCCAGTTCAGAGTTCAGCTCAGTACCCATGATGCCCAGCTCACCGCGCTTCACTTGACCGAATTCGATCATCTGCTTGGTCAGGTTTTTCACCATGTTACTTGGGATAGCAAAACCGATACCGATGTTGCCGCCGTCTGGCGCAAGAATAGCGGTGTTCAGACCAATCAGTTCACCGTTAAGGTTCACCAGAGCACCACCGGAGTTACCACGGTTAATGGCGGCGTCGGTCTGGATAAAGTTTTCATAGTTTTCGATGTTCAAACCACTACGGCCCAGTGCGGAAACGATACCTGAAGTCGCGGTTTCGCCCAGACCATACGGGTTACCGATAGCCACGGTGTAGTCACCGACGCGCAGCTGCTCGGAGTCCGCAATTTTAATCGCGGTCAGGTTTTTGGCATCAATCAGCTGAATTACAGCGATATCAGACCGCGGGTCTTTGCCAATCACTTTCGCCTCAAATTTACGGCCATCGTTCAGCTGGACGCTAATTTTGGTGGCGTTATCCACCACGTGGTTGTTTGTGACCACATAGCCTTTATCGGCATCGATAATTACACCTGAACCCAGCGCGCGGAACTCTTGCTTTTGCGCTTCTGGTGCAGGCTGGGAGTCGTCATCACCTTGGCCGCCCTGACAGACCGGAGAGCCTTGGAACGGCGAGCCGTCCTGACACAGCGGCGAGTTTTGACCAAAGAATTGCTGGAACTGCTGCCCCATGCGTGGTGTTTTGGTTGGCGCGCTACCCTCAACGTTTACGCTAACAACGGAAGGCATCACCTTTTCCAGCATAGGTGCCAGACTTGGAACTTGAGTGGTACTGGAAGACGCCGTTTCTGCGGCAAATGCCGATGAAACAGGGGCCACAGCCATACCAACACTTAACGCCAAAGCGCTCAGGAATAGAGTAGTTTTTTTCATCAGTCGAATTCTCTTTAAATATGCTTTTAAAATTATTTATGGTGACAAGAAAGCATCACCTTGCTCGGTAGTCGTGATACTGAGATTTAATTAAAAACGGGAAGTTCATTTACGTCGAAACGACAATGGTAAAAAAATATTGTGGTAATTTACAAAAGCCTATTTTTTAACCACTGCGTTATGAAAATAGAGGTTTCTTTACATTTATCTTTCGACCAATTCGGCTAAATCTATTATTCAGCGGCCATTAAGCGGCGATATTCATCGTAAGCGTAAAGATCTGTCATTCCACTGATATAGTCCTGAATCATTCGCGCACGGTAATAAAATTCGCTAATCACGCGCAGACTTTCCGGCTGCTTTTCAAGCTTGGTGATTGCCTCATTGTAGGCCAGCCGATGCTTGGCAGACAGCTTGTGGAACAGCCGGGTTTCAATCGGATACTTACGATGAGTATCGTCACGAACCAGCTGGCGGAATTCATCCAAAGGCATATCAAGAATTGGGCTGTAAATATCCAGCAACCCACTTATTACCCGATAACCCTGTAATTCCAGCTCTTCGACTTCGTGATGATTAAACACCTGTTTGAATGCCACACTTTTATATGTTTTTAACAATCTATTAGCTTGGCTTACATCTTCTAATAATGCCTGATTAAAATTACCGGCAAATATGGCAGGAAGATTATCAATGAAACGAATGGCGGCGTGAGGCACCAACTGCTTCACGGTCTGCACGCGCAATTCCATAAAGAAATAATCCACCGGGTTACGAAAAGTCTTAGCGCGATCCATTTTCTGATAGGCCGTGCGCACCACTTTCTCAAACCAGTCATTCTCTTCGCTCTCGCCCCACTCGCGCTCTAAGTGCTCAAACAGCTGCTCGACGGTGAAAATATTCTTCTCCACGGCATCTTCTAAGTCGGCGATGCAGTAAGAGATATCGTCGGCGGCTTCCATGATATAAGTCAGCGGGAATCGGCTGAACTCGCCCATGTTTAACTCGCCGCGCAGCCGCTCAATGAAAGGCTCTTCGGCCAAATAGAAGCCCGGCTTTTTCATCAGGTAAGCCTGCTCTTCCGGGATTGGCGCGGCCCAGTAGGCGGGGCGGGTGTACTTTAAGATGCAGGCGGTTTGCGAAAATGTCAGGTTGAGTTTGAGCAGAGCAAATACCAGCCGAATGGCCTGCGCGTTGCCGTCGAAGTTGCACAAATCATGGCGGATCTTGCTGCGCAGCTGATTCTCCGGCTCTTCGCCTTCCTGAAGACGTAAGAAGTCAAAAGTGCAGTTGTCGCTGCTTTGCGGCACCGTGCCGCAGCTGGCGGTATCCATACGTTTGGCGAACCAGTTATTAATGGCGGATTCACCAAAATGGCCAAATGGCGGGTTACCGATGTCATGCATCAGGCAGGACATCTCGACCACGCTTTCAAAAGGATCGGTGAAATCGGTTAAGCCGAGCTTGTCGAGTTTCCCCTGTCGGCGCAGGCGATGGAGGATCTCTTTGGCAATGTGCCGCCCTACTTGCTGCACTTCCAGAGAGTGCGTCAAACGGCTGCGTACCGCGGCGTTTTTCTCCAGCGGGAAAACCTGCGTTTTTTGCTGTAATCGGCGAATGGCCGCCGAGTTAATGATTCTGCCGCGATCGCTTTCAAAATGGCGAACCACGTCATACTCATCACGCGCTTCAGCTACTGGCGGGCTGAAAGGCCGCTGAAAATTGAATTTGCTCTTAAAATCTATCCCGGACATTTTTTCTACCCTTTTCAGCCACTCGCGCGTCAATCTGACATCCTACCAGCTTCCCAAACGCATTATCTTGCCATTAGCCATGATAGACTATCGCTTAATGTGCTTGTTATAAAAGCTTCAATTCCGCACATATGTACCCAAAATCATTCAATTTGCAGGGTATAGCGGCCCCCTTCCACCTCATCTGCGAGTATTACTATGAAAGTTGGCATCATTGGCGCAATGGAACAAGAAGTTACCCTGCTGCGTGACAAAATCACCAATCGTAAAACCATCGAGCGCGCTGGCTGTGAAATCTACACCGGCCAGTTGAACGGCGTTGACGTGGCGCTGCTGAAATCAGGGATTGGTAAAGTCGCCGCCGCGATGGGCACCACCCTGCTGCTGGAACACTGCCAGCCGGACGTGGTGATCAACACCGGTTCTGCGGGTGGCTTGGCGAAAACGCTGAAAGTAGGCGATATCGTGGTTTCCGAAGAAGTGCGTTATCACGATGCTGACGTGACGGCTTTTGGTTATGAGCCAGGCCAGATGGCGGGCTGCCCGGCGGCTTTCGTCGCTGACCCAGAGCTGATTGAACTGGCTGAAACCTGCATTCGCCAGTTAGACCTCAACGCGGTGCGCGGCTTGGTGTGCAGCGGCGACGCCTTCATCAACGGCGCAGCGCCTCTGGCCCGCATTCGCGAAACCTTCCCAGCCGTTGCCGCGGTAGAGATGGAAGCAGCCGCCATCGGCCACGTTTGCCATATGTTCGGCACACCGTTCGTGGTGGTTCGCGCGATTTCCGATGTGGCAGATACTGAATCCCACCTGAGCTTCGAAGAGTTCTTAGTGGTAGCGGCAGAGCAATCGACCTTAATGATCGACGCGATGCTGACCTCTCTGGCCAACAGCGACCGCGCGTGATCCCAAGGTTTCTGTGCGTGATCTTGTGCTTATGGCTGCCAATGGCGGCCATTGCACAACCCGCCCAGCGCGTCATCAGCCTTGCTCCCAACCTGACTGAACTGGCTTACGCCGCAGGTCTGGGTGACAAGCTGGTCGGCGTGAGTGCTTACTCCGACTTCCCGCCAGAGGCCAAAGGCATTGAGCAAGTTGCCAGCTGGCAAGGCGTCAATGTCGAACGAATTTTAGCCCTCAAGCCGGACTTGGTTTTAGCTTGGCGCGGAGGCAACCCGCAGCGCCCACTTGAACAGCTCAGTTCGCTCGGCATTCAGGTGCTGTATCTTGATCCCGAAAGCATTGAGCAGATAGCGCAAACCCTCGAGCAGTTATCCAGTTACAGCTCAAACCCCAAACTGGGGCAGGACGCCGCGACCCAGCTACGCCAACGGCGTGACCAACTTAAGCAGCAATACGCGAGATCTCAGCCGCTGCCGGTACTTGTGCAATTTGGCACTCAGCCGCTGTTCAGCGTTTCAAAAGCCACGCTGCAAAGTGAAGTTGTTTCGCTCTGCGGTGGCAAAAATATCTTCGCAGAAAGCCGTGCGCCTTGGCCTCAAGTGAGCAGAGAGCAGGTTTTAGTGCGTCAGCCTCGGGCAATCGTCATTACTGGCGATAAACAGCAAAAACAAACTATTAGCCAATTTTGGCAGCCCGCGCTGAATGTCCCGGTGGTGAACCTTAACGCCGACTGGTTTAGCCGCGCAGGCCCGCGCATCATTATGGCCGCTCAACAACTTTGCAGCGCGCTACAGCCCATCGATTCAGAGTGAGTGCCCGCTCACTTACTTGTAGTCCTTTTCCTCGCTTCCTGTAGCCCCTGTCTGAATTGACTATTTGTTGCACAAAATCAATTTTATCATTAGTTGTATTTGGTATTATGCCGGTAAGAAATTAATCGATATAAACAGCAATAAATACTTCCTGAATAATCATTAATTTCAAAAAGATAACCTCAAAAACTCCGAATTATACGCATTACAAGAACCTAACTTAACCTGACGCCAAAACCTTGTATTTCTTTAAAAAATTAAAGATGGCTCAGTAATTGGCCGATAACTGTTTTCAACGTTTGGATGTTTTTTTGATTTAGATGACGACACACACCTGGAATGAACCATGATAAAAAAAATATTGCTGAGTACGCTGATTATACTGAGCCCTATCGCGGCGATGGCGGGCATGACCAGTGGAGAGATTCAGATCAGTTTAACAATCCTGCCAACCTGTGAAGTCAGCGTGGCAAATGCACAACCCTCGGTCAGATGCGCACAGCACAGTTTTGGTCAGCCGCGTATCAGTGAGAGTCAATTAGAGGCAATTCCGGGGATTTCGTTAGGTTCGAAGTTAGTGACTGTAGAATGGTAAAGCACAAAAAAAGCCCGTTTGACCAATGAGGTAAACGGGCTTTTTATTTCTTCATTCCGAATCAGATTCAGAAATCAGCAAATCGTTAGATACTGAACGATGAACCACAACCACAAGTGGTTTTGGCGTTCGGGTTAGTCACGATAAAGCGTGAACCTTCCAAACCTTCAGTGTAATCAACCGAACCACCCACCAAGTATTGCAGGCTCATTGGGTCAACGACCAATGCCACGCCGGATTTCTCAATCGTCATGTCGCCATCGTTGATTTTGTCATCGAAGGTGAAACCGTATTGGAACCCGCTACAGCCGCCGCCGGTGATATAAACACGCAGTTTCAGGTCTGGATTCTCTTCATCAGAGATCAGGTTTTTAACCTTGTGGGCAGCCGCTTCGGTGAATTGCAGAGGCAAGGCACTGGTTTCCACTTCGGTTGGATCACTCATTGTTGCTTCACTCATCTTTTTTACTCCCAATCCGTATTCTGTTCAGGCCGCCGGATTGACTGTCTGAATAATGACCTAATTATCTAATAGGTAGCGTTATGGTTCAAGTATGAGCGGTTTTCGCGCCGTCGTCCTGTCTATTTATGCTCTGTTCGGCTTCTTTACTCTCTACCTTGGCGGCATTTTCCCGCTCCTGCCGCTGTAAAGTGCGGGTAAGTATGGCGGAATACAAGGGCTTACCGCCAAGGAACTGGGCCAGAAGCGTGGCCCCCAGACAGGTAATAATCATCGGTAAAATCAGCTGATAATTATCCGTCATTTCTAACACCAAGACTATCCCGGTCAGCGGCGCTCTGACGCTGGCGGCAAAAAGCGCGCCCATACCAGCAATCGCGAAGGTGGCTGGCTCAATGCCGTACTGCGGGAACATCGCCAAACTGGCGCTGCCAAAGGCCGTGCCGAGCAATGTGCCGAGTGCCAGCATCGGGGCGAAAATCCCGCCGGGCGCGCCAGAGGCAAAGCACAGCAACGTGGTGGCGACCCGAAGAATAAAGATAAACAGCAGCATGCCCAGCGTGTATTTCCCCGCCGCCGCGAGGGGGATCAGCGCAAAACCGCCACCGGCGGCTTCGGGCATAAACAGTCCTAAAATCCCGCAGAACCCGCCCAGCAGGCCGCCGATAATCAGCACTTTGCGCAGCTTGCCGCCGTGAATTCTGGCGAACATATCCTGAGTGCGGAAAATCAACGCGTTGAACGCCACGCCGACCATGCCAAACACCATGCCCAGCACCAGATAGAGCCACAGGGTGTTGAGCGGCGCGTTGGCCAGCTTGCCGACTTCAATCACCGCGCCTTCGCCATTGAAAATGCGAAACACGATGCTCGACATAATCACGCCGATAAACACCGCTTTAATGGAAATCAGGCTGTAGCGGAACTGCAAACGCATCTCTTCGATGATAAACAGAATGCCCGCCAGAGGCGCATTGAAAGCTGCGGAAAGGCCCGCCGCCGCGCCGGTTGCCAGCAGCGAGTGGCGCGCTTCGGCACTGCGCAGGCGGAAAATATCCACCATCATCTTGCCGATATTGGCCCCCATCTGCACCGTCGGCCCCTCTCGGCCCAGCACCATCCCCGCGCCGAGCGTGCCCATGCCGCCGATAAATTTCACCGGGATCACCCGCCACCAGCGCACCGGACGCAGCTCTTCCAGCGCCCCTTCTATCTCAGGAATGCCTGAACCACTGGCCTCTGGCGCAAAACGGTGAACCAGAAAATAGCCCAGCATCGCCAGTAACCCCGAGGCGACGAAAGCCAGCGGCAGCAACAACAGCCAATGATCGCTGAACAGGCCTAAACCCGATTGGCGCAGATGAATAACCCAATCCACCGCCTTTTCGAACGCCACGCCAAGCAGCCCGGCGACGGTGCCGACGATCGCCGCGACCACCAGAATCGCGACGGGCGTTTTATCTCTGCGCAGAAAATAGCGCAGAACATCGCTGCGCTTGCGGGGCCCGCGTAGCGCAGCATCTTGGACAGAGTCTTGGGACGAAGTGTCAGTCATGAGTTTGCAGAAATAGGCTAATAAGATGGGCAGATTTAACCACAGAAAGCCCGATTTCGGAAAACGGAATGGCTGCCCAAGCACGTGAAGCGATTTCATAACGCGCCCCACTTCTTTAGAATGGGCGCATTATTTCCCTTTTCTAAAAAAAGCAGCACAATCCAGGAGCCGTATATGAGTAAGTCAGAAAGCCTGTTTTCGCAGGCGCAGGCGCTAATCCCAGGTGGCGTAAACTCACCGGTTCGCGCGTTCTCCGGCGTGGGCGGCGTCCCGTTATTCATTGAGCGTGCTGATGGCGCTTTCCTGTTTGATGCCGATGGCAAGGCGTACATCGACTATGTCGGCTCATGGGGCCCAATGGTGCTCGGCCACAACAACGCAGAGATCCGCAATGCCGTGATTGAAGCGGCGCAGCGCGGTTTAAGCTTTGGCGCGCCAACCGAGATGGAAGTTAAAATGGCCGAGCTGGTCACCGATTTGGTGCCAAGCATGGACATGGTGCGCATGGTGAACTCCGGCACTGAAGCCACCATGAGCGCCATTCGTCTGGCCCGTGGCTTCACCCATCGCGACAAAATCATCAAATTCGAAGGCTGTTATCATGGCCATGCCGACTGCCTGCTGGTCAAAGCCGGTTCTGGCGCACTGACGCTGGGCCAGCCAAATTCGCCGGGCGTACCGGCTGATTTCGCCAAGCATACTTTGACCTGTACCTATAACGATCTGGATTCCGTCCGCGCGGTGTTCGAGCAATACCCTGACGACGTGGCTTGTATCATCGTCGAGCCAGTGGCCGGTAACATGAACTGCGTGCCGCCGCTGCCAGAATTCCTGCCGGGCCTGCGCGCGCTACGCTACCTGGCCGGCGGGTGAGCTCGCGGCGTCGTCCAGGATCATCGCCGCTGCCTTCTCCGCCACCATGTAGACCGCGCCGACGATGAAGAAGCCGGGAATGCGCGGGAACACCGACGCATCC
>Ga0153979_1000174_pt1 | contig 11953 bp, 11 predicted proteins | sample TSGA063MetaG_FD_104690 | JGI IMG/M metagenome (GOLD analysis project Ga0153979, IMG submission 104690) | Attine ant fungus gardens microbial communities from Georgia, USA - TSGA063 MetaG | ecosystem: Host-associated > Fungi > Mycelium > Unclassified | place: USA: Georgia, Magnolia Springs State...
TCCGATGGCCATCGGTTTCTTTGGCGGCAGGCGGCTGGTGCCCATCGTTACCGTGCTGGTCCTGCCACTGGCAGGGGTGCTGCTGGCGGCTATCTGGCCGACGATAGGCTCCGGAATAGGCTGGATTGGCGCACTGATTGGCCGAAGCGGTCAGTACGGCGCATTTCTGTATGGCAGCAGCGAGCGGCTGCTGATCCCCACCGGCCTGCATCATATTTTGAATGAAACGGTGCGTTTCACGCCGGTAGGCGGTATCGCTCAGGTGGATAATCAGACGCTGGTGGGAGCGCTGAATATTTTTAATTACTCTCTTACGCATCCGCAAAGCCTTAGCGATGACGCGGTACGCAGCGCCACCCGCTTTCTGGCGCAGGGCAAAATTCCGGTCATGATGTTCGGGCTGCCCGCGGCGGCGCTGGCGATGTATCACTGTGCCCGCCCTGAACACAAACAGCGGGTAAAAGCCCTGATGCTGGCGGGCGCGCTGACGTCGTTTACCACCGGTATTACCGAACCGCTGGAGTTCTGTTTTATCTTTGTCTCCCCGGTGCTGTATCTGCTGCATGCGCTGCTCAGCGGCCTCTCCTTTATGCTGATGTCGCTGTTACACCTGATGATCGGCAACGTGCAGGGCGGCGCCATCGATCTGATGGTCTTTGGGGTGCTGGGCGGCGGCAAAACGCAGTGGTGGTGGACGCTGGTGCTGGGCGCACTTTATATACCGGTATATTACTATGGCTTCCGCTTTATCATTCTGCGCATGCGGGTTGAAACTCCCGGCAGAGAGTCGGAAGAGGAGGATAAACAATCCACTATTTCCGATGCCGGAGAGCGCACCCGGATCATTATCAGCGGGCTGGGCGGCGAAGCCAATATAGAGGATATTGATTGCTGCTTTACCCGACTGCGGGTGAGGGTCAAAGCGATGCAGGAGGTGGATGACAAAACCCTGCTAACGACCGGTGCAAACGGCGTAAAGCGCGTCAGTGAACATGACGTACAGGTTGTTTACGGTCCGCAGGTTGAGAACATCGCCAGCGAGGTCAAAACAGCACTTGGCGTCACCTGAATGGATCTGAAACCAGGAAAAGAGTGCGGTTGTTTACACCATTGAAACATGGGACGCTGTGTCAGAATACACTCTCCCGCAGCTGGTTCAGCGTCTGAATAGTCACTCCGCTGACTGCACCTAATGATGTGATATAAAGAAATAATGGATATAAAACAGCTTATATACCTGGTCAACCTTGAGCGTGAAAGGCATTTTGGCCGCGCCGCTGAGGCCAGTTTTGTCAGTCAGCCAACGTTATCAATGCGCCTGAAAAACCTTGAGCGTGAGCTGGAGCTGTCGCTGATTAATCGCAGCAATAATTTTGACGGCTTTACCGCCGAAGGCGAGCGGGTGCTGGTCTGGGCGCGGGAGATTGTATCGGTTTACCAGGGGCTTAAGCTGGAGGTGGAATCCCTTAAGCACGGCGTAAACGGTACGCTGCGCATTGGCGTCGTGCCACAGTGCAGCCTCTCACTGCCGGAGATGCTTAAAGTTATTGGCGATCGCTATCCTGAACTTGATTACCGCGTGGCGGTGCTCAGTGCCGATCAGCTGCTGGATGCGCTCAACAGCCACACCGTTGATGTCGGCATTGGTTTTTTCGAGCCGGCGACGCTGCGCGAGCTGCATTTTCAGGCTATCTCATTACAGGATGAAGGCGTTGAAGTGGTTTTCCACCCGCAACATTTCCCGCAGCTGATGGGCGACCAGCCGCTGACGCTGAGCGAGCTGGCCGGGATCCCGCTGTGCCTTGCCGAGCAAACGCGCTATTTCCGGCGTTATCTGGACAGCCACTTTCGCGAGGCTGAGGTCCGTCTGCGGGTTATACTGGAAACCACCTCGGTTTTCCAGCTGGTGCAGGCTACCCAGGTTGGACTTGGCGCGCTAATTTCGCCCTGCGGTCACCTGCTCCTGGAGATGACCCCCGAGCTGCAACGGCGCAGGCTGGTCATTGAGCCGATGGCCCGTCAGGCTGCGGTGGTGATTGCGGAGCCGGGCAGGGCGACGCCGCTGTCGCAGCACTTTTTTGATGAGGTACGCGGCTGGTCAGGCGGTCGTGCCCAGTGACTGCATCAGGCGGTTGTTCCAGCTGGCCAGCGCCGTACTCTGGAAAATGTTCAACATCTGGCCAGGCGTAAACGCCTGGGTCTTCAGCGGCTGGATCTGCGCGGTGTTAACACGCTCCGGCGAGCGGGTTAGCTGGGCTGCCGCCTGAATGACGGCCCGCTCCTTATCGTTTGCTGCCGCCATTGCCCGATCCGTTCCCTGCTGCAACGCATCACGCAGCGCGCCCGCCGGATAGCGGTAGAAGCAGGCCGCACTGCCGTTAATTCTCGCCGCCACGGCCGCTGCCAGCGCGCCTTCCGGCGTATCAAGCGACGCTTCCAGCGTGCCAAACAGCCTGCCCCAGCCATAAAGCGCCGACGCGTCATGCGCCAAAAGCCACGCACTCTCTTTCAGCACGGCCTGTGGCTGGCAAAAGGTCAATGCTTCCAGCTGCCGTGCGGAAGCATAGCGCAATTCAACGGGTGGCAGCTGCGGCTGCCAGTGCTCGCCGGGTAAAAAGGGGTCAGCATCCGCTGGTATAGTCACGCCGGGGATCCAGCAAACTGGCAGCGCCAGCAGCGCGTGAATACCGGCCACTACGCGAGCCTGGTAGCCGACGAAGCCGATTATCTGGCTAAAGGTAATTATATCGGGTGCCGTCAGGCCGACCTCATCCAGGCGCATTAGCGCAGCCGGGGTGATCAGCGTGGGCTGGCTGGCGAGCTGGCGAGCATATTCCGTTATCTGCGTCAGGCGATGGTTACTTTCGCGCGAGGAGTCCGGGCCAGGCAGCGGATTTAGCCGGGCAGCATAGTGATTACACAGACGCTGAATACCGGTAACCTGCGCGACGGTCAGCGCGGTACTGAGCCGGTCGTACAGCGTCAGGGTGTGTGTCAGGCTGGTCGTGACCTGTCGGGGAAGCAGCACATCATACATCTCACGGGAAGCGAGCAGAGCAGGCTGCGCCAGGAACAGCGTTTCCTGTAGCTCGCCGGTACAGGCTGATGCCAGGCCGAGCAAAAAACGATCTTCGATATCGGCCGCTTCAGGAACCAGCGGGGCAGCCTGCGACGTGAGCGTGGACTGTGTTTCATGATACCAGTGACTGTTGCCGGAAAAACGGCGCTGTTCCATGGTCATTCCTTTTCAAGTTAGCCGGCCCGGCGACAGGATGAAAACAACGTTAACCGGGCCTGAAGAACAGAATCATCCTGGCGCAACGGGAGAAGTGAACCAAAGACCGATCGGTGCTAATTAATAGCGTAAAGGAATAATGAGTAAGGTATTCAGCGATTTCAGCGATAAAAACCTGCTGCGGGCACGCTTGCCAGCAGCAGGTTTAAGTCAGTAAGCAGGCCGTTCAACCCGCTTATCAGTACTGAATGCATCAATAAGCGGCTCGACCTGTCAGCGATCCCTGCGCCACGCGTCGGCGGTCAGGGCTTCGCCAAAGTGACTGCTAATCAGGCGTCGGGTCAGGTCGTGCAGCGGGCTGGCCATCACATCGGCGGTGCTGCCGCGCTCAACCACTTCACCCTGATGCATGACCAGTACCTTGTCACTGATATGCTTCATCATCCCCAGATGCTGGGTCACATAGATATAGGCGATGCCATGCTTGTCCTGTAGCTCCAGCATCAGATTGACCAGCTGTGAACGCATCGACATATCCAATGAGGCCAGCGCCTCATCGGCGACAATGACCTTCGGCTGGAGGATAAGCGCGCGCGCCAGGCCCACGCGCTGCCGCTGCCCGGGTGCCAGCATATGGGGGTAGTAGGCAGCATGATCCCTGAGCAGGCCCACCTGGCGCAGCGTGGCGATAATGCGCGCCTCGCGCGCTTCGGCAGACAGATTGGTATTGAGCCTGAGGGGGAAGTCCAGAATCTGACTGATGCGCTGGCGCGGGTTCAGGGACGTAGAGGGATCCTGAAATATCATGCGAATACGCTGGCTGCGATAGCCATAGTCGCCATATTCCAGCGGCCGGTCATCAATAATAATATCGCCGGCGGTCGGCGCAATCATCCCGCTGAGCATTTTTGCCAGGGTTGACTTCCCCGAGCCATTCTCACCGATAATGGCCAGCGTCTGACCCTCGGAGAGGGTAAAACTGACGGATTTCACCGCCTCAACGTGCTGACGACGGAACAAACCCGTACGGTAGCGGTAAGTTTTGCTCAGCGCACGCACTTCAAGTAGCGTATCCACCATTACGGACTCTCCATATTGAGCGGGAAGTGGCAGGCGTACAGGTGGCTTTTCGTCCCGGTCAGCCTCGGCGTCTGAATGCAGGTCTTCTGGGCATAGGGGCAGCGTGGGCCCAGCCGACAGCCGATCGGTAAATGCTCAAGCGAAGGGATGGCACCGGGTAGCGTATTCAGGCGGCTTTTATGCGGCAGCGCGCGGCCAAAATCCGGCATGGCGCGGATCAGCGCCTGGGTATAAGGGTGGTGCGGCGTCTCAAGCAGGTCGGGACTCAGCGCGGTTTCCACCGTCTGGCCGCAGTACATCACATTAATGCGGTTAGCCCAGTGACTCAGCATCTGTAGATCGTGACTGATTAGCAGTATGGTGGTGTTATTGTTCTGATTAAGCCGCGACAGCAGCCGGAAGATTTGCGCCTGGGTGGTCGGTTCCATGGCATTGGTTGGCTCATCCGCAATCAGCAGCCGCGGCTGGTTTGCCAGCGCGATAGCAATCATCACCTTCTGACACTCGCCCTCAGTCAGTTCATAGGGAAAACTGCGCATAATCTCGCTATGATCTTTGATCCCCACGCGGTGAAGCAGCTCAATGGCCCGGCGGTGCCGCCAGCGAAAGCGCTGATACCAGCGGCCTTTCCACGTCCAGCCGGGTATCGCCTGCACCAGCTGGCGTCCAACGCTTGCAGAGGGATCCAGACAGGACTGCGGTTCCTGAAAGATCATCGAAATATTGTGGCCGATGATTTTGCGACGTTCGCGCGGAGAAAGATGAAGCAGATCGATATCGTCAAAGCGCATACGATCGGCGGTTACGCGCCAGTTATCGCGGGTAACGCCGCAAATCGCCTTGGCGATCAGGCTTTTACCGGAGCCAGACTCACCCACCAGCCCGCGAACCTCGCCTGCGCTTAGCGTCATACTGACGCGATCGACTGCCTTCACCGGCCCGTCAGCGGTAATAAATTCAATGGTCAGATTGCGAATATCGAGCAGCGGCATCTATTCAACTCCCGATACAATGGCGCGGCGGATGCCGTCACCCAGCAAATTCACGATCAGTACGCTCAGCATAATGGCGCCGCCGGGCAGCATTACCGTCCAGGGAGCGACATAAATCAGCTCCAGCGCATCACCCAGCATCGCGCCCCATTCAGGTGAGGGTAACTGCGCGCCTAAATCGAGGAAACCGAGTGCGGCAATGTCCAGGATCGCCATCGACAGCGCGCGGGTAAATTCACTCACCAGCAGCGCCAGGATATTGGGGAAGATCGCATGACGAAGAATATTCATGCTGGTGGCCCCGTCCAGCCTGGCCGCCACCACATAATCCTTCTCAAGCTCGTCATGCACCGCCGTATATATGGCGCGAACCAGCCGGGGCAGTATCGCCAGAAACACCGCCAGCAGCGCATGTTCAAGACGTGGCCCCATAAAGGCTACCACAATAATTGCCAGCAGCAGGGAGGGAAGCGACAGCAGCGTATCCAGCACGTGGTTCAGCAGGGCGGATCGCAGCCCGCGGGTCAAACCGGCCATTACCCCCAGCACCATGGCGCAGACGGCGGCAAGCAGGGTCACCAGAATCGCCGACCCCACGGTGGGGGCGGCACCGCTCAGCAGACGGCTCAGCACGTCGCGACCCAAATCGTCGGTGCCAAGGAAGAACGAAACATCCCCATAGCGTGACCATGAGGGCGGCATCAGCTGATAGCCCAGAAATTGCTGGTCAAGACCGTAGGGAGCCAGCAGCCGTCCAAAGATGCACATCAGCAATAGCGCAATAAAGGTATAAAAGCCGATCATTGCGGTGGTATCCCGGTAAAACAGGCCCCAGGTGTGGCGAAGCGGACTGGGTAACCGCTTCTCGTCGTAAATGTTATCTGAGGGCATACCACTCCTTATGCTTTAGCGGCGTGGTGATGGCGCCAAGAATATCTGCCAGAACGTTAACGGTAATGACCAGTCCCCCGACCGTCATTACGCCCGCTGAGATGGCCGCATAATCCTGCTGGCGAATGGCATCCACCAGCCAGCGGCCCAGGCCCGGCCAGCTAAACACCACTTCGGTGATCATCGCCAGCGTCAGCATGGTTGAAAATTGCAGTCCCAGGCGGGGAATTACCGGTGGCAGTGCATTATGCAGTACGTGACGCCGGATAATAGTCATCAGCGACAGGCCCCGGGTTGCGGCGGCTTTGATATAGTTTTTCTCCATCACCTCACGGGTACTGATGCGCAGCAGCCGGATCACTTCGGTAACAGGCGCGACGGCCAGCGCCGTCACCGGCAGAATAGCGTGCATCAGCGCGCTGATCATCATTTCATGCCGCCAGGGCGAGTGGCTAAGCCAGGCGTCAATCAGCGCAAAGCCGGTGATATTTTTCACCGGATAGAGCAGGTCAAAGCGCCCTGAAACGGGTAGCCAGCCCAGATTGAGCGAGAAATAGAGCGTCAGCAGCAGCGCCAGCCAGAATACCGGCAGGGAGAATCCGAGTAGCGCAATCGCGCTGATAAGCTTATCCTGCCATTTATTGCGCATGACGCCTGCAGCAATGCCCAGTGGGATACCAATCAGCAGGGCCAGTGAAAAAGCCAGCAGGCAGAGTTCAAGCGTTGCCGGAAACACCTCGCGTATCTGCGGACCTATTGGTTCGCCGTTGATGCTCGACACGCCGAAATCGAGCTGAAACAGCCCCTTATACCAGAACACGAACGCGTCACTCAACGAGGCGCCCTGTAGCGGGGCATGCGGGGTAAGTAACTCAGGCTAAAGCCCACCAGCGTCAGCATAAACAGCGTCACCAGCCACAGCACCAGCCTTCGCAGGGTGTAAATCACCATATTATTTCTCCCCAGCCTTATCGCGGTGAACGCCGGCAAATGACGCATTACCAAAGGGACTCAGTACCAGACCGTGGATATCGGCCCGGTAGGCCTGCAGTCGAAGAGAATAGGCCAGCGGCAGCACCGGTAGAGAAGTTGCCAGCATGCTTTGCGCCTGATCGTAGTAGTCGATACGCGATGAAAGATGTTGTGAAAGCAGGGCCTTATGCAGTACATCATCCAGCGCGGCATCGCACCAGTGCGCATAGTTCGTCTGCGATCCTATTGCCGCACAGCTCAGCAGCGGGCGAAAAAAACTGTCCGGATCGTTGCTGTCGGTCGCCCAGCCCGCCAGCGTCAAATCGTGGTTCATTTCCATCAGGCGGGCCTCCTGAAAACGGCCCTCGACGGGAACGATCGTCACCGTCACGCCAACCTGCGCCAGGTCGGCCTGAATCAGCTCAGCCGTTTTTAACGGACTGGGGTTCCATGCCTGAGAAGTCGAAGGCACCCACAGCGTCAGATGCAGATTGTCCACACCCTGTGCCTTCAGTAACTCGCGCGCCTTATCGGGATTGTATTCCGTTACCCGCGAATCATTATTATAAGCCCAGGAGGCGCGCGGCAGGATGGAGGCAGCGGTTTCCGCCGTACCGTAATAGATAGATTGCATCAGGCGTTCATTATTGATCGCCAGCGCCAGCGCCTGACGCACGTCCGGGCGATCCAGCGGCGCTTTACGGGTATTAAAAGCCAGATAGGCGATATTCATACCTGGCCGCAGCGTAAGCCGCAGACGGGGATCGTCCCGCAGTACGGAAATCTGACTGGCCGCCGGGTAAGCCAGCACGTCGCACTCGCCGGTAAGCAGCTTTGACAGCCGCCCGGTGCCGCCCGCGCCCATATCAATCACCACCTGCGCCATGCGCGGCAGGCCTTTCCAGTAATCAGGATTGCGCGCCAGGCGAATATATTGCCCGGTACGATAATCGCTGAGCATAAAAGGGCCGGTGCCCACCGGCTGACGGTCCATCTGCTCCTGATGGTCTGCGCGAGTCAGTTGTTCTGCATACTCTGCCGACAGCACGGGGGCGTAATGGGTTGCCATATGCCAGAGAAAAGAGGCGTCAGGACTCTTCAGCTGGATCTCCACGGTATAGGGATTAAGCTTTTTTACGCTTTTCACCGCATCGGCAAATTGCAGGCTGTCAAAATAGGGGTAGCTGCCGCCGTTGACGTTATGCCAGGGGGAATGGCGATCGAAAATACGCTGGAAGCTGAAAACCACATCGTCAGCGTTCATGGCGCGCGTAGGCCTGAACCAGGCGGTTTGCTGGAACGGCACATTGTGGCGCAGATGAAAACGATAGGTGGCCCCGTTGTCCCGTGTCTCCCAGCTTTCCGCCAACTCGGGGATCAGCCGGTAAGTATAGGGATCGACATCCAGAAGGCGATCATACATCTGAGCTGCCAGCGTATCCACGACCAGTCCGCCGCTGGCCAGCTGCGGGTTGAACGTGGTTACCGCGCCGTTAACGCAGTAAACAAAGCCGCTCTGGCGAATATCGCCCGGCGGGGCAGAGCAGGCAGAGGCGGAGGCCAGCAGAGCCAGTCCGGTTAGTAGGGTCGGGATGAGTGTGCGCATAGGTCATCAGAAATATCAGGCAATAATCAGAGTGTATCGCACTCTCCCGTATCGCCCAAAGTTTGCTGCGGCAAGTGGCGCTTTTTCAACCACCCTGCGATTTAACACCTCATCTGGCGATCGGCGGGTTGGTTAGCATACGCACAAGGTTGTTATGGTAATGAGAAAAATTCTCAACAAAATGCTTTACAGGTAGTAGTGAGAATGATTACTATTCAAATGCGCTTCGACGGTGGCTCTACTGAAGAAGAGCACGACATTGCTCACATTGCTTCCAGTAATACTTCAGCCCGCCTCGAGCGGGCTTTTTTTTGCTGTCACTGGATGCGGTAAGATGAAAAAAAGCCCGCACGAGGCGGGCTTATTTCCACTTGCAGGATAGTAGGAGTATCCTGCTTGTTCAATTCAGGCGTAATGTAAAAAGGCCCGCGTTACCGGGCAGCAAGCATTACAAAAAGGGTTATCCAAAACTCACTCAGTACCAATCCCTCGCTTACTGATGACCCCAGCCTACAGGGTAAAAAAAAAATAGATATCATTGTCTTAAAAAGGCGTAAAAATAAGCACGTTATGCACTTGAGCAACAACCCCAGCGCCGCCCGCGGGGAGATGGAATGTTAACTGCCGGGTGCAAATGCGCCGCTGGCTAAAAACCACGACATAAACGCGACAGCCGCAACGAGGATAACAACGGGTGGAATGAGCTTCAGGTTCATCGGCATTTCTCTAGGTAAAGGTTAAATAACTGCTTATTTCTCGCCATTTATATCGTGCTTTTTCATCATCGCGCGCAGCTGATGATAGGTCACGCCCAGCAGCACGGCCGCCCGACGCTGGTTAAAGCGGGCCTCCGCCAGGGCTTTTTCCAGCAGCGCTTTTTCCTGTTCATTCTGCCAGCGGCGTAAATCAATGGGCAGTGCGGGCAGCGTCTGCGCCGTTCCGGATTCTGGTTCAGGCTCCGCCGTCAGCGCGGAGGAAGAGCGCTGAAAAGGATCGATGATGATATTATCCAGCGGCTGGTCGGGTTCTGCATGGCGGTACACCGAGCGTTCAACCACGTTTTTCAGCTCGCGAATATTACCGGGCCAGGGATAGTTCAGCAACGTCTGCTGGGCGGTCTGAGTGAATCCGGAAAACAGCTTCAGCCCCAGTTCCCGACACATCTGGATGGCAAAATGGTTAGCCATGACCAGAATATCGCTGCGGCGCTCGCGCAGCGGGGGCAGTTGTACCACATCGAAGGCGAGACGATCGAGCAAATCTGCGCGAAATTTCCCCTGGTGCGCCAGCAGGGGCAGGTTGTCATTCGTGGCGCAGACCAGCCGCACGCTCACCTGTAGCGGCTGACTTCCGCCCACCCGCTCCAGCTGACCGTATTCAATAACCCGCAGCAGCTTCTCCTGAACCAGCATGGGGGCAGTCGCCAGCTCATCCAGAAACAGGGTTCCCCCGTCTGCGCGTTCAAAGCGGCCCAGATGGCGCTTCTGCGCGCCGGTAAAAGCCCCCGCCTCATGACCAAACAGCTCTGAATCAAGCAGGTTTTCGTTCAGCGCCGCGCAGTTCAGCGAGATAAACGGCCCCTGCCAGCGGTCGGAAAGGTAGTGCAGGCGGCTGGCGATCAGCTCCTTACCGGTGCCGCGCTCGCCGGTCACCAGCACAGGTTTATTAAGCGGCGCAAGGCGGGAAACCTGCTCCAGCACCTCCAGGAAGTTATTCGACTCTCCCAGCAGGCTATCGTTAAATTCACTCATGAAATTCACCATCTGTTAGTGATTTACACCACTTTAGACATCCCTTCCGGGGAGTAAAGCGATCTTATTCCGATAAATCAGTGAGATAAAAGTTGGCACGGGAATTGTATTAGGTATAGCAGCGCACCGCGCCTGATAAACAGATTAATGAGGAGTGTAATTATGGGTATTTTTTCTCGCTTTGCTGACATCGTGAATGCCAACATTAACTCTCTGCTGGAAAAAGCGGAAGATCCGCAGAAGCTGGTCCGCCTGATGATCCAGGAGATGGAAGATACGCTGATTGAAGTGCGTTCCACCTCTGCCCGCGCGCTGGCAGAAAAGAAACAGCTCTCGCGCCGTATTGAGCAGGCGGAGGCGCAGCAGGCCGACTGGCAGGATAAAGCCGAGCTGGCTCTGCGTAAAGATAAAGACGAACTGGCCCGCGCGGCGCTGATCGAAAAACAGAAGCTGACCGAACTGGTCACGACGCTGAGCCGGGAAGCGGAACAGGTCGATGAAACGCTGGTCCGCTTGAAAGGCGAAATCGGCGAGCTGGAGAAGAAGCTGAGTGAAACGCGCGCGCGTCAGAAAGCGCTGACACTGCGTCACCAGGCAGCTTCATCTTCTCGCGATGTGCGTCGCCAGCTGGACAGCGGTAAAATCGATCAGGCGATGGCGCGTTTTGAGTCGTTTGAGCGCCGTATCGACCATATGGAAGCGGAAGCCGAAAGCCAGAGCTTTGGCAAACAGCAGACGCTAGACCAGCAGTTTGCTGACCTGCATGCCGACGATGAAATCAGCGAGCAGCTGGCCGCGCTAAAAGCGAAAATGAGCCGCGGCGAGTAAGACCGTTAAATGGCACCCGTATGGGGTGCCGGTGTCAGCTATCGGATAACTGTTTCAAGGAGAATGAATGAGCGCGTTATTTCTGGCTATACCTTTAACCATTTTTATGCTGTTTGTGGCGCCGGTCTGGCTATGGCTGCACTACAGTAACCGTCAGAATGGCGGTGCTGAACTGTCGCAGAGTGAGGTCCAGCGGCTACAGCAGCTCACGGCTGATGCAAAACGGATGCGCGAGCGCATTCAGACGCTGGAGGAGATCCTCAACGCCGAGCACCCTCACTGGAGGCAGCCATGATCGACCTGAAATTTAAGGGGCGCAGGCTTTACCGCATTCCGGCAAAAGGGAAGATCAAAGGCGTCTGCGCGGGCCTCGCTGAATTTCTGGATATTCCGGTGCAGCTGGTGCGGGTGATGATGGTGCTGTCGCTTTTCTTCGGCGTTTTTATCTTCACCGCAATCGCCTATTTTGCGCTGGCCTTCCTGCTGGATGAAAAGCCAGACAGCATGGCAAATAGCGCTCAACCCAGGCCATGCGCACGCGAACTGCTCGATGATTTGCAGAATGAACTGCGCGGCGTCGAGCTACCGCTACGTGAAA
>Ga0153979_1000175_pt1 | contig 11948 bp, 13 predicted proteins | sample TSGA063MetaG_FD_104690 | JGI IMG/M metagenome (GOLD analysis project Ga0153979, IMG submission 104690) | Attine ant fungus gardens microbial communities from Georgia, USA - TSGA063 MetaG | ecosystem: Host-associated > Fungi > Mycelium > Unclassified | place: USA: Georgia, Magnolia Springs State...
ACGCATAGGGCGTGTCAGGTTCCATGCCAGCAGCAGGCTGAACAGTAATCCCAGCGCACCGGCAAAGGTAAACATCGGCTCCGGGATATTGAGGATACGTCGCGGACGGCCACCGCCCATCGAACTGTCTTCGCGCAGCCCCTTCACGTCATAGCGCAGTTCGTACTGCTTGCCATCCTGCCCTTTCACCCAACGCACAATCACATCAGGGAAAGGTCCATGAAACGGGGCACTAAAGGTTTCAGGCGGCGCATTACCTGGCATCGCGACGGGTTTATCGTGCTGAATAACGGAGAAAAATTGACGATCGTTAGGTTCCCAATCCGCCATCATATCGTCCAGCGAACTTAAGCCACCGCGTTCCAGTACCGAAACCGCCGATGCCATTTGCAGATTAACGATGCGTCGAATAGCGACGATCTCCGGTGGCTCATGGCGATTACCCGATAACGTAAAGCCAAGCCACAGCAGCTGGCTAATAATGACAAACACAATCCAGAAGCCCAGCAAAATCTTCCAGAACATGCGGCCGCGATAGCTGTGTTTCATCGAATGCGGTAACCAATACTGCGCACAGTTTCAATATTGACGCTGTCAGCCGTTAACGCTGCCAGCTTTTGGCGAATGTTGCTGATATGCACATCCACGCTGCGATCGTACGCTTCACGTGGGCGACCAAGGCCTTTTTCCGATAGCTCATCTTTCGATACCACGCGATCCGGCGCACGCAGCAACAGATCCAGTAAATTAAACTCGGATGCGGTGAGATCAAACGCTTTGCCCTGCCATTCAGTAATCCGCGTAGCCGGATTGAGGCTCAAATCACCCCAGCGCAGCAGCTCTTTCTTATCGGGCACCGGAGCCTGATCTTCAAAGCGGCGCAGTACCGCACGCAAACGAGCCACCAGTTCACGCGGATAGCACGGTTTTGGCATGTAATCGTCTGCGCCCATTTCGAGACCAATCACGCGATCAATGTTGTCTCCTTTGGCCGTCAACATAATCACCGGTAAGCGGCTGTTCTGACGCACCTGCCGCAGCACATCAATGCCGCTCATATCGGGCAGCATGATGTCGAGAATCATCGCGGTATAGTTGCCGGATAACGCACCTTCCACGCCAGCGTGACCGGTTAAAACCAGTTGTGTTTCAAAACCTTCCGCAATCAGGTATTGGCTCAACATGGTGCCGAGTTCTACATCATCATCAACAAGCAGAATTTTCATCTTTATCTCTCGTACAAAATTGCCGCTATTTTGTCCTGAGTTCATTACGAACGCAGCCGGTTTTACGCGATCCTTACAGACGATTATTACGGAGACTATAGACAAGAATGGCCTGTGCGCACCATTAGGGTAGGCACAGGCCAGATAAAATGCGGGAATAATGACTCAGTGGAAAACGCCAGTGGAGAGATAGCGATCGCCGCGATCGCACACAATCGCGACCACCACGCTGCCAGGTTGAGCCGCAGCAATACGCAATGCGCCAGCTACCGCACCGCCAGAACTGACGCCACAAAAAATACCTTCACGCTGAGCCAGCGCTCGCATTGTCTCTTCGGCTTCACGCTGCGTCATATCAATCACCTGATCCACCAGTTCCGGACGAAAGATACCGGGCAGATAAGCTTCCGGCCAGCGACGAATACCGGGAATGCTACTGCCCTCTTGCGGCTGCAGGCCAATCACCTGCACCGTCGGCGCAAACTCTTTAAGGTAACGTCCCACGCCGGTAATCGTGCCGGTAGTGCCCATGCTGGAGACAAAATGCGTCATGCGCCCATGAGTTTGCTGCCAGATTTCCGGGCCGGTGGTGAGATAGTGTCCTAGCGGATTATCGGGATTGTTGAACTGATCCAGCACGCGACCCTCGCCGCGATCGGCCATCGCCTGTGCCCGATCCCGCGCCCCTTCCATGCCCTGCTCACGCGTCACCAGCAGCAATTCAGCACCGTAGGCGCGCATCGCATCCTGACGTTCCTGGCTCATGTTATCGGGCATCAGCAAACGCAGCTTGTAGCCTTTCATCGCCGCAATCATCGCCAGCGCAATGCCCGTGTTACCGCTGGTCGCTTCGATTAAGGTATCACCCGGTTTAATCTCACCGCGCAGCTCCGCCTGATGAATCATCGACCAGGCCGCACGGTCTTTCACCGAGCCGGCTGGATTGTTGCCTTCCAGCTTTAGCCAGATTTCGCTGCCGTTGTCAGGCGTCAGGCGCTGCAACTTAATCAACGGCGTATTGCCGATGGTATTTTCCAGTGTGGTCACGTTTGATTCCAGACGAAAGAGAGGCAAATAATTCGGGCGGGAAAGTCCCGCCCGAAGGAGTGTCAAAAATATCAGGCGCTCTCGGCAAAGGCAACCGGGCTTAGCGGCGTAGTGCCATGATAGATGCGGGCCTGTTGCAGGCCGACAAACAAGCGTTCACCGCGAATCGGCGCAGTATGATCGCCATCGAACACCACGGAAAAGACGTCGCCCTGCCAGCCACTTGGCTGCACTACCAGCTGCCAGAAGTGGCCGCGCGGGCTAATTTCCAGTACCTGCACCGGCAGCGGTGTTTCCAGGCTGCTCTGGCGTGAAATATCAATTTCCCATGGACGCAGGAACAGCTCGACTTCGCCCTGATGTGCAGGCGTATAGCCCAGCGGCCAGCGATGTGCGGCAACGTGGAACTGCGAGCCGTGCACTTCACCATTAAAGCGGTTCACTTCACCGAGAAACTCCAGCACAAAGCGAGTAGCCGGATCGCGCCACACGTCATCAGGCGTACCCACCTGTTCGATATTGCCCTGGCTCATCACCACCACGGTGTCGGCCACTTCCATCGCCTCTTCCTGATCGTGGGTGACGAACACGCTGGTAAACTTCAACTCTTCGTGCAGCTGACGCAGCCAACGGCGCAACTCTTTACGCACCTGCGCATCCAGCGCACCAAACGGTTCATCCAGCAGCAGAATTTGCGGCTCGACCGCCAGCGCACGTGCCAGTGCCACACGCTGCTTTTGGCCGCCCGAAAGCTGTGCCGGGAAACGATTTGCCAGATGGCCCAGCTGCACCATCTCCAGCAGACGCGTTACGCGCTTTTTGATCTCTGCCGCATTCGGCCGTTCACGGCGCGGCAGTACGGTCAAACCAAAAGCAATGTTGTCGAATACCGTCATGTGACGGAACAGCGCGTAATGCTGGAAGACGAAGCCGACCTGGCGATCGCGCGCATGGATGCGGCTCACGTCTTTGCCATTAAAATGGATCTGGCCGCTGTTCTGATGTTCCAGCCCGGCGATAATGCGCAGCAGCGTGGTTTTCCCGGAACCGGACGGTCCCAGCAGCGCCACCATCTTGCCGGAAGGAATATCCAGAGAGATGTCGTTCAGTACCGACGTGCGGTCAAACGCTTTGTTAATTTGTTTAATCTCAATGCTCATGATTTTCCTCCTGTAGGCGCTTCTGCTGATGCTCTAATCGCCACTGCACCACGCTTTTCAGAAACAGCGTCACAATTGCCATCAGGGTCAGCAGCGCGGCGGCGGTAAAGGCGCCCACGGTGTTGTAATCCTGATGCAGTAATTCAACCTGAAGCGGCAAGGTATAGGTTTCGCCGCGTATCGATCCCGAAACCACCGAGACCGCACCAAACTCACCAATCGCACGTGCGTTAGTCAGCACCACGCCGTACATCAGTGCCCAGCGGATGTTCGGCAGCGTCACGCGGCGGAACATCTGCCAGCCGGATGCGCCAAGCAGCACCGCCGCCTCGTCTTCGTGGCTACCCTGGCTGAGCATCACCGGCACCAATTCGCGTACCACAAACGGGCAGGTAACGAAGATGGTAGCCAGCACCATGCCGGGCCAGGAGAACATAATCTGGATATTGTGTGCATCTAGCCAGCCACCTGCCGGGCCGTTAACGCCCCAGAACAGCAGATACATCAAGCCAGCAACCACCGGCGACACGGCAAAGGGGATATCAAAAAGCGTCAGCAGCAGTTGGCGCCCCGGAAAGGTAAAACGCGTCACCAGCCACGCCAGCAGCGTACCGAACACCATATTCACCGGCACGGTAATCAGCGCCACTAAGAGGGTCAGCCAGATGGCGTGCAGCATGTCGCCATCTTTCAGGTTAGTCAGTGAAGCCACTAAGCCCTGATTAAGCGCTTCCCAAAAGATGGACACCATCGGCACCACCAGCAGCAGCAGGGAAACCAGCGCGCCGATGCCAATCAGCAGCCACTTGCCCCAGTTAATGGGCTGGCGATCGGCGTGATTGAGGTGTGAAATCTCCGCCATCAGTGGCCTCCTAAGCGACGGCCAAAGCGGCTCTGCAGGGTGTTGATCGCAAACAGCAGCAGCAGAGAAGCCGCCATAATCACTGAAGCAATCGCGCTCGCTGCCGGGTAATCGAACTCCTGCAGGCGGACAAAAATCATCAACGACGTCACTTCCGTTTTCCAGGCAATGTTACCGGCGATAAAGATCACCGCACCAAACTCACCAATGCTGCGGGTAAACGACAGCGCGGTACCCGCCAGTAAAGCCGGTGCGACTTCAGGCAGCACTACGCGCCGGAAACTCTGCCAGCGCGTAGCGCCAAGGGTTTCTGCGGCTTCTTCATATTCCGGTCCTAACTCTTCCAGCACTGGCTGCACGGTACGCACCACAAATGGGATGCTGGTGAAGGCCATGGCGACGGCGATGCCGAGCCAGGTGTAAGAAACTTTGATATCAAAATGCGCCAGCCACTGACCGTACCAGCCGTTTACCGAAAACAGGCCCGCCAGCGTCAAACCCGCGACTGCGGTGGGCAATGCAAACGGCAGGTCCATCAAGCCATCCAGCAGCGTGCGGCCCGGGAAGCGATAGCGCGTCAAAATCCACGCCATCAGCATGCCAAATACCGCATTGAACAGTGATGCCACCCCCGCCGCCAGAATCGTCACTTTATACGCGGCGATCAGCTGCGGATGCGTAATCACATCCCAATATTGCGTCAGCGTCATCTGCGACAGTTGCATCAGTAACGCGCTGATCGGCAGCAGCAGAATCAGGCAGGTGAACAACAGGCTGGTGCCAAGGCTCAAGCCAAAGCCAGGCAAGACTCGTTTTTGCGCCAGCGCGAACATTATCCGCGCCCCGCTGCCAGTAATTTGTCCAGCTCACCGTCTGAACCAAAATGGACTTTCATCACGTTATCCCAGCCGCCAAAGGCATCGTTGACGTTGAACAGGTTGGTCTGCGGGAAGCGGTCTTTCTGCTGCGCCATCAGCTGTGGGTTATTTACGCGATAGTAATAGCTGGTGATGATTTTCTGCGCCTCAGGCGTGTAGAGATAATTCAGATAGGCTTTAGCGGCGTCAGCGGTGCCATTGTGTTCGACATTTTTGTCGACCCACGCCACCGGGAATTCCGCCAGAATATTCGTTTCCGGTACGATCACTTCATACTGATCTTTGCCGTACTGATTGCGGATATTATTCACTTCCGATTCAAAGCTTACCAGCACATCACCTAAGCCGCGCTCGGCAAAGGTGGTCGTTGCGCCACGACCGCCGGTATCAAACACTTCGACGTTCTTCAAAAATTTTGTCATGAAGGCTTCAGTTTTGGCTTTATCTTTACCATCTGCCTGATCGGCAGCGCCCCACGCGGCAAGATAGGTATAGCGCCCGTTGCCTGACGTTTTGGGATTAGGGAAGATCAGCTTCACGTTGTCGCGTGCCAGATCGGCCCAGCTGTGAATCTGCTTTGGGTTACCTTTACGCACCAGAAATGCCATGGTGGAGTAAAACGGCGAGCTGTTGTTGGGTAAACGTTGTTGCCAGTCAGCCGGAATCAGCTGGCCTTTGTCATGCAGCACCTGCACATCCGTTACCTGATTGTAGGTCACCACATCAGCGCGCAGACCTTGCAGAATCGCCAGCGCCTGCTTGGAAGAACCGGCATGCGATTGCTTGATCGTCAGCTTGTCATTGGGATGCGCAGCGTCCCACTGCTTTTCAAAGGGCGCATTCAGGGCGACGAACAGTTCGCGTGAAACATCATATGAACTGTTGAGCAACTCGGTCGCCTGCGCCGCACTCGCGATACTCAGCGAGAGCGCGATACCGCCAAGCCATTTTTTCGAAATCGGAAGTGTCATGCTGCACCCTGAAAGACGGCCATTACGCCAATGTCATTAGATGCAGTCAGTGTATTTATAACTCAGGAGAAAGCTGTAACGGTTTTATATATCGTTTAGGGATTTCAAAGTTTAAAAAAGCATAAGACGGCGGGAGAGTTTATGCAGCGGATGGGATTGAACCGGGTTAAACAGGTCGCCATAAATGGCGACACTCCAATGCGAGATTTCGTAGGGGCGCCATTTATGGCGCCCTACCTTAATCAAATCGCGTGCAACGCCGCCAGCGACGGCGCAAAAAAGTAGCTACCGCTGACCGGCTTAGTGAAGCGCAGCATGGCATCCATTTTGCCGTCGCGCTCGCCGAACATGCTCAGCAACTGCTGCTCAATGTTATACAGGCGATGACAGTAGGAAATGAAGTACAAGCCGTGCTTACCGCTGGCGCTGCCGTAAGGCAGACTTTGACGCAGAATCTTCAGGCCCTTGCCCTGTTCTTTCAGATCGACACGGCTGAGATGTGAAGTCTCCGGACGTTGATCGCCCGGCAGCTCTTCATTGGTCGCTTTAGTACGCCCAATGATCGCTTCCTGCTTTTCTACCGCCAGACGATTCCACAGCTGGAGATTGTGCTCCCAGCGCTGAGTAAACACATAGCTGCCGCCAGCATCCGGACCTTCACCAATAATCGCCACCTGTTGGCGCGCCTCGCCCTGTGGGTTTTCCGTGCCGTCAATAAAGCCGGAAAGGTCACGATCTTCTATCCAACGGAAACCGTGCGTCTCCTCTTCAATATTAACGGCATCCGCAAAGGCGCCGATGGCAGCCTGCGCCAGCGCGAAATTCACATCATGCCGCTGTGATTGAATGTGGATCAGCACATCGCGTTGGGTCGCAGGCGCAATACCTTTACCCAACGGCGCGAAAGGTTTGAGCTCTGGCGCGGAGGCGCTGCCCTGTAGATCGCGCCACAGCGCATCACCAAAAGCGATCACCGCGCCTAATCCGGCCTGACTGAATTGGGATTGCAGCGCATTGAGCTGCTTTAAGAAGGATTTGCTGCCCTGACGCAGCGCATCAAGGTCGCCCGTAACGCGGGCTTCGAGCCAAATGGCGAATCGGCGGTGTTCCAGCAGGATACCGCTCTGAAACTGAGACATGAATGTGCTCTCCGGCATGAAGGTTAGACGGTATTTTTTCGCCCGTATCATACCGGAAAGCCGCGCACTCAGTGTGCGTTTACGCAACTTTTAATCGATTAACGCTGCCAGACGATCTTACTGATTTTCCAGCTTTTTAGGGTGTCGTCAGATGGCATCAAACCTTCAGGCCCATGCCATTCACCGCTGTAGACAAAGAAAATATGCTGGCTGCCCGGTGCTCGGCATTCAACATCATGCGCATCCAAACCCGAAGCCATTTTACAGTTATTAAACGCTTTGCTGAATTTTTCACTGAACAGGTCGCCGATCTTGCTGCCGTCTGCCGCTTTAGCATCGGCATCCTGCACTTCAACACGCTCAACGCTGGTGGTGCCGTTAATCACCAATTTGACGTTGTCGCCATCCAGCGCCTGCCAGAAATCGACCACCTGACCATTCTGCGTGCGCATGCCCTGACGCAGTTTATAATCGCCGTTTAGCGCTTTATTGATGGCCTCCTCCGACATCGCCGTGGTGCTTGTCAGGCCCGCCACGCCTTGTTCGGTCACCTCAAGCGATCCGCCAAACCAGCCCAATGGATTTAGCGCAGACCAGTGATAGCTGAGTGGATTGTACCAATGGCTTTCGCTCGCGCTGGTAGAAGAACCCGAACTGGCGCAGCCAGCCAGAACCATGCTGCTAACCAGCAGTGCGTGACGAACAACTTTCATGAAAACTCCTTGATCTGCTAAGCCGATTGGCGTGCCTGTTGGAGTCACAAACCGGCAAAAAGTTTACTCGACGTGCTGATGCTCTGGTAGAAAGCAGTCGCGTAGCCGCCGTTGGGTTTGCAGCCAGAACAAGGCGAGCAAATCGAAGAGCGTCAATAACAGCGGCAGCGGCGAGTCGGGAAACGCCCCCTGCAGCAAGCTGGAGCCTTGCCACAGCAGGCTTATCAGCAGCGACGCACTCAATACGTGACGCCAGCTTTGCCACAGACGCGGCCAGCGCTGACGATAGCCCGTCAACAACAAACCGATGGCCGCCGGGATGCCTAATGCCAGTCCCAGCCAGAAGCTTTGGCGATCGGGATAGAACAGCGCCAGCAAATCGTTGCCCTGCTGGCGAGAGGCGCCCGCCATCACCAGCAGCAGCCAGGTGCGCGCCTGCAATAACAGAATCAGCCAAAAAAGAAATGGCAGCCGCAGCTGCCCTTTCGCATCGTACTCTTCAGGAAGGTATTTCAAACCGATCATTAATACTCACGATCTTCAATTAAACGCTTGCCCAACAGCAGCGCGTCCACCGGCTCGTAATCCAGCTTCTCATAAAACGCCACCACCTGATCGTTCTCTTCGCGCACCATCAAATTGATTTTTGGACAGCCGCGCGCGATCAGCTTCTTCTCCAGACGATTCATCAACGCATTGGCAAAACCACGCCCCTGATAATCGGGATGTACCGCCAGATAGTAGACAGAACCGCGGTGACCGTCATAGCCGCCCATCAGCGTACCGACTACTTCACCGCCGACTTCCGCCACCAGAAACAGTTCCGGGTCGTGGTTCATTTTGCGTTCAATATCCAGCTCCGGATCGTTCCAGGGGCGTAACAAATCGCAACGCTCCCAGAGCGTGATCACTTCTTCAAAATCTTCCTGGCGGAAAGAACGGATTTCCATCGACGTTACCCTGCTGTTAGGCACAATTCGCTGATTATCACGCATTCTTTGCCAGGCGCAACCCTCACGCGACACAACGGTGCAAAAAAAGCGCGACATTTCTGTTAGTCAGTTGCAATAGAAAGTAAACGCTTGAAATAGTTACGAGGTCGCCGCCTGGGCATTGTTACGCTATAACATTGGGCAGGATTTACCTGTCATGGACCCGTTAATGAAGAAGATTTCACTGCTTAAGCGCCTTACCAACCGTCGCCAACTGATTCTTTCCGGTTTAGCGCTGGCGGTGTTGTCGCCGCGCGCCGTGCAGGCAACGGAAGAGAACAGCACTCTGCGCGTCAACTCGCGCCATACGCCACCGAAACCCGCCGCTAATGGCAAACGTATCGTGATGATCGATCCCGGTCACGGCGGCATTGATTCCGGCGCGGTAGGTGAAGAAGGCTCCGAAGAGAAACATATCGTTCTTGCCATCGCCAATACCGTGAAAACGTTGCTGCAATCGCATCCGCGCATCGAAGTCCGCCTGACGCGCGAAAGCGACCACTTTATTCCGCTTTATCAGCGTGTTGAGATCGCTCACCAGCATGGCGCCAATCTGTTTATGTCGATTCACGCCGACGGCTATACCAGCCCGGACGCCAACGGCGCGTCGGTGTTTGCGCTCTCCAACCGCGGAGCCAGCAGTGCAATGGCGCGCTACCTGTCGCAGCGTGAAAACGATGCTGACAAAGTGGGCGGCGCCGAAGTGCAGGATAAAGATCATTACCTCAACCAGATTCTGTTCGATCTGGTGCAGACTGACACCATCCGTAACAGCCTGACGCTCGGCAAGCACGTGCTGGATCAGATCCGCCCGGTGCATCATCTGCACAGCCAGCACACCGAGCAGGCGGCTTTTGCCGTGCTGAAATCGCCGTCGATTCCTTCGGTATTGGTTGAAACCTCCTTTATTACCAATCCGCGCGAAGAGCAGCTGCTCGGCACCCAGGCATTTCGGCAGAAAATCGCCAGCGCTATTGCTGATGGCATCTCCCGTTACTTTGATGAGGTCGATCGTCGCGAAGCCTAGCTTTTTCCTGTGATAGAATCGCGGCAAATTTCCGGAACGAGTAACTGATGAGCAATCCCGATATTTCCCGCGTCAAAGCCTTTTTGCTGGCGCTGCAGGATGATATTTGCGCCCAATTAGCGGCGGAAGATGGCAAGGCGAGCTTTGCTGAAGATGAGTGGCAGCGCCCCGGCGGCGGCGGCGGACGCAGCCGCGTGTTGCGTAATGGTGCGGTATTTGAACAAGCGGGCGTGAACTTTTCACATGTGCATGGCGACCAAATGCCGGCCTCCGCCACCGCGCATCGCCCCGAGTTGGCGGGTCGCAGCTTTGAAGCAATGGGCGTGTCGCTGGTGGTGCATCCGGAAAGTCCTTACGTCCCTACCAGCCACGCCAACGTGCGCTTTTTTATTGCAGAAAAACCAGGTGCCGATCCCGTTTGGTGGTTCGGCGGCGGATTCGACCTCACGCCCTATTACGGCTTCGAAGACGATGCGCTGCACTGGCATCAAACCGCCCACGATCTGTGCCAGCCGTTTGGCGAGGATATCTATCCACGCTACAAAAAATGGTGTGACGATTACTTCTACCTCAAGCATCGCGACGAGCAGCGCGGCATCGGTGGGCTGTTTTATGACGACCTGAACACGCCGGATTTCGACTATTGCTTCGATTTTATGCAAGCGGTGGGCAACGGTTTCTCTCAGGCCTATCTGCCGATTGTGGCGAAGCGCAAAGCGTTGCCATGGGGCGATCGTGAGCGCCAGTTCCAGCTCTATCGTCGCGGGCGCTATGTGGAATTCAATCTGGTATGGGATCGCGGTACGCTGTTTGGCCTGCAAACTGGCGGCCGCACCGAATCCATTTTGATGTCGATGCCGCCGCTGGTGCGCTGGGAATATGATTATCAACCGGAAGCCAACTCTCCCGAAGCCGCGTTATACCGCGATTTTTTGCCGGTGAAGGATTGGTTGGCATAACTCGTCAGGTCGCCATTGATGGCGACCTGGTTTCACAACGGTTCGGTCTGCGCCTCTACCACCGCTAACGCCACCATATTCACAATACGCCGCACTGAGGCAATACGCGTCAACACATGTACCGGCTTGCTGATTCCCATCAACACTGGCCCCACGGTGACCCCTTCTGAACAGGAGACGCGCAGCAGGTTGTAGCTGATGCGCGCCGCTTCTACGTTGGGCATAATCAGCAAATTGGCGGTGCCCTTAAGCGGGCTATCCGGCATCAGTTCGCGGCGAATGCTCTCCACCAGCGCGGCATCTCCGTGCATCTCACCATCAATCTCTAAATCCGGCGCACGTTGCTGGATCAGCGCCAGCACTTCGCGCATTTTACGTGCGCCCGGCGCGTTGGACGTACCAAAGCTGGAGTGTGACAGCAGCGCCACGCGCGGCTCAATCCCAAAGCGCCGCACGGTTTCCGCCGCCAGCAGCGTAATATCCGCCAGCTGCTCGGCGCTGGGATCTTCATTAACGTAAGTGTCAGCGATAAAAGTGTTACCGCTCGGCAGCAGCAATGCATTCATCGCGCCCGCCACCTTCACGTCATCGCGCAGGCCAAACACTTTCTCCACCACATCGTAATGTTCCTGGTAATCGCCGATGGTGCCGCAGATCAGCGCGTCGGCTTCTCCACGATGGACCATAATTGCACCAATCAGCGTCGGATTACCGATCACCGCACGCTGGGCGGTTTCCGGCGTTACGCCGCGCCGTTTCATGATTTGGTAATACTCGTTCCAGTACTCTTTGAAGCGCGGATCGGACTCGTTATTAACGATCTCAAAATCCTTACCCGCTTCGATTTTTAATCCCTGCTTTTGCAGGCGCATGGCGATCACGTTGGGACGGCCAATCAGAATCGGCTTCGCCAGCCCGAGCGTCACCAGCTCCTGCGTGGCGTGCAGCACGCGCACCTCCTCCCCTTCCGCCAT
>Ga0153979_1000180_pt1 | contig 11815 bp, 9 predicted proteins | sample TSGA063MetaG_FD_104690 | JGI IMG/M metagenome (GOLD analysis project Ga0153979, IMG submission 104690) | Attine ant fungus gardens microbial communities from Georgia, USA - TSGA063 MetaG | ecosystem: Host-associated > Fungi > Mycelium > Unclassified | place: USA: Georgia, Magnolia Springs State...
CAGTTGACGGTGAAGAATTCGAAGGCGGTAAAGCCTCTGACTTCGTGCTGGCAATGGGCCAGGGCCGTATGATCCCAGGCTTCGAAGAGGGCGTTGTTGGCCATAAAGCCGGCGAAACCTTCACTATCGACGTGAAATTCCCAGACGATTACCACGCTGAAAACCTGAAAGGGAAAGACGCGAAGTTCGAAATCGTGCTGAAGAAAGTTGAAACCCGTGAGCTGCCAGAGCTGACAGAAGAGTTCATCAAGCGCTTTGGCGTGGAAGATGGTTCAATTGCCGGTCTGCGTGCTGAAGTGCGTAAGAACATGGATCGCGAGCTGAAAGGCGCTATCCGTAATCGCGTGAAGTCTCAGGCGATCGACGGTCTGGTTAACGCTAACGAAATCGATGTACCGGTAGCGTTGATCGACAGCGAAATCGACGTTCTGCGTCGTCAGGCGGCACAGCGTTTTGGTGGCAACGAGAAGCAAGCGCTGGAACTGCCACGTGAACTGTTCGAAGAGCAGGCTAAACGTCGCGTTGTTGTTGGACTGCTGTTGGGCGAAGTGATTCGCATCAACGAGCTGCAGGCTGACGAAGATCGCGTTAAAGCGCTGATTGAAGAGATGGCTTCTGCGTACGAAGATCCGCAGGAAGTGATTGAGTTCTACAGCAAGAATAGCGAGCTGATGAACAACATGCGCAACGTGGCTCTGGAAGAGCAAGCGGTTGAAGCGGTACTGGCGAAAGCGAAAGTCACCGATAAAGCCACTAACTTCCAGGAACTGATGAACCAAACTTCAGCGGCTTGATTCGTTCGTTAACCGTAAGTGCTAAGCCCGTGACTGAAAAGTCGCGGGCTTTTTCGTTTCTGGCGTTAAGTGCGCAGATTTGTCGTCTATTTGCTTAATTAATCGGCAAATTATCCGCTAAGCTCTTTTTCCGTGTTAGCGAATGAGCAAAAGGTTGTTATGCTTGAAACAACTGGGCAGCATCCCCAGATACAGGGAGAATGCATGAAAACAGTGAGACTGGCTGATTAACCGTCCTGTTATGTCGGAGTGAGAGGACCGCGCATAGTTTTCCCGGCGCGCCTCACGTAAAATCGGTACAGAATGTTGCCAATGAAATTTATCAGGAGACGGTAATGTCATACAGTGGCGATCGTGAATTTACTGCACCGCACATGGCGCTGGTGCCTATGGTGGTTGAACAAACCTCGCGCGGCGAGCGTTCCTACGACATCTACTCTCGCCTGCTCAAAGAGCGTGTGATCTTCCTGACCGGTCAGGTTGAGGATCATATGGCTAACCTGATCGTGGCGCAGATGCTGTTTCTGGAAGCTGAGAATCCTGAAAAAGACATTTATCTCTACATTAACTCGCCAGGCGGCGTGATTACTGCGGGAATGTCTATTTATGACACAATGAAATTTATCAAGCCTGATGTAAGTACCATTTGTATGGGCCAGGCTTGTTCAATGGGCGCGTTCCTGCTGACTGCAGGCACCAAAGGCAAACGCTTCTGCCTGCCTAATTCACGTGTGATGATTCATCAGCCACTGGGCGGATATCAGGGTCAGGCTACAGATATCGAAATCCATGCGCGTGAAATTCTGAAAGTGAAACAGCGCATGAATGAGTTGATGGCTGAGCACACCGGCAAATCGCTGGAAGAGATTGAACGCGATACCGAGCGCGATCGTTTCCTCTCAGCGGGCGAAGCGGTAGAGTATGGCTTAGTCGATTCAATCCTGACGCATCGCCAATAAGACACATCTGTCTGTCCCTTACGCTATAGTTAACGGGGAACAGGCAGATGGGTTGAATGAATATCGGCCGTTGATGTGCGGCCAGAGCCGTACAACAAATTTGGTCTGAGAAACAAAAGAGGTTAGCTGATGACAGATAAGCGCAAAGACGGTTCAGGTAAGTTGCTGTACTGCTCTTTCTGCGGCAAAAGCCAGCATGAAGTCCGTAAGCTAATTGCCGGGCCGTCAGTGTACATTTGCGATGAGTGCGTTGATCTCTGCAACGACATCATTCGTGAAGAGATTAAAGAAGTTGCGCCGCATCGCGAGCGCAGCTCACTGCCGACGCCGCATGAAATCCGCCATCACCTTGATGATTATGTTATTGGTCAGGAAAGGGCGAAGAAAGTGCTCGCGGTAGCGGTATACAACCACTACAAACGCTTGCGCAATGGCGATACCAGCAATGGCATCGAACTGGGTAAAAGTAACATTTTGCTGATCGGTCCAACCGGTAGCGGTAAAACCCTGCTGGCAGAAACGCTGGCGCGCTTACTGGATGTGCCATTTACCATGGCCGATGCCACTACGCTGACCGAAGCGGGCTATGTGGGTGAAGATGTTGAAAACATCATCCAGAAGCTGCTGCAAAAATGTGACTACGACGTGCAGAAAGCACAGCGCGGCATTGTCTACATCGATGAGATCGACAAGATTTCTCGTAAGTCAGACAACCCGTCGATCACCCGTGACGTTTCGGGCGAAGGTGTACAGCAAGCGCTGTTGAAACTGATTGAAGGCACCGTGGCTGCCGTACCGCCGCAGGGCGGACGTAAACACCCGCAGCAGGAATTCTTGCAGGTTGATACCTCTAAGATTCTGTTCATCTGTGGTGGCGCATTTGCCGGTCTCGACAAAGTGATTTCTCAACGCGTTGAGACAGGATCAGGTATCGGCTTCGGTGCAACGGTGAAAGGTAAATCGCAGAAAGCGAGCGAAGGTGAATTGCTGTCGCAGGTTGAACCTGAAGATCTGATTAAATTTGGCCTGATTCCTGAGTTCATTGGTCGTCTGCCGGTTGTGGCAACGCTGAGCGAACTGAGCGAAGAGGCGCTGATTCAGATCCTGCGTGAGCCTAAGAACGCGTTAACGAAACAGTACCAGGCGCTGTTCAATCTTGAAGGCGTTGAACTTGAGTTCCGTGACGAGGCATTAACGGCTATCGCCAAAAAAGCGATGTCGCGTAAAACAGGTGCTCGTGGTCTGCGCTCCATCGTGGAAGGCGCACTACTCGAAACCATGTATGACTTGCCTTCAATGGATGATGTCGAAAAAGTAGTGATTGATGAGTCAGTTATTGAGGGTCAATCTGAGCCAATGTTGATTTATGGAAAGCATGAAGCCCAGGCTTCTGGTGAATAAATAAACAATCGCACTACGTTGATGTCTTAAAAAAGGGGAAAATCTTTCCCCTTTTGTTTTTCTCTCGCCAGTGACATTGAATGTCGTACAAGCATCCCCATATACTCAATATCCTGTGGGTTTAACTGCAAAACCTCAATTACGCGGTACCCATCACCTGGCGGACATTAAACTAAGAGAGAGCTCTATGAATCCTGAGCGTTCTGAACGCATTGAAATCCCCGTGTTGCCTTTGCGCGACGTGGTGGTTTATCCGCACATGGTAATTCCGTTGTTTGTTGGCCGGGAAAAATCGATTCGGTGCCTAGAAGCCGCGATGGATCATGATAAAAAAATCATGCTGGTTGCACAGAAAGAGGCTTCAACGGATGAACCTGGCATTAACGATCTCTTCTCAGTAGGGACCGTCGCTTCTGTATTGCAGATGCTGAAACTTCCAGACGGCACAGTAAAAGTGTTGGTTGAAGGTTTGCAGCGCGCGCACATCACCACGCTGGCGGATAATGGCGACCATTTCGTTGCTCAAGCCGAATACCTGATCTCACCTGAAATTGAAGAGCGTGAGCAGGAAGTGCTGGTGCGCACGGCCATTAACCAGTTTGAAGGCTATATCAAGCTCAACAAAAAGATCCCGCCTGAGGTATTAACTTCCCTCAACAGCATCGACGATGCGGCCCGTCTGGCCGACACCGTAGCCGCGCATATGCCGCTAAAACTGGCTGACAAACAGTCGGTGCTGGAGATGTCCGACGTCAATGAACGTCTGGAATATCTGATGGCGATGATGGAATCAGAAATCGATCTGCTGCAGGTTGAGAAGCGCATTCGCAACCGCGTCAAGAAGCAGATGGAGAAAAGCCAGCGCGAGTATTACCTGAATGAGCAAATGAAAGCCATTCAGAAAGAGCTGGGCGAAATGGATGACGCGCCTGACGAATACGAGGCGCTGAAACGTAAAATTGAAGCGGCAAAAATGCCGACTGAAGCGCGTGAAAAAGCGGAAGCTGAACTGCAGAAGCTGAAAATGATGTCGCCGATGTCTGCAGAAGCCACAGTAGTTCGTGGTTACATCGACTGGATGGTACAGGTTCCATGGGTCGCGCGCAGCAAGGTGAAAAAAGACCTGCGCAAAGCGCAGGAGACACTGGATATCGACCATTATGGTTTAGAGCGCGTCAAAGACCGCATCCTTGAGTACCTTGCGGTGCAAAGTCGCGTTAGCAAAATCAAAGGGCCGATTCTGTGCCTCGTTGGACCGCCAGGCGTAGGTAAAACCTCGCTGGGCCAGTCAATTGCTAAGGCTACCGGACGCAAATATGTGCGTATGGCGCTGGGCGGTGTACGTGATGAAGCGGAAATCCGCGGACATCGTCGCACCTACATCGGTTCTATGCCGGGCAAACTGATCCAGAAAATGGCGAAAGTCGGCGTGAAAAACCCGCTGTTCCTGCTGGATGAGATCGACAAGATGTCGTCTGATATGCGTGGCGATCCAGCTTCAGCGCTGCTTGAGGTGCTGGATCCCGAGCAGAACATTGCGTTCAACGATCACTATCTGGAAGTCGATTACGATCTCTCTGACGTGATGTTTGTGGCGACCTCCAACTCCATGAACATTCCGGCACCGCTGCTTGACCGTATGGAAGTGATTCGTCTTTCCGGTTATACCGAAGATGAAAAGCTGAACATCGCTAAGCAACATTTGCTGCCGAAGCAAATTGAGCGTAATGCGCTGAAAGACAAAGAGATTACTGTCGATGATAGCGCCATTGTCGGTATTATTCGCTATTACACCCGTGAAGCGGGCGTGCGTAGTCTGGAGCGCGAACTCTCCAAGCTGTGCCGTAAAGCGGTAAAAACGCTGCTGATGGACAAATCGAAAAAACATATCGTGATCAACGGTGACAACCTCAAGGATTTCCTTGGCGTACAGCGCTTTGATTATGGTCGTGCTGAAAGCGAAAGCCGCGTGGGGCAGGTCACCGGTTTGGCATGGACAGAAGTGGGCGGCGATCTGCTGACCATCGAAACCGCATGCGTGCCAGGCAAAGGAAAACTTACCTATACCGGTTCGCTGGGCGAAGTGATGCAGGAATCGATTCAGGCCGCGCTAACAGTTGTGCGTGCGCGTGCGGAGAAACTCGGCATCAATGCTGATTTCTACGAAAAACGCGACATCCACGTGCATGTGCCTGAAGGTGCAACACCAAAGGATGGTCCGAGTGCAGGTATCGCCATGTGCACCGCGCTGGTCTCCTGCTTAACCGGTAATCCGGTGCGTTCTGATGTGGCGATGACAGGCGAAATTACATTGCGTGGTTTGGTCCTGCCGATCGGCGGCCTGAAAGAAAAACTGCTCGCAGCACACCGCGGTGGCATTAAAACGGTACTGATCCCGGACGAAAACAAGCGCGATTTGGAAGATATTCCACAGAACGTGATTGCCGATCTGGAGATTCACCCGGTGAAGCGTATTGAAGAAGTGCTGAACCTGGCACTCGAAAATGCGCCTTACGGCATGCAGGTTGCAACCGCAAAATAGTGATTAGCGGCATAAACCGCTAAAAAGCGAAGCTGGCAGGCAAAATGGTGCTTGCCAGCTTTTTTTTGTGCCGCTAACTTAGTGGGCTGCTGGATCAACGATTAAGATGAATACCGTTGTTTCGGCTCCACAGGCTTGATATAACTTGCTGCGCGTTCGCACCGGGCGGGAAGCACGGGTGCGATGTGAATAATAAAAGAGGGGATGAATAGAGTGAATAAGTCACAGTTGATCGACAAAATTGCTGCAGATGCTGACATTTCTAAAGCAGCAGCGGGACGTGTTTTAGATGCATTCATGGACTCCGTTACCGAAGCTCTGAAAGGCGGTGATGAAGTGGCACTGGTCGGTTTCGGTACTTTCTCTGTGCGTGAGCGTGCAGCTCGTACAGGCCGTAACCCACAAACCGGTAAAGAGCTGACCATTCCGGCTGGTAAAGTTCCGGGCTTCCGTGCGGGTAAAGCACTGAAAGATTCCGTCAATTAATGACCGCTGATACCTCCATTGAAGCATTTTCTTCTATGGATTGAGGACGCAAAAGCCGTTCTCATGTAACATACAGGCACATCATTTTTGATGTGCCTTTTTTATTCTTGATGCGCGGCGATAGCCTATGGTTGTTGTCTCCGCATGGTTGCCAACTGCCAGCCTGAACAGCAGTTGCACGATGATGACATCGTGTCAAAGCTTTACATTCACACTACAGCGGAGTGTTGTCATACCATGATGGACAATTTACGCGCGGCGTCGAATCATGTCGTGCTCAAGATTATTTTGGGATTGATCATCCTGTCTTTCGTACTCACCGGGGTGGGCAACTACCTGATTGGTGGCGGCAATGATTATGCTGCTAAAGTTAACGGTCACGAGATCAGTCGCGCAGAACTGGAGCAGGGCTATAACAATGAGCGCAATCGTCAGCAGCAGATGCTAGGCGATCAGTTCTCGCAGTTAGCCAGCAATGAAGGTTATATGCAGCAAATGCGTCAACAGGCGCTGTCGCAATTGATTGATCAGGCGTTGCTCGATCAGTACATCAAAGATCTGCACATCGGCATTAGCGATGAGCAGGTTAAGCAGGCGATTTTCAATCAAAAAGCTTTCCAGACCAACGGTAAGTTCGATAACGCTAAATATAGCGGTCTGATAACCAGCATGGGCTTTACGGCAGATCAATACGCCGAAGCACTGCGTAAGCAGCTGGCAACCCAGCAGCTGATCAACGCGATTGCTAATACCGATTTCATGCTGAAAGGCGAAACCGGCAAGCTGGTCGATCTGGTTTCACAGCAGCGTGAAATCCGTCAGGCGGTGATTGATGTCAACGCACTAGCGGCTAAGCAGACTGCCAGTGATGAAGAGGTCAGCCAATATTATCAGCAGCATCAAAACAGCTTTATGGCACCGGAGCAGTTCCGCGTAAGCTATATCAAAATGGATGCCGCGAGCCTGCAGGAAAACGCCAGCGAAGCAGATATTCAGAGCTGGTACGATCAACATAAAGCCGATTACTCACAGCCACAGCGTAACCGCTACAGCGTGATTCAGACCAAAACGGAAGCCGATGCAAACGCGGTTGTTGAGGCGCTGAAGAAGGGTGAAGATTTCGCCGCATTGGCGAAAAGCAAATCCATCGACCCCATTTCAGCCCGCAAAGGCGGCGACATGGGTTGGTTGGAACCTAACACTACGCCAGATGAGCTGAAAAACGCCAACCTGACGCAGAAAGGCCAGCTTTCCGGCGCTATCAAATCTTCTGTTGGTTTCCTGGTGGTGCGTCTGGATGACATCCAGCCGGAGCAGGTCAAGCCGCTGGCTGAAGTACATGACGCCATTGCCGACAAAGTGAAACAAGAAAAAGCGGTTGATGCTTTCTACAAGATGCAGCAGAAGGTGAGCGAAGCGGCCAGCAACGATAACGAATCGCTGGCAGGTGCTGCGCAGGCTTCAGGTCTTAAAGTGGCGGAAACCGGCTGGATTACGCGTGATAATCTGCCAGCCGATCTGGATTTCGACCAGGTTAAGCAGGCCATCTTTAACGGTGGTTTAGTGGGACAGAACGGTGCGCCAGGAAACAATTCCGACATCATCTCTGTAGATGGCGATCGCGCCTTCGTCTTGCGTATCAGCGAGCATAAGCCGGAAGCGGTGAAGCCGTTGGATCAGGTTAAAGCGCAGATTGTGGATACCCTGAAGCACGATAAAGCAACGCAACAGGCGAAAGCACAAGCAGACAAACTGCTGGCCGATCTGAAAGCCGGCAAAGCGGATGCACTGCAAGCTGCGGGCCTGACGCTGAGCGCCAGCAAATCGTTTGATCGTAACGCGCAAGATCCAGTGGCACAGTCGGCCTTTAATCTGCCACAACCGACGGATAATAAGCCGTCCTGGGGCGTGAGCGAAGATATGCAGGGCAACGTGGTGCTGGTGGCGCTGGATAAAGTCAGTGCGGGCAATATGCCGCAAGCGCAGATCGATGAGATGGTGAAAGGTGTAACGCAAAATAATGCGCAAATCGCCTTCGAAGCGCTGCTGGAAAACCTGCGTAAAGAGGCGAAGATTAAGTACGGCGCCGCTGCACAAAACCAGTAAGCCTCACAAAAAAAGTTAAATCACTGCAATATCGAAAGGCCGCTTATGCGGCCTTTTCCATTTCTGAAATTGCCCTTTTGAGCCCTGATTTCAGCTGTGACACCCTGCTGTGGCTGTCAAACACAAGGAGAAACACAGCATGGTGAAATCAACGTTTCAAGCCCTATGCATTACGCTGGCGCTGGGTGGCGCAGTTTATACCACCGGACTGGCGGCTGCCGAAAGTCCCAGCGAAACGCAGTCGACCCAGGTCTCAACGCCACAGGAAGGGCAGGTCAGCATCAATTCTGCCACCGCCGAACAACTCGCCGCAGGTATGAATGGTATTGGACTGAAAAAAGCTCAGGCGATTGTCAGTTATCGCGAGCAGTACGGTCCGTTTACTGCCATTGAGCAACTTAAGGAGGTTCCCGGTATTGGCAGCGCATTGATTGAGCGGAATAGCGATCGGCTTAAACTGTGAAGCGACTCGCGACTTTGAAGGAATGAAATAGCCTGAATTCAGGCTGTGCTATGCTCAACAGGTCTTACCAGTTGTCATTCTCAGCCTGAACAGGAGCAACAATGCAAACCACAATTAAAGTGCGCGGTTATCATCTGGATGTTTATCAGCACGTGAATAACGCGCGCTATCTGGAGTTTCTTGAAGAGGCGCGCTGGCAGTGGCTGGAGGATGTCGATGCGTTTCATTGGCTGATGGAGCAGCAGCTGGCGTTTGTGGTGGTCAATATTAATATCAATTACCGTCGTCCAGCGGTGCTGGGCGACGTACTCAATATTGAAAGTGAAGTGTCACAGCTGAGCGGTAAAAGCGGTGTCATTACGCAGCGGGTGCTGCTGGCCAGTGATAACTCAGTTGTGGCCGATGCCGCACTGACTTTTGTTTGTATTGATTTGCGCACGCAAAAAGCGGTACCGATGGAAGGAGAATTACGTGAGCGTTTGGCTTCTCTGATGGCGGAAAGTGACTGACGCCAGTGGCGCCAGTGTAAGTCGCGGCCTAATCAGTTGAGGCCGCTTTTTTGTTTCATTGCTGCCATTACGGCTGACGCATTAGCCTGATAATCTGCCAGGCCTCGAGCCCGTAAGTGGCAAGCCGCGCATTCACCACAGCCATCGCCTTTCACGCCGTTATAACAAGTGAGGGTTTCTGCACGCACCAGCGGCAACTGTTGCCAGTAATCAGCCAGCGCCCAGGTTTCGGCTTTGTTCAGCCACATCAGTGGCGTTTCAAAGCGAATATTGCGCGCCATACCAAGGCTCACAGCGTTGTTGAGCGCTTTTACAAACTCATCCCGGCAATCCGGATAGCCAGAGAAATCCGTTTCACACACGCCGGTGATCACGGCTTCTGCTTCAACCTGATAGGCGTAAATTGCGGCCAGCGTCAGGAACAGAATATTGCGGCCCGGCACAAAGGTGCTCGGTAAACCGCTGGCATTAGGATCGTAAGTGGGCACGGGAATGTTGTCGCGCGTTAGGCTGCTGACGGCGAGTTCATTAAGCAGCGTAACATCCAGTACTTTGTGCGCGCGTGCGCCCAGCTGGTGTGACAGCGCTGCCGCAACCTCAATTTCTTCACGATGACGCTGACCGTAATCAAAAGTGACGCAATGCACTTCATCGTAGTGTTGCAGCGCCTGAATTAAACACGTGGTGGAGTCTTGTCCGCCACTAAAAACCACAACAGCTCGTTTCATTTGTTCTTCCCCAAAATTCTGTGTGCCTATGGTACTGGCTCAGGCAAGGCCTGAACAGTGTTGGCAGCCGTTGGCGGTGGGATCCATGCTCGGGTGAAATCAAACCAGCCCAAACTGTTAAGCTGGATACCTTCCACGCCCGGTGGCGCAAATACCTGATAGCGATAGTTAAACAGGGGGAGCAGATAGCCATCGCTCATCAGCTGCTGGAACAGCTGTTGGGTTAAAGCACTGCGCTGCATCGCACTATCCTGCTGAGCAATGGCGCTCAGGGCGGGTTGCAATACTTTTGCGCGCAGCGGCAGCCATAGCGGATCATTCTCCAGCCAGTTTACCAGGGTAAACAGCGGAGCATCGCCAATCAGTCGATCGCCCATCACCACATCGGCCTGACTAAGATCGCTATCATCGCGCCAGCTTTTTACATCATGAAAGACACAGGTAAGGGCGCAGCCGTATTGCGCTAATAGCGGAACCAATGCCTGTGCCATCACATGCAGTTCAACCGGTAAATGGTAATGCAACGTTAGCGTTTGCGGCAGTGCTATCGCATCACTTGCTGCTGATGGCACCGGCCAGCCAGGCAACAACTCATGACTGGGGGTAATCAACCCTTCAGCCAGCGGTAGCTGCTGAATCACGCCGCTGCGCTGAATTAGGGCAATCAATAATTGGGCCTGTTTGGTGCTGAAATGTGACGAGATACGCGGTGCCAGATAGCAAAATCCCAGGCTGATACTGCGGTCAACCGATCGCAGCTTATCCAGTTCATCCGGATCGCCAATGGCAATTTGTACCGGGTGGCTACAGCTGGTGCCGAGGTCACGATCAAACAGTTGTGGTGTGATCCAATATTCCATGCGCTGTATCAGCGGGCGCTGAAAGTGCCAGCGAGTATGGCTCTCCAGCCGCACCATTTCAGGAGTGAAATGAGTCAGTTTCCAGGGACCGCTGCCAATATCAGCAAAGTCAGGATGAGGTAACAAGCAAAACTGATGCGCAAGCCGCTGCGGTAGCCAGTAATCACTTTCATTTAACTGGATGCGAATGGCCAGAGGATGCGGGGCTTCAATCTTTTCAATGGCCGATAGCAGACGCAAGCCGCGCGGAGTTTGCCTGATCTGCATCAGTTGTTCGACCAACTGCGCGGCCTGCATGGGCTCATCGTTATGCCAGCTAAGCTGTGGACGCAGCCAGAAGTACCAGTCCCTGCCGCTGGCATCGTGCTTCCAATGATGGGCGATATCACCTTCAACATCATTACCGCGAAACCGCGTTAATCCCGAGAAAATTTGTCGCGCCAAATGCTGTTCAGCGCGTCCGGTTAGTTGCAGAGGGCGCAATGGCTCCATTGGACGGTAGTAGGGGATACGCAGCACCGGAGACTGATTCTGCCATTGCCCACCCATCAGTGGCCGCAGCATTTTCACCAGCCGTTCAGGATCGAGATCCAACACCTGCAATGCCTGCACCGCTTCGCCGGCGTCAAGCTGTTGAGTTAACAGTTGTTGACGCAGCTGCTCTGGCGATACTAAAAAAGTCAGTTCGCCCTGTTTGCCGCGCCCTGATTCGCCACGCCAGCGCAGCCACCCAATCTCTTGCCATTGTCGTAGTAGCGTGCGCACATGGCGCTCGCTACAAAAACAGTGCTGCGCCATCGCGGCGACGCTAAGGCGTTGCGTCTCACCGTGACTGAGTTGCCAAAGACGTTGAAATTGATTAACCCGATGAAGTTCGCGCATCGCTAAACCCGGAACAGTTTTAATGAAGTATTCACTATTAGTTCCGTAATTACCAGGTGATAGTAAGCTCCTCACTCAGACAGGA
>Ga0153979_1000181_pt1 | contig 11786 bp, 5 predicted proteins | sample TSGA063MetaG_FD_104690 | JGI IMG/M metagenome (GOLD analysis project Ga0153979, IMG submission 104690) | Attine ant fungus gardens microbial communities from Georgia, USA - TSGA063 MetaG | ecosystem: Host-associated > Fungi > Mycelium > Unclassified | place: USA: Georgia, Magnolia Springs State...
TCGCTACTGACCAGGCTCAACCCTTTATTGCGGGCCACGCTCACGCCACCGTGCGCTGCGCGAACCGGCTGTACCTGCGGGTGCTTACTGGCGTACTCCTCCAGCAGTGCCAGCGTGCCGTCCGTCGACCCGTCGTCAATAACGATCACCTGGGCCGGAAGCAGCGTCTGGTTTAGCAGCGAATCTATTGCCTCACCGATATACTCCCGCCCGTTCCACACTGGCATAATGACGGCGATGGAGGGAGTGGTTGCCGCGTTTATCAGGTTCATGACTCGCTCCTCAGACTGGTACGTTTGAACAACCCTTTGCCGATTTTTTCCAGCACCTTGGTATGCAGCAGGCAACACACGCTCAGGTTGACCAGTCCAATCAGTCCCAGATAGAGCAGGTTAAGCCAGCGGTTCTGATCCCATTCGAAGGGGACGAGGTGCGTCAGCAGCGCCACGCCAGCCGATACCAGCCAGATCATCGCCACATCCCGCGTCAGCCAGCGCGCATGAATGGTGGGTGCAAATTTGCGGTGAACGATCCATGCCCAGACCAGCAGGTAGAAAATATTCTGCCCCAGCCAGACAATCCCGGTTCCCAGCGCACCGTAGTGGATGGCGGCATAGATATTCATCGGAATAAGCACGATGGCGAACAGGCTGAAGCCCTTCACGTGCATCGACAAACGGCCGTTGACGTATTGCAGATGATACAGCAAACCGCAAATCGCCTGCAGCCCGCTTCCCAGCGCATAGAGCGTCATTACGAATGACATCTGCTGGACAATTTGCGGATTCTGCGTCCACGCCCAGATCAGCTGACCGGAGTAAAGCGCGATGGTTATGCTTAGCGGCGCCATAAAAATGCTGACGGCCTGGGTGGTGTAACGATAGAGGGTCAGCGTCTCGGCTTCGCCCTGCTCTTTTTTACCGCGCATGCCGGTCATACGCGGCACGATGGCCTGCATAATCGGGCTGCTGAGCATGACAATGCCCGTTGCGGCGGTTGCCACCACGGTAAAAGCACCGTAGGTTGAGAGTGGCAGCGTTTTGGAGAGCACCAGACGGTCGATCTGCGAAATAAAGGTCCAGATCGCACTGGAAAAAGCCGCGCCTACCGCAAAACGTAAAAATGGCTTTAGCACTCCTTTCAGCTCAGCGGAGTGATTCTGCCGCTTAGCACGTGGCACCAGCTGGTAGGATTTGTAGACGCAGCAGGCCGCTTCCGCAATGGAGATACAGAGCTGAAAGGCAAAGAAAAATATCACCGGATTGGGCGCAAAGCTGATAACAAATACCGCACCGAAGGTACGCAGGGTAATGGAGATAACGTTCAGGACGTTCAGCCACACCTGATGTTCATAGCCCACAATCACGCTGCGGAACGGTCCGGTGCGCCAGCGGATCGCGGCGGTAACCACCATGACGGCCACGGCAATCACCAAATCGCGGTACGGCAGTGTTTTAGCGTTTAGCCAGTGCTCAGCAATATAGGGAGTGAAAATCCAGCCCAGCACCACCAGCACCACGGAAGTAAGCAGGAAGAATTTGCCTAAGCTGGCAAACAGCGAAGGGAAGTAGGGATTATCTTCACTGTTTGCACGATAGCGCGCGGCCTCTCGCAGCAGCGTGGTCGACACGCCCACGTCCAGCAGTTGAAGCCAGGTTAACAGGATGGAAAAAAAGCCAATCAGACCGTAGGCTTCCATGCCCAGCTGATGGATATACATTGGCACCACGAGTATTCCGGCCAGCGTTGAGTAAATCTGTCCAACATAATTCGCCAGTGCATTACGCTTAATCGACATAGTCTCTTCTTTTATCTTAGCGGAGCGCCATTCACCAAAAAGTGATTCACCCTAACAATCGGGGTGAAACTGGGATAGGGGCACTTTTCCTAAAAGAGTGACCTTAAAGATGTTATCGCGTAACAAATCATGACCACTCTCCCGCCCGGAAAGACCCATCGGCGTAAAAACCGACAGGAAATAATTACCTTACAACACAGGATGAGAGGTTAAATATTTACCTTACACTGCTGCAGGTGGTGAAAGGGTTCAGGCTTTACGCACTCTCTTTTTTAAACCGAGTAAGGTGGTGTACGTGTCGGGGTGACGAAGCATCAGCCAGTTAATAAATGAACCCGGCTCCAGATCGCGGCCTAAATAACCAATCGCCTGTTTAACATACTCAGGCAGCGGTGTACCATTTGACAGCGATAAATGAATCATCAATTTAAAAGAGTGAATCAAATAGAGGCGGCGGAGTTCATTACGGGAAGGATCGCTACCCGGCAGGCTGGTTAATTTTTCGTACGAGCAGAGGAAAGCATCATAGCGATGACGGAAATAGGCCTCTTCTTTCGTACTGTTGGTTAAGGACCCCTGGCGGATACGCTGACGATAATAAAGATTTTTACTTACCCAGGCGATACCCGTACGCATAAAGGCCTGTAGCGTATAGCGGTGGTCTTCGTGCAGACGATCGCGATATTGCAGGTTATAGCGCGTGATAATGTCGCGTTTCAGCACATAGTTCCACGGTGCGGAGGTATAAGAGCCATTTCGCAGCAAACCGGCCATCACGTGCTGCGAAGGCACCAGACCGAAGGTGTCATGCTTTACCTTACCGCCGGTCTGCGTGGGATTACCGTCGACAAAGGTTTGTGAATTAAAACAAAACAGCTCGACCTCGGGATGTTGGGTAATGACCTCGCTAAACTCCTGATAAAATCCCGCGCAAACGATATCGTCGGGATCGCAGCAGAAAATGAATTCACCTGATGCGAGGCTGATCCCCTTATCACGCGCATTGCCAGCACCGCCATTCGGGATGGTGACAATGGTCACTACGGGTGAGTCGCCATATTTTTTCTCGATCAGTTCAAGCGTATTATCCGTTGAACTGTCGTTGACAATAATAATTTCATTTGGCAGTGCAATTTGACTCAGTAGTGAATCAACGCACTCAATAATGTATGCCCCCACATTATATGCCGGGATCACGACTGACAGATTTTTTTTCATCATAGTTTTTCTCAACCTTTAAGCTGCCTCTTAATAAACAACAGCGCCCCTGTAAAATCAATGCGAACCTCTTAATTAGCAGACTAATAAGAATAAGCTCAGGGCTTGTTTTTCGCTAAATTAAGAATTTTCCCGCGTAATTCTATTTTTGGCTGGTCTGAATTGTTCAATGTATTCTTGAGTAAATTTACCTTAAAAGCGCTTATAAGCATTTCCTTCTTTACTATCTGTTAAAATTTATTGAATCAAAGTTTACTTCTCTCCTGGCACATTTCAATCGGCCAAATGTGAATAAAATAGCGCTAAACCCAACGCAAACAAGTAACGTTATGGGATTATTCTTAGGAGAAACCGGTTTCTGAATATTTCCATGAAGGGATAACCGCACAGCGGCTAATCTGCGACACGTTTTTACCATCGAGTGCTGAACTGATGAATTATATAGAGAAATTGCGAGGTGCGTCGCAAATATAACCTGCGCAGCGTGGAGGAGTTGTGGTAGTGACAATATTTTTTATTTACAACTACGCAGGGATCCACAGGAGAGCGGAAATTGTTGCAGTGGGAAACTTTGATACAATTCTAAGTCAGTAAGTGCAGTTTTCCCCATGCCTTCAGCCCCGGCTATACCACAGAAGTATCAACCCCCTGCGGTGAAACATTAGCCATGCTGCTGTGAGTATACAGAAAACCTTAACTGTATTCTGAGACAATTCCGCTATAAAAAACCAGTCGTTATTATTGAACTGCATGACGAGCCGGTAATGGCTGAATTTTATACAATTAAGCGGTGAAACGAATTTCGTAATCGTTCTATAGTTAAGCATACCGTTATTGCTATCGGCCAAACCTTAAGCTGGCCTGACAGACGCTAGCGGATGAGAAATGCGTAAAGCGCTTACCTCCACTTTCAGACAGGGGATCCCTATGCCTAAGAGCAGAGAAATCATCGCCAGCGTTGTCAGCGCTGCACATGATGTCCGTAATGAAAACCGCACTCTGACCTGGGGAGAAGACCAGGTATTAGTCAGAGTGGAGCGCGGCGGTATCTGCGGCTCTGATATTCACTATTTCCTGCATGGCCGGGCAGGTATGTCCGTGCTTAAACAGCCGATGATTATCGGACACGAATTCGTTGGGCGCGTAGTTGAGACACCGTCCGGGAGTCAGCTTAAGATCGGCCAGCGCGTGGCCATCAATCCCTCGCTGCCCTGCAACCGCTGTTCGCGCTGTCTTGAGGGAAAGCAGAATCTCTGCGGACAGATGCGCTTTATGGGCAGCGCCCAGTTTCTTCCGCACGTTCACGGGGGTTTTGCCGATTACGTCGCGGTGAGTGAGCAGCAGTGTGTTCCCTATGCGGATAGTTCGGATGCGAAAGTGATAGCCTTTGCCGAACCGCTGGCCGTCGCGATACATGCCGTTAACCGGGCTGGTAGCCTGGTCGGAAAAAAAGTGCTGGTCACCGGATCGGGCCCGATTGGCTGCCTGACGATTGCGGCGGCGCTGGCCTCCGGCGCGGCAGAAATCGTGGCAACGGATATGAGCGAACGCTGCCGCCTGCTGGCCCGGGAAATGGGTGCCGCACGGGCTGTAGATCCGGGTAACAGCGATATGACCGATGCCTGGCAGGAAAATGGCGGCTATTTTGACGTCTGTTTTGAAGCGTCAGGCGCAGCGGCCGCAATCGCCTCCACCCCAGGCTTTACCCGCCCGGGAGGACGCATTGTGCAGCTGGGCATGGGCGCAGCCATCCCGGCGTTCCCGCTGGGTTTGCTGCTGGTAAAAGAGATTACGCTGGTCGGCTCCTTTCGCTTTATTGACGAGTTTGCAACCGCCGTGCGCTGGCTGGAGAGCGGTCGCATCAACCCGCTGCCGCTGTTATCGGCCGAGTTCCCCCAGTCGGACGTGGTTAAGGCGCTGGAAACCGCCTGTGATAAAAATCTTGCCGCCAAGGTACAGGTGGTGTTTTAAGCCCTCCTGTGTCGTCCGCTGCGCCAGACCTGAGGATGTCAGGCACCCTATACCACCGGGCGCCTGACGCCTGACGCCTGACGCCTTGCAGGGGATTATATCGCCTCGCCGCGCGTCGCCGGCTGCGCCATGATTTTTTCAGCGGCCTTTTTACCGGCAATAAACGCATGATCGGAATTATAATATTCCCATTCGCTGTAGCGTCCGGCGAGGGTGATATCGTATTGCAGCAGCCATTCACGGATCAGGCTGACGTTAGATTCCCGGGCGTGATCATAGATCACATAGGCGTAGTGAATGTCAGCTTCGCTGGCGGTAAGTACCTTATCTTCGGCGGTAAACAGCCCAACGCTAATGCATTCGCGTATACAGCGCTGGATCAGCGCCTCCCCCTCCTCAGCCAGGGGGATCTCATCCGTATAGGTGATTTCACACGTCAGGCCAAAACCATTTTCCGGGTTGCAGTGCGGACTGGCGTTGCCCTGGAGGAAAACCCGGTGAAATATCGTGTCTCCGGGGTAGTAAATCCAGTGCTTTTCGGACAGGTTCGCCCGTCCAATTCCCAGATTCACGCAGCGCACCGAGGTATGACGCAACCCTGCGGCTGCGGCGTGTATTTCCGCCGGGGCCTGAACCCCCAGCATGGCAACCAGGGCCGGAAGCGGTACGGTACTGATCAGGTGGTCATAATGGTAGCGTTGGCCATCCTGCAGAACGGCGATATGCTGCGCGGGAAAGAGCTGAACAATCTCGGCGCCGGTCTCCAGCGAGCCTTGCAACAGCGGTAAAAAACCGGACATCAGCGCCTGGAATCCCCCCTGCAGCGGGTAACCAAAGCGAGCGTTGGGACCCAGCGGTTTACCCACCGGCTCCAGCGCCCCCTCGATGATGGCGGCAAGATCCGGCAGCGGCACGCGTCCGCCCAGCCAGGATGTTTCCATCTCGCTTAGCGGCACCTTCCACAGCTTGCGGTTGTAGGGGATCGCGAAATGCCTCGCGATGCCGCTGCCCCAGGTGTGATAAATGAACTGCTCAAAATTGTCCTCCGCTTTGTCACGCAGTGACAGCGAACACCCCTCCACTTCCGCTATGCTTCCATCAGCGCAGCAATCTTTAATGATAACCGGAGCGGCCTTCTCCGCCGCAGGCTGACCATAGCGCGCCTCTATCGCGCCCAGCACACACTCCTTAATGACCGCAGGTGGCAGGCCGTAAAGCGCCCCCTGAAAAGGATAGCGCGTGTACGTCCCCTCGGTATAAATCCAGGCCTCACGCATCTGCCAGTGCAGGTTATCCCCCAGCAACAGCTGGTACATCTCCAATACCCAGGGATCGTTGGAAAACATAATATGCCCGGCATAGTCGAAGACAAATCCCGACTGCTCCTCCGATCGGCACCAGCCACCCACGCGGCTGTTACGCTCAAGCAGCACCGACTCACTGCCCAGCTGCAACGCGGCGCTCAGCCCGGTGGGGCCCGCGCCGAGGATCAGATAGCGGGCATGGTGTGTGGTCTCGGGCTTAACACCACCCGCCTGAGCCGCGCGCTGCGAGGCGGCAGTCAGCGCAGCCTGATAGGTTTTGTGCTGAACCGGGGTGGCCGCCTCGCGGCTGATCAGGGCATGCTCGATCAGCCCGGCCATGTCCCCGACCGTTTTCTCCCAGGACGTACTGCTCACCACGGCCTTCATCCCGGCGGCCATTGCGGCCCGCTGGGTGGTGGAGAGGGCAATGGCCCGCTCACAGTGGCGCACAAAATCCGCTCCATCGCGGGCAATCATCACCAGTCCGCCATAGGGCGTCGCCACATCTTTGATAGCAGTGCTCACTACCGGCAGGGCCGCCGCCATATACTCCAGCACCTTAGTCGGGCTGATAAACTGCGTGGAGGCATTGAGCGCAAAAGGCATCAGACAGACGTCCCAGCCTGCCAGAAACTGCGGCAGAGCCTGATAGGGCTGCATACCAAAATAGTGAATATTGTCGCGCACCGGCAGCGCCGCCGGACTGATTTTTACCACCGGGCCGACGTAAATAAAGTGCCATTCGGGATGAGCATCGGCCAGCTGGGCCATCAGGATGGTGTCGATCCTTTCATCAATTACGCCATAGTAGCCAAGTCGGGGATGGGGAATTGCCGCCTGCAAAGGATGCTCATTGCTTCTGTCCAGCGCCTGCTCAAAGTGAATAGCATCCACGCTGCTGGGAAAACAGTACACATCGGGGTGCCGCGCCCGTTTGGCGTCATACAGGCTGGGACCGCCGGTAAATACCAGATCGGCCCGCTTAAGCAGCGCAGATTCACGCTGTAACAGCTGGCGCGGCGCCTGATCGAAGGCAGCCAGTTCATCCATACAGTCATAGATGACCAGAGCAGGATCGAGCGGGGTAAGCAGCGGCAACGCCATCGGCGTATAGAACCAGACGATGGGCCGCCCCTCCGGGCTAAGCGCCGCCATCAGCGTCTGAAGACGCGCAATCTGATCGTCATGAAAACCAGGCTGGCGCACGTCGGTATGCGGTCGCGCCACGGTCACATTGGGCGCCGGATGAGAGAGATGCAGTCCGGCCTCACCCTCCTCGTAAACCGGCTCTTCGATAAACACTACCCGGTAATGCCTGGCCAGCCGGGAGAATAAATGCTGTGGACGCTGGAACACAAAATCCCAGCGTAGGTGGCTAAAAACAATCAGCGTCGGGGTCGTCATTGCACTCTCCTCATTATGAGCCTGTTGGATCCATCTGTTCTGAAAATGTGCGGTCGTCGCCTGCGCCTGAATAAGCGCGTCGGCATAGGGCTGGTCAAGTTCGCGGACAAAAGGATCCGTGGCGGCGGGAACAACATCCCACAGGCCGCTGCGGTGCCAGATATCGGCATTGTCCCATTCAGGTCGGTCAGTCACCGGATAAAGGCAGATGCCGGTAAGGTGAGTGCCCATCAGCATGGCCTGAGCGGCCTCGGCAGCAATATGGTTAATCCAGGCGCCCCGCCCACTGCCGACGTGGCTGGTTTCAGCAATCAGTATGGGCCGCTGGTAGCGCAGCGAGAGATCGTAAAGCATCCTGTGCAGCGGCGCGCGGCGCGCATCCCCAAGGTGCCACCACAGTCGCTGATTACTGACGTATTCCCACTGATTGTCGTGATAATAATTTGCCCCAATCAGATCGAGATAGCGCGGCGCCCCGCCCAGTTCAGGTTCAAGCCTGCCGCAGAGCATGTCCCATGCCTGGTACTGGGCGAGACATTCCCCGGCAACCTGTTCCCCCCATTTCGCTTCCTCACCCAGGGGGGGAACGATATGGATAAGCGGATCGCAGTGCATGATTCTCGCCCGGGGATCAACCTGCCAGATGGCATCACAGGCGGCAATTGCGGCTCGCACCAGCTGCCGTTTAGACTCAATCCCGGTTAAGTGACCCGGCCCGGCCGACGAGGGAAAATACCCCACGGACAGCGCCCAGCTGGTAAAGGAGATCTCATTCACCGGCGAATAGACCGGTGCCACGGCGTAATAAGGGGCCAGGTGGGCCGCCAGGGCGGCGCAGAACCGGGCAAAACGCGGTACGAAATCAGTCTGAAAGGGATCGGTTCCTTCCGGCCAGCCATAGTGGCAAATCGTCCAGCATATCTGTACGTTTGCCCGCTTTGCCGCCCGCATGCGTCTGTCGACGCTGCTAAAATCGTAACCCGTTACCCTGTCGCACAGCCGCCAGCCGACACTTTCACGTACGGTCCGGATGCCGAAGTCGCCCAGCCCCTGGTAATCTTCCCCGGCTTTGGCGCCGTGTCCGTTAGCGTCGATCATCGACAGACGCATACCCTGTCGGTTCAGGTGATCGGCACCCTCAAATCCTGCCTGCCAGAATGAAGCATACGGGGCCATTCCTCTCCTCCGTTCCAGATCCAGTTTAAAAACATCTCCTCCCCGTGGGGGCGGGAAATAAATGTTTAATATGATAAGATTCAGCGGGAAATGTATTTTTTGACGTTCTTTTTCTTTCATTAAAAATGGCAGTAAAATTCTGCTAATGAGCGTACGCAACACCTGGAAATAACCTGCCTTTTCATCCCAGTATAGTCAATCAGGTAAAATACCCCTTAATCACCCGACCAATATTTAATATTTAAGAAATAATCCGTACTGTACTTCACAAATCGCCTTACAAATCATTGGCAAAGCGTGAAAGCACAAATCATTAGCAAAGTGTGAAAGTTAAAAATAAATTTTTTTCTTCTTTATGAAAATTGCGATAACTCGCACGGTTTTTTTTCGCGTGCGTAACAACTCATTAAAAACAAATAGAAAAATTTAAAACCCTCATAATGAGATCCCATGAGGAAAGATTAATTTTTTCAGCATTTTTGCCGATATTACCTTCAACTTTTCTTTAATAAGGATGCTAAGATGTCACTCAAAAAGTCCTCGCTGCTTGTTCTGCTTGTGTTATTTACCCTCTTTATAACCAGTATGCTCACTAACGTCTGGCTTTTAACGCGCAGTAACACCTCACTCGATAAGGTAAACAAAGAAATACGCGTGGTGCTTTCTATAATTGATCCTATTAATCACAGTCGTACCCTGCGTGTTCGCCTGATGGAATATATGAAGGCCATGGAAAATAGCGCCACCCTTTCCTCTAAACCAACGCTCGACGGCGTTAATCAGGTGCTGTCAAAAGCGGATGCGGCTTTTCAGGCTTATCTTGCTGCGCCAAGGCTACCTGATGAACAACCGCTGGCTGATGCTTATCGCACTGCCTGGCTCGCCTATCGTCAGCAGGGTCTCGAGCCGCTTATCGGGGCGGCAACGGATAACAATCGGGCAGCATTCGACCTGCAGATACCCAACGTAGTTCGGCTCGACAGGCAGTATGAAATCGTTCTTGATAAGGTCCTTGCCCGGCATGAACACTATGCTAAGCAGCTTAATGCCACAGCACAGGGCAACTTCACGTTCGGCCTGGGTCTGATCGCCACTTTTAGCCTGCTGTTTATGATCGTCATTATGGCCGTACTTATCCTGCTCCGCCGCTTCGTATTGGCTCCGCTAACGCTTGCCCGCGACCACTGCCGTCAGATAGCAGCGGGTGTGCTGGATAAGCCCCTGACTGTGACACCGTCACGCAGCGAAATCCAGGCTTTAATAAACGCGATGGAGCAGATGCGCGGCTCGCTCACCGATATTATTCGTCAGGTGCGCCACTCTGCCCAAACCGTCTCCAGCGCCTCTCAGGACATTGCCGCCGGTAACACTGACCTTGCCTCACGAACCGGGCAGCAGGCTGCCGCCCTGACGCAAACCGCAGCGAGCATGGAGGAGCTGGGAGCCACGGTAAAACAGAATAATGAGAACGTTCATGAAGCCAGTCGCCTTACCCTGCAGGCGGTGCAAAATGCCCGCGCTGGCGATCGCGTCTCGCGCGACGTGATTAAGACGATGGAGCAAATCAACAGCAGCTCAAAAAAAATTGAAGATATCATCGGGGTAATTAATGGCATTGCGTTTCAGACCAACATTCTGGCGCTTAATGCGGCGGTAGAAGCGGCCAGAGCCGGTGAACAGGGACGCGGCTTTGCCGTGGTGGCAGGAGAGGTTCGCTCTCTGGCGCAGCGTAGTGCCGTCGCCGCAAAAGAGATCGAGGAGCTTATTGTTGCTTCCGCCGCCAGCATTCAGTCGGGTTCACAGCGGGTGTCAGAAACGGGTGAGGTGATTAACGCCATCATCACCTCGGTTACGCAGATAGATGCGCTGATGAACCAGATTTCCATTGCGTCTGAAGAGCAGAGCCGCGGCATCAGCCAGATTGAACAGGCAGTGACTGAGATGGATAGCGTGACCCAGCAAAACGCAGCGCTGGTTCATCAGTCTGCCGACTCTTCCGCCTCGCTCGAAGATCAGGTCAGGCATCTCACCCAGGCCGTCTCTGCCTTCCAACTGACAACGGGCTGAACGGGCCCCACCGCCGCCGCATGTCCCTTAAACAACAAGGGGCTGCGGCATCATCAGGGAATGCTCAATCCTGACCTGATTGCGGGTGAAAAGTTTTAAGGGAATTTATTAACATATTAATAACGCAACTGTGTTTGAGATTATGTCGCGTTTCTGAGTGAATGATAAAGAAAAATAAAAACAGACATCATTTGCGGCCTTTAATTTTCTTTGCTATATAACAGCCAAATATTCGTGGTTTTTATCCTAATTAAAATAATACATTTAGATTGGGGTTAGATAAGTCGCACCGACAAATAAAGAATTAAGCTAAATTATCCCCTGGAGCACAGCATGTCCATCGCATCATATCTGTGGAATACCCTTATTCCACGTAAAATACATTCACTGGCTGCCCGGCCGGCCGGCAATACCTTTGATTGCCGGGCGGTGCCGACGCGGTTTCCGGTTGGCAGCGGCGACGGGCGCGGCCTGATGATGGTCTTCGTGCCGCCCGAAGCCGATTTCAGCCGGATTAACAGCGCCTGGCAGAAACTAAGCACTCCGCATCGCCGGATTATTACGCTCTCATCGACGGGTGCGCTCTGTGCTAAAAAGGGGCAGTCCACCTACTGCGCCACCAGCGGCCCGATGGGAAGCTGGCTCTGGCTGCCGCAACAGACCCTTGCCGAACATGAAGTACATCAGCTGGACCTTGCTATGCCGCCGGAGGCCACGGCCAGGCAGCGTATAGCTGCGCTCAGAAGCCAGCTGGACAGGATGCCGGTCAGCATGGCGCTCTCCTCTGAGGATACCTTCGCCATGATCTACTGCGATGGCCTCTCTTCGGCAGAAGGGTTTCTGATGCA
>Ga0153979_1000182_pt1 | contig 11784 bp, 11 predicted proteins | sample TSGA063MetaG_FD_104690 | JGI IMG/M metagenome (GOLD analysis project Ga0153979, IMG submission 104690) | Attine ant fungus gardens microbial communities from Georgia, USA - TSGA063 MetaG | ecosystem: Host-associated > Fungi > Mycelium > Unclassified | place: USA: Georgia, Magnolia Springs State...
AGGCTTGCGTAAGAAAGTTAACGCGCCGGAAGAGGCCCCGGAGCGTCACGGATTCTGGCTGCTGGCCAGTACCGCCGTTGCCACCAGCCTGGACGCGATGGCTGTTGGCGTCGGGCTGGCTTTCCTCCAGGTTAATATTGTGACGACCGCGCTCGCGATTGGCGCTTCAACCATGATCATGGCCTCAGCCGGTATTCTCCTTGGCCGCTTCCTGGGCCCGATGATGGGAAGATGGGCGGAAATTTTTGGCGGTCTGGTACTGATAGGGATTGGCAGTAACATCCTGATCGAGCACCTGGGGCTGCTGGCCTGAGCAATGTGCCACGCCGATGCCTGGCCGCACGGCGTCACTTCTAAAGGGCTTAATAAATGAGATTTGTTAAGCCGCTGTTTACTTCGATAAATCCATAATCCCAGCTGATTAATGTGATCCACTTCAAATTAAATTGCCTGATAAACCCCCGGGCTGTATAATTTTTGTGTTTTATTAACAAAAGTTGATACAGGCAGGCTAATGAAAAAATTTCTTAAATACGTGTTTCGCACCTATGTTGAAACGTTCAGACACGTACCGCCGGGCGCACTCTCCTGAGGCGTTCTGCACCGAAACCCTCGATAGTCACGGTCAGGGAAGGACCGCTGGCTATCACTTAAGCGCCCCTGTTATTTCCCCCCCCCTTATGTTTAGCTTTCTCCGTCTCCTGCAGACTCCTGTTATTGTGCCTGTCAGGTCAGAATGACAACCGTAATTTCACCGTTCACACTTTTCACCCACTCAATAGCTGACTACTATTCATTCAGACTTTGCGCCGCTTCGTCGATACCGGTTAATCCTTATCAGTGCCGGTGACAGGAGCCAGGGCGCAGTAAAGTTCGATGGAATGAGCCGAACTTATATCGACTAAATGATGAATATAAGGTGATAACAGATGGAATTTAAAGACTATTACGCGCTGCTGGAGGTGGAGCCGACAGCGGATCTCAAGGCGATTAAAACCGCCTATCGACGACTGGCGCGAAAGTATCATCCTGACGTCAGCGATGAAAAAGATGCGGAAAGTCACTTTAAAGCGGTCGCTGAAGCTTACGAAGTGCTTAAGGACAGCGAGCGCCGCGCCGAATACGATCGGATCAGGCTTCATCGCAATGATCCGCGCTTCTCCGGGGCTTCTTCGGGTTTCGGCGGCGGGAGCTGGCAGCATACACCGGGAAGTGATGCCGAATATTCTGACTTTTTTGAATCCGTTTTTGGACAGCGCTTTCATTCGGCACAGCAGGGCTCCACGCGCCGTCAGCCTCGCAGAGGTGAAGATCTTGAGATGGAAGTGCCGCTGTTTTTGGAGGAAACGCTGGCCGAAGAGACGCGCGCTGTTTCCTATAAGCTCCCGATTTATGATGCGCTGGGCCGCCAGACGGATGTTAAGGTCAAAACCCTTAAGGTTAAAATTCCGGCCGGGGTGGTGGAGGGTGAACGTATACGCCTGAAAGGTCAGGGCGTGGCGGGAACACAGGGTGCGGCGAATGGCGATCTCTATCTGGTGGTACGCCTGGCTCCGCATCCCCTCTATGAGGTAGCCGGACAAGATCTTCATATCATCGTGCCAATCGCGCCCTGGGAGGCGGCGCTGGGCGCAACGCTTCAGGTCCCGACCCTGAACGGGAAGATCGCGCTGACCCTGCCTGCGAACAGCCAAAATGGTCAACGCCTGCGGATAAAAGGCAAGGGGCTGGCCAACAAAAAAGGCACCGGCGATCTCTACGCCATACTCAATGTCGTGATGCCGCCGAAAAGCGATGAAAAAGCCAGTGAACTATGGCGGGAACTGTCACGACAGGCCACCTTTGATCCCCGTGCCGCATGGGAGAAACCCTGATGACTGAACTTACCCGCTTTACCGTCACTGAACTCTGCCAGACCCTGGAGATCTCACAGGGTGATCTGTACGAAATTGTCGGGCTGGGGGTCATTTCCCCGATCGACACCGAAACGGTGTGGCTGTTTGACTATCAGGCGCTGTGCGCGCTACGCCGCGCCCGACGATTACAAACTGAGCTGGATCTGGAATGGGCAGGGACGGCAATGGCGCTGACCCTGCTGGAGAAAATCGACCGGCTTGAGCATGATAATGCGCAGCTGCGGCGACAGCTGGACCGGCTGCTTCAGGTGTAAGCCGCTGGATCAGGCGTTAATCCTGACTCTGATACTCGTTCAGGGTGGCATCGTGGCAGGCCTGTTCGCTCTGGCGCGCCTCTTTTTTCTGCACATCGTTGAGATTCATCCATGCTGCCACCACGGTTCTGGCCTCATCTTCGTCAAATTGTGACGTATTCATTGATGAGGAGGAGTGTCCTCGCGCGTCCAAATCTTTTAGCTGGTTGATGTAAGCCTCAGCGGTTGCAGGGCTTTTTTCCTGCGTCACTATCGTGCAAAGATTGGTGATATAGCTCTGAGAACCATCATCGGTTCCCTCATCGGCCTGGGCGCTGCCTGCCATCGCGACGGCGGCGAGAAGCATCAGTACTTTTTTCATTTTCGCTCCTTGTTACGAGATTAACGAGGGACTCATTTTAACCTGTCTTATCGAAAAGTTTAGCGGCTTAGCGAATGATGCGCTATCAAACAGGGAAGGCGCGGCCGCTTACTTGTTTTTTGAACCCAGTGCGCATTCTTTACTGAAATCAACCTTCAGGCAGAAAATTATCTGTATAGTTAGCAGGGAAATTAATCCTGAAAAGTGAGGGAAAGGCTATGAAAGCTGCTGTGGTAAATAAAGATCATACAGTCGACATTGTTGAGAAAACGCTGCGTGCTTTAAAGCACGGGGAAGCACTGCTAAAAATGGACTGCTGTGGCGTATGCCACACCGATTTGCACGTCAAAAACGGTGATTTCGGCGACAGAACCGGCGTTATTCTCGGCCACGAAGGGGTAGGCATCGTTAAAGAAATCGGCCCCGGCGTGACCTCTCTTAAGGTGGGCGATCGCGCCAGCGTTGCCTGGTTCTATAAGGGCTGCGGCCACTGCGAATACTGTACGACCGGTAACGAAACGCTCTGCCGTGACGTACAAAACGCCGGATTTACCGTCGATGGCGGGATGGCAGAGGAGTGTATCGTTGTCGCGGACTATGCGGTCAGAGTGCCGGACGGGCTGGACTCGGCGGCGGCCAGCAGCGTGACCTGCGCAGGCGTAACCACCTATAAGGCAGTGAAGGTTTCAGGTATTCAACCCGGTAAGTGGATTGCTATTTACGGTCTTGGCGGCCTGGGCAACCTGGCGTTACAGTATGCAAAAAACGTCTTCAATGCCAAAGTGATTGCGGTTGATGTCAATGATGCGCAGCTCCAGTTTGCCAGCGAAATGGGGGCCGATCTGGTCGTTAACTCCCTGAAAGAAGATGCTGCCAGGGTTATTCAGGAGAAAACGGGCGGCGCACATGCTGCGGTGGTGACCGCCGTGGCAAAGGCTGCGTTTAACTCAGCGGTGGATGCGATGCGCGCCGGCGGCCGCATCGTTGCCGTTGGCCTGCCACCAGAATCAATGAGCCTGAATATTCCGCGACTGGTGCTGGATGGGATACAGGTGGTTGGCTCCCTGGTAGGAACCCGGGAAGACCTGGCCGAGGCGTTCCAGTTTGCCGCCGAGGGGAAAGTCGTGCCGAAGGTCACTAAAAGGCCGGTTGAGGATATCAACGCAATTTTCAGTGAGATGCTGGACGGCAAAATCAAAGGCCGCATGGTGATTGATTTCACCGGGAAATAGCCGCTGCGATAGCGAATGCTTCGCAGCGCCTCAGGCTTCGGCTGCCGATCGGAAAAAATGACTGGTGGCCGGAGCGGGTAATAAAGCGGCAGTCTGTTAACATGCCAGCCACTCCGCGCGGCCTGAGGGGCAGGCCGGGCAGTCTCAGTCCTGCCGCTCCAGAACGACCAGGACTGGCAGCTGTATCAGGCTTGCATATAAAAGCTGGAGCACTCTGAGGCTCTGGGTTCGAGCAGGGTATACAGGCGTAGCCAAAGCAGTGAAACCAACCAGTTTGTGTTACTCAGCATGAGTGTTTCCTTGGTACACGCAGATATTCCCATAAATGTAACCTGAAAAGCTAAATGTGCCAGGGGTTGTCGCTTTTTTTGTTAAAGAATATGAAATTATTTCTATATCTTTTCCCAAATGAGCATCTATATTGCGAGTAATAGTCGTTAAGTTTCGCTCTTTCCCGATTATCCGTCGTGCCTGAAAGGTAACAACCCGCTTTCTCTGTTGCAGACTCACCCATATCTCTGGCGAGGATCCCCGTGCTAAAACGCCTTTACTGCCTGTTAATGCTGGCTGCGGTAATGCTGACATCCCAGGTCATCGCTCAGGTTAACCCGGCCCCCCCGACGCCAGCCTATGGCGCCGAACTCCAGGGCTTTTCCTTCCCCTATCCCGTGCAGAAATTTACCTTCACCTCGCAGGGCCAGTCGCTCACCATGGGGTATATCGACGTTAAACCCCAGAACAGGGCCAACGGTCGCACGGTGGTGCTTTTGCATGGCAAGAATTTCTGCGGCGTGACCTGGCAGCAGACAATTGATGCCCTGAGCCATGCAGGTTACCGAATCATTGCACCGGATCAGATTGGCTTCTGTACCGCCTCCAAACCTGCACAGTATCAGTACAGTTTCCAGCAGCTGGCGCTGAATACGCATCAGCTGCTGGAGAGTCTGCACCTGGACAACGTGGTAATGGTGGGGCACTCCACCGGCGGCATGCTGGCGACGCGTTTTGCGCTGATGTATCCGCAGGCGGTGCAGAAGCTGGTTCTGGTAAATCCCATCGGGCTGGAGGACTGGAAAGCGAAGGGGGTGCCGTGGCGAAGCGTGGACGACTGGTATCAGCGCGAGCTGAAAACCTCCGCCGCCAGTATCAGGAAATATGAGCTGAACACTTACTACGTGGGCCGCTGGAAACCGGAGTATGACCGCTGGGTAAACATGCTGGCCGGGCTGAATAATGGCCCGGGCAAACAGGTGGTGGCATGGAATTCCGCCCTGTTGTACGACATGATCTTCACTCAGCCGGTTTACTATGAGTTTCGAAACCTGACGGTTCCGACCACCCTGATGATTGGTACCGCTGACACCACCGCTATCGGCAGCGATATTGCCTCTCCAGCGGTAAAGGCAACCCTCGGCCACTATAACGCATTAGGCAAACAGGTCGCTGCCATTATCCCGCACGCCACGCTGATTGAGTTCCCCGGGCTGGGTCATGCGCCACAAATGGAAGAACCTGCGCGCTTTAACCAGCGGCTGATTGAGGATCTGAACCTTTAGTATGGCTAATGGCACTGTGAGGTGCAGGACTGTATACACGCCTGCATCTTCGCGCCACAGCCGCTGCTGTCATTACGATCGCACTGGCTGTTCTGGACGTAGCAGTTTTGCTGGCACAGGCTGACGTCGCATTTTGCTGCCGCCGGGGTGAAAAGCGTACTGGCTGGCTTCGGCTGGAAAACGGAAGCGGGAGGAAGCTGTGAACAGCCCACGCCCGGCAGGACGAGACACAGAATAGCCAGAATGCCGCTGAGTTTCATAATCTGCTCCATGAGCCAGTCAGTTGGGGTTTAACTTAAGTATAGTTTACCGACGGGCAATACAGGCCCTCGCTTTAGTTATCCGGCCCCTGGCCCTGTAGAATCCTTGCTGCCTGGGTTTTGTTCAGATCGTAGTTAAAGAAGCGCTGATAAAAATCCTGCGTAGCCTTCACCATATCCAGGTCTTTAAACAGCGCCGGATGCAGCAGCTTAGCGGCCCACTGGATTTGCAGCGCGGCCTCGGTGCCGTAGCGATCCCAGGGGAAGACCCCAGCCGGATTCTGGAATACCTGATGGTTTTTCACCGCGTTAAGATTGCTGAACAGCGAAGCATAGTCCGACGCCTCTATGGTGCCCGCACCGGCACCGATGATGATGATATCCGGCTGCCAGAACAGGACGTTCTCCGGCGAGGTTTCCTTCATATTGCCGTCTACCTCCGCTGCCGCGTTGCGCCCGCCCGCCAGCTTAATCCAGGTATCAATCAGCGTATTGCGACCGTCGACCTTAAGGGGATGGAGCGACTGAATATGCAGCACGCGCGGGCGCTGGGCCTCAGTCAGACCAGCGGTTTTCGCACTGATGGCCGCTATTTCGCCGTCGAGCCAGGCGTTATACGCTTTTGCGCGCTGCCTGGCGTCGTCGCTGCCGATAACTTTAGCAGTGGTCAGCAGTGAGCGCTTCATCGACGGGAAATCATCAAAGCGCATTACCAGCGTCGGCAGACCCGCCTGGCGATAGGCGGCAGCATCGGCATCTTCGGCGGGTACAAAAACCACATCGACCTTGCGGGCCAGCAGCGCCTCGCTTTCAAAGCTGCGGCCATGCACCGACAGCGCCTGATTCAGAGAGGGCTGGATTTTGAACATCCAGGGCCGGTCCTGGGGATGATTGACCGTGGCGACGATGCGATCGCCCGCCGCGAGCGTCATCAGCAAGGAGTGATGCGCATACCAGGCATCGGCAATGCGATGGGCTTCCTGCGGCACCTCAACCCGGTTCCCCATATCATCCGTCACCGTGCGGGCAAAGGTGGCGTGGCTGACCGCTGTCAGGCTCAATGCCGCCAGCAGCGGCAGAATCAGGCGCTTTCTCATCATATCCTCATCAGAAACTCAGCTGCATGGAAACCTGCACCATCCGCGGCTCACCAATCTGTGCACTGGCATAGCCTGCGCCGCTGTAACCATTCAGGCCACCTGGCACAATGTTAGTCCAGTAGTGACGGTTCGTCAGATTGGTCATATCCAGCCGGAACGTGGTATCGGTATTGAACAGTCGGGTTTTGTAGCGGGTGCCCGCATCAAAGGTGGCGTAGCTGCCCACCCAGCTGTCATTAGCATTATCGGTGCTGCGTCGGCCCACGTAGCGCATCCCACCGTGCACATCGGCACCGCGAATAAAGGGCAGGTCCCAGGCGGCGAACAGGCTGGCGGTATAGCGTGCCAGACCAACGATCTGCTTGTCTTCGGTGCGGGTGCTGGCGGTATCACGCAGGCGTGGATCGAGCCACGTCATGCCGCCGTAAAGATGCAGATTATCGCTCAGATCGCCGTCAGCCATCAGCTCCAGTCCGCGGTTGCGCTGATTACCCTCTACCGCGTAATCGCCGCGGGTAGTGGTGTAGGCAAACGGACGGTCAATCTGGAACAGGGCGGCGGTGAGCAACACTTTCCCCACGGCCAGCTTGCTGCCAGCCTCTACCTGCTTACTGCGGTAAGGAGAGAGAATATTACCCGCATTGCTGGCACCCGCAGGGGCGGTATCCCCCTGTTGCAGGCTGTCTGCGTAAGTAACGTACAGCGTCAGTGGATCGACGGGTTTGTACATCAGGCTGGCCGACCCGCTAAAGCCGCTGTCGCTGGACTCGCTGGTACGGCTGCCGGTTTTGGCGTAGTTGGCGGAGTTAAGCAGACTCTCGCTGCCCGCCAGCAGCAGGCTCCACTGGGGGGAGAAGGTCAGGGTATCGCTGAGCAGTAATGACTGCTGCGTGGCCGTCGCCGAGTGATAACGCCGGGTAAAGTCAGGGTAGTTCGGCTCGGCAAAAGACTGGGGATTATCCAGCGAGGCGCTGCCCAGCGGAAACGTGCCGCCGCTGCGTGGGTTTTCGTTCTTAAGTACAAACCCGCGAACGCCAGTGGAGATCTGATGATGTAGCCAGCCGGTATCCACTTCGCCATTCAGGTTAGCCATATAGCTGTTAACCGTAAAACGGCTGGCGGTGGCAGAGGAGGTGGTGGTTTTGTAATGGCCGCGGTTATCGGTAAAGGTATTGGTGACCGCCGTGGACTCGCGGTCGGCAATCTGGCGCAGTACGCCCACCTCGCCCTGCCAGTTGCCGTCAAAGTCATGCTTCAGGTGCAGGCCGGCGGTCAGCGTATGGTTATCGTCCCCGGCATAGTACTGGCCGAGATTTTTTGTTTTGGGGTTCGGTGCAGAGGGGAAAGAGAGCCCGCTACCCAGCGCGAATTTGCCCGGCAGGCCTTTATCGTAAAAATGGTAGTAGCTGAAGTTAGTCTCCAGCACCGTTTTATCGCTCAGGTTAGCATCCAGCGCCAGGCTGAAAAGCTGGCGGCGCTTTTTGCTGCCGCTTACGTAGCCGCTTCCCTCGTCATCAAGGAAATTGGCGCGATAGCGCAGGCGATCGTTATCATCAAGCGGGCCGCTAAAGTCGCCGGACACCAGATGGCTGAGGCCGGTGCCCGCGCCCACCGTCAGGCTGTGCTGCGCGATATCGGTCGGACGCTTAGCGACAAAGTTAAACAGCCCTGCCGGGTTGGCCGGGCCGTAAAGTGAACCCGCAAGGCCATTCAGGACTTCAATATGATCGAACTGTTCGGCGGCATAGTCAGTGGTGGATACCACGTTTAAGCCGTCGATCATCGAGTTCTGCACCACGCTCCCCTGCATGCCGCGCGTTTGGGGCCGGGCGCCATCGCCCTGTACGGACGGCATATAGCGATATATATCGCTGACGCTCTTAAGCTGCTGCTGCTTCATCAGTCCCGGTGAAATAACCTGCACCGGGTAAGGCGTATTGCGTATCGCCTGCTTACCCAGATTACCAAGCGTTGCCTGCTTATCGGGTGCGGCGACCTCCTTGGTGGGGGCGCTGGCCTCTACCGTTAATGTATTCTCCTGCGCGGCGGCCTGAGCCTGCATCGCGAAGCAAATTAACACGCAGAGCGCGCTTTTCCCTGCCACCAGGGACGTTTTTACCACTGCCATTTAGATACCTTAAAGAGACGGTGACGACTCGAACGGTCGACTGCGCCGGGGATGCTGTCAAAAGAGCGCAAAGATTAGCATAACGCTATATAAGATTATATATAGCGTTATGCAGCTAACATAATGGCTGCAGAGTGCTTTCCATCCCGGCCGTCGAATGGTTAAATCAGGGTGATATGTTTTTTCAGGAGAATTTATGCTGCCATCGCAAACCATCAGTATGACCATTCCCCGTAACTGGGTTGATCTGTATGAAACCATCTGGAAGCCCGACTATTTTCCAAAGTGGGCCTCAGGCCTGAGCCAGTCAACGCTGGTGCAGGAAGGCAATTACTGGAAGGCCACCGGAACAGATGAGAACGTAAAAATCCGCTTCACCGACCACAACCCTTTCGGCGTGATGGATCACTACGTGGACAGCGGTTATGGCAAAGAGGTGTACGTACCGATGCGCGTGGTGGAGAACGAAGCGGGTGCGGAAGTGCTGATCACCGTATTTCGCCAGCCGCTTATGTCCGACGAGAAATTTTCTCAGGACCTGGAGTGGATGAAGCGTGACCTACAGGCGCTACATACCCTGCTGACCACCTGACTGACCGGGCCAGCAGCCGTGCGCTGCTGGCGATAGGCGATAAAAATATATTGCTACCCGATATCAGACGACTTAATTAAGGGGTTCTATAAATTCAAAGAGCATTAATCAATTTACGGCCTCTGATTAGCCAGGTTTTCAATTTTGAAGACACAGTTGAAGCATGGCGATTCATGCAGGATAAGAAACATACCGGAAAGGTAGTGATTACTGTTCAGTAGCCGGGGTATGCAACAAAGCGCAGCGACATGACTAACAGTTATTGAGTATCAAAAAAATTTTTGACAGTGCTGCGCTGTCAGGAAAGGCTATTTTGGTTCAGGTATACAGAAATAGGTTTTCTGGAGGCGGTATTCACCTCCAAATTTTTATACTTTTTTTACGCCGCACCCCGCTATTTTTACATTAACTTTTCATCCGTCACGCCACACTAACGCCATCTGAAAAGGCTCCGGAGGTGTGTTGTGAGCATGGCGTTAATTGCCGGCATTGTGCTGGTTTTTCTGCTGATGGGCTATCTGGTCTATGCCCTGATTAATGCGGAGGCATTCTGATGGCTGCCAGCGCATTTTTACTGATCGCCAGCTACATGGTGATCCTGATTGTCCTGGCCAGGCCGCTGGGAACCGGGCTGGTACGTCTGATCGACGACCGGCCCATGCCGGGTCTGGCGGGGTTCGAGCGGCAACTATGGCGCGTCAGCGGGGTCGATGCTGAGCCAATGAGCTGGCAGCGCTATCTGCTGGCCATCCTGCTGTTTAACCTGGGCGGCCTGATCCTGCTGACGGTCATGTTGATGACCCAGGCCTTACTGCCGCTTAACCCGCAGCAGCTGCCCAATCTTAGCTGGCATCTGGCGCTGAACACCGCCGTCAGCTTTGTCACCAACACCAACTGGCAGGCCTATGCGGGTGAGAGCACCCTGAGCTATTTCAGCCAGATGGCTGGGCTGACGGTGCAGAACTTCCTCTCCGCTGCCACCGGTATTGCCGTGGCCTTTGCGCTGATCCGGGGTTTCGCCAACCGGTCACTGGGCACCCTCGGCAATGCCTGGCGGGATATGACGCGCATCACCCTGTACGTTCTGCTGCCGATCTCGCTGCTGATGGCGCTGTTCTTCGTCAGTCAGGGGACGCTGCAAAATTTCAGCGGTTACGTTGACCTGCATACGCTGGAGGGTGTGAAGCAAACGCTGCCGATGGGACCGGTCGCCTCGCAGGAAGCGATCAAAATGCTGGGCACGAACGGCGGCGGCTTCTTCAATGCTAACTCGGCGCACCCGTTTGAAAATCCTACCGCCCTGAGCAATTTTGTGCAGATGCTGGCGATCTTTTTGATCCCCGCCGCGCTCTGCTTCGCCTTTGGCGAGGTGGTGAAAGATCGTCGTCAGGGCCACGCGCTGCTGTGGGCGATGTCGATGATGTTTATTGCTGCCGTGGTGGTGGTGATGTGGGCCGAGCTGCGGGGAAACCCCCATTTCCTCAGCCTGGGCGCCGACAGCGCGATCAATATGGAGGGCAAAGAGACGCGCTTCGGCATCCTTAACTCCAGCCTGTTTGCGGCAATCACCACGGCGGCCTCGTGCGGGGCGGTTAATGCGATGCATGACTCCTTTACCGCGCTGGGCGGCATGGTGCCAATGTGGCTGATGCAAATTGGTGAGGTGGTATTTGGCGGCGTGGGCGCGGGGCTGTACGGCATCCTGCTATTTGTGCTGCTCGCGGTGTTTATCGCCGGGTTGATGATTGGTCGTACGCCGGAATATCTGGGCAAAAAAATCGACGTCTGGGAGATGAAAATGACTGCGCTGGCCATTCTGGTCACGCCTGCGCTGGTCCTGCTGGGCACCGCGCTGGCGATGATGATCGATGCCGGGCGCAGCGGCATCTTTAACCCCGGTATTCACGGCTTTAGCGAGGTGCTGTATGCCGTTTCTTCGGCGGCGAACAACAACGGTAGCGCCTTTGGTGGACTGAGTGCCAATACGCCCTTCTGGAACCTGCTGCTGGCGTTCTGCATGCTGGCTGGTCGCTTCGGCATCATCATTCCCGTAATGGCGATTGCCGGTTCGCTGGCGGTGAAAAAGATCCAGCCTGCGGGCAACGGAACCCTGCCGACCCACGGCGCGCTGTTTATCGCGCTGCTGATTGGCACCGTGCTGCTGGTTGGCGCGCTCACGTTTATCCCTGCGCTGGCCCTCGGGCCGGTGGCAGAACATCTGCAAACGTACAGTCATTAATGCCGGAGAGAAAGAGAATGCGTAATCAACAGGCGCTGTTTGATGCTGCGCTGATGCGGACCGCCGCAGGTGATGCGGTGAAAAAACTGACCCCCCGCGTACAGCTGCGAAATCCGGTGATGTTTGTTGTCTGGCTGGGTAGCGTG
>Ga0153979_1000184_pt1 | contig 11720 bp, 6 predicted proteins | sample TSGA063MetaG_FD_104690 | JGI IMG/M metagenome (GOLD analysis project Ga0153979, IMG submission 104690) | Attine ant fungus gardens microbial communities from Georgia, USA - TSGA063 MetaG | ecosystem: Host-associated > Fungi > Mycelium > Unclassified | place: USA: Georgia, Magnolia Springs State...
TTAAAAATTTACGGGGGTTGCTCTTTTTCTCTTTTTGTAGGGTGCACTGTTTTTAATTTAAAAGAAAGCACTTGTAGTTATCTAGCTGTTGACAAAATAAAATATAAAAATCTTAATAATAGTAATAATCAATAAACTATTTTAATTTATTTAATAGTTTATTCTTAAAAAATAATTTATTTTACAAAAATTAATTTACAAATTACGTTTTTGCAACGTAAAGACCTCCTCTTACCGAAAGGATTAAAAAAAAGTTACAACCTTTAACATCAAGTTTCTTTATAAATTAGTACTGCTAAACTAAATATTTTACAATACGTACATTTGCAGCCTATCTAGAAATGTTCTATTTCTTAATTAATGATTTTAAACTCTATTCTAAAAATAATAAAATTTAGATAAAGATTCATTTGTTAGTATCTAGGGGTTAGATTCTTGCTTGAGAGACATTCAGCACTTATCTATTATGTTTGTGGCTACCCAACTATGCCTTCCTATTTGTTACCTTTTTCTCAATTTATTTTTGAGTAAAAACTTTTTGCAAAAAAGTTAAAAAGGATTTTCCCTATACTTCTTTTTAATAAAGTATAAGTCCCTTACAAAAAGTACAAACAATTGGTGCACTAGAGAAACACAGCCTATTGGTCCTTTCGTACTAGAAGGTCTGCCCCTTTTTACTACTTGTTCCTCCAGAAGATAGGGACCATACTGACTCACGTCGTATTAAACCCAACTCACGTACCCTTTTAATCGGCGAACAGCCGAACCCTTCCAAGCTTCTTCCCCCGGAGGATAGGATGAGTCGACATCGAGGTGCCAAACAGCCGAGACAATGTGTACTCTCGTCGGCTATCAGCCTGTTATCCCTAGCGTAACTTTTATCAATTGATCCCCGTCTATTCCATACTATAGCGAGGGGTCACTATGCCCTACTTACGTATCTGTGCGACTTTTGAGTCTTTCAGTTAAGCATGCTTTCCGCCATTGAACTCTGCGCAACCCTTCACTGGTTGATTGATCTCCATTCAATTTATAGCTATACCTTGTAAAAATTTATGTTAATTTGTGACTGAGTCATTATTATACCTTTCTTAGTTCTTATAAAATAAAAACTAAGAGGTGAAGTAAAGACAAAGTTTGTTTTTAATTAATAATTTTACTTCTTCTGTTAATTTACAACAGAGAAAAGTTATTTGTTTTAATATCAGATTTCTAATAAATATCCAAGCCCTAAATCCAATAAGAATATGGACAGAAAAGTATAAGAAAAAAGAAATTTAAAAAATATGAAATATTTGGATGTACTTTGCTACTCTATTAAAGACGACCGCCCCAGTCAAACTGCCAATTAGTCAACTCTCCCTTCGTACCGAACCCACCTTCAGCTCTTTTTTCCTCTAAAAAGGATCAAAGGTGTATAAAGGTAGATAAGGTGTATAAGGTAAACACAAACCCAACCTTAATTTTAAGGTTTCCACTATGCGTCTATCGACTTACCTATTCACTATTAATTAAAGTTGTTCTAGATTCATGTGATAACTAACTACAGTAAAGCTGCATAGGGTCTTCCCGTCCCACTGGAGGTAACGCGCATCTGCACGCGTAATTCAATTTCACTGAGCAAGTTGTAGAGACAGTGAGGCCATCGTTACATTATTGATACCGGACCACATTTAATGGCCAATTTATTTTGCTACCTTAGGATCCTCATGGTTAAGACCGCTATTAACCAGATTTTCAATTAGTCACAGTTTCCTATGACCGCTTTTATATTAATGGCATTGGGCAAATTTCACACAGTATACTACCATATTAATGATTGCACTGTGTTGTGTTTTTAGTAAACAGTCGGGGCCTCCGATTATGTGCCACCATTTATCTATCAATTATTAAAACAAAAGTCTTAGTAATAGAAATCACAAATGGTACCTCTTTTCGTCTAACTTATGAGGTGAATTTGCCGAGTTCCTTAACAACTTTTAGCTCTACGCCTTAGTATTCTCTACCTACGAACCTGTGTCGGTTTAGGGTACGGTAGTTTAATGTTAAAAATATTATTTTCCTGGTCCATTTTTAAATTTAAGGACTTTCTATTTTATACTCATCAGCCAAAACTTTGGTTTTGGTCCTTAGAGGCCGCATTAACACAAAACGGATTAACCTTTCCAATTTGCAACCCTTTCGTATTCGGCGAGAAGTATTATAACTTCTTTTTACGTTACTCATGTCAGCATTCTCTCTTCAGTAACCTAAAAATAATGAAACACTATTTTATTATTGGTTAGACTGAATGTTCTACTACCTAGATTAAAAACAAATTTAATTTAATATTTTATTTTTAACCAACACGATATCGGTTGATTGTTTAAGACCCGTTAAATTTTCGGCGCTACGATCTTTACTGCTGATGCGTTGTTACATACGTTCATTAAAAGTAGCGACTGCCAGGCTCACTTCACAGCTGTATACGATTATGCTACGTCCTTAATTTCACTTAACAATCATTTGGGACCTTGATCTGTGTTCTCGGCTGTTTCCGTCTTGACTACCCAACTTAGCATGAGTAGTCTGAATGTCTTACCATCAATTTATGTAATTCCGAGATTCGCTTCCAAAGGTAAGATTTTCGAGATCCCCGCAACCTAAACGCATATAAAATTTTATTTTTATACTTGTTGGGAATTGCCTTGCTGTACCTCCATAAATCTTGTGTAGACGTCATACTTAAATATGTTTCGGTAGAAAACCAGCTATCACCAGGTCAGATTGGCATTTCACCGCTTACCAAAACTCATCGGAGAATTATGCAACATTCACCCGTTCGATCCATTATAATCTGGTCTTGGTAAGATCACCTGGCTTCGGGTCTAATAGAAGTAACTTATCCATCACTATTTAATTTATAAAATTATTATTTTATAATATAGTCCAGTCGCTTTCGCTAGGGCTTTTAACCTTGCTACTCCTATTAACTTGCTGACCCATTATGCAAAAGGTACGCCGTCATTCATTTACCTTATATGATTTAAAGTTGAATTCCGACTGCTTATAGAGTTACTAATTCAAGATCTATTTCACCGATTCATTATTAAATAAATTATTTAATAATTCACTTTTTGTTTACCACTCGCTTTTCAAACTTTTCCTTTACAGTACTTTTTCACTATCGCTAAATTTATAATACTTAGCCTTAGAGGATGGTTCCCCTATTTTCCGACAAGTTATCTCTCATCGTACTTATTATTTTTATATAATTTATATATTTTTTAATAATTTACAGGACTTTTGTTTTTAACCTTCTTTGGAACATAATATTTTAATCTTTAATAAAGATTTAATTTTTATGCTAACTAATACTCCACCTCTTAATTAAAATTATAATAAAAATGGTTTAAGTTATTCAATTATTATTAAATTTTAGGCTAATCCGATTTCACTCACCATTACTCTCGGAGTCTCGGTTGATTTCCTTTCCTTTCCTTAATAAAATGTTTTACTTCAGGAAGTATTTTTTATAAAGGTTTACCTTAGGATCGCTTACAATTTTTCAAATTGGAAAAGAATAAAATTATTCTTTCTGAAGCTTTTGGTGTTATACCTCCTTTTTTATAAATTTGCTGTAGTTTTCCTTAATAACCCCTTTGAATTACTTATATCTCTATGATATTTTTATGATGTTATACAATATTGTCATCGATACTTTTATACTTAGTATTTTAAATTTTAGGACTATCTTTTTTTTAGATAATTTAAATAAAACTAAATTAACTAAAAAATCTATTACTATTTTTATTATAATACAAGTATACAAAGTAGAAGGGGATGAAATTTTTATAATGTTTTTCAAATTATATAATTTTATATATTTAGTGTGAAACGTTTTCTTTTTCTAAATTAAGATTTGAAAGTTGTATTGCACCAGAACCTATTTCTAAAACAAATCCTATTGTTAATACAATGAAGAATATTAATGCTATACAGAAACCAAAAGTAGAAACTTGATATAAGGTTACTGCTATTGGAAATAATAATAAAATTTCAAGATCGAAAATTAAGAATAACATTCCCACTATGTAGAAATGAATTTGAAAAGTAGATCTTGTTTGTCCATAAACAGGACTGAATCCACATTCATAAGCAGAAACTTTAGATTCATCCGGTCTATGAGGAGCTAATAAAATATTTAAACCTAGTAAAACAACCGCTAAAATAGGAATAAAAATAAATAGAAAAAATAAATTACTCATTAGAAATTAAATAAAGATAAAGACAGTAATTGAGTACTATTTAAGATTAAAGTAGGTTTTAAAATAAATAATAAAATAAATAAAGTTAAACTAGATATTAAATAGCTATGGAAGTTAGTTAAAATAGTATTTTGCACTTCCCCTTCATTATTAAGGTGTAAAGTAGAAGTTAATTTATCACTAGATTGTACTACATAGCTTGTATCTTCCTCTTCAGAAGAAGTATGAAGAACTTTTATAATTTTTAAATAATAAGAAGCACTAACTACACTAACTAGTATAGCTACAATAGAGATAAAATAATATCCATTTTGTACTGCAGAATATAATACAAAAAGTTTAGAGAAGAATCCCATTAATGGAGGTATACCAGCCATAGAGAATAAACAAACAGCTAAACTTAAACTAAGTATAGGATTTGAGAAAAATTGACTTTTAAATTCAGATATAAATTTAATATCTTTTTCATCACCACTATAAAGTGTATAATTTGAATTATTTTTATTAGAATAAGGTACACTTTTTATTATATAACCTAAAGCTATTATAATTAAAAAGATATTTAAATTTGTTAAAGTATACTGAATTATATAAAATATAAGTGAATCTATTGATTGTTCAGTATTAATAGCTAAAGCTAATAAAATAAATCCAATATGAGAGATTGTACTATAAGCTAATAGTCTTTTTATTTTTGTTTGTGCTAATCCTACTACTGTACCTATAATTAAAGATAAAAATGAACTTATTAATAATAAATTCTTTAAGATATACATAGAACTATCACCTAATATATTATTTATTGATTGACTAGTTATATTTGAAATATTACTTATTGTACTTAAATTTAAGTTTTGTATAATTTCTGCATATCCACTTGTATTAATTATTATTGTTGTTTCACCTACTATATTTCCTATTTGAGTATATAATTCTAATAATAAAATTAATATTGCTATTTTAGGCATAATAGTTAACCATATTGTTACTATTGTAGGTGTATCATCATATACATCTGGAGACCAATTATGTAAAGGTGCTGCTGCTATTTTAAATAAAAATCCTACTACTATTAAAATTAAACCTAAACTTAAACCTTGTATAATATAATTATATTCACATACTGAAATTAAACTATATATAGATTCAAAATTTGTTAAACCTGTATAAGCATATATTAATCCAGATCCTAATAAAATTATACATGAAGATAGACCACCTAATAAGAAGTATTTTAAACCTGCTGAAGTAGATGATTCTGATTCTCTATATAAGGTTGATAATATATATAAACCAAAAGATTGTAATTCTATACTTAAATACATTGATATTAAATCTGAACAAGATATTAATAAACATGAACCTAATGTACTGAATAATACTATTAATGAATAATCTGTAGAATAGGAATTCACAATTTTACTTATATTTCCAGTATTTTGCATTAAAGGCCATGCGATTAATATTAAAGATCCTATTACTAATAGAAATACTTCTATTAATTGAGATACTTGTGTTACGTGGAATAATCCGCTATATATACCTATACCTGATCCAATTGACTGAATATATAGAGTATTAAATGATAATGCTCCGGCATATAAGAAAATTATAGCTGATATTCTTGTAAAATAAACAGGAGATAATTTAATATTTAAAGAAGGTAGGGCCTTAGCCACTATTAAAGTTAAAATAGATATAAAAATCATTTCTTAGCCTCTTTTATACTGAAATTATATAACATAATAAATTTTTGATTATTAATTATTCTTTGATTTATTAATCTAAACTTTTTTTAGAATTAAGATTTTGTAATTAGGTGGTAACAAATTTTTTCCATTACCTTATTAATATTAGGGTAAAAAAGAATCATTAATCAAAAGTGGTCAATATTAATAAATAGTAAAAATTATTGAGGGGGTTAAAGTAAAATAAATTTGAATTATTCTATTTTTTTAGGTTTAGATATAACAATTGTAGCATACATTGCTAATAATAAAATAACACTTAAAGTGATTAATAATACAGCACCATAAGTGTATAAACCATGACCTAAAACTTCAATTTGTTGGAAATCAGTAATAATAACATCAGACATTGATGTTACAGAATAATTATTTACAATAGAATTAATTAAATTAATCGATACTACATCGGAACCTAATAAAACACTATTAAAATATGTAATTTTATCTAATAAAAAAGATAAAGCAGGAACATTATTAAAATTGAAAGGGATTACAGTAAATATGATAAATATAAATAAAGATCCTATTGCTATAGCTAAAGGTAAATTTTTTGTATATTGAGTACCTGTTTCTAAAATATCAGTTAATTTAATATTTATCATCATAATTACAAATAAGAATAAAATAGCAATAGCACCTACATATATTACAACATATGAGATACCAATAAAATTAATACCAATAAGAATTAAATATCCTGCTGCTTGAACAAAAGTAGTAATTAAAAAAATTACTGAAACTACAGGATTTTTAGATGTAATAGAAAATACACTAGATAATAATGTACCAAAAGCTAATAAATTTATAAAAAAAGTTGTCATTGTTTAATATATTTTTTTACACAGCCTGAGTATAATAAAATTAAAACGCTAGTAAAGTAACCACACTCCTTCTATTACTATATGTTAGAAGTTAAATGGTAAACTACTTTCCCTAAAACGTTTAATTTAAAAAGAAAAATTTTACACACTATTTATACTGAAATTACAAATTATACTATAAATTAAATCTAAAAATTTTATTTTAATTCTAATCTTTACTCTCATTATAATAAAATATAAATATTCAGTATAATAGTAATAGATAAAAGGCTTAAAGCTTATAAAATAATTTTATTATATTCTTTCTGAATTTTTATTGAACCTTAAACTCTATTTAATATACTTATAATTTATAAAATAGTATAAAGCTCTTACACCTACCCTTATTTTAACAGACCTACCCTTTATACCTAATTTTTATTAGAGGTAAGAAAAGTAAAATTGTAAGAAAATTGACTTGTTAGATACTTTTCTATAATTCAATATAATTTAATTAGAAATAAAGTATAAGTTTATAAAAATTTTAAGATATAATAAAATTTATTAATAGGTAGCAGGTTTAACCTAGAAAAAGTGACCTTTAAATAAAATATTTTTATAACAAAAGGCAGGATGACTATGCATTCTTTAAAATTTATATTAAGTAAATAAATTACTTACATAAACAAATATAACCATTTAATAAAAATTAAATCAATTTTCAGGTTATATTATATCTTATATCATATATTAGATAAATATATGTAAGATATAGTTAATTATATCAGATATTATAAATTATAAATATAATAGATAAAATTTTAGCTATTTTTAGTATAATACTAATATAAAAAAAGAGGTTAGTATAATTATACATTTTTCAATATTATATTAATTTTTATAAATTAAATATAATATATTTTAGAAAAATTAGACGTCTCCCCTTTTAATATTCAATTAATAATATTTAAATATTAAAAAATAGCTAGCTAAGTACACCACCCCTATCCTCAATAAAGATAATTGATAAAAAGTAGTAAATAAGATAGGAAATGGGGGGGGATAGACAAAATATTAAATAAAAATCTTGTTTCGCTATAAAAATTAATTAATTATAAATTATACCTTGATATAAAACAGTTAAATTGAAACATATAATATTATATTACAAATTTAAGTTTATTTTAAATAAATTTTAATTAAATAAAATTTTACTTAGTTTAAATTTGGAATAAATAAATTAATTAGAGAATAATAAAGCGGATACAGAAGTATGAAGAGAATTTAGCAATACATCAGGTAATATACCAAAAGCGATAGTTGGTATTAATAAACTAATTAATAAATAATATTCTCTTCTATTTAAATCTTTAACTGGTGTTAGTAAAGGTGATAGACTACCATAAGATAATCTATTATATAAAAATAAAGAATAACAAGCAGATAATACTATTCCTGTTGCACCTAATGCTGCAATAATAGGATTTTGTTGCCAAATACCGATTAAAGATAATTGTTCACCTAAGAAATTTAGAGATAAAGGTATTCCCGTATTAGCTATTGTGAATACAAAGAATAGAATAGTAAACACAGGCATATAAGTAACTAAACCTCTAATATAATTAATTATTCTAGTTCCAGTTCTATCGTAAATGATACCACCTACACAAATAAATAAAGCTGGTGATACGAATCCATGAGCTAAAGCTAATAAAATTCCACCTTCAATACCTTGTATTGTATTAGAGAATAAACCTAAAACAACTACTCCCATATGAGCAATACTACTATAAGCGATTAATCTTTTAGTATCTTGTTGTATAATAGTAGATAAACTAGCATAAATTATTGCAATTACAGCCACAGTTTGTACTAAAGGACTAAAATAATTTGTAGCATCTGGTAAGAAATTAATTAAAACTCTAAGATAACCATAAGTAGCTAATTTTAAAATAGTAGCAGCAAGAATAATTGAACCTGCTAAAGGTGAATCAGCATGAGCTTTAGGTAACCAAATAATAAATGGATACAATGGAGTTTTAACAGCAAAAGCTAAGAAAAAACCTAACCATAATAATTTCTGACTATCTAAACTAATATTATATAAAGAAATTAATTGGAAATCTGTAGATCCAACATAACTATATATAACTAATATACATAATAACATAGGTAAACTACCAGCTAAAGTATATAAAAATAATAAGAAAGCAGATCTAAATCTATCATTACCATGACCAAATATTATAATTACTATAAATAAAATAGGTAAAACACTTTCAAAGAAAATATAGAAAAGTAATAAATCTAATGAAACAAAAGCACATATTTGTAAACTTTCTAATAATAAAAAAGAAGCTAAAAAAATCTTTAAATTATTATTTATATTAGTATAATTAGATAATAAAGCTATTGGTGTTATAAATGTTGTTAGTAATACAAAATAAATTGATATTCCATCTATACCAAAATTTAAATGACAAAAATTTAATTGATTAAATTCTGAAACAAATTGATATTGAGTAGTATTTGAATCAAATTGATACCAAATAAATAAAGAAATAAAAAAATTAATTAAAGAAGTAGTTAGAGCTATTTGTTTCATCTGTTTTTTACCTTGATCTGTGTTATCTTGAATTAAAAATATTAATAGAGATCCTATAATAGGAATTAGTATCAAAGAAGTTAACATATTTGTATAATTTTTATTTTTCGTTTTACTTAAATCTCCTATAATTATTTTTATTTGATATATTCTATAAAAATATTACAGTAAATTTAAATAATTATTTCAGTATTGTAATTTTTATTAAAATTTTTATATTTTTTAATTTAAATTAATTTTTTCTTACTCTAGTTATTGTTTTTTATTTAAGGAAATAATTAATTGTAGTGAGTGGGGAGTGAAGGGGATTAAATTAAAAATTAGATTTTAATTAATTAATAATTAAGAATTATTGAGATGCTGAATCTACCCAAATTAAGAAATCTTGAGAAGATACTGCTTCAACTACAATAGGCATAAATCCATGCCATACTCCACAAATTTCAGAACATTGTCCATAAAATGTACCTGGTCTTTCTGCTAAGAAAGAAACTTGATTTAATCTACCTGGTACACCATCTAATTTCAATCCTAATGAAGGCACAGCGAAAGAGTGAAGTACATCAGCTCCAGTAATAATTAATCTTATGTGGCAATCTACAGGAACTATTAGTCTATTATCTACATCTAATAATCTGAATTGACCTAATTCTAAATCTGATTCAGGTATCATATATGAATCGAAATCAATAGATTCTCCACTATCTGTGACAAAATCAGAATATTCATAAGACCAATACCATTGGTGTCCTACTACTTTAATTGTTAATGTAGGTGAAATTACTTCATCCATTAAATATAATAATCTAAATGAAGGGAAAGCAATTGCAATTAAAATTATTGCAGGTGAAATAGTCCAAATTAATTCTAAAACAGTACCATGAGTTAAGTATTTATGTGCAATAGGATTTTTAGTTGAACTATAGTAGTAAACTATAGAAAATAGAGCCCAACCAACTACAAAACAAATTACAATTAAATAAAACCCAATAGTGTTATGTAATGTTACCAGTCCTGTAAATCCAGGAGCAGCACTATCTTGAAAACCTAATTGCCAAGGTTGTGGAGCATCGTTAAATATAGTATTAAAAATTGAATGATATAAAGACATTTATAATTTTTAATTTTTTAATTTTTAATCTTAATTTACTGTTTCCTCTTTCATAAATTTCATTCCATTAATATTTATGTTTTATTTCTAACTTCACACTTTCTATATTATCTTATTTCTTAAAATAAATACTTATTTTCGATAATATTTCAAATAATAAAAATGTAATATCAAACTTTTTATTTAGCAGACCTAACGTTTAAATTTACTTAAAATTTTACCAAATCCTATACAATACTTAACAACATAAAGGGGTGTGGATTAAACACCACTAACAAATATTAAGATTGTAAATTGAAAGTAAGGTAGAGCGTTTAATTTGAATAGCAGGTAAAGATATTCAATAAGAATTGGCTGAACTAGTTATTCTATTTAATTTAAGGCAGGAATATTACTAAACATAGAAAGTATGAAAAATAGTAAGTTGTAAGTAAAATCTAAAAACATTTCTATTTTTCTAAACCTATCCTCTCTTATTTTCTTTCTTTATAACCAAATCTAATATGTTTAATAAGAAATTGGACTAAGAAAGATTAGGCGGTGAAAGTAATTATAAGTATCTATTTTAAATAGAAATATTAAATAAAAACTTTATCTTATTATTAAATACAAAATATAAAAATAATTATCATTTTACTTACATCCTATAAGAGCTAAATACCAAGTGTAACTCAACACCTATTTGTTACCTACACTTACTCGAACCTCTAAAAAGGGGTGAAAGTTACACTACAAACTAATCCTAACTACTAACCTTTCCCGTAATTATAGGAAGGAAAAGTAAATCAGGAAAGTGAGTAGAGCTAAGTTTTCATTTAAGTTTGTGTAGAAAAAGGAGTTTTAATCCAGACGTTAAGGTAATCAACTAAAGTAATTTAAATAAGTGGAATGATATTATTTTTCTTAAAATTGATTAGTTTAACTATTTAAACAATTGAGTTCACTGACATCTTAAGATTCATCTTTGTGTATTCTTACATTTACTAAAATATATAATAATACAAATTTTAATTAGTTGTAAATATAATCTAAGGAGAAAAGGATTCGAACCTTTATATAATAAAAATAAAAAGTAAATTATATTTTTATTGTAATTTACCAAAATTTAACCTCTTAATTAATGCTCTATCTTTAGCTAATTAAATTTTTAAAATAGAATTAAAGAAATTAGAATAAAAATACATGTAATAAAATTTAAAAAATATAAAA
>Ga0153979_1000185_pt1 | contig 11698 bp, 20 predicted proteins | sample TSGA063MetaG_FD_104690 | JGI IMG/M metagenome (GOLD analysis project Ga0153979, IMG submission 104690) | Attine ant fungus gardens microbial communities from Georgia, USA - TSGA063 MetaG | ecosystem: Host-associated > Fungi > Mycelium > Unclassified | place: USA: Georgia, Magnolia Springs State...
AACATTTGGGATGGCGTTCTTGGGGCAGACCCCGGATATCAAGCTTTCGGATATACCAGCACCGACTCATGTACCCAGTGCACTGCGGATCTAGGGTGCACCACTATCGGCATGTGTGATGATCCGGAACACTACTTCTACTGGATCCCCGGGTATGCAAAAGATAAATGGCGAGGGACATATGACTGACATCATATCCTAGCCATCCGTCCAAAGAAACGATGCGGATTATGGCCGATTATGTAGGCGAAGTTTGGGGTCGATGCCGAGTTGGAGATGTGCCTAATCTGTCTTAAACGTTCATCTAAGCTTATCTCACTAGGGTTCTAGGCAAATGACAATACCACATGATCATCGGGGGACCAGGCAGTCGGTGCAAGACACATTGACCAGAAGTTCATCATGTCCATCATTAGTATAAGCACTGGTTGTGTATAGTAGTACTGTAGAAAGATACAATACGCTTCCAGTAAGAATCGCAACCTGCATAACCTCATGGAAGAACTTATCTACTCTACCACCAACATTCACACTCAACTTTGAACAACTCTGGTTGACCACCCCTCTGTAGTCATCGCTATGTATCTCATCCACTGCACCTTAGCACCTATGTGCTTGTTCCAGTATACGGATACATAATTCTCTTTCTCTTTCTCTCTCCGAGGCACTTGAACCAGGGCCAGCATGTGGGTCCCATCTGAGGACTGCCGAAACACGTAATTTATTGATCTACTCCAATCAAGATGCAGCGAACGACGTACAGGTTTAGAAAATCTGTTCTGGCTGCTAGCATTGCTGCCCGGTTAAAGAACATATAATAACATTGCAGTTCCACCACACATCATCACTATAGACACCCTCTAGCGCGCTGTCGCCTGTGGTCTTGCCTGCTTTTACCCCTCTGTACGCCAACAAGTGTCTCGTGATAATTTTACCTGGCAATCACTTTGTGCATGGCTAAGTATTGGTTGCTCTGGTTCAGATTTGATTTCGACTGCGCTGAGAGGAGGCTCCAATATCACTATCAGGGCAACTGATTGGCAAGATCCGAATTACGAGATGTAAAGTGAGTCGGCTTGTTCCTACACCTCGCTCATCATCGTGGATTAGCCATGCGTCTCAGCAGTTCACTCGACAACGAGCGCATCGGCCAAAGACGCTCGCAGGTAACAAAGTATTTGATCTCCTTGTCGTATCATATATAGTCTACGATAATTCGTGAGGCATTGATTGAACAAAGTAACTGCGTGAGAATCTCTAATACATGCCTATTGAGCCGTTTTCACTACGCCTTTAACTCCAAGTTTCAGAAATGACTTGTACAACCCTCTGTTGCGGCCCCTTTTCGTCATGATCTGTACAATGACAGGGATCTACTTCCACTAACCCGTAACGGGACTCATATACTTGACCTGACAAAGAGGGTGGTGACCTCTGGCAGTCTGGTCATCGAAGGAGAACTGGATCCTCCAGTGGCGACATGTGGCACCCTCGAACCTGTTCAAATTCTCATGTCAAAACGAAGGCTTCCCACCAGTGTCAACAACTATTCTTCAAGGCCATACCTTCGACTAAATCCGATTGATTGAGCTTCTCTCTCCTTTCTTGAACATCAAAAGGCTTGACAGCATCATGTCAGATATACCATTCTGCCAGGGAATATCTCGACAAATTTGGAGGGGAAGGGGGGTGTTTCAATTTGTCTACAAGGGTCTGAGCCTCCTTGTTTGTGGGGTAGAGCAGGTGTTTGGGAAGTCGGAAGGCTGGGTTTGCATTCATGACACGTGAGTCTGCGTACCTGAAATGGTGAATGGCAAGATCATTTGCTTTCTTCAACTTGGGTCGCTGAATGGTATCGGTGATGAACAGATATTACATCCCTTCCTTCCCTGGTTCGTCAAAGAAGGCCATCATATCGAATGCCACAAACAAGGTCCTTATGGAATGTTCGTTCCTAACACCACCGATGGCCTTGGATAGAATTGGGCTTCGAGAAAGTGACGAGAGGAGAAGAGCTGGCATGGATGCTGATGCAGTACCGGATATGCGGCGGAATTCTCTTCAGTCCTCTGATGGGATATAATGCTGATTGAAGCTGAGATGAAACTTGATTCCACCTGAAACCAAGGAGCCGTTTCAGCATCTCAACCTTTGCGACGGGTGGTGGAAAATTATGATAATTGAAGAAACTCAACTGTGGCTCGGATTATTCTCCATGATTTTCCATTAAATTCACAGATGGTAACAAACAGGTTCTAAAAGGTCTTGAGTGAGCTGAAACAAGTGCTATTCAATTCTATATCAATCAGTGGATACTTGGCGGTGTAATGCTCATCACTATGGTCTTCTAGAAGCAAGATGTCGGATAAATCACATCTTTGATATGCAGTGAAGCTTCCACTGCTTTTCTTACATCCTGATGATACCTTCACCTTGAAGCGCCTGCCTACACCTTCAATTCGCATAACACAGCCACCGTGACTCACCACTTCTCACCGGTCTCGACGACCTAACATTGTCTGTCTTCGAGTCTCGCGCAAATTGCTATCCCTCCTTTGAACTCGCCGCTGGCGGAGAGCTCTTTTACTTTCTCCTTGTTTACAGAGCACGATGCCGTCACCATCACTCTGTTGTCGATGCTATTGACCACCTCCACCACAGGGTCCGTGCTTGAATCTGATTTCTGATGAAGCCAAGTCCTTTATCCGACGTCTCGCCGCCCTCGATCTACTCCATTGTCCCACCCAGGGGTTTTATGTGACTTTGGCTTACCCCCACCCCCACCATCACCACCACTACCGACACACCACTCCACGTCGACCTCTCCCTCGACGTCACAACTGGAGTCCTAGGGCAAAGTGGCACAGCGCCTTGACCGATATAAGGGCCACCAACAAGTTTAGCTACTTTACTGCTACTGCTGCTGCGAGTCACTCGAGCACGCAAAGCAGTGGTGGATGGAATAACCAATATCCAAGTCCACGCGTCGTTACTCAAACACTGGAGGAGGAGGAGGAAGAGAAGGATGACCTTGGCCGAGGCGACACTATGTCTGGGTTTTTTTGAACCTGCTCACCAAGAATTGTCGCTTCCTTGCACGGATTGAATCGGGAAAAATCTAGATGATTTTCTGACGCTTCTTGTAAAGTAGAAAATCATATCACGCTTTTGAAAATTCAATGAACAAAAAATCTGAGAGCAGCTACCAGAGGGTGACTGGGATATACAGATATCAATAAATACATAATATGTTGTGTCAAGCTCATACACCATTGTTCTCGAGAACTGAGATGTCCAGCCAATCACACCAGTCTTGTCATGATTCAATTCGAGTCATTATCTTTCTCTTTCTCTCACTCTCTCTTGACCGTATAACAGTATGGGCTAAATCTTTCCAGAATTGCACATGAGGAAACCAACTATTCGGCTGTATAGTTTCAAAAAGGCAGGTGTAACGGAAACATACGAGATCAAAATGAACAGGGGTACTAACAAAGTTCAAACACCCGATCAAACATCACTAGGCACGGAAATATTTTATCGAAGTCCATCTATGCCTAAAGTATCGCGAAATCTGGCTCTCTTTGCAAATTTGAAGGAGGAACTCTGGTTCTCTGTGTCGATAACAATTCTCAACCGATATCACTTCTTTGTCTGCAATGGTACCTTCTCAAAAGCAAAATTACGCCAATTCAGAGGAGACATTCTTAGACCAAGGTTGGTTGACCTTTTTTATTCGAAAACAAATACAGCTCTTGGTGATGAAGCCGAAGAACAGACAATTCCTGCACAGGAGCAAGATTGGGAGTCTCAATAAATATTTTGTAACTCATTCTTCTGTTTGTAACAGAATTCAAACAACTGCAAACGTTATCATAATCTCAATTATCTTTCGAGAAAGTTGACGTTCTTATCAGGCTTTCTTATCTCGTTCGATCCTATAAATGGTTTTTTTACCCATGGCTGCTGCTCCACGAAAACTACGATGTGTGAGAGACAATATACAGGGTCCATAAATCATTTATGGCGTCTAAACTTGCTTTATACCGGTCAAAGGCGCTGTGCCAGTTTGCTCTAGAACTCCAATTTTGTCTCAATGTGGGGGATAGATCAGTGTGGGATGGCGAACGGGGTGTCAGTGGTGTTGGTGGTGTCAGTGTTGGTGGTATGCCAAGGGTCGCGTAAAACCCCCTGGGTGGTGGGACGATGGAGGGCGGCGAAACGTCGGATAAAGTATTTGACTTCACCAGAAATGGGGTTCCAGTACGGCCTCCGAAAGTCGATTTCGGGATCAGCATTTTGCTGGGCAAGGGCCATGGTGTTGTCGGCACAAAAAGGGGAGTAACCGCAGGGGAGAACGTAAGTGATAATGGCTGTGCAGAGAAAGAAATGAGCCTGCGTTTCGTTGGTGTTTGCGTGTGGAAGCGATCATACCTGTGCACCAGATCTACACGGGTTTTCCGTGGTCGGTATTTTGTTACAACTCCGGGGGAAACATAGCCAAAAAAGCTGGCAAGAGAGGTGAGTTGCTCATTGGGAGAACGCAGATGTGAGAAGATGAGCAAACAGGGTGAGTGGAAATGGAAAGTTGACAATGTTGGGGTCATTGGAGCAACGGAGGATGTTCTTGGGTCTCTCAAGTAGGTGAAGGGAGGAGGGGTGAGAGAGGGAAAAGCAAACGTACTTGAAGTCTCTGGACGATTCCATGGTGGTGAAGGCAGTTGACGGCGTCGAGAACGGAGCAGATGACGGTGATGGCGTCGTGCTGGGTAGACTTGCCCTTTGCGAGGATGCGGTCAAAGGGCTCTCCGCCGAGGGTAAGCTCAAAAGAGGGTAGTATTTTGTGCTAGACTCGAAGCCTGGAGAGACAGACGATGTTGGTGAGAACTCTGCCCAGACGCTGACTTTGCTTCCTTCTAAGCTGAAGGTACAACTTAGTATTGACACATTGATTGAGGTCTGAGAAGTGGTGAGAAAAAATCGTGCCTCATGTCACAGTGGCTGTGTTACGCAAAAGTACACAGACAAGGGGAAGGTGTCATCGGGATGTAAGAAAAGAAGTGGAGGCTCCACTGGATATCAGAGATGTGATTCATCAGATATCTTGCTTCTCGAAGACAATAGTGATGAACATTACACTGCCATGTGTTGGAAGGACTAGTGCTCATGACGTACGACCGTTGGCTATGACTTTTCTTCTTTTTCTTTCTCGTGGCTATAATCTGAAACATGACTCCGTATAGATAGCATAAAATCGCTCTCCTTACTTTCAGTCGTTTACCACGTCAGTCAATGTCTGAACCTACCTATCTTAGTACCAAGTATCCACTGATTGAGAACCGACATACCAAATAGCATTTTCTGAAGCTTGAGACTTTGCGAAACCTGTTTGTGAGAACAGCTATCAATTGAATGGCAGAGCCTCGAGAGTAACGCGAGCCACAGCCAAGTGTCCTCAGTTATCATATTTTTCCATCACCCATCATGAAAGTTGAGATGCTTGAATGACTCATCAGTTTCCGCTAAGATCAAGTTTCATCGAAGCTACGATCTGTGATACTGGGCTGAGAATGTTTGACCTTGATCAGATTTTATAGTCTGCGCGCAACCGAATAGAACATTTGTCTAATAACACCAGTTCATATATAATCAAACCATTTTCAACGAGTCGTACAAAATACCTCCCTCCTGCAAATTCCACTTCAAATGGCTGACCAGTATGGATTAACACCACAAGATTACGCTGATAACCTGACGAGCCTGTCAAATTCACGTTACGGCCAAGGTGTGCTGTTCTTTATTGTATTGTTTATGAAGCAACAGCTGAAGCCTACTCAAGTCATTATTGCTACACTGCTAGTATATGATTTTATCGATCACATTCCTCAACAGGTGAGTCTTTCCATTTGTAATTAATGATTCCACATCTCTTCTCTCCTAGATCAAGCACCTCTACAAGCATGTTTCTCATTCAATGGCCGACTTTTGTCACTGACATATGAAAACTCAGAAGGAAGTGGTCAAAAATCATCTATTTTTCTATTTTTATACTCAACTGGACAACCATGATGTAAGGGCGACTCTCTTACTCTATTGAATAAGACAATTGATCCAAATTTTCAGAATACTCTCATATAGTACGAGGAAATTATCTGACATAAATCAAATGCATATTCATTACAACTTCACCAGCTGACAATAAAGCCTGGGCATCGAAATCAGTGAGGCATTACTCTTAATTCAGTTTTGATATCTTCATTGAATAGGATGTCATAGTGGTATAGGTCGAATGTATTTGCTTCTCGCTCTGACCTACCCCTTTGCTAGGTGTATATTTGAAGTGCTATCTATTGAGTGAGTTTTGTCATGGCTCTTGAGGGCTAGAGTAGCTGATGTCAATAGCTGCTTCACAATGTTGAATACATTGATAGTGAAGATTCTGCTGGTCCTCCGTCTTCGAGCGATTTGGAACAAGGATTTAATTGGTAAGAGGGCTGGAAGCATGTGTCAATGGGCTCATTATATCGATTTTCTTTTGATTTCTAGTCACACTAATTCTATATCTAGTGACAGCAGGTATGTTTGTAGAATTTGATTTCTGATTGATAGAGGTGACTGATGGTCGAATCAAGCTGAGATCCTGGTAGGCTTTAAAGATAGTACGATACTTAAACTACCAACTGACCGTATCTTTTAGTCTGCGATGTCTGTGATGATTTTCAATGTATATTTCGAATCAACTTCTGCAGCTCCATCACCTCTCCATGGTTGCTGGGTGAATTCAATGCATCTTTCGAATATGCAATACAGGATTAGTGCTGCCTATGAGTATGTGTTCTAACATATTTTGCTTTGCTGACTTGCTCATTTATTCTCACAAAAAAGAATTGTCAGGGCAACAACAACAGCAATTGAAGTCCTCTTGACCATTATCAGGTTTACCATGACATACAAAACACACCAGGCTTTTGGTGATGGAATACGTGGCTGTATTTCTCACATGCAAGCGTCGACTCGTTTATTGTATGTATTTTACCGCGATGGAACATTGTTATTCATACCGTGAGTTGAAAACTAGATATTATTGATCTAATTGATGGCCTATCTATCCAGTCTCTTTCGTAAGCCTAGAACACGAGACAAGTGAACTAGAACTCATCCTTTTCGAAGTCTTCTTATGCCTGAAAGCCATTGCTTTCTTCCTAATTTTACCTGATGTCATTATAGGTATCCTAGGCTAGTATGTTGTTATTGTTGCTAGTCTTCCCCTCACTGATCCTAATTATTAGTGCTGAATCCTTCATTTTTCCCTTTATTGTAAGCCAAAATTTTTCTTCCTTGTATATCATCACTGCTGATTTGTGTGTTGCTCAGGTGTCACGGTTGATACTCAATTTGCTCGAAACAAATTGTCCTTTGGATGAAAGCATAGATTCCAGCACAGTAGAGTCCCTCAGGTTCCGTCATTCAGAGTCCACTAGGGATACTGAAGCAGATATTTTGTGAGGTGACAGAGGATTTATTGAAGGAATACATAAGGAGGCAAGGTGATGGGTAGAAGGATAGAAGATTCGGTGTTGTTCATCCGCGTAGATGATGTTCGATGTATATTGCGTACTAACCATTGTTTTGTATGTACGTTTTCCACCACATGGGTTGTGATGAATTGAGCGAGAATTGATACCATCAAAACGGGGAGATAACGGGGAGATCAGACAAAGTGAACGATGTAATTCTGGATGACAGTGACTCGAGTAGTGCCTTTCAGTGACACTTAATCGGGTGTTTGAGTTTTGTTAGTACCCCTGTTCAATTCGGATCTCGTATCTTTCCGTTAATCCTACTTTAGGATATACCGCCGAATAGTTGGTTTCTTCGTGTGCGATTCTGGAAAGAGTCAGTCTATACCCATCATAAGGTCAAAAGAGAGAGGGAGTCAATGACTTGGGTTGAATCACAGCAAGACTGATGTGATCGGCTGGATCATCTCAGTTCTCAAGGACGATAGCGACAAGCATGATACGGCACATTCTTTTTCATAGATGGACATTTGCATATCCCAGTCTCCAATAATCGAATCTTTCAAAGCGCGATATAACAATAACGATAAAGTCTACTTTACATGAAGAAACGTCAGAAAATCATCTAGATTTTTGCTGACTACCTCCAAGGGAGCGACGGTTCTCGATAAGCAGGTTCAAAAGAACCAGGCTAACGTCGTCTTGACCAAGATCCTCCTCTTCCTCCTTCTCCTCCAACAACTGAGTAACAGGTGAATTCGGATCTACCACATCATCCCATCCCCCACTACTCTGCGTGCTCGTCCGACTTGCAGCAGCAGCAGCAAAGTAGCTAAATCTGTTAGCAGTCCTGATACCAGTCAAAGCGCTATGCCACTTTGCCCTAGGACTCCAACTCTGTCTGAGTGTGGGAGAAAGATCGACGTGAGATGGCGTATCAGTGCCGATGGGAATAGGGGTAGGCCAAGGGTCGTGTAAAGCCTCTTGAGCGGTGGGACGATGAAGCGGGTCGACAGTAGCGAGACGTCGGATGAAGCATTTGGCTTGTTCGGAAACGGGGTTCCAGTACGGACTCTGAAATTCAATTTTGGGATCGGCGGTTTGTTGCGCGAGGGCGGTAGTGTTGTCGGCACGGAAAGGGGGGTAGCCACAGAGGAGAACGTAGGTGATGATGGCTATGCAGAGAGATGATGAGCCTGATTCGTTTGCGTGCGGGTGTGTAGAGAGAGGCGAGGTTACCTGTGGACCAGATGTCGACGGGTTTTCCGTGCCCGGTGTTTTTAATGACTTGGGGAGCGACGTAGCCGAAAGAACCGACGAGAGAGGTGAGTTGCTCGTTGGGGGAGTGGAGGAGTTTGGCTTTAAAGATGAAGGAATCAAGGGGTGGGAAATGGATGGAGGACTCACATGCCAAAGTCGACAATGACATCGTCATTGTCGGGGTCCTTGGAGCGGTAGAGGATGTTTTCGGGTCTGTGATGTGGGTGAAAAGACAGAGAGAGAGAGGAAATCAAGCGTGCTTGAGGTCTCGGTGGACGATGCTGTGGCGGTGAAGGTAGTGAACGGCATCGAGAATGGAGCGGATGACGATGACAACATCGTGCTCGATAGACTTGCCTTTACGAGGACGCGGTCAAACAGCTCTCCGCCAGTAGCAAGTTCAAAGGAGAGATAGTATTTTGTGCGAGACTCAAAGCCCTCGTAAACTTGATCTGGGGCTGGGTTAGGATGAACTGAGTTAGCAAAAAGAGAAACAGACAATGTTGGGGTGGTCAAGGCCGGGGAGAAGGTTGATCTCTGTCCAGACGATGGCTTCGTTTCCCTTCATGTTTTTCTTCTTGATGACCTTGACGGCGACATGATGAAGTGGATGGACGAGCCAGATGGCGTCCTGGTAGAGAGTGAGAGAGACTAGGTAATTTTGAAAAGACACACCCAGATGGTGGGGATCCACTAGGGACACCGGACTCGTGTGATTAAAGCTAAACTCAAAATGGCAAAAGTAACTCCATAAGCCTGAAATCAGGACCTCGGCCCAGTGCCTACAAACCAAGTGGCTCAAAGCTCACTCCTAAGGATGAGTACAAAATGAGAGCCTAGTCACTTTGAAGTAGTCAAGGACCAAATTTAAGTAACCCAGTGCAAGGCTCAAAGTTGTTGGCGGCCCTTAGATCGGTGAAGGCGCTGTGCCACTTTGCTCTAGGATTCCAGTTGTGAGGTCGAGGGAAAGATCAACGTGGGATGGCACGTCGGTAGTGGTGGTGATGGTGGGGTTGGGGGTAACCCAAAGATCATGTTAAGCCTCCTGAGCGATAGGGTGATGGAACGAATCAAGGGCAGCGAGACGTCGAATCAAGGATTTGGCTGTTAATATTTAATATTTCTATTAGTATATCTTAAGTAATCTCTCATCACCCCACGACTCCATCTCATGTATATAAGGTCTACCACCTTAGAATGGAATCTAGAGTCGCTTCTCTCTCTTACTATCATAAGGAATTATATATATAAACTATTTAGGTGAGTAGCATGGTGTAATTGACCACCATGCTATGCTTGTTGGCACCTTTCTACAGGTTATGGGCCCTGGCAGGGCATGTACTGCATGACCATTGCAGCCATAGGCACAACTGCTGCTGTCATAAGTACTCAATACCCTGTGCTCACCTGATTATCATGATAGGATGCTAATCCATCTTCTATTCCCACTATTTAGGATATGTTCTCCAAAATGCTCAGTCTACTTCACATGATGGCCAAAACTTTACTGAATGGGATGCCACTGCATGCCATGTTGTGAATGCCATGGGCTGCTGAATGGCACTTGGTGTCAAAACTTCCCCAATAATTACTAACAACATCAAGACAGAGGAATCTTGTAGAGCAAGAGTGAATTGGGATAACCAAAACTCCCAGACATATGGCAATCTCATGCTGCACATCTCCCCTGATATCAGGAACCTCACTGTAAAAGTAAGGATGGATACTATGAAGAACTTGTTAGACTGGCTGAAGATGCAGTATGGGACTACTAGTATTTCTGCTGCCTATACTAATGTCATTGTCATTGTATCACAAATGGCCACTTACTGATTTGTGATGGGTGAATTTGATATTCAAAAAGCTCAAAAATTGAAGTTAGACAAGTAGCAAATGTTGTTAAGTCTGAGGTCTAATCCTCAGACAGGGAGTCCTTAAATACAGAATTGTAATGGTCTGTGCACTAGGACAGATCATCACATGCTACTACCTATTGTTCTACATATGGTAGTGCCTTTGTACTGTAAATAGCAATAACTTAACCATATGGAGGCTGTCCTTTGTTCTAAGAAAAGGATAAATGACTATCTATGGGTAATTAATGAAGTCTATGTACAAACATTGAGGCCTTTATATCTCCACAAATATTAATTGCCTTGGTACTGTTTTAGGCTTATTCTGAGTAGTATGAAGAGGGCTTTTTTGATGCCTAAAAGCAAAGCATTGATTATGGTAGTTACCTGTTGATCTGCCTGATATCTTGGCCATTATTGATTGCCTCAAGACGTGACTGGTAACTACTATGGTACCATTTATTCAATCACCAATATCTTGGAAACTGCCATGATAGATGCTTTGGTTCTAGGCTCAGCAGAAGCTCTCTTTATACTGCTCAGAATGAGCCTAGAATAACCTCAAGGCGATTAATATCAGTGGAGATATGAAGGCCTCAATGTTTGTACATAGACTTCATTAATTATTCATAAATAGTCATCTGTCCTTTTCTTAGAACAAAGGATAGCCTCTATAAGGTTAATTTATCACTATTTCTAGCACAAAGGCACTACCATATGTAGAACAATAGGTAGTAGCATGTGATGATCTGTCCTAGTGCACAGACTATCACAGTTCTGTATTTAAGAACTCATAGTCTGAGAATTAGACCTCAGACTTAACAACATCTTTTGCTGCTTGCTGTAAGGGGGCAGCTCTATTTCCACCCCTGAACTGTGTAATGATGCTCCAGAGCGACCTAAGCCTATTCAACTATTACTAAAGTAATACTTAAACACACTAGTATAGCTCCAATCATACTGACCTTGACACAAAGAATGTAAACCTAGTATATAATGTAAAAGATCCCTTCAGGAGCCTCATCCTAATCTCTGAGGATTCTTCTGGAGTCTTGTGCCCCAGTC